>ERZ1036424.234-NODE-234-length-34111-cov-4.020760_pt1 | contig 34111 bp, 28 predicted proteins | sample MGYA00514221_ERZ1036424 | MGnify/ENA primary metagenome ERZ1036424 (study PRJEB33795, sample SAMN09464939) | human gut metagenome | host: Homo sapiens | place: USA: Stanford, California | collected 2016-11 | study: EMG produced TPA metagenomics assembly of the... | reverse complement strand
ACGATGGTCTGCGTTTCGCAATCCGTGAAGGCGGCCGTACCGTTGGCGCGGGCGTGGTTGCTAAAGTTCTCGGCTAATCGCTGATAACATTTGACGCAATGCGCAATAAAAGGGCATCATTTGATGCCCTTTTTGCACGCTTTCACACCAGAACCTGGCTCATCAGTGATTTTTTTTGTCATAATCATTGCTGAGACAGGCTCTGAAGAGGGCGTAAAGTCCGAAACGCAGCAGAGCATTTCGGTTTGGTCGCCTCGCATTTAATGCGGGGCGAAGATGTTTGTCTGAATTCTTGTGACAGGTTGGTTTATGAGTGCGAATACCGAAGCTCAAGGGAGCGGGCGCGGCCTGGAAGCGTTGAAGTGGGTTATCGTTGCCGTGCTGCTGATCGTAGCCATCGTAGGCAACTTCCTTTACCGCGACATTATGCTGGCGATCCGTGCGCTGGCTGTGGTGATTCTTATCGCTGCTGCCGGTGGCGTCGCTCTGTTAACGACAAAAGGTAAGGCGACAGTCGCCTTCGCCCGCGAAGCGAGAACCGAAGTCCGCAAAGTGATCTGGCCGACCCGCCAGGAAACGCTGCACACCACGCTGATTGTTGCTGCCGTAACTGCAGTAATGTCACTGATCCTGTGGGGACTGGATGGTATTCTGGTTCGCCTGGTATCCTTTATCACTGGCCTGAGGTTCTGAGATGTCTGAAGCTCCTAAGAAGCGCTGGTACGTCGTTCAGGCGTTTTCCGGTTTTGAAGGTCGCGTAGCTACTTCGCTGCGTGAACATATCAAATTACATAACATGGAAGAGTTGTTTGGCGAAGTCATGGTTCCGACCGAAGAAGTGGTTGAAATCCGTGGCGGCCAGCGTCGCAAAAGCGAACGCAAATTCTTCCCTGGCTACGTTCTGGTTCAGATGGTCATGAACGACGCGAGCTGGCACCTGGTGCGCAGCGTCCCGCGTGTGATGGGCTTCATCGGCGGTACTTCCGACCGTCCGGCGCCTATCAGCGACAAAGAAGTTGATGCCATCATGAACCGTCTGCAGCAGGTTGGCGATAAGCCGCGTCCGAAAACGCTGTTTGAGCCGGGCGAAATGGTTCGCGTCAACGATGGTCCGTTTGCTGACTTTAACGGCGTTGTTGAAGAAGTGGACTACGAGAAGTCTCGCCTGAAAGTTTCCGTTTCTATCTTCGGTCGTGCGACTCCGGTAGAGCTGGACTTCGGTCAGGTTGAGAAGGCGTAAGCCGGCGATCAAAAAAGCAGCGATTTAATCGTTGCATAGGGCGCGAAATTGGCATACAATTTCGCGCCTTTTGTTTTTATGGGCCTGGCCCGTAAAACGATGTTTAATCACGGGGAGCTTCTCTGAAGCGTTAATACCCAATTCGAGGATTTAAGAATGGCTAAGAAAGTACAAGCCTACGTCAAGCTGCAGGTTGCAGCTGGTATGGCAAACCCGAGTCCGCCGGTTGGTCCAGCACTGGGTCAGCAGGGCGTTAACATCATGGAATTCTGCAAAGCGTTCAACGCAAAAACCGAATCCATGGAAAAAGGTCTGCCAATCCCGGTTGTTATCACCGTTTACGCTGACCGTTCTTTCACTTTCGTTACCAAAACTCCGCCGGCAGCAGTTCTGCTGAAAAAAGCGGCTGGTATCAAGTCCGGCTCTGGTAAGCCGAACAAAGAGAAAGTTGGTAAAATTTCCCGCGCTCAGCTGCAGGAAATCGCGCAGACCAAAGCTGCCGACATGACCGGTGCCGACATTGAAGCGATGACTCGCTCCATCGAAGGTACTGCACGTTCCATGGGCCTGGTAGTGGAGGACTAAGAAATGGCTAAACTGACCAAGCGCATGTCCGTGATTCGTGAGAAAGTTGATGCAACTAAACAGTATGACATCAACGAAGCCATCTCTCTGCTGAAAGAACTGGCGACCGCTAAGTTCGTTGAAAGCGTTGACGTTGCTGTAAACCTGGGCATCGATGCTCGTAAATCTGACCAGAACGTACGTGGTGCAACTGTACTGCCGCACGGTACTGGCCGTTCTGTTCGCGTTGCCGTATTTGCACAGGGCCCGAACGCTGAAGCTGCTAAAGCTGCAGGCGCCGAGCTGGTAGGTATGGAAGATCTGGCTGACCAGATCAAGAAAGGCGAAATGAACTTTGACGTTGTTATTGCTTCCCCGGATGCAATGCGCGTTGTTGGCCAGCTGGGCCAGGTTCTGGGCCCGCGCGGCCTGATGCCAAACCCGAAAGTTGGTACTGTAACTCCTAACGTTGCTGAAGCGGTTAAGAATGCTAAAGCAGGTCAGGTTCGTTATCGTAACGACAAAAACGGCATCATCCACACCACCATCGGTAAAGTGGACTTTGACGCTGACAAACTGAAAGAAAACCTGGAAGCTCTGCTGGTTGCGCTGAAAAAAGCAAAACCGACTCAGGCTAAAGGCGTGTACATCAAGAAAGTTAGCATCTCCACCACCATGGGTGCAGGTGTTGCAGTAGATCAGGCTGGCCTGAACGCTTCTGCAAACTAATGCCTTTACGTGGGCGGTGATTTTGTCTACAATCTTACCCCCACGTTTGCTAACGAAAGTTAGCGGCTAACAGATTTGTTCGTTGGAGCCTGGCCTATCCAGGCCTCCGTCGAAGACCGCAGGTGTTTCGTAAGAAACTTAATCCCCTGCGTAGACGGTGACAGAACGCTAAGATTATTTTTTGGATACTCTGGCTTGTTTCTGCTCACCGTATTAAGACGCTCTATTCGTTGAATAGAGTGAAGTGAGTTCCAGAGCATAAGCTCTGGCAAACATCCAGGAGCAAAGCTAATGGCTTTAAATCTTCAAGACAAACAAGCGATTGTTGCTGAAGTCAGCGAAGTAGCCAAAGGCGCGCTGTCTGCAGTAGTTGCGGATTCCCGTGGCGTAACTGTAGATAAAATGACTGAACTGCGTAAAGCAGGTCGTGAAGCTGGCGTTTACATGCGTGTTGTTCGTAACACCCTGCTGCGCCGCGTCGTTGAAGGTACTCCGTTCGAGTGCCTGAAAGACACGTTTGTTGGTCCGACCCTGATTGCATACTCTATGGAACACCCGGGCGCTGCTGCTCGTCTGTTCAAAGAGTTCGCGAAAGCGAATGCAAAATTTGAGGTCAAAGCCGCTGCCTTTGAAGGTGAGCTGATCCCGGCGTCGCAAATCGACCGCCTGGCAACTCTGCCGACCTACGAAGAAGCAATTGCACGCCTGATGGCAACCATGAAAGAAGCTTCGGCTGGCAAACTGGTTCGTACTCTGGCTGCTGTACGCGATGCGAAAGAAGCTGCTTAATCGCAGTTATCTTTGTAAAGCACTCGCTTACGTATAAACTTATTCTGATATTCAGGAACAATTTAAATGTCTATCACTAAAGATCAAATCATTGAAGCAGTATCCGCTATGTCCGTAATGGACGTTGTTGAGCTGATCTCTGCAATGGAAGAAAAATTCGGTGTTTCCGCTGCTGCTGCTGTAGCTGTAGCTGCTGGCCCGGCTGAAGCTGCTGAAGAAAAAACTGAATTCGACGTAATTCTGAAAGCTGCTGGCGCTAACAAAGTTGCTGTTATCAAAGCAGTACGTGGCGCGACTGGCCTGGGTCTGAAAGAAGCTAAAGACCTGGTAGAATCTGCACCGGCTGCACTGAAAGAAGGCATCAGCAAAGACGACGCTGAAGCTCTGAAAAAATCTCTGGAAGAAGCTGGCGCTGAAGTTGAAGTTAAATAAGCCAACCCTTCCGGTTGCAGCCTGAGAAATTAGGCTGAGGCTGGTGACTTTTTAGTCACCAGCCTTTTTGCGCTGTAAGGCGCCAGTAGCATTTCACACTGTTTGACTGCTGGTTTGCCTCACAATGCTTGTTTCTATCGACGACTTAATATACTGCGACAGGTTAGGGTTCCTGGGCTGTGTAAATCGCAATGAAATGGTTTAAGCGTGATAGCAACAGGCATTGCGGAAAGTGTTCCATTTTCCGGTCAACAAAATAGTGTTGCATAAAAAACTGCCCTTTCCGGGCAGATGGGTCGACTTGTCAGCGAGCTGAGGAACCCTATGGTTTACTCCTATACCGAGAAAAAACGTATTCGTAAGGATTTTGGTAAACGTCCACAAGTTCTGGATGTGCCTTATCTCCTTTCTATCCAGCTTGACTCGTTCCAGAAGTTTATCGAGCAAGATCCTGAAGGGCAGTATGGTCTGGAAGCAGCCTTCCGTTCCGTATTCCCGATTCAGAGCTACAGCGGTAATTCAGAGCTGCAATACGTCAGCTACCGTCTGGGCGAACCTGTTTTTGATGTTAAAGAATGTCAGATCCGTGGCGTGACGTATTCCGCACCGCTGCGTGTGAAGCTGCGTCTGGTGATCTACGAGCGCGAAGCGCCGGAAGGCACCGTTAAAGACATCAAAGAACAAGAAGTCTACATGGGCGAAATCCCGCTCATGACCGACAACGGTACCTTCGTTATCAACGGTACCGAGCGTGTTATCGTTTCTCAGCTGCACCGTAGCCCGGGCGTCTTCTTTGACAGTGACAAAGGTAAGACTCACTCTTCCGGTAAGGTCCTGTATAACGCGCGTATCATTCCTTACCGTGGTTCCTGGCTGGACTTCGAATTCGACCCGAAAGACAACCTGTTCGTTCGTATCGACCGTCGTCGTAAACTGCCTGCAACCATCATTCTGCGCGCGCTGAATTACACCACTGAGCAGATCCTTGACCTGTTCTTCGAGAAAGTGGTCTTTGAAATTCGCGACAACAAGCTGCAGATGGAGCTGATACCGGAGCGTCTGCGCGGTGAAACCGCCTCCTTCGATATCGAAGCCAACGGTAAAGTGTACGTTGAGAAAGGCCGTCGTATTACCGCGCGCCATATTCGCCAGCTGGAAAAAGACGATATCAAACATATCGAAGTTCCGGTTGAGTACATCGCGGGTAAAGTTGCTTCTAAAGACTACATCGACGAAGCGACCGGCGAACTGATCTGCCCGGCGAACATGGAGCTGAGCCTGGATCTGCTGGCTAAACTGAGCCAGTCCGGCCACAAGCGTATCGAAACGCTGTTCACCAACGATCTGGACCACGGTCCGTACATTTCTGAAACTGTACGCGTCGACCCGACCAACGATCGTCTGAGCGCGCTGGTAGAAATCTACCGCATGATGCGCCCGGGTGAGCCGCCGACTCGTGAAGCGGCTGAAAGCCTGTTTGAGAACCTGTTCTTCTCCGAAGACCGCTACGATCTGTCCGCGGTTGGTCGTATGAAGTTCAACCGTTCTCTGCTGCGCGACGAAATCGAAGGTTCCGGTATCCTGAGCAAAGACGACATCATCGAAGTGATGAAGAAGCTCATTGATATCCGTAACGGTAAAGGCGAAGTCGATGATATCGACCACCTCGGCAACCGTCGTATCCGTTCCGTTGGCGAAATGGCGGAAAACCAGTTCCGCGTTGGCCTGGTGCGTGTAGAGCGTGCGGTTAAAGAGCGTCTGTCTCTGGGCGATCTGGATACCCTGATGCCTCAGGATATGATCAACGCCAAGCCGATTTCCGCAGCAGTGAAAGAGTTCTTTGGTTCCAGCCAGCTGTCCCAGTTTATGGACCAGAACAACCCGCTGTCTGAGATTACGCACAAACGTCGTATCTCCGCACTCGGCCCAGGCGGTCTGACCCGTGAACGCGCAGGCTTCGAAGTTCGAGACGTACACCCGACTCACTACGGTCGCGTATGTCCAATCGAAACGCCTGAAGGTCCGAACATCGGTCTGATCAACTCCCTGTCCGTGTACGCACAGACTAACGAATACGGTTTCCTTGAGACCCCGTACCGTAAAGTGACCGACGGTGTTGTTACCGACGAAATTCATTACCTGTCTGCTATCGAAGAAGGTAACTACGTCATCGCTCAGGCGAACTCCAACCTGGATGACGAAGGCCACTTTGTTGAAGATCTGGTTACCTGCCGTAGTAAAGGCGAATCCAGCTTGTTCAGCCGCGACCAGGTTGACTACATGGACGTATCCACCCAGCAGGTGGTATCCGTCGGTGCGTCCCTGATCCCGTTCCTGGAACACGATGACGCCAACCGTGCATTGATGGGTGCGAACATGCAACGTCAGGCGGTTCCGACTCTGCGCGCTGATAAGCCGCTGGTTGGTACCGGTATGGAACGTGCTGTTGCCGTTGACTCCGGTGTTACTGCGGTGGCTAAACGTGGCGGTACCGTGCAGTACGTGGATGCTTCCCGTATCGTTATCAAAGTTAACGAAGACGAGATGTACCCGGGCGAAGCAGGTATCGACATCTATAACCTGACCAAGTACACCCGTTCTAACCAGAACACCTGCATCAACCAGATGCCTTGCGTGTCCCTGGGCGAACCAATTGAACGCGGCGACGTCCTGGCCGACGGCCCGTCCACCGATCTCGGTGAACTGGCGCTGGGTCAGAACATGCGCGTAGCGTTCATGCCGTGGAACGGCTACAACTTCGAAGACTCCATCCTCGTATCCGAGCGTGTTGTCCAGGAAGACCGTTTCACCACCATCCACATTCAGGAACTGGCATGCGTGTCCCGTGACACCAAGCTGGGGCCGGAAGAGATCACCGCTGACATCCCGAACGTGGGTGAAGCTGCGCTCTCCAAACTGGATGAATCCGGTATCGTTTATATCGGTGCGGAAGTGACCGGCGGCGACATTCTGGTTGGTAAGGTAACGCCGAAAGGTGAAACCCAGCTGACTCCGGAAGAGAAACTGCTGCGCGCGATCTTCGGTGAGAAAGCGTCTGACGTTAAAGACTCTTCTCTGCGCGTACCGAACGGTGTCTCTGGTACCGTTATCGACGTTCAGGTGTTTACCCGTGACGGCGTAGAAAAAGACAAGCGTGCGCTTGAAATCGAAGAGATGCAGCTGAAGCAGGCTAAAAAAGACCTGTCTGAAGAACTGCAGATCCTCGAAGCTGGTCTGTTCAGCCGTATCTACGCTGTGCTGGTTGCCGGTGGCGTTGAAGCTGACAAGCTCGACAAACTGCCTCGCGATCGCTGGCTGGAACTGGGCCTGACCGACGAAGAGAAACAAAATCAGCTGGAGCAACTGGCTGAGCAGTATGACGAACTGAAACACGAGTTCGAGAAAAAACTCGAAGCGAAACGCCGTAAAATCACCCAAGGCGATGATCTGGCACCGGGCGTGCTGAAGATTGTTAAGGTATACCTGGCCGTTAAACGCCGTATCCAGCCTGGTGATAAGATGGCAGGTCGTCACGGTAACAAGGGTGTTATTTCTAAGATCAACCCGATCGAAGATATGCCGCACGATGCTAACGGTACGCCGGTAGATATCGTACTGAACCCGCTGGGCGTACCGTCTCGTATGAACATCGGTCAGATCCTGGAAACTCACCTGGGTATGGCTGCGAAAGGCATCGGCGATAAGATCAACGCCATGCTGAAACAGCAGCAAGAAGTCGCGAAACTGCGCGAATTCATCCAGCGTGCTTACGATCTGGGCGCTGACGTTCGCCAGAAAGTTGACCTGAATACCTTCAGCGATGAAGAAGTTCTGCGTCTGGCTGAAAACCTGCGTAAAGGCATGCCGATCGCAACGCCGGTATTCGACGGTGCGAAAGAAGCTGAAATTAAAGAGCTGCTGCAGCTGGGCGACCTGCCGACTTCCGGTCAGATCACTCTGTTTGACGGCCGTACCGGTGAACAGTTCGAACGTCCGGTAACCGTGGGTTACATGTACATGCTGAAACTGAACCACCTGGTCGACGACAAAATGCACGCTCGTTCCACCGGTTCTTACAGCCTGGTTACTCAGCAGCCGCTGGGTGGTAAGGCGCAGTTCGGTGGTCAGCGCTTCGGTGAGATGGAAGTGTGGGCGCTGGAAGCATACGGCGCGGCCTACACCCTGCAGGAAATGCTCACCGTTAAGTCTGATGACGTGAACGGTCGTACCAAGATGTATAAAAACATCGTGGACGGCAACCACCAGATGGAACCGGGCATGCCGGAATCCTTCAACGTACTGTTGAAAGAAATCCGCTCGCTGGGCATCAACATCGAACTGGAAGACGAGTAACTCTCGCTCAAACAGGTCACTGGTGCCGGGATAAAACCCGGCGCCAGATTGTGCTAACTCCGACGGGAGCAAATCCGTGAAAGACTTATTAAAGTTTCTGAAAGCGCAAACTAAAACCGAAGAGTTTGATGCGATCAAAATTGCTCTGGCATCGCCAGACATGATCCGTTCATGGTCTTTCGGTGAAGTTAAAAAGCCGGAAACCATTAACTACCGTACGTTCAAGCCAGAACGTGACGGTCTGTTCTGCGCTCGTATTTTCGGGCCAGTAAAAGACTATGAGTGCCTGTGCGGTAAGTACAAGCGCCTGAAACACCGTGGTGTTATCTGTGAGAAGTGCGGCGTTGAAGTGACCCAGACCAAAGTGCGTCGTGAGCGCATGGGCCACATCGAGCTGGCGTCTCCGACTGCCCACATCTGGTTCCTGAAGTCTCTGCCGTCCCGTATCGGCCTGCTGCTGGATATGCCGCTGCGTGATATCGAACGCGTACTGTACTTTGAATCTTATGTTGTTATCGAAGGTGGCATGACCAACCTCGAACGCAACCAGATTCTGACTGAAGAGCAGTACCTGGACGCGCTGGAAGAGTTCGGTGACGAATTCGATGCGAAGATGGGCGCCGAAGCTATTCAGGCCCTGCTGAAAAGCATGGACCTGGAGCAAGAGTGCGAGCAGCTGCGTGAAGAGCTGAACGAAACCAACTCCGAAACCAAGCGTAAAAAGCTGACCAAGCGCATTAAGCTGCTGGAAGCCTTCGTTCAGTCTGGCAACAAGCCGGAGTGGATGATCCTGACCGTTCTGCCGGTTCTGCCGCCAGATCTGCGTCCGCTGGTTCCGCTGGATGGCGGTCGTTTTGCGACTTCTGACCTGAACGATCTGTATCGTCGCGTCATTAACCGTAACAACCGTCTGAAACGTCTGCTGGATCTGGCTGCGCCGGACATCATCGTACGCAACGAAAAACGTATGCTGCAGGAAGCGGTCGACGCCCTGCTGGATAACGGTCGTCGCGGTCGTGCGATCACCGGTTCTAACAAACGTCCTCTGAAATCTTTGGCCGATATGATCAAAGGTAAACAGGGTCGTTTCCGTCAGAACCTGCTCGGTAAGCGTGTTGACTACTCCGGTCGTTCTGTAATCACCGTAGGTCCATACCTGCGTCTGCATCAGTGCGGTCTGCCGAAGAAAATGGCGCTGGAGCTGTTCAAACCGTTCATCTACGGCAAGCTGGAACTGCGTGGCCTGGCCACCACCATCAAAGCCGCTAAGAAAATGGTTGAGCGCGAAGAAGCTGTCGTTTGGGATATCCTGGACGAAGTTATCCGTGAACACCCGGTACTGCTTAACCGTGCGCCAACTCTGCACCGTTTGGGTATCCAGGCGTTCGAACCGGTTCTGATCGAAGGTAAAGCTATTCAGCTGCACCCGCTGGTTTGTGCGGCATATAACGCCGACTTCGATGGTGACCAGATGGCTGTTCACGTACCGCTGACGCTGGAAGCCCAGCTGGAAGCGCGTGCGCTGATGATGTCTACCAACAACATCCTGTCCCCGGCGAACGGCGAACCAATCATCGTTCCGTCTCAGGACGTTGTACTGGGTCTGTACTACATGACCCGTGACTGTGTTAACGCCAAAGGCGAAGGCATGGTGCTGACTGGCCCGAAAGAAGCGGAGCGTATTTATCGCGCCGGTCTGGCCTCTCTGCATGCGCGCGTTAAAGTGCGTATCACCGAATACGAAAAAGACGACAATGGTGAATTCGTCGCGAAGACCAGCCTGAAAGACACGACCATTGGCCGTGCCATTCTGTGGATGATCGTACCGAAAGGTCTGCCGTTCTCTATCGTGAACCAGGCGCTCGGTAAGAAAGCGATCTCTAAGATGCTGAACACCTGTTACCGTATTCTGGGTCTGAAACCGACCGTTATTTTTGCGGACCAGACGATGTACACCGGCTTTGCTTATGCAGCGCGTTCAGGTGCATCCGTTGGTATCGATGACATGGTCATCCCGGAGAAAAAATACGAAATCATCAGCGAAGCGGAAGCGGAAGTTGCTGAGATTCAGGAACAGTTCCAGTCTGGTCTGGTAACCGCGGGCGAACGCTACAACAAAGTTATCGATATCTGGGCTGCGGCGAACGATCGTGTATCCAAAGCGATGATGGATAACCTGCAAACCGAAACCGTGATTAACCGTGACGGTCAGGAAGAGCAGCAGGTTTCCTTCAACAGCATCTACATGATGGCCGACTCCGGTGCGCGTGGTTCTGCGGCACAGATTCGTCAGCTGGCTGGTATGCGTGGTCTGATGGCGAAGCCGGATGGCTCCATCATCGAAACGCCGATCACCGCGAACTTCCGTGAAGGTCTGAACGTACTCCAGTACTTCATCTCCACCCACGGTGCTCGTAAAGGTCTGGCGGATACCGCACTGAAAACAGCGAACTCCGGTTATCTGACTCGTCGTCTGGTTGACGTTGCGCAGGACCTGGTTGTCACTGAAGATGACTGTGGCACCCTGGAAGGCATCACCATGACGCCGGTTATCGAAGGCGGCGACGTTAAAGAGCCGCTGCGCGATCGCGTATTGGGTCGTGTGACTGCTGAAGACGTTCTGAAGCCGGGTACCGCGGACATTCTGGTTCCACGCAACACGCTGCTGCACGAGCACTGGTGTGACCTGCTGGAAGAGAACTCCGTTGACTCCGTCAAAGTTCGTTCCGTTGTATCCTGTGACACCGACTTTGGTGTATGTGCGCACTGCTACGGTCGTGACCTGGCGCGTGGCCACCTCATCAACAAAGGTGAAGCTATCGGCGTTATCGCGGCACAGTCCATCGGTGAGCCGGGTACACAGCTGACGATGCGTACGTTCCACATCGGTGGTGCGGCATCTCGTGCGGCTGCTGAATCCAGCATCCAGGTGAAAAACAAAGGTAGCATCCGTCTGAGCAATGCGAAGTCGGTTGTGAACTCCAGCGGTAAACTGGTTATCACCTCGCGTAACACCGAACTGAAGCTGATCGACGAATTCGGTCGTACCAAAGAAAGCTATAAAGTGCCTTACGGCTCCGTTATGGCTAAAGGCGACGGCGAACAGGTTGCTGGCGGTGAAACCGTTGCAAACTGGGATCCGCATACCATGCCGGTTATCACCGAAGTGAGTGGTTTCGTCCGCTTCACTGACATGATCGATGGCCAGACCATTACTCGTCAGACCGACGAGCTGACCGGTCTGTCTTCGCTGGTGGTTCTGGATTCCGCAGAACGTACCTCCGGTGGTAAAGATCTGCGTCCGGCGCTGAAAATTGTTGATGCTCAGGGCAACGACGTTCTGATCCCAGGCACTGATATGCCTGCTCAGTACTTCCTGCCGGGTAAAGCGATTGTTCAGCTGGAAGATGGCGTACAGATCAGCTCTGGTGACACCCTGGCGCGTGTTCCGCAGGAATCTGGCGGTACCAAGGATATCACCGGTGGTCTGCCGCGCGTTGCGGACCTGTTCGAAGCACGTCGTCCGAAAGAGCCGGCAATCCTGGCTGAAATCAGCGGCATCATTTCCTTCGGTAAAGAAACCAAAGGGAAACGTCGTCTGGTTATCACCCCGGTAGACGGTAGCGAACCGTACGAAGAGATGATTCCGAAATGGCGTCAGCTGAACGTGTTCGAAGGTGAACGTGTAGAACGTGGTGACGTGGTTTCCGACGGTCCGGAAGCGCCGCACGACATTCTGCGTCTTCGTGGCGTACACGCGGTAACGCGTTACATCACCAACGAAGTGCAGGACGTTTATCGTCTGCAAGGCGTTAAGATTAACGATAAGCACATTGAAGTTATCGTTCGTCAGATGCTGCGTAAAGCGACCATCGAAAGTGCTGGTAGCTCCGACTTCCTCGAAGGCGAGCAGGTTGAATACTCCCGCGTTAAGATCGCTAACCGCGAGCTTGAAGCGAATGGCAAAGTTGCGGCAACCTATTCCCGTGACCTGCTGGGTATCACCAAAGCGTCTCTGGCAACCGAGTCCTTCATCTCCGCGGCATCGTTCCAGGAGACCACTCGCGTGCTGACCGAAGCAGCCGTTGCGGGCAAACGCGACGAACTGCGCGGTCTGAAAGAGAACGTCATCGTGGGGCGTCTGATCCCGGCGGGTACCGGTTATGCGTACCACCAGGATCGTATGCGCCGTCGCGCAGCGGGCGAACAGCCAGCTGCGCCGCAGGTGAGCGTAGAAGAAGCCTCTGCTAACCTGGCAGAACTGCTGAACGCAGGCCTGGGCGGTTCTGACAACGATTAATCGTTGATTCGCTAAGCGCTTAAAAGCCAGTCAGGTTTCCTGACTGGCTTTTTTATTACCTGTCGATTTATCTCACCTAAGCTAAATTACATTTATTTAATGTAATTGCTGCAATTAATTAGCAACTTAAACATGTCTGATAATTATCTATTTGCTATTTCTTTATGCCATCACTAATCGATGGATAAAAATTCTACATGTATCAAAAAATACGCGCCGCAAACGCTATATAGTCAAAACACTCAAAGAATCATGTGATTACTTTTCCCCATCCTTTTCGGTTTACCGCAACTGAGGGGTTCACTGTGCCTGTTAAAAGGCAATGGAGGAGGTGAGCAAAAATAAAAATAAGGCGGAGAGTATTGTCGTTATTTAATGGATAGCTTCTGGGGGATGCATGGAATTTGCTATACAGCTCATCATTATCTTAATTTGTCTGTTCTACGGCGCGAAAAAGGGTGGCATTGCGCTCGGCCTTTTAGGCGGCATTGGCTTAGTTATTTTAGTTTTTGTTTTTCATCTTAAACCAGGAAAACCGCCGGTTGATGTCATGCTGGTGATTATCGCGGTGGTGGCCGCCTCGGCGACGCTACAGGCATCCGGAGGTTTAGACGTGATGCTGCAGATTGCCGAGAAGCTCCTGCGGCGCAACCCCAAATACGTTTCTATCGTCGCGCCATTCGTCACCTGTACGCTGACGATCCTGTGCGGTACCGGCCACGTGGTGTATACGATCCTGCCAATTATTTACGACGTAGCTATCAAAAATAATATTCGCCCGGAGCGGCCGATGGCGGCGAGCTCGATTGGCGCTCAGATGGGAATCATTGCCAGTCCGGTTTCGGTGGCGGTAGTCTCGCTGGTGGCGATGCTCGGGAATTTTACCTTTAATGGTAAGCACCTTGAGTTTCTCGATCTACTGGCGATAACCATTCCGTCAACGCTGCTTGGGATCCTGGCGATTGGCATCTTCAGTTGGTTCCGCGGTAAGGACCTTGATAAAGACGAGACCTTCCAGGCGTTTATTGCGATACCGGAAAACCGTCATTATGTTTATGGCGATACGGCCACGCTATTGGATAAAAAGCTGCCGACCAGCAACTGGATCGCGATGTGGATCTTCCTTGCCTCAATCGCCGTAGTGGCGTTGCTTGGCGCGTTTTCCGAACTGCGCCCGGCGTTCGATGGTAAGCCTCTCTCAATGGTTCTGGTGATCCAGATGTTCATGCTGCTCTCCGGGGCGCTTATCATCATCATTACCAAAACTAACCCGGCGTCGATTTCTAAAAATGAGGTTTTCCGCTCGGGGATGATCGCTATCGTCGCGGTGTACGGTATCGCATGGATGGCGGAAACCATGTTCGGCGCGCACATGACCGAGATTAAAGGCGTGCTCGGAGAGATGGTGAAGGAGTACCCGTGGGCCTACGCTATCGTGCTGTTATTGGTATCTAAGTTCGTCAACTCTCAGGCGGCGGCGCTGGCGGCGATTGTCCCGGTGGCGCTGGCGATCGGCGTTGACCCGGCCTATATCGTGGCTTCCGCACCCGCCTGCTATGGCTATTACATCCTGCCGACTTACCCAAGCGATCTGGCGGCGATTCAGTTTGACCGTTCAGGCACGACGCATATTGGCCGCTTCGTCATTAACCATAGCTTTATTCTGCCGGGATTAATTGGCGTGAGCGTTTCCTGCGTCTTTGGCTGGGTGTTCGCGGCGATGTACGGTTTTCTGTAAGTGAGACAGGCGCCGCTGGCGGCGCCTGATAAATCAGCGGGATTATTGTGCGGGCGGCAGGCGGCGATACAGTTCGATCATATCGGTCGCTAAATCCTGAATCACCATCGCGTTCATCAGATGATCCTGGGAGTGCACGGTAATCAGGTTCACCGGCAGCTTGCCGCTGCCTTCATCCAGACCGATAAGCTGGGTCTGGATTTTATGCGCATGCTTCACGAATTCGTGGGAGTCGGCCATAGCCTGTTCGGCGGCGGCGAAATCGCCTTTACGCGCCTGCTGCAGGGCGGTGAGGGCAGAACTGCGCGCGGAGCCGGCGTTGACCAGCAGCTCCATGATAATCGTCTCTAAATCTTCCATGCCTTACTCCATCAGCTTCAGGGCTTTATCCAGAACGGCATCGCCTTTCATCATGCCGTAATCCATCATATCGATAACGGCGACCTTTTTACCGACCGGGTCGGCTAGCGCCTGTAGTTTCGCCTGCTCGTATTTCACCTGCGGGCCGAGCAGGATAATATCCGCCGCGGCCAGGTTATCTTTGAACTCCGCTACCGGCACAGCTTTGATCGAGACTTCGATGCCTTTCTTTTGCGCGGCGTCTTTCATGCGTTGCACCAGCATGCTGGTGGACATTCCTGCGGCACAGCATAAAACGATATTCTTCATAGTTTCATCGCCCTTATGTATGTTCCTTGATGCATCATCTTTATCGCGGGCGGCGGCGCGGCACAACCGCTTCACCATGATTGTGTGTAAAACATCACAAAAAATGAAACCGGTTTCAATTTTGCAGCGGCCGAGATAAAAAAGCCCGCAAAAGCGGGCTGTCAGGGAGTTATGCTCAGGCGCGAACGATTCGGTTCTTGCCCTGCTGTTTGGCCTTATACAACGCTTCATCCACGCTAACGACCAGTTTTTCCAGCGGCTCCATATTCCATTCCCCTAGACCGGCGCTAAAAGTGACGGTTAATCCTTCTTCGCGCCAGGTTCGGCTGGCAACGTTAAGGCGCCAGCTCTCCAGAATGGTGAGCGCGTTATCGACATGTTCGGCAGGGAAGATAACGGCAAACTCTTCGCCGCCGTAGCGGTAAAGCGAGATCTCCTGCGGCTGCAGGATCTGTATCCCTTCACGTGCGACGTTGCGCAGCACGATGTCGCCATTGAGGTGGCCCCAGGTATCATTAATTGATTTAAAGTTGTCGATATCGACCAACGCGAGGGCGAAAGGCTGGTGATCGTTCATCAGCGCGGCGATATCGCTGTCGAAGGCGCGGCGGTTTTTGCAGCCGGTTAGCGCATCGATGGTGGCCTGGCGGACATAGGTGAGCTCACGCTGTTTATTGCTCTCGATCGCTTTGCTGAGCATGGCTTCCAGCCGCGGCGCGCGTTTGACGTCACCGGTCTTAATGGCGTTAATGATGTTCATCAGTACGGTACGCGAAGCGTGGCGCAGATACAGCCCGAACAGGACGATGACAATGGCGGCAAGAGCGAATCCCCAGGCGACAATATCGGTTTCATAGCGCGTCAGGTCGGCAAGGGTGGTATCGGTGACGCGGAAAATAACGAACCAGTCAGGGTTGGTAAAGGAATAGTAGTAGTACCAGGCCTTATGTTCCTCATCATAAAGTTGGCCTTCCGCGCTGGTCATTTTGTCCATGAGTTCCGCGCTAACGTAGGTTTTAAATAGCGCGCCGGTATCGGGATGGATCACCACTTTGCCGTCGCGTTGCACGACAAAAAACTCGCCCTGTACCGGTGAGACAATCTGCCGTAACGCGTAGCCCATCGACGTCAGATCCATATGAAACGCCAGGCTACCTTTGAGCCTCCCCTGCGGTGAAATGACAGGCCGGTAGACGGTAACGGTAGGATGGTGGGTGAAGTAATCCAGATAGGGACTGGTATAGAGGCTGAAGGTACTGGCTTCCGCCTGGCGAATAAACCAGGGGCGCGTTTTCGGATCAAACGTGCGGCTCTCATCGCCTTCCATCACTTCGGGAGCGCGCAGATAATGACCGAGAGTATCGGCAAGCGAAATGGAGGAGACCGTCGGCATCAGCTCCTGCAGACGCATCAAGTCGTCCAGACCCTTTTGCGGATCGAGATTTACGGCGCTATTGAGCGCATCGTCACGGGCAAAGTATTTCGTCGCGCGCGCCAGAATGTAGTCATTTTCGCGCAGCAGCGATTCGGTGTAGTTCACCGCAAGGTTATGGGTGAAGTTGCGGTTAATATGGTGATAATCTTCAAGAAAGTTTTTCTTTTGCGTCGCGGTAACAAAGATTGCGATCAGTAAAAAACTGAGCAAAATCCCCGCAAACCCCACTACGATTGGCGTAGTAAAAGAGAGCTTTCTGTTGTGGCGTGCCATAAGTTGTTAATCGTCCGGGATTTATAAACCGTGGGTTTAGACGCAGGTTAAGCCAGCATGCCTGCCTAGCGAATCAGGTAACTATCGCTAAATTATAACGCTGAGTGCGCTCATCATCGTGATTAATATTTGATAGCAATATGTTTGCGGCAGTGCGGACGGTGGAGGCAGGGCGAAGAGAGGAAAGAAAAGCTCGCCCTGGTCAGCGTCCGCTGCTGACCAGGGCAGAATAGAAAAACGGCGGCAGTTCGGCGAGCCTCCGTTTTTCATCTCTCGTGCAGGCACGCAAAATAATCAGCTGCTTGCAGCATGCTTCATGATGTTTGCGAGGCGCGTCCCAGCCAACTATCCCAGTCTTTCCATACCGGCTGCAGGCCACGGGCGGCCAGCGCGCTGGCGACCTCTTCAGGGCGGCGATCGTCGTGTGGCGCAAATTGCTCAAGTTCCGGATGATCGTCGGCGTAGCCGCCGGGCTGGGTTTTGGAGAACGCGCTGACGTTGTTTATCGCCAGAGGGATCACCCGGTCGCGGAACCACGGTGATTCGCGTGTCGATAGCGATAGCTCAACCTCCGGGGCCAGCAGGCGGAAGGCGCAAATGGTTTGCACCAGCTGACGTTCGTCCATCAGCGAGGCTGGCGCAATCCCTCCAGCACAAGGGCGTAAACGCGGGAAGGAGATAGAGTAACGGCTACGCCAGTAGCGCTGCTGTAGCCACAGCAGATGTTCAGCGACCATAAAGCAGTCCACCCGCCAGCTGTCGGAAAGGCCAATGAGCGCGCCGAGGCCGATCTTGTCGATCCCCGCTTCGCCCAGGCGATCCGGCGTATCAAGGCGCCAGAAGAAATCCTGCTTTTTACCTTTCAAGTGATGCTGGGCATACATGCCTTCATGGTAGGTCTCCTGATAGACCATCACTCCATCAAGCCCCAGCGTTTTTAGTTCGGCATACTCTTCGGTCGCCAGCGGCTGCACTTCCATATGCAGCGAGGCAAACTGGCGGCGGATGGATGGCAGGTGCTGGCGGAAATAATCCATTCCGACCTTACTCTGATGTTCGCCGGTGACCAGTAACAAATGCTCAAAGCCTAAATCGCGGATTGCGGCGCATTCGCGGGCAATCTCTGCTTCATCCAGCGTCTTGCGCTTAATGCGATTACTCATTGAGAAGCCGCAGTAGGTACAGTCGTTGGCGCACAGGTTGGACAAATACAACGGTACGTAAAAGCTGACGGTGTTGCCGAAGCGCTGGCGGGTGAGGCGCTGCGCGCGTTGGGCCAGTGGTTCAAGATAATCGGCCGCGGCAGGAGAGAGCAGAGCCATCATGTCATCGCGGGTCAGCTGTTTTGCCTCCAGCGCCCGTTCGACGTCGGCGGCGGTTTTGCTGTTGATGCGCAGGCGGATGTCATCCCACTCCAGCTGTCGCCAGCGATCGCTGAAGGTTTTCATGCCAGCGCCTCCAGAAAGCCAGTCAGCGGGCTGGTGGCCTGCGCCTGGGAACTGCGCGCCCCCGGCCCAGCCTGACGCGCCAGTAATCCGGCATCGACCGCCATGCGGAAGGCGCGGGCCATGGCGACAGGATCGTCGGCGACGGCAATGGCGGTATTGACCAGCACAGCATCAGCGCCCATCTCCAGCGCCTGCGCCGCGTGGCTCGGCACGCCGATCCCGGCATCGACGACCACCGGTACCGTCGCCTGTTCGATAATAATCTCCAGCATAGCCCTGGTTTCCAACCCTTGGTTGGAGCCTATCGGCGCGCCCAACGGCATCACCGCCGCGCAGCCAGCCTCTTCCAGCCGTTTGCACAGGACCGGGTCGGCGCCGCAATAGGGCAGGACGACAAACCCTTCGCGCACCAGCAGTTCCGCCGCCTTCAGGGTTTCAATGGGGTCAGGCAGCAGCCAGCGGGCGTCCGGGTGGATCTCCAGCTTCAACCAGTGGGTGCCTAAGGCTTCCCGCGCCAGGCGAGCGGCAAATACCGCTTCTTCCGCCGTCTTGGCGCCTGAGGTATTCGGCAGCAGGTTAACGCCCGCCGCCAGCAGCGGCGCGAGAATCGCGTCATTATGCTGGCGTAAATCAACGCGCTTCATCGCCAGCGTCACCAGCTGGCTTCCCGAGGCGCGAATCGCCTCAACCATCACCTCCGGCGCGGCGAATTTGCCGGTTCCGGTAAAAAGGTGGGATTCAAATGTCTTATCAGCAATACGTAACATGTCAGCCTCCGGCGATAACCTGAAAAAGCAGGACCCGATCGCCTTCCTGCAAGAGATGATCTTCCCACCGTTCGCGTGGCAGGATGTGTTGATTGAGCGCCAGCGCAACGCCCGGCTGGAGCTGCTCCAGCTGGCTAAGCAGGGCGCTTACGCTGAGGTTGTCCGCGCACTCCAGCGGTTCGTCGTTAAACCAGACTTGCATCATGGCCTCCGCATACCGGGCAGCCCTGGGCCTTTTGCAACGTAAGGTTGCGCCAGTTGCTGGTGCGGGCGTCAAACAGCCGTAGCGTGTTGCGCGGCGTCGCCATGCCGCTAAGGAGCTTTATGGCCTCCAGCGCCTGCAGCGTCCCCATCATGCCGACGACCGGACCGACGATCCCCGCGGTGCGGCAGTTACGTTGCGGTTCGGCGGTGTCCGGCCACAGGCAGCGATAGCAGCCCTGCGCCCAGGGCGGCGTCAGCACCATCAACTGGCCGCCGAAGCCGACGGCGCTGGCGGTCACCAGCGGCGTCTCAAGGGCTACGCAGGCGGCGTTAATCGCCTGGCGGGCGATCATGTTATCGGTACAGTCCAGCACCACGTCGGCTTTCGCCACTTCAGCGCGCAGCGCCTCGCCGCTTAAACGCTGCTGTAGCGCGACGAGGCGGATTTGCGGATTGAGTTGGTTGAGCCGCGTCTTTGCCGCTGCGGCTTTCGGCTGGTCGATATCGTCACTGGTGAACAGAATTTGCCGCTGCAGGTTGCTGAGATGCACCGCGTCGTCATCGGCCAACGTCAGCGTCCCGACGCCGGCCCCCGCCAGATATAGCGCCGCCGGCGAACCTAACCCGCCCAGGCCAATAATCAGCGCCCGGCTGGCTAACAGTTTCTGCTGTCCCTCAATAGCGATATCTTCCAGCAGCAACTGGCGGCTATAGCGCATGAAGTCGTGATCATTCATCGCCTGCTCCCGCCAGCGCTAACAGTTGTGCAGTGGCGCTCCGCCAGTCAGATGCCTGGGTAATGGCGCTGACGACCGCGATGCTGCCAACGCCGGTCGCCAGTACGCCCGGCGCTTTTTCCAGACTGATGCCGCCTATCGCTACCGTCGGATAATCGGCCAGCCGCTGAATATGCCCGGCAAGCTGTTCGAGGCCCTGCGGCGCCGAAGGCATCTGTTTGGTTTGCGTCGGGAAGACGTGGCCCAGCGCGATGTAGGAAGGGCGCGCCGCCAGCGCGACGTCAATTTCCATGTCGTCGTGAGTAGAGACGCCAAGGCGCAGTCCGGCTTTACGGATGGCGCTCAGGTCGGTGGTTTCCAGGTCCTCTTGACCCAGATGTACGCCATACGCCCGGTGCTTAATCGCCAGTTGCCAGTAATCATTAATAAACAAACGCGCGCGATAGCGGCGGCCAAGCGCGATGGCGGCGATAACATCATCCTCTACGTCGCTGTCGCGCTGGTCCTTGATCCGCAATTGAATAGTGCGTACGCCGGCTTCCAGCAGGCGCTCAATCCACGCCACGCTATCGACAACCGGATAAAGCCCGAGACGAAACGGTACGGGCGGAAAGTCAGGCTGGTACATCAGGCATTTTCCTTTTTCAGGTAGATTTCACCGCCGCGGGCGCGGAAGTTATTCGACATATCGGCCATGCCGGCTTCGATATTTTGCTTCGCGGCGTAGTCGCGGACTTCCTGCGTGATCTTCATCGAACAGAATTTCGGCCCGCACATGGAGCAGAAGTGGGCGACCTTGCCGGATTCCTGCGGTAAGGTTTCATCGTGATAGGCCCGCGCGGTAAAGGGATCGAGCGCGAGGTTGAACTGGTCTTCCCAGCGGAATTCGAAACGCGCTTTTGACATCGCGTTGTCGCGGATCTGCGCCCCCGGGTGGCCTTTAGCGAGGTCGGCGGCGTGGGCGGCGATTTTGTAGGTAATCAGCCCCTGTTTTACATCCTCTTTGTTGGGCAAGCCGAGATGTTCTTTTGGCGTCACGTAGCACAGCATGGCGCAGCCAAACCAGCCAATCATTGCCGCGCCGATACCGGAAGTGAAATGATCATAGCCCGGCGCGATGTCGGTGGTGAGCGGCCCCAGCGTATAGAACGGCGCTTCGTGGCAGTGCTCCAGCTCTTCGGTCATATTGCGGCGAATCATCTGCATCGGCACGTGGCCGGGGCCTTCAATCATCACCTGAACGTCATACTCCCAGGCGATTTTAGTCAGCTCGCCCAGCGTATGCAGCTCGGCGAACTGCGCCTCGTCGTTGGCATCCTGAATCGAGCCGGGGCGCAGACCATCGCCGAGGGACAGCGACACGTCATAGGCGGCGCAGATTTCACAGATTTCGCGGAAGTGCTGGTAGAGGAAGTTTTCCTGATGATGCGACAGGCACCACTTGGCCATGATCGAACCGCCGCGTGAGACGATCCCGGTCAGCCGCTTCGCGGTCATCGGCACGTAGCGCAGCAGCACACCAGCGTGAATCGTGAAGTAGTCGACGCCCTGTTCGGCCTGTTCCAGCAGGGTATCGCGGAAGGCTTCCCAGGTCAGGTTCTCGGCAATGCCGTTGACCTTCTCCAGCGCCTGGTAAATCGGGACGGTACCAATCGGCACCGGGCTGTTGCGCAGGATCCATTCGCGGGTCTCGTGGATATAGCGGCCAGTAGAGAGGTCCATTACCGTATCGGCGCCCCAGCGGGTTGACCAGACCAGCTTCTCGACCTCTTCTTCGATGGAAGAGGTCACCGCCGAGTTGCCGATATTGGCATTCACTTTCACCAGGAAGTTGCGGCCGATAATCATCGGCTCGGATTCCGGGTGATTGATATTGGCCGGAATGATGGCTCGCCCGGCAGCGACTTCATCGCGGACGAACTCGGCGGTAATGTTGTCCGGCAGGCGGGCGCCAAAGCTTTCTCCGGCATGCTGCTGGCGCAGCACCTCGCTGCGGATACGCTCGCGGCCCATGTTTTCGCGAATGGCGATGAATTCCATCTCCGGGGTGACGATCCCCTGGCGGGCATAGTAAAGTTGCGTCACGCATTTGCCAGCGACGGCGCGTTTAGGCGTCAGCAGGCCGCCGAAGCGCAGTTCATCAAGGCCATCGTCGGCCAGCCGCGCTTTAGTGTAAGCCGAGCTGCGTTCGCTGAGCGGTGCGCAGTCGTTACGCGCGTCGATCCACGGTTGGCGTAGTTTTGCCAGCCCCTGGCGGACATCGATGTTGATCTCCGGGTCGCCGTAAGGCCCGGAGGTGTCGTACACCGGTATCGGTTCGTTGGCTTCGTACTGGGGGTTATCGTTATCACCGCCGATGAGCGTCGGGCTGAGCTGAATTTCACGCATCGGGACACGGATATCAGCCTGTGAGCCTTGAATGTAGATGCGGCGAGAATTAGGAAAAGCGGTACCTTCCAGCGTATCAATGAATCGCTGCGCGTGTTCGCGTTGTTCCCGGCGGGTCAGTTTGGTAGTAGACATAGCACATTCCAGTTACAAAAAAGGAGATGGCTTGTCAGACGACGGATGGAGTAACAGATGCGACCAGCCCGTAACAGGCAGGTGCGACCAGCAGTTTACTCTTGTTCCCTTCGCAGGTATTAACCTGATCAGGTTCCGCGGATCCCGAATAAACGGTCTCAGCCTTTTCCACTTCAGCTTTCGTGTGGAAAATAGGCACTCCGACAAGATGAAATCCCTCCGCAGAGGGATAATGTATGTAAATTACTCGTTAACGGTTCACAACTCAAGCGGTCGGCGCGATATTGTCGCCAACGTTGTCTTTCTGATCGTGAGCGACGACCAGCGCCAGCAGCTTGTCCTCAAGCGCGAAGCGCGCCTCCAGCGATTCGCCGATATCTGACAGCGCCTGCTGAAATTCGAGATAGTTATCATGATCGATGGCGTTTTCGAGGCAGGTATCGTAATAGTCCATCATCTGCTGGGTATTGGCTTCCAGCTGCGGGTAGATTTTGGTAGCGGCTAAAAGAGGGGTACTCCCTTCCATTTCTCCGATAATACGTTCATAAATATTAAAATGACCGGATGAGAGGTAATCCACCAGGCTTTGGCAAAAGTCATCCAGCGCCTTTTCATTAAGCCGCATAAAGGACTCTTTGCCGGGTTTCAGGCCAACCAGGTTGTAGTAAGCCACGAGCAAATGCTTACGCACAAGCAGCCAGCGATCGACCAGTTTGTTATTGCCTCCAACACGTTCCGTCAGGTTTTCCAGCTGGTTTAACATGATTGACTCCGCAAGATTAAAAATAACGTTGCTCAGCAAATGTAAATATAATGTTAAAAGTGCCAGTAAAACGAAGGTAGCGCAATAGATATGGATCGTATTATTGAAAAATTAGATCGCGGCTGGTGGATCGTCAGTCACGAACAAAAATTATGGCTTCCCGCAGGGGAATTACCACATGGCGAAGCGGTAAATTTTGATCTTGTCGGTGAACGCGCGCTACATCTCGGCGAGTGGCAAGGCGAAGCGGTGTGGCTGGTGCGTCAGGATCGTCGCCGTGATATGGGATCGCTGCGCCAGATATTGGATCAGGATCCTGGGCTTTTCCAACTGGCTGGGCGCGGGATCCAGTTGGCCGAGTTTTATCGATCGCATAAATTCTGCGGCTACTGCGGCCACCCGATGCATGTCAGTAAAACCGAGTGGGCGATGCTGTGCGGCCACTGCCGCGAGCGCTATTATCCGCAAATCGCCCCCTGCATTATCGTCGCCATTCGTCGCGACGATTCGATTTTACTGGCGCAGCATACCCGCCATCGTAATGGTGTCCATACGGTGTTGGCCGGGTTTGTCGAAGTGGGTGAAACCCTTGAGCAGGCGGTCGCCCGCGAAGTCATGGAAGAGAGCGGCATTAAGGTGAAAAACCTACGCTATGTGACCTCCCAGCCGTGGCCCTTCCCGCAATCATTGATGACCGCCTTTATGGCTGAATACGATAGCGGCGATATTGTTGTGGATAAAAAAGAGCTGCTGAGCGCAGAGTGGTATCGCTATGACGATTTGCCGCTATTACCGCCGCCGGGCACGGTGGCGCGACGCCTGATCGAAGATACGGTCGCGATGTGTCGGGCAGAGTACGAGTGACATGTTACACTGGGCGCATCAACGCGAAAGGAATGTAAAAATGACCGAACTGAAAAACGATCGTTACCTGCGTGCGCTGCTGCGCCAGCCGGTTGATGTCACCCCGGTGTGGATGATGCGCCAGGCGGGCCGCTATCTACCGGAATACAAAGCCACCCGCGCGCAAGCGGGCGATTTCATGTCGCTGTGTAAAAATGCCGAGCTGGCCTGCGAAGTGACGCTACAGCCGCTGCGCCGTTACCCGCTGGATGCAGCGATCCTCTTTTCGGACATCCTGACAATTCCGGATGCGATGGGACTGGGGCTGTACTTTGAAGCTGGCGAAGGCCCGCGCTTCACTTCGCCGGTGAAATCCAAAGCCGACGTCGACAAGTTGCCGGTGCCGGACCCGGAACAAGAATTAGGCTACGTGATGAACGCCGTGCGTACCATTCGCCGTGAACTGAAAGGCGAAGTGCCGCTGATTGGTTTTTCCGGCAGCCCGTGGACGCTGGCGACCTACATGGTTGAAGGCGGCAGCAGTAAAGCCTTTACCGTCATCAAAAAGATGATGTACGCCGAACCGCAGGCGCTGCACGCGCTGCTGGACAAGCTGGCGAAAAGCGTCACCCTGTATCTGAACGCGCAGATCAAAGCGGGCGCGCAGTCGGTGATGATTTTCGATACCTGGGGCGGCGTGTTGACCGGCCGCGACTATCAGCAGTTCTCGCTCTACTACATGCATAAAATCGTCGATGGCCTGCTGCGGGAAAACGAAGGCCGTCGCGTACCGGTGACGCTCTTCACCAAAGGCGGCGGACAATGGCTGGAAGCGATGGCGGAGACCGGCTGCGATGCGCTGGGTCTCGACTGGACTACCGATATTGCCGACGCTCGCCGTCGCGTAGGCCACAAAGTGGCGCTTCAGGGCAATATGGACCCGTCAATGCTTTATGCGCCTGCCGCCCGCATTGAAGACGAAGTGGCTAACATTCTCGCCGGCTTCGGCCAGGGCGAAGGCCATGTCTTTAACCTTGGCCACGGCATCCATCAGGATGTCGACCCACAGCATGCAGGAGTCTTTGTTGAGGCGGTGCATCGTCTCTCCGCGCAATATCACCAATAGGAGATAAGCATGATGGATTTAGCTGCGCTACGAACCCAACAGCAATCTTTAGCCGCGTCGGTAGAACGCGCGGACCGATTGGATCGCGACCCGCCGGTGCTGATTGGCGGCGCCGATGTGGGGTTTGAGCAGGAGGGGGAAATTACCCGAGCTGCGATGGTGCTGCTAACTTATCCGGAGCTTGAGCTGGTGGAATATCAGGTGGCGCGCGTCGCCACCACGATGCCGTACATCCCCGGCTTTCTCTCCTTTCGCGAGACGCCCGCGCTGCTGGCGGCGTGGCAACAGCTATCACAAAAGCCCGATCTGTTGTTCGTCGACGGCCACGGTATTTCACATCCCCGGCGGCTTGGCGTCGCCAGTCATTTTGGCCTGATGGTTGATGTGCCAACGATTGGCGTAGCGAAAAAACGCTTATGCGGTAAGTTTGAACCGCTCGGCGCCGAGCCCGGCGCGTTGGCGCCGTTAATCGACAAAGGCGATCAGCTGGCCTGGGTCTGGCGCAGCAAAGCACGCTGCAACCCACTGTTCATCAGTACGGGCCACCGCGTGGGTATCGATAGCGCGTTAATGTGGGTGGAACGCTGTATGCAGGGCTATCGCCTACCCGAGCCGACGCGCTGGGCCGATGCCGTGGCATCCCGTCGACCTTCCTTTGTGCGTTGGCAAGCAAATCACGGCTGATTCAGGTACACTGCGCCTAATTTCTGACTTCGAGAATTCATCATGTTACAAAACCCGATTCACCTGCGCCTGGAGAAACTGGAGAGCTGGCAGCACGTCACCTTTATGGCCTGCCTGTGCGAGCGTATGTACCCCAACTACGCCATGTTCTGCAAGCAAACCGAGTTCGGCGACGGCCAGTTATATCGTCGTATCCTTGACCTGATCTGGGAAACGCTGACGGTAAAAGATGCGAAGGTGAATTTCGATAGTCAGCTGGAAAAGCTGGAAGAGGCGATTCCGTCCGCGGATGACTACGACATGTACGGCGTCTATCCGGCTATCGATGCCTGCGTCGCGCTGAGCGAATTAATCCACTCACGGCTGAGCGGTGAAACGCTGGAACATGCTATCGAGGTCAGTAAGACTTCCATTACTACCGTCGCGATGCTGGAAATGACCCAGGAAGGTCGTGAAATGACCGATGAAGAGCTCAGAGTCAACCCGGCGGTTGAACAAGAATGGGACATTCAGTGGGAGATTTTCCGCCTGTTGGCCGACTGCGAAGAACGCGATATTGAACTGATTAAAGGGCTGCGCGCAGACCTGCGAGAGGCCGGTGAGAGCAATATTGGTATAAATTTTCAGCAATGAGACCAGAAAACGTGATTTACCGCCTGAATTGTAGCGTCTGAAGACTTCCATTCCGCCCCCTGTCTGGTCTACATTTGGGGGGCGAAAAAAAGTGGCTATCGGTGCGTGTATGCAGGAGAGTGCTTTTCTGGCATTTCCGTCGCACTCGATGCTTAGCAAGCGATAAACACATTGTAAGGATAACTTATGAACAAGACTCAACTGATTGATGTAATTGCGGACAAAGCTGACCTGTCTAAAGCACAGGCAAAAGCTGCCCTGGAATCCACCCTGGCTGCAATTACCGAGTCTCTGAAAGAAGGTGATGCTGTTCAACTGGTTGGTTTCGGTACCTTCAAAGTGAACCACCGTGCTGAGCGTACTGGCCGCAACCCGCAGACCGGTAAAGAAATCAAAATCGCTGCAGCTAACGTGCCAGCATTTGTTTCTGGCAAAGCGCTGAAAGACGCAGTCAAGTAAGACCGCGTGGCAGTGTCCAGTTTTAACGAAGGGGCTTTTAAGCCCCTTTTGTCTAACTGGCGTCGCACGCTGACGCTGGCAGGCGCGTTATTGCTCACTGCCTGCAGCCACGATTCCTCACTTCCTCCTTTCACCGCCAGCGGCTACGCCGATAACCAGGGCGCGATGCGCATCTGGCGCAAAGATGCCGGCGATGAAGTGCACCTGCTTGCCGCCTTTAGTCCGTGGCACCGCGGCGACACCTCAACCAGCGAGTACCGCTGGCAGGATGGCCAACTAACGCTTATTGAGCTCAATGTATACGGTAAACCACCGGAACATATTCGCGCCCGCTTTGACGCCCAGGGCGAGCTGAGCTTTATGCAGCGGGAAGTCGACGGGCAGAAGCAGCAGCTTTCCAACGACCAGGTTGCGCTGTACCGCTATCGGGCGCAGCAAATCCGTGAAACCAGTGACGCCTTGCGTCAGGGACGGGTAGTTTTACGCCAGGGGCGCTGGCATACCGATCGTACCGTAACCACCTGTGAAGGCCAGACCGTGAAGCCTGACCTTGATGAGCGGGCATTAGCGCATATTGAACGCCGACAGAATCACTCCTCCGTAGAAGTGAGCGTGGCGTGGCTGGAAGCACCGGAAGGCGCTCAGTTGCTGCTGGTGGCTAACGAAAACTTCTGTACCTGGCAGCCGAGCGAAAAATCGTTCTGAGTTTTACCAGTGGTTCATGCCCATATGACCACCGCCATTACCGCGGCAGCCGCCGTAACCCATACCCGCGCCGCGAGGAACGCCTGCTTCAGCCAGGGCGATATCAAATTTTACCCGCTGCTGATCCAACTGCTGGCTTAACGTTTCCATTTCCTTCGCTACGGCTTCAATTTTTCCGCTTTCCGGCTTCTGCGCGGTGAGCAGTGCATTGTACTCGTAGCGTTTGGACTGCAGCTGCTGGCGCAGGGCGCTGGTTTGCGCATAGTAATTATCATGTAGCTTCTGCACGGTCGCTTGCTGTTCCTGGGTGAGCTGGCTGTATCCCTGCGCGCCCATTCCGTTATTGTAGCCCCAGTGATGTCCAGCCCAGGCCGCGCTACTGCCAAAGGTCAGTGCGGCAATCGCCGCGAAGATGAGGGATAAAGTCGGTTTCCGTTTCATAGCGTGATCTCCTGTGTGGTTTCCCTCTGTGTTGCATCTTCCATGCCAGCCTGAAAAAGCGCGTCAATACTGGCCGGCCCGCGGCAAACGTGACTCTGGCGAGTAAAAATGACCCGTTGCGGCTGGAGTCCGCGAGTCATTTTTACTCGCTAAATCACCAGCGATATGTCTGAGGACAGGTTTCTCGGTGTGGAAAAATGGCATGATTTCTGCTGATGGATCCTTCCGATAGCGAATAAGGACACGATAAGGACCCGCCCATGCCGCGCATTATCTCATTTTCCCGGGACACCCTGAGCTGGTTGCTGACCGGCACGGTCGTCCTGTTGGTTCTTCTGTTTTCCGCGATGATTGTCCGCGATTATGGTCGGGAGACCGCCGCCGCCCGGCAAAACATCGAAGAAAAGGGGAGTGTGCTGATCCGCGCCCTGGAGTCCGGCACGCGTGTCGGCATGGGGATGCGAATGCATCACGCGCAGCTGCAGGCGTTGCTGGAGGAGATGGCCTGGCAGCCCGGTGTGCTGTGGTTCGCGGTGACCGATGAAAACGGTAAGATTATCGCCCACAGCGATCCGCAACAGGTGGATACCGCACTGTACAGTCCTGCGCAAATGCGTGAACTCAAGGTGGGCGAACAGGAGCGCTGGCGCCGGCTTGCCGAGCCGCAACCGGCGCTGGAGATTTATCGCCAGTTCCGCCCGCTCAACCCTACTCGTGGTCACCATATGGGGATGATGAAGCGCTGCGACAGCGCGCTGGCTCAGCCCAATGTTCCACAGGTGATTTTTATCGCCTTTGATAGCCGCGAGCTGGATGCGGCGCAGGCCCGCGGCTTGCGTAACATGATGATCATGCTGGTGGCCGCGGCGCTGGTCATCGTCGCGACGATCCTCGCTCAGTTCTGGTTCCGCCGCTACCGTCTCTCACGCCAGCAGCTACAGGAGGCGATGGCCCGCAAAGAAAAACTAATGGCCCTTGGGCATCTGGCGGCTGGTGTCGCGCATGAGATCCGCAACCCGCTCTCTTCGATTAAAGGACTGGCAAAGTATTTTGCCGAGCGTACGCCGCCGGGCGGCGAGGCGCAGGAGTTAGCGCTGGTGATGGCTAAAGAGGCCGACCGCCTGAACCGGGTCGTCAGCGAGTTGCTGGAGCTGGTTCGCCCTGCCCATTTAAACTACCAGCCGGTCGATATTAACGCGCTTATCCATCACTCATTGCAGCTGGTAAGCCAGGATGCGCAGAGTCGCGGGATCGAACTGCAATTTACTCCGCGTCCTGAATTAACCTCGATTAAAGCCGACCCCGACCGTCTGAACCAGGTGCTGTTGAATCTGTATCTGAACGCGATGCAGGCTATTGGCCGCGACGGCGTCATTCACGTATCGGCAAGTGAAGCCGATCGGCGACGTGTGAAAATTGTCGTTAAGGATAGCGGTAAGGGGATGAGCGATGAAGAGCTACAGGCCATCTTCACCCCTTATTTCACCACCAAGGCGGACGGCACGGGGCTGGGGCTGGCGGTGGTACAGAATATTATCGAACAACATGGCGGGACAATCCGCGCCGAAAGCCAGCCGGGGGCCGGAGCGATATTTACGCTTTGGCTACCGGTGGATGCTCAACGGAGGGAAGATGAGCAGCGATAAAGTACAGATTCTGGTTGTCGATGATGACGTCAGCCACTGCACAATTCTGCAGGCGCTACTGCGTGGCTGGGGCTATCAAGTGGCGTTAGCCCACAACGGTCTGCAAGCGTTGGAACAGATCCATCGGCAGGTCTTCGATCTGGTGCTGTGCGATATCCGCATGGCGGAGATGGACGGTATCGCGACATTAAAAGAGATCAAAGCCTATAACCCGGCGATTCCGGTATTAATCATGACGGCATTCTCCAGCGTCGGCACGGCGGTTGAGGCTATTAAGTCCGGCGCGCTGGATTATCTGATCAAGCCACTGGATTTTGACACCCTACAGCAGACGCTGGTTCAGGCGCTGGCGCACACCCGGCAGAGCGAGAGCGATCTCAGCGCCTCGTCAGATTTACGATGGGGCATGATTGGCGAAAGCCCGGCAATGCAGGCGCTTATCAACAATATTACGCTGGTGGCGCCCTCGGACGCGACGGTGCTGATCTGCGGCGAATCGGGGACCGGTAAAGAACTGGTGGCGCGCGCCATTCACGCCTGCAGCGAGCGCCGCGACAAGCCGCTGGTGACGCTAAACTGCGCAGCGCTCAATGAGTCGCTGCTGGAATCCGAGCTGTTCGGCCATGAAAAAGGGGCTTTTACCGGCGCGGAAAGGCGGCGGGAAGGGCGTTTTGTCGAGGCGGATGGCGGCACGCTGTTCCTTGATGAAATTGGCGATATCTCGCCGCTGATGCAGGTGCGTCTGCTGCGGGCGATTCAGGAACGCGAAGTGCAGCGCGTTGGCAGTAATCAGACGCTTTCTGTCGATGTGCGGCTAATCGCCGCCACCCATCGTAATCTGGCGGAGGAGGTGAGCGCCGGGCGTTTTCGCCAGGATCTCTATTACCGCCTGAATGTCGTAACTATTGATATGCCGCCGCTGCGTCAGCGGCGTGAAGATATTCCGCAACTGGCGCAGCACTTTCTTAAGCGCTACGCCGAACGCAATCGCAAAACGGTGCAGGGATTTACGCCGCAAGCGATGGACCTGTTGATTCACTACGGCTGGCCGGGAAATATCCGCGAACTGGAAAATGCGGTGGAGCGGGCGGTGGTGCTGCTGACCGGAGACTACATTTCCGAGCGTGAACTGCCGTTGGCGATAGCGGGCGCGCCGCTGCCGGTCACTGGCAACGATGAGGTGCTGATTCAGCCATTAGTGGAAGTTGAAAAAGAGGTCATTCTGGCGGCGCTGGAAAAAACGGGCGGCAACAAAACTGAAGCCGCCCGTCAGTTAGGCATTACGCGTAAAACGCTGCTGGCAAAACTCAGCCGTTAGTTTTCTCACGCGCGATGGCGCGCCAGCCGATATCGTTGCGGCTGAAGCTGCCGTTCCAGTGAATATCGGTCAGCAGTTCATAGGCGCGCTGCTGCGCCTGAGCCACGGTGTCACCCAGCGCGGTCACGCACAGCACTCGCCCGCCGTTGGTGACCACGCGCTGGTCGTCTGCCAGTTTGGTGCCGGCATGGAAGACTTTACCGTCTGCCGCTTCCTTCTGCGGCAGGCCGTGGATCTCATCGCCCGTGTTGTAGCTGCCCGGATAGCCACCGGCGGCAACCACGACGCCCAGCGAAGCGCGGTTATCCCACTCGGAAGTTTTCTCGTCCAGCTTGCCCGCGCAGGCGGCGAGGCACAGCTCTACCAGATCGTATTTCATGCGCAGCATGATCGGCTGGGTTTCCGGATCGCCAAAGCGGCAGTTGAACTCAATAACCTTCGGATTGCCCTGCTTGTCGATCATCAGACCGGCATACAGGAAACCGGTATAGGTGTTTCCTTCAGCGGCCATACCTTTAACGGTTGGCCAGATAATCCGCTCCATGGTGCGCTGATGGACTTCATCAGTAACCACCGGCGCCGGGGAGTAAGCGCCCATACCACCGGTGTTCGGGCCGGTATCGCCGTTGCCGACGCGCTTGTGATCCTGGCTGGTGGCCATCGGCAGGACGTGCTCGCCGTCGACCATGACAATAAAGCTGGCTTCTTCGCCATCGAGGAACTCTTCAATCACGATGCGGTGGCCTGCATCGCCAAAGGCGTTACCGGCCAGCATATCTTTGACCGCCGCTTCGGCTTCCTCAAGGGTCATCGCCACGATAACGCCTTTACCTGCCGCCAGACCGTCGGCTTTGATGACGATCGGCGCGCCTTTCTCCCGCAGATAAGCCAGCGCAGGCTCAACTTCGGTGAAGTTCTGGTATTCCGCCGTCGGGATATGATGACGAGCGAGGAAATCTTTGGTGAAGGCTTTTGAACCTTCCAGCTGCGCGGCGCCTTCGGTTGGCCCGAAGATGGCGAGCCCTGCGGCACGGAATGCGTCTACTACGCCAATGACCAGAGGCGCTTCCGGACCCACGATCGTCAGATCGATTTTCTCATCCTGCGCGAAGCGTAGCAGGGCCGGAATATCGGTGACGCCGATGGCGACGTTTTGCAGCGCCGGCTCCAGCGCGGTACCCGCGTTGCCCGGCGCGACATAGACGGTATCAACCAGCGGCGACTGGGCCGCTTTCCAGGCCAGCGCGTGCTCGCGCCCGCCGTTGCCGATTACTAATACTTTCATCTGCTGCTCCGTGAATTAATGGCGGAAGTGGCGCATGTCGGTGAAGATCATGGCGATACCATGTTCGTCCGCGGCGGCAATCACTTCTTCGTCGCGGATAGAACCGCCCGGTTGGATAACGCAGGTGATACCTACTGCGGCTGCGGCATCAATACCATCGCGGAACGGGAAGAAAGCGTCAGAGGCCATGGCGGAACCTTTCACTTCCAGACCTTCGTCACCGGCTTTAATCCCGGCAATTTTCGCTGAGTAGACGCGGCTCATCTGACCGGCGCCTATACCGATGGTCATATTATCTTTGGCATATACGATGGCATTGGATTTGACGAATTTCGCCACTTTCCAGCAGAACAGCGCATCGCGCAGCTCTTGCTCGCTCGGCTGACGTTTGCTAACCACGCGCAGTTCGCCCGCGGTGACCATACCGAGATCGCGGTCCTGAACCAGCAAGCCGCCATTGACACGTTTGAAATCGAGACCCGCGACGCGAGCATCCCACTGGCCGCAGACCAGTACGCGGACGTTCTGCTTAGCGGCGGTGATTTTCAGCGCTTCTTCGCTAGCGGATGGCGCGATGATCACTTCGACGAACTGGCGAGAGATGATCGCCTGCGCGGTTTCAGCATCCAGCTCGCGGTTAAAGGCGATGATGCCGCCGAACGCGGAGGTTGGATCGGTTTTGTATGCGCGATCGTAGGCGTCGAGGATCGAGTTGCTGACGGCAACGCCGCATGGGTTGGCATGCTTAACGATAACGCAGGCCGGCTCGTTAAACTCTTTCACGCACTCCAGCGCCGCATCGGTATCGGCAATGTTGTTATAGGAGAGCGCTTTGCCCTGCAGCTGGGTGGCGGTAGCCACGGAGGCTTCTTTTACATTCTCTTCTATATAGAAGGCAGCCTGCTGGTGGCTGTTTTCGCCGTAGCGCATATCCTGCTTCTTAATGAAGTTCAGATTCAGGGTACGCGGGAAGCGGCCAGCGGCTTCTTTGCTTTCACCGTGATAGGCCGGAACCATGCTGCCGAAGTAGTTAGCGATCATGCTGTCGTAAGCGGCGGTGTGTTCGAAGGCTTTAATGGCGAGGTCGAAGCGGGTGTCCAGCGTGAGGGAACCTTCGTTGGCGTCCATCTCATTAATGATGGCGTCGTAGTCGCTGCTCTTAACCACGATGGCGACATCTTTATGGTTCTTCGCCGCAGAGCGCACCATGGTCGGGCCGCCGATATCGATGTTTTCCACCGCGTCTTCCAGCGAACACCCTTCACGAGCGACGGTCTGGGCAAACGGATAAAGGTTAACTACAACCATATCGATAGGCGCGATACCGTGTTGCTGCATGATACCGTCATCCTGACCGCGACGACCGAGGATGCCGCCGTGTACTTTCGGATGCAGGGTCTTCACGCGTCCATCCATCATTTCCGGGAAACCGGTGTAGTCAGAGACTTCGGTAACCGGCAGGCCTTTATCTGCCAGCAGGCGAGCGGTGCCGCCGGTGGACAGCAGCTCGACACCACGAGCGGAAAGCGCCTGCGCGAATTCGACGATACCGGCCTTGTCAGAAACACTGAGCAGAGCGCGGCGGACTGGACGACGTTGTTGCATGGTATTAAATCCCCAGGATTTGAACATTACAGAGAGCGTTAGGTGAGTTTTTGCCTAAAAACTCACCTAACGCACCCAACCGGGCATCCGTGTCATAGCGCGGCATTGTAACGAAAACGTTTGCGCAACGCTCGCGAATTTTTATCTTTCTCTTTCAGCCGATGATTCTCTCCTTATATGGCAGTGGATGTAGCGGGGTTTGAGCCCTCTTTTGCCATCCTCCTGTGGATAATTCTGTGTGTAAAAGGGTATAAAGCGGGGTTTTGCTGGGGAATGCAGCAGTCAGTCATTTTTCTGCAATTTTTCTATTGCAGGCGTTCGAGAACTCCCTATAATGCGCCTCCATCGACACGGCAGATGTGAATCACTTCACACAAACAGCCGGTTCGGTTGAAGAGAAAA
>ERZ1036424.233-NODE-233-length-34224-cov-5.260587_pt1 | contig 34224 bp, 35 predicted proteins | sample MGYA00514221_ERZ1036424 | MGnify/ENA primary metagenome ERZ1036424 (study PRJEB33795, sample SAMN09464939) | human gut metagenome | host: Homo sapiens | place: USA: Stanford, California | collected 2016-11 | study: EMG produced TPA metagenomics assembly of the... | reverse complement strand
TGCCGGCCTGTCACGCCGGAGGTCGAGGGTTCGAGCCCCTTCTGAGTCGCCAAACAAAACAAGCTTTAGTTAATACTAAAGCTTGTTTTGTTATTAAAAAGAATATTAATAGAAAAAAACAGATAAATTTAATTATCTGTTTTTTTCTAAATTTTTTTTAATTCGTATATCCTCAGAATAGAATTTACATAGCTTGAAATCTCCTATAAGTCTAGAAGCAATTCTTTCACTATATTGTTTAGTGATGCCTTGCAAAGTTAAATTAGTTGAAATAAGCATTTTTTTCTTAGTAAGTATCCTTTTATTAATTATATTAAATAACTCAGTAATAGAAAATTCGTTTAAATGCTCAGCACCTAAATCATCTATTATTAATAAATCACAATTTAATAATAGAGATTCTAAATTATAGTCATTATTAAATCTTATATCTCTTAGATTTTTAATTAACTCATCGGAAGTTTTGTATACAACCAAATATCCTTTATCCAATATAGCTTTTGCTATACAGTAAGATAAGTATGTTTTACCACTTCCTGGATTGCCGTAAAATAGTAAATTAGTTGATATGCTTGAAAAGTTTGGAATAAAATCGTCTAGTATATATTCTAAATTATTCTCCATATTTTTTCTTGGAGAATATTTTTCATCTCCAAGTCTATGATTTGAAAATAGGTTTAAATCAAAATTATTAAAATTATTATATTTAACTGTATTTTCTAATTCAGAATCCTTGTAGTATAGTTTAACTAATTTTTCTTTATAACAAACACACTTTTGAGGACCGATAAATCCAGTATCCTGACACCTATTACATTGATAATGTAAATTTAGATATTCAGGATTATATCCTCTTTCTACTAGCATTTCACACTTTTTAACTCTCAAATCTGTAATGTTTTCTTTAAATTCATTTAAAGTCTTTTTAGCATCTTCTGATTTAATAAGAGATAAAGACATTTGTAGAGAAAGTTTTTGAATTTTATTATCTAATTCAATAATTTCAGGATATTTTTCTGAGATTTCAGCTTTACGAGCTTTTAAAGCTTTGACTTCATTATCTCTAATATTATCATAAATTTTTAAAATTTCACTTTGATATCCTTTAATCATCATTATCCCATCCTAATAATTTTTTTTCTAAAGAGTCATAGTCATATTCCCTTGCTTCAAAATTATTAAATTTAAGAGGTGACTTTTCATTGGTGTAAGAAGGTTTGGAATACTTTGTGTTTTTATTTGGGGCCTTTGTATCTTTAATAGCTATGTCTTCAAGTGTCCTAATATTATTTTTAAACCATTTATTAAGTATACCATCAATATATTTAAAGTCGGCTCTATTTAATCTTTCAAAGCATATATCACATGCTTTATATATAATTTCTGTTGGAAACTTATATATGAGAATCCATTTTTCTATTAACTCTTGTTGAGGCTTCATTATGTCAGTAGTATTTATTCCTAAGTATTTCAATATTTTTCTGATATTAATCCACTTATCCTCGGTTTTTTTTATTAAATTTTGTGCTTGCTCTATTGTAGTTATATTTAAATCATGCCAAGATAATGCTACTTTTTCTATATATCTAGGATCGCTTTTACCTTTTGATATACAATACTCCATTAAGATTAAAATTAGCTCTGAAGAGAATCCAAATTCTTTTTGCCAATTTAGGTATATTGACATCTCATTTGGAGATAGTGGTCTAGCTAAAAGCATTTCTATATCTTTAAGCATGTCTTTGGTATTAGTACTATCTAATGCTTCAAGTAAATCAATTTGCTTTTTTTGATCAGGTTCATCTTCAGATAGATCAATAAATTCTACATCATAATTTCCCATTTTGTCTATTTGTGTAAGTTTAATAACACCTAAATCATTCCAGTAATTTAATGCATTCATAATATCTGATTCTAATAGGTTCAGTGAGGAAGCTAGTATTGATGAGCTAACTCCTAATTCACCAAAAATATTGTGTTTTAGCATAAGTAAATAAATCTTTACAAATTCACCTCTAGCTTTTGGCATGTATTTTTCTATAAATACATTATTTACAGGCGTAAAATCTAAAGAGTTATTTTTAAGCATAAATGTGCTCATTCTGATTACTACCTACCTTTCGTATTATTCTCTATTGAATAATTATAGCATATTATGATTAATTTAATATAAAAAATGAAGAACTATGTAATGAATAAAATAGTTCTTCATATAAAATTTAAGCAATATATTCAAGGCATAAGCTTTTTTAAATCAATTAAACCCTCTCCTTGTAAATACTTTGGAATATCATCAATTAAATTACAAGATACTTTTAATAATGAACTCATATCTTTAAAGTTCATTTCAGGGCTGTTTTCTAGAATTAATGAACATAGACCGCAAACATAAGCAGTAGCAAGTGAAGTTCCAGTGAAAGACTTATAGGGAATTTCTAATTTTTTGGGATAGAGCTTAATATCATTCCTTTCTGAAACATAACTAGTATCTGAATTTAAAGAGTTAATATTAACGCAAGCAGCAGATAAATTTGGTTTTACTAACTTTTCATATGGTCCTGCAGAAGAATAGTTATATGGCTTTATTACAGGTGTAGATGTGTTAATTCCACCAACAGTAATGCAACTATTAAGAGTTGCTATCCCCATTATAGAAGATTCATTATTTAGATTACTTCCACTTGGAACAATTGGAAACACATTCTTAGATATAGCATAGTTAAATACAGTATCAAAGCATGAAATAATAAATGTATTATGGCTTAGTAATTCAAATGGTAAGCATAAAAGCTTTATGTTATTTTCTTTAGATACATTGACTAAGCTTTCAATTGAATATAATATGTCTGAAGCAAACCCCTTTCCTAAGCTATCGAAAGCCTTGTAACAAAAGAGCTTACTTTTACTACATATGCCCTTATACATATTATTTGAAGATAATCCACTACTACATAGAATTCCTGCTATAGATGTCCCATGTCCATTATCATCATATGGATAATGAAGATTATTGATTAAATCAACAAATAATTCTATTTTACTACTTGGGGAAGTTAAATCTTCATGAGGAAATATTCCACTGTCTACAAGGCCTATACCTATACCTGTACCAGATAGACTGTACTTTTCTGAAAAATGTACTTTATTGGCTGTTGCAACACTCATTCCACATAGAAATAAATATTCGTCTAAACAAATTTTTTCTACTTCTGGATATTCTGAAATTCTTTGAATTCCTCTAGAATTAAGTTTTGCACATATAATATTAACAGATTCTATAGTATGATAAACAATGCCGTTATATGAATTAACCTTCTTTTCTAAAGAAGATTGAAAATTTTTATATTTTATAAGTACTCTGTAATTTTTATAGGCATTTTTGGATATATAGTACTTTAAATTAGCATCCAATTTACTTTTATATGAAAACATATTTTTCTCCCAATATATTTATTTCAATATATAGTATATGAATGTAAATTGGATTGTTAATACTAAAAAATAAAAATGAGTCATATATATAAAAATAAAGATAATAATCTATTAATTTATAGATTTATTATCTTTGATTTAAAAGCTATATGTTTCACCTATATCAATTATTTTGATATTATCATCTTTTAGTTCTATTAAAGAATCAATAGTATCCTCAAAACTTTCTAATGAAATCTTAAAAGTTTTATAATGAATAGGAATCATAGTAGAACATTTCATCATTTTAAACATTTCATAACTCTGTTCCGGTGTACAATGCATATAAGAAAATCTATCTGGCTTATAACAACCTACAGGCATTAAGGCAATATCACAATCGATTCCTTTAAAGTTATTTGTGATAGCTGTATCTCCAGCAAAAAATATACTTTTACTATCTCTTTCAATTAAATATGAATTACTTTCATAGTCATTTCCTATATAAAATCTTCTTCCGTCGTGATTAGCCTCATATGTGGTTATTTTTATATATTTATCTTCATATACATCTCCTGGATGTAATAAGAAGACTTTTTTGAATCCTAATAATCTAAGTATATTTTTATAACCTTTTGGAACTATTACAATAGCATCTTTATTTAAGCGAATAAGAGAAGAAAAATTTAAATGATCCATATGCCCATGAGATAATAGTATATAATCAACTTTTAAATTATTTACATATGAAGGCCTATCAGCTACTCTTTTGAAATAACCAAGAAAACCACATAGAACTGGATCAGTAATAATAACCTTATCAGCAATATTTATTACAGTTGTTGCATGACCGAACCAATTTACAGAATCTTTTTTTATTCCATCAGATTTTATTTCGTTGCGTTTTTTAAAGTACTCCAATATATTATTAATAGTTAAGTGAAATAAAAAATTAATATTTGAAAAAATTTTCAATATATATACTTCCTTTCTTAATGTTTCCACTTAAATATTACAATACCTATGAGCATAATAGCAACACCTATAATTTGATGTAAGGAAAATTTAATTTTTTCACTACCAAATAGACCAAATGCATCAATAAATGCAGCAGCTAGAAGTTGAGCAATTAGTATAATAGCGATAGCAAGAGTAGGTCCCATTGATCCAATACTTTTCATAACTGTAAATGTAATTATAACGCCTAAAATTCCACCTAATAAGTAAATTTTACTTACATCCTTTAAATTGCTATAATTGCCCTTTCCAAAAAATAAAGAAATAATTAGACCAATAATAAGAGCCATACCTTGAATAATAACATTTGTTTCCCAAACACCTATTTTTTCACCAAGTCTAGTATTAAATACTCCTTGAATACTCATTGCAATTCCTGAAATTATTGCAGAAATTATTCCAAACATAGAATCACCTCTACAGTAGTATTCCCTTAAAATAATTAAATATTAAAAAAATAGTCCTTATATTAAAGGACTATTTTATCATATATATCTTTTTCAAATTGACTTAAGATTTGTGCTTCAGAAAATCCTAAAGTTAATCCTAGACTTAATATATCTTCAAATAATGTTAAGTAGTGATCCATAGATGGAGAAGTTATTAAATCATTAATATCAATATATAAATTTAGAAATTGATCGCTTAAGCAATAATCATTTGGTGTCATTGATACTGAGATTAAATCAGTATAATTATTATCAAGTCCTAATGTTAGAAGTTGAGATATACAAGTTAGATATTTATTAAACACTGAGTTAAGATCAATCATAACAGTATTATCTAATAAATAATTGAAGCATTTAGTTGAGTTGGCTAAGTCACCAAGTTTAATCTCAAATTCTAAGTTTTTGCGTGCATGTAATTTATATGAGTCCAATTCAAAATTTACAGATAGTTTATTATTAAACTTTTTTTGAATCTCGAACAGGGGTTGAATATTCATAGCAATCCTCCTACACTTTTAGAAACTAATATTATTTTACAAAATCTTTAAAATAAATGAAAGTTCAGAAAACGAATACAAAAAAATATTTTTTAAAAATCAGAATTAATTATCAATAAAATAACAAAAAAAGGTTTATTTTAAAAATAAACCCAATTGAAAATTAATTAAATTTTAAAAATAGATCATGTAAATTATATTTTAAAAATCTTTTAAGACATAAGACTTTAATGGAACATTCTTTTTAACTGTAGGCAATTTCCATATTTCAAAACTTTTTATTCTTAACTTAATATAATTATAATTATCATATATCTCTGGAAAATTTAATTTAACATCTTGTTTTTTATTGTCTTTAGAAATATAGTTTAAATTTGCAAGAGAAATAAAATTATCTTCAAAAGACTTAATATTAAATCCGTTTAGAGTTAGCATTTCAGAAAGTGAACGAGAAATTCTCTTAATATATCCCTTGTTATCCATCTTTAAGTTTACAGTTTTAGTAGGCTCAAATATATATACCATATCGCTTGCGTCAACTCTAAAAGATTTATATGGAGATAAAACTTTATCTACAACAGGATATATTTTGTCTATATTTGAACTTTCTATAGATGCTAAGGGAATATATGGAACAGGTGAATTTCTATTAGCTCTAAATTTTTTTGACATATTTCGTTGAATTGGTGAAATTACTTGATAGGTATCCTCATCAAATAATGCAACTATACAGTACTTCATGCTAAACCTCACAATCACAAATATTGTATTACTAAAAGTTTTAATAAATTATAACATAATTAACAAAATAAAAGAATAGTAGAATAATTAAATTAATGAATACAAATAATAATTTTGTAATAATATATAAAATATTACATGTAAATAAAAGTAAAATATTAATAAAAATGGATTTGATAATTGAAAAATTATTATTTATAAGAAAAAAAATACAATAAATATCATAAATGCCTAAAAAAGTAGCAATAGACTGAAAAAATATATTTAAATAAATTTAGTTTATGATATAATAATTAAGATAGATTTGAATATTAGAATAGGTTAATAATGTGAATTAATATAAATTGAGATATTATATATTTGATAGATAGGGTGAATTCAATGGATAGATTAGTTATAAACGGAGGAAACTTGCTTAAAGGCAGCGTTGAGATTAATGGTGCTAAAAATGCAGCAGTTGCGATATTACCATCAGCTATAATGGCAAGTAAGGGTAAATGCATAATTGATAACATACCAGATATTGAAGATGTACACTGCTTGGAGAGAATACTTAAAAGCTTAGGCTGTAATGTGGTTAAAATAGATAGCAATACTTTAGAGATAGATAGTACAAAGGTAGATAAATTTGATGCATGTATAGATGATGTTAGAAGAATGAGAGCTTCATATTACTTTATTGGAGCTCTATTATCAAGATTTAAAGAAGCTAGAGTTGTGCTTCCAGGTGGATGTCCAATAGGAGTAAGACCAATAGATCAACATATAAAAGGATTTGAAGCTTTAGGAGCAGATGTTGTGATTGAACATGGAGCTGTTAAAGTGAAAGCGGATAGATTAATTGGAGCAAATATATTTTTTGATGTTGTTTCAGTAGGAGCAACAATAAATGTTATGATAGCTGCAACACTTGCAGAAGGTGTAACGGTATTAGAAAATGTAGCAAAGGAGCCACATGTTGTTGATGTGGCAAACTTTTTGAATTCAATGGGAGCAAATATAAAAGGCGCAGGAACAGATATAATCAGAATTCAAGGGGTTGAAAGCTTAAATGGTTGTTCATACAGCGTAATCCCAGATCAAATAGAGGCAGGGACATTTATGATAGCAGCGGCTGCAACAGGTGGAGATGTATATGTTAAGAATGTAATCCCAAAGCATTTAGAGTCAATTTCTGCAAAACTTACAGAAATGGGAGCTACTGTTGAAGAAGGCGATGATTGTGTTAGAGTAACCGTTAATAAAGAGCTTAAAGGCGTAAATATTAAGACTACTCCTTATCCAGGATTTCCTACAGATATTCAACAACCAATGTCAACACTATTGAGTATAGTACCAGGAAGAAGTTTAATTACTGAATCAATTTGGGAAAACAGACATAAACACATAGATGAACTAAAGAAGATGGGTGCGAATATTAAAGTCGAAGGTAGAGTAGCAATAATAGATGGTTCTCAAAAACTTACAGGGGCTGTTGTAAAAGCAACTGATTTAAGAGCGGGAGCTGCTATGGTGATAGCTGGATTAGTGGCAGAGGGAACAACAGAAATAACAAGTATTGAACATATTGACAGGGGGTATCCACATATAGAGTATAAGCTTAAAGCTCTAGGTGCAGATATTAAGAGGATACATGTTGATGAATAAGGAAAAATAAATATTAAGGGGAGGATATGATGATATTTTGTTCTTTATACAGTGGTAGTAGTGGAAATAGTATGTTTATTGCCTCAGATAAAGCAAAAATATTAATTGATGCAGGACTCCCAGGTAAAAAAATTGATACAGCATTGCAGGAAATAAATCAAAACCCAACTGAAATAGATGGGATATTTATAACACATGAACATAGTGATCATATAAAAGGAGTAGGTGTATTATCTAGAAAATACAATATTCCTATATATGCAAATGCTGATACATGGTCTGCAATGGAATCAATAATTGGGAAAATAAATGAACATAATATAAAAGTAATTGATAAAAGATCGGTTACTGAAATAGGTGATTTGAATATTAAAGCATTTAATATTCCACATGATGCTGCAGGACCAGTAGGATACACTGTAATAGATAAAAGAAAAAGCATAAGTGTAGCAACAGATTTTGGAACATTTACTAAGGAAATTTATGATAATATCAAGGATTCAGAAGTTATATTACTTGAGAGTAATCATGATGTTAATATGCTAAAATTTGGGCCATATCCATATACATTGAAGAGAAGAATACTTAGTGAAATAGGACATTTATCTAATGATGATTGTGGGAGTGCAATTGTAGAATTAGTTAAATCTGATACAAATAAGAAGATTATTCTAGGGCATTTAAGTAATACTAATAATCAGCCTGACTTAGCATATCAAACTGTTTTGAATGTGTTAAATGAGAATGGGGTTAGGCAAGAGAAAGACATAATGTTAACTATGGCAAATAGGCATAACCCTAGTGGATATATAGAAATATAGCTTTAAATATAATTTATTTAATATTATATATAATTATGAAAATTCAAGGGAGGATTTTAAAATGAGTTTATATACAAATTGGACCGACATGGTTGTTGAGTATGTTAAGACTAAAGGGGAAAATGCTTTTTGGGCAGAATATAGCAAATTAGAAAAGAATATATATAAGGACTTATTAGCTAATCATAAGGAAGTAAAGAAAACTACAATTGCTGATTTAGCTAAAGAATATGATTCTTCAATAGAATTTACTATGGGATTTATTGATGGAATCAATGATAGCTTAAAAAATCAATATGATCTTGAAACTGTTGAAGCTGATACTGAATTAGTTTTAGATATGAATTTAGAAACATTATATTTTAATATGTTAGATGCTAAAGCTGAATATTTATATACTTTACCACAATGGGATGGAATATTCTCAGAAGAAAAGAGAAATGAAATCCAAAAGCAATATAGAGAATCTAAGATTGTTAGAAATATGGACAAAGTGGGTAGAAACGATATGTGTCCATGTGGAAGTGGCAAGAAATATAAAAAATGCTGTGGACAAGGTAAGTAGTATATAAATAAAAAAGCCCTATTAGGGCTTTTTTTATTTATATTTACTAAATGAGAAATTATTTTTGGGTTTAAGAAAAATAGGATAATTTTATATTTCTGAATACAGATCAGAAGAGGTTCTATATTTAATATTTTATAAAAGCATTAAAGGCATTATATGAGGATTATACTAATTTAAAATATTATTAAAATTATTATAGTAAGAACATGTAGATAATGCTATAATTGTATATTATATACTTAATGAAAAATTATTAGGTGGTGTGCTTATGGATAGTAATGTTTTGTGGTTAAATGAAAATAAGATACTAAGAACTATAGAGTCATTAAGAGAAAATAATATAAATGGATATTTAGTTTCATCTAAAGAAGATATTATTAAAAAAATTGAGGAAATAGTGAGCCCTAATTCTACAGTTTCATGTGGAGGATCAATGTCCTTATATGAATCAGGAGTAATGGAGCATTTAAAAAGTGGAAGATACAATTTTTTAGATAGGTATAAAGAAGGTCTTACTAAAGAAGAAGTTAAAGATATTTTTAGAAAAACTTTCTTTTGTGACGCATACTTTGTAAGTACTAATGCGATTACAGAAAATGGAGAAATATATAATGTAGATGGAAATGGAAATAGAGTAGCAGCAATGTTATTTGGACCAGATAAGGTTATAATTATTTCAGGAGTTAATAAAATAGTTAAAACACTAGATGATGCAATAAAAAGAAACAAAGAAATATCAGCACCAACTAACGCTAAAAGATTAAATAAAGCTACTCCATGTACAAAAGTAGGATATTGTATGGATTGTAGTAGTAAAGATAGAATTTGTAATGAATATACAGTTATAAAAAGGCAGTCAGATAAAGATAGAATACATGTAATATTTATAAATGAAGAATTGGGATATTAATTTATAATTTTAAATAATGGGGCTATGGAAGCACTAATAACAGACTTTAAAAAAGTCTCTTATTAGTGTTTTTATTTTTATAAATAAACTTATTTGTAAGCAATAAAAATTAGGGGGAATATCTATGAATTTTAAACTCAAATATTTATTTAACAGTCATCTAAAAGAGCAATCAGAAAAAATTTTTGAAGGGGTATCAAATGGCAGAAAAAAGGCCTTGGATAATTGGTTTAAGGATAAGTGGATTCAAGTAGATACTATTAAAAATTCGCTAATAACATTAACCGATGATGATAACACTATAAATGATTTTTTAATAGAGAATGTAAAAAAATATGAGGACTTTTGTGAAATATTTATCTTAGATGAAAATGGAAAAGTATCTGTTTCCTCATGCAATAAACATATAGGAATAGATATGAGTGATTTACCTAATTTTAAATATGGTATGGAAGGTAAGCCTTTAATGTATGGACCATATATAGATGAAAAAACTTTAGATACAGACATAAATAACAAAAAGTTTGCAGATGAAGTTACAATAGTGTTCTCAAGCTCATGTGAAAATCACAAAGGTTTTAAAAGAGTGCTATGTTGTAGAACATTAAATGATGATATGAGTAATGTAATTCAAGATGAAGATTCACAAATATATAAAGATTCTGGAGATAATTATATATTTATGGTTAAGTCTAATAGAGGGATAAAAGCAGGTACAGCAATTTCAAGAAGCAGATTTGAAGATAATACATTTACTTTAGGTGATAATCTTAAAGATGGAATTAAGACAAAGAGTTTTGGAGTTGTTAAAATAAAAGAACATACTGAATTTGAGATCGTATTTAATGATCCATCAACTAATAGTTTGCATAAAGGAGTAGCGAATACTATTAAAAACGGTAAAAATTTAGACTGTTGGCCTGGATATCCTGATTATAGGCATATAATGGTTGGTGGAAAGGGAGTTATCATTAATCCTCCAAATTGCGAAGAGGTTTGGGGAATGATGTGTGAAGGAGATATTGATGAAATATATAGATTTAGAAGTATAAATATAAAGATTCCAGTATTAATATCTTTATTGTCAGGAATATTAATTGCACTAAATGAATATTTAGTAAAAAATTATAGTAGTCTTAATATAATATCACCAACCTTAATGTGGGTAATATTATCAACAGTTATATTAGGAATTTGTAATAGAATGATAACTAAACCTTTAAGTAATACTATCGATATATTGCAGGATATTGCAGATGGGGAAGGAGATTTAACTAAAAGAGTTAAAAAATCCTCTTCGGATGAAATAGGTGAACTATCAAGATGGTTTAATAAATTTATAAATAATCAAATGAGTATGCTTTACAGAGTTAAAAAATCTACTAAAAATACAAAAAAATCAGTAAATATTGTTTCAAGCATAGCAAATAATCTAAAAGGCGGAATGGGTGTTATTGAAAAAACTGTAATAAGTTTATTGGAAAACTCAAAAGAACAGAATTCTCTATTTCAAGATACAAAAAATAAATTTTCTGAGATAACAGCATCAATTCAAGAAATGAATAGTCTTATATTAGATATATCAAATATAATAGAAAATACAAATGATAATTCTGAAGAAGCAAGAAATGTATCAAGTATGGTTTTAAGTAATATGAATGATCTAGAAATTACTATTACTAATACAGTAGGTTCAATATCAATATTACAAGAATATTCTGATAAGATTACGAGCATTATTAATGTAATAAATGATATAAGTAAGCAGACACAATTATTAGCTCTTAATGCATCTATTGAAGCAGCAAGAGCAGGGGAAGGCGGAAGAGGATTTTCTGTTGTTGCTGCTGAGATATCAAAGCTTGCCTTAGAGACAGAGGGTGCGACTAAGACTATAAGCAGCATAATTAAAGAGGTACAAGATAAGACCCAGACTACATTTAAATATGCAAAAGAAATCAATAAAAAAGTAGATACATCAACTATAAGTGTAAAAAAATCAATAGATTCTTTTGATAATATTAATGAAGACATAAGTATAATATCACAGGCTATGAAATCCATATCTGAAATAACAGTAGTTCAAAGTAAGAATATAAGTGAAGTTATGAATAATGTAAGTAATATGGCAGAAAAAATAGATTCTGCAACTGAACATAATTCAAATAAAACTGAAGAGTCACTAATGGTTGTTAAAAAAATCTTAATGGAAATAAATCAATTAAAGCAAGCAACAGATGTACTTGAGTATTCGTCAGATAATCTAAAGAATATGATAGGGGATTTTAAGTTAAAATAAATATGAAAAAACGAATGAATACCTAAAGAATAGTTATTTCTTATTCTTTAGGTATTTATATGTTAAAATATTTAATAGATATAAGTAAAATTATAAGGAGTACATATGAATATAACGATTATATCAGTAGGAAAACTTAAAGAAAAATATTTAAAGCAAGCTATAGATGAATATTCAAAAAGGCTATCACGTTATTGTAAGTTAAACATAATAGAACTTTTAGATGAGCAAACACCAGATAATGCATCACTTAAAGATGAACTTATAATAAAGAATAAAGAAGGAAATAAAATATTAAATTCTATTAAGGATAATATGTATGTAATAACGCTAGATCTTAAAGGAAAAATGATGTCATCGGAAGAATTATCTAAATTCATTCATGATTGTGGAGTAAAAGGAAATAGTAATATATGTTTTGTCATTGGAGGAAGTCTAGGATTAAGTGATAATGTATTAAAGAGAGCAAACTATAGCTTATGTTTCAGTAAAATGACATTTCCACATCAGTTATTTAGAGTTATGCTATTAGAACAGATTTATAGAGGATTTAGAATAATAAATGGAGAACCGTATCATAAGTAAATGCGAACTTTACTGAAATTGGATATAAGACATAAATAAAACCATTGATGGTATTTGGAGTTTTATTAGAATGATATAACTGAATAAAGTGTATGTTATTACTGAATAAATAAATGTGATAAAAAACCTAAAATACGTGATATTTTTTAAAAAAATAAATAATTACTGAATAAAATGGTTGATTTTGATGAAGTTGTGGAATATACTATTACTATAGTAAAAAAGTAGGAGGTATCTATTATGGCTATAGTAAAGTATTTGATGCAAGGATTGAATGAAACAGAAAACCATCTTGGAGAAGTAAGAAAGGTTGTTGGTTCAAAAGAGTTTACTAATATAGTAATATCATCTGCATATTTAAGAGAAAATGCGGTAATAATGTTAGATGAGCAGTTAAAAAGAAATAAAGATAAAATTATTGCATTTATAGGGATACGAAATGGAGCAACATCATTTCAAGGACTTATGAAACTATTTGAAACTGGAATTGATATTTATGTTGTAGATACTGGAAGTATAAATTATATTTTTCATATGAAGAATTATTTAGGATTTAATGATAATAAAGGTGTAGCTATAGTTGGAAGTGCTAATTTTACACCATCTGGGTTTATGCGAAATATAGAAAGCAGTAGTATTATTGAATTAGATTTTAATATTCAAGAAGATAAACAGTATTTGGACACATTATTAAGTGATAAGGATAAATTAATTAATGATTACCCTGAAAATGTAATAAGAATATTGGATGAGAATCAGATACAAAAGCTTTTAGAAGAGGGAAGAATTGTGGATGAGAAATCTGAATCAGTTGTAAAAAGAGTTGGAAAGAATAAAAAGAATGATAATATAGTACCTAGGATGAAACTAAAGATTGCAAGATATACTAAAAATTCAGATAAAGATAAAAAAGAGAGCAATAAGGATGAGAATAACCAAGCTAAAACATCTTTATTTGTTAGTGATGAAGCATTAAAATTGATTGAAGTATGGAAGAGTAAAGGGTTAACTGAAAGAGATTTAAATGTTCCATCTACTCAAAATACTAATGTAACTGGATCTATGTTATTGAAGAAGGGAAAATATGAAGTTGATCAACAGACATATTTTAGAGAGAATGTATTTAAAGATTTAACATGGACTAGTGTAAATCCTTCAAAACCATATTTTCAATATGCTTGGGCAGAATTCTATTTTGTAATTGATGGTGTTGAATATGGAAAACGTAAATTACAAATAAAACATGATACTCGTACTGATACAAAAACATATATGCAGAAACAACCTATGACACACTTACTTTGGGGAGAAGCAAAAGAATTCATTGCTAATAGAAGTTTGTTAGAAAAGGAATTGACTCTGTATAAAGTATGCGATACAAATAATGAATTTTTAATTGATATTCAGTAGGTTAGAAAATAGTTACCCGTATTAGGTAACTATTTTTGTCATATAAGCATATTTAAAGTTTAATAAATATGATAGAATTATTAAAGCTGGATAATATCATAAGAAAAGGTGGTAAGAATGTTATTAAGACAAAATGCAACAGAGGAAAAATTAGCAGGTAGATATTTTACTCCAAGAAATTTAGCTGATTATATTGTTGAGTGGGCTACAAATGATATAAATATAACTAATATATTAGAGCCTAGTTGCGGTGATGGAGTATTTTTGAAAAGTTTAGTTGAACATAATTTTAATTTAGAATGTAATATTAAATCTATAGAAATAGATGAAGCAGTATCTATAGTTGCAAATAATACAACTCCTAACAGTGTAAGGTTCAATAATTTTGAAGATTATAGAGACAATCAAGAAATCAATAATTACAATACTGGTTGTTATATAATAAATGATGATTTTTATAAAGTTTATAGAGATGGATTGATGGTAGAGAGATTTCAAACAATCGTGGGAAATCCTCCATATATTAGATATCAATATTTGGATGAGGAACAGCGTGAAGAACAAAGTAATATTTTAATCGATAATGGTATGCGTTCAAATAAGTTGATAAATGCGTGGGTTTCATTTGTTGTAGCATGTATTCAAATGTTAGATAACAATGGTAGAATAGGTTTAGTAATACCAGCAGAACTACTTCAAGTAAAATATGCAGAAGATTTAAGAAGGTTTTTAATGCACTCACTTCAAAAAACTACAATAGTTACATTTCAAGAGCTTGTATTTGAGGGTGTTGAACAGGAAGTTGTTTTACTATTAGGAGAAAAGCATGAGAGTCATAATGAAGAGCATCAGTTAAGAATAGTTCAATACAGAAATGTTGAGGAAATGATTGAAGCTAATGATTTAGATGAACATGAGTTTTTTGATGTTAATTATAATGAAACTAAGTGGACAAAATATTTTTTAAGCAATAGAGACATACATCTTATTGATACTATAAGAAATGATAATAGGTTTTTGAGATTTGATCAATTAGCTAGAATTGAGGTTGGGATAACTACAGGAAATAATAACTATTTTTGTGTTAATCAACAACAAGTCGAACAATATGATTTGGAAGAGGTTTGCAGACCATTAATCGCAAGAAGTGTAAATATAAATGGAATTATTTTCACAGAAGATGATTGGAGAGAAAACGTACAAAGAGGGGCAAAAACATATTTAATTGATTTTCCTGATATTGATTTTGAACAATATAGTGCTGGACAAAGGAATTATATAGAGCTAGGTGAGAGTAACGGAGAAAATGATGGTTACAAATGTAGAATAAGAGACAGATGGTATAGGATACCATCCGTAAGAACATCAGATGCATTCTTTTTAAGAAGAAATTATTTATATCCAAAGTTTATGTTAAATAGTGAAGAAGTAAGAGCTGTTAGTACAGATACAATGCATAGAGTTACGTTTAATAATGAAAATGATAACAAAAGAATATTATTGTCTTACTATAATAGCATTGCATTAGCTTTTACAGAGATAGAAGGAAGAAGCTATGGTGGAGGTGTATTAGAAATATTACCTGGTGAAGTTGGGAAAATAATACTTCCAGACTTAAGGGATAGAAATTTAATTAATGATAATATTATTGATGAACTAATTGAAATAGTAGATAACTATGTTAGAAATAATGATGATATTTTAGGAATTTTAGATGTGGTAGATAGAAGGATATTAGTAGATATATTAGATTTAGATATGAATCAAGTTTTAGAATTTAGAAATATGTGGCTTACATTAAGGCAACGAAGATTAAATAGGGGAAGAAATTAAATTAATAAATATATATTATAATAATGAAAAATAATAAGGAATACTTAGAGACATAAGAGCTTTAGGTATTTCTTTATTTATTATTGCAAATAAATCAAACAAAAAAGGAGTTGAAATTCAATGACTAAGAAGACCGAAACTAAAGTGATAAAAGAAACAAACTACTGCAAAATCTACAGCAAGGTAAGCATTGAAGATGATGAATACAATAGCTGTATTGAAAGAATTGAAGTAAAGGAAAAGAAGCGGGAAGAAATAAGGTTTGCATTGTACAAAGATACTGTAAGAGGTGATAATCGATATGTTCCAAGAAGTCTTGATGTAACTGAAATACAATTACTAGAGTTGATAAAAAAGGCTATAAAACAAAAAGTATTTTCAAATGAATTCATAGAAATGCTTCAACAAGAATTGAATAATACAGTAAAAAAATCCTAATTGCTAATAAAAATAGTGATTAGGATTTTTCTATTCATAGATAGAGTGAATATCTACAAAATATATTTTACTATATATCTTAATTAATTTGTAAATAAAATTCTAAATAACCATATCTAATAAAAAATCGCCCCAGCCTGCCCCAGAAGAAAGGGCGATTTTTGTATCTGTAAACCTAGTAATGTAGCCAATCGCCCCAGTTGCCCTAGTTTCCCTAGTATAAATAATAATATAAAAAAGGAAATCTTCAAAATAGAAAAATGCCATCAAAATAGCAGGGGCAACAGGGGAAACAGGGGCAAAGCTAGGAAACATGAGAGTTTGAAGGCAGGGCAAAAGATAATTCCAAAGTGGAAACAGGGGCGAATTCAAAAAACTGTAAAGAAACCCGCTAAAAAATAGAAACGGGAATAAAAACCCGTTTGGAAATCTAGTAATGTAGCCAATTCTCCCGTAAAACCCGTAAACCCGATAGAAATAAGAGTGTCTCTAATAAGAGAAAAAATAAAGGTATAAATTCTAATATAATGACACTACAAAAACTAACGGGGAAACGGGATTTTCGGGTAAAGCTAGAAAACATGAGGATTTCAAAGCGGGAGCAGAAAATAAAAAAACGGGTACAACGGGAAAATAATAAAAGAAAGGTGAAAAAACATGAAATCAGAAAAGAAACAGCAACAAAAAAGAATAAGCATAGTTTCAATCAAGATGGTAAGAGAATCAAGTGTTCTGTATGACATAAGAAAAATAAGCTCACCAAATGATGCTGTAGAGCTTGGGAAAAGATTTCTGCAAGAAGAGGATAGAGAGAAGTTGATTGTATGCTGTCTTGATACAAAAAATCAACCAACAGCAATAAATGTTGTAGCAATAGGAACACTAAATAATTCGCTGGTACATCCAAGAGAAGTATTCAAACCAGCCATACTAAGCAATTCAGCTTCAATAATACTTTTTCATAATCATCCATCAGGAGATACAACACCAAGCAATGAAGATAAGCTGATAACAGAAAGAATAAAAGAAAGTGGCGAAATACTAGGAATAAAGCTACTTGACCACATAATCATAGGAAATAATTCATATAAAAGCTTCAAAGAAGAAGGATTAATATAAAAAATAACAGGAGTGATATACATGATAGAATTAACACATTTAAAGGAAATAAATAAGGCAGACAGATTACCAAAGGAAGTTCAAGAAAACATTGAAGGAATACTATCAATACTGGATGAAGAATACGGAGCTGATAGAGATAAATACAAAGATAACGGCGGATATGTAATAGTTGTTGAAGATGAATCAGATTTTCAAATAATAAAGGAAAAAGCACATATAGATGTTGATGATGTAATAGTTGAATATGTAGATAAGATAGAATGCAGTAATGGAAAAGTATATACAAGCTCATTAGTTTTGTGCAACAGCGACTATTCAATATCATTAGTAATACCTTTTGAAATAACACCTAAAAACATTCTAAATCAAATATAAATTGAAGGAGCTGAAAAAGATGATAATAAATACTAACCTTTCACCAATAATAAAAAACTTCATGATGAATGATATAAATAAAGTAATCAATAAATACAACAATATGAAAGAAGAAAAGGTTCAAAAGATAGAAAGTCTAATATCAAAAATTGATGATGAAGAAATCCGCAAGGAACTGCTATCAGATTTTGAACAGACATTGAAAATCTCAATGGAAATAGATAATACAAATGTGGATAACTCAATAATAAAAGCATATTTGTGGATAAAAAATAATTGCATTGTGGATATAAATATAAATAGATTAATAAGAGTATTTGAAGATGTAGAAGCAGATGGATATGGTTTTGTAGATGATGATAAAGTCATATATAAGATGAATGCTGGTTTAGAAAATTTAGAGAGAAATAAGCTGGAATATCTTCTTGATACAGAATCATTCATAAGCAACACATTTGATAAGGACACATTAGTTGATATGTGGATAAATAAAACTACTAAAGAAGAGATTGCAGAAGAACTGATAAGGGAAATTGATGCAGATGAACTTTTGAATATGAGGTCTGAATTGATGTTTGATAATAACAATGATGAATATATGTTTGCAGAAATAGATTGCTAATAAGGCTACTTTCTAATGGAGAAGGTAGTCTTTTTTCATATGCAAAAATAATTGATGGAAGGATGATAAAAAATGTTCAAACAAGAAAATCGCTATGTAAGCAGACAAGTAAATGAGGTTGTTCCAATACAGCTTCAAATTCTAATGTGGAGCATGATAGATTCACTAAAGGAGAAAAAGAAATTGGACTACCTACAGATTTTCAGACTAAAAGTAAAAGGAGATAAGGTTCTAATAGAACATGAACAGGAAGTACCTCCATACAAAGAAAAATACGAGGTTGAGAAAGCAAAGTTTCCTATAGAGTGTGATATGAAAATATATGTAATAGACAGTATTGATTACAGCACAATGATTTTTGCAGAAGAATACTAAAAGGACAAAATGTGACCAAGTGGGTTATATATAATACCATTACCAATAAATATAGAAGGTGGAATTTTACAAGGAAGAATGCAGAAGAGAAAAAAATCACAATTAGTTATTATTAGATTAAAGAACGAAAGGGGGAGAGTAAAAATAAGAAAAAGAAGAAAAGCAGACCCTAGTGATTTCAGCGGAGTATATCAAGATATGGTTGAAAACTTGGGAGTTGAAGTCACTAAAAGGGTACATAAGTATTACAACGGACAACAAGTAACTTTCCCTATGAGATTGTATTCAAAAAAATATGTTTTAGAAAGACTAAAAGAGTATGATGGTACAAATCTAAAAGCACTTTCTAGGGAATTAGGGTATTCAGAAAGATGGCTAAGACATCTAATTGAAACAACTAAAGATGAAAAAAATAATCAAGATGGACAATAATTATCCAAGCAGTATTAATAACATAAATGGAGGTGAATAGTAATAGAAAGAATAAATTTTTGGAAAAAATGATAATAAAATCAAAAAATAGAGGATAATGAAGAATTATATCAAATATAATAAATTATTAAAGAAATGTATAAAGAGATAATTATAAAGAAATTTGAATGGAGGCGAATGATAATGAAAAAACAAAACCTAAAAAAGATAATAACAATGGGATTGATAGCAACAAGTTTGATTGCAGTTGCACCAATGCAGGCTAATGCAGAATGGAAAAAAGATAATACAGGATGGTGGTATACAGAAGGAAATTCATGTGTAAAAGACAGTTGGAAGCAGATAAATGGAAAATGGTATCACTTTGATTGGCAAGGATATATGGAAACAGGATGGTTTCAAGGATATGCTCGTTACTTTGGTGGACCAGTAGATTATTATTATTTAAATGATGATGGAAGTATGGTAACAGGAACTAAAATTATAGATGGAATTCAATGTAGATTTGATAACAGTGGTAAATGGTTAGGATATTCAGAATCAGATTTAACACACTTAAATATAAAACAAGGTATTACTTCAATTGAATATGATAATAATGATTCAACTGATTATAATAGTGATTGGGATGGTTTTCATTGTAAAGATGCTGTTAATGATTGGACAGCAAAGGGATATATAGATGATATGATATATATAAAAGATAATAAAAAAGTATTAAATGGATGTGTAGGAGATTATTATATTGAAAATGGTAAAGTGGTAAGAAATTCTTGGATTAAAATAGGAGATAAAATATATTATTTTATGGTTAATGGAAAAAAAGCAGTTGCAAATTATATTGATGGTTATTGGGTTGATGATATTAGAGGATTAGATAAACTAAGACCAAATTCATTAAATAAAAATCCAAATAATATGTGGTATGTAAATAAAGAAGATGGAACTGATGTACAAATGACAAAAGATGAATTTAATAAAAATATTGAAGAAAATAAGATTGTATTTAGGGGAAAAGTTCTTGGATATGATTATTTTTTAAAGAGATAGGTATTTAAAAAATATGATAGTTTCGGACAATTACTTAATAAAAAAGATATTTCGTAATAAATGTGAAATATGCAAAAAGAATATACCAACAAAAACTGTAAGATCGTTTGATGGTAAAAAAATTAGAATATGCAGTAAATGTTATAAAATAATAAAAGTTTAAGGAGAATTATATTATGAAAGGACAAAAGTGTTCTGCATGTGGATATAAAATATCAGCAGGAGAATCTATATTATTAAACATAGGCAAAGTGTTAGGAGAAGTATCAAAAAGAATTCCTCAACAACAAGCTTTTGGAACTAATACAATATCTAATATAACTGAATTGAAATGTCCCAATTGTGGACAAGTAGGCAGATGGGTAAGAGATGATGAATAACAGATAAAATGAAAAAGCTGTTTAAGATGATAAAGGTCTTAAATGGCTTTTTTCTATGTAAAGAAAGGTATAATGCAGATGATAAAAATGTTACAGATAATAATTTTGGTATTGGAGCTGATACTAGAAGGAATGTCACAAGAAAAGGCTATAAGCAACATATCAAAAAAGTTTGGAATTGCAGAAGAACTGATAAGAAAGTTTTTCTAGTAATTCAATAAGGTGGAGAAATCCATCTTTTTTTTGTATAATTTTATAATAATAACACACAAATGAGAGGAGCATATAAGAAATGGAAGAAGAAAAATTTGTATCACTAAATAGTATAATAAGCTATTTATATAAAAGAGAAAATAACTTAGACAAAATAGAGTATTTTGAAAATAAAGATTATAAAAAATTTGCAAAATCTAAAAATAGGGAAACAAAGAAAATATGTAAAGCATTGGATATTGATTTGGATGCATATAAAGATAATAAAAATACAGTTAAGTCAAATAAACATACTGAATATAAAATTCCATATATGCTAGGTGAAATATTAAAAGTATATTTAATGATGGATAGTAGCAATGGCAGTACAATAAGTAAAATTAAAAATGAAAAAGTTAATAAGGTGACAATTGGAGAAAAAATTCAATTGATTAATGAGATGATAAAATTTTTAGAAAAAAACAATAATGATCCAGATTTTAAAATGGTTGTAAAATATTTACATGATAAATGTTTAGTCGAAGCTCTTGCAGAAGAAGAATTAAAGAAAATAACAGAATTTAATGAGTGTGTAGTAAATGAATTTATGGAGTTAATGATATATAAAATATCTAATATGAAGGAAAACAGTGGTTTTATTAAATTAGAACAAATAAAAGAACCTAATCTTAAAAAGTTAGTTCACACTAAAGCAATTTTAAAATTTATAGATACTATCAAAGATACCACAGCATTAAAAAAAGAATATCTAACAATAAATGATAGAATTTTATTAAGCAAGTATTTTTTATCTTGGATAATAGATAATATGAAAGAATTTTTTTGTGTGATAGAAAATTTTGCAGAAGTGAGAGAAGATGATGTATCACAAAATTCAAGAGATAATTATGCTAGCAGTGAATCAGTATTAGATGAAGCATTAGAAATGTATAGAAGTAAAATAAAAAGGGAATTAATACCTAAAAAATTACCTCCTGATAATATGAAGCAGATAATGGAAGAAATAAAATTAAAAATAAAGAAAGAAAAAAATTCATAGAAAAATTAAATTCTAAATAAAAAAATAGTGAAAGTTAAGAAAATAAGCTAAAAATACTCGTCTATGGGGGGGTATTTTTTTTGTGTTTTTTGGGGGATATTTTAGATAATTTTAATATTATAAAATAAGTCTATCACGTGAAATAAATAGCAAGCTTGCATTATTTAATAGATGAAAAGGAGTAATGCAAAATGGCAGTAAAGAAAGTATCCCACATAATAAGATCACAAGTAACATCTCGAATAGTAGATGAAAATCAAGTAATTCAATTAGAAGAAATCCAACCAAAGTTTGGTAATGGAACTGAAAGAGCTATAATACTAGGATTTGAAGCTACAACACCAGCAATTTCAAAGGGAAGACTTGTAAAAAGAGCGAAAGTTACATTTGCTATTGGAGAATATCAACTAAATCAAAATTTTCTATTAATCAATTATCCAGGACAATTGATTTATCAGCTATTTATGGCTGTTGTAGGAAGAACTAATAATGTAACTATAGATGAGCTATTAAATAAGGAAGTTGGACTTGAACTAAAAAATGTAACTACAGATAAAGGCATATATACTAATGTAACACGAATTTTCAATGTATCTGAATTACAAGCAGAAGAAGACGAAGAAAATTCATTTGAGTCACATGAAGAAACAACAGAAGAATAACACAGAAAACTTAGGATGGAGTTGGAAGCCACCCTAGGTTTCCAAGCCATCCTTCTAAACAAGAGGAGGATAAGCACATGTCTAATATAACAGTAGAAAAATTGAAACAAGGCAAAATTTTTCAAGTTGAAGCAAGAAAAGAATTATCAGATAAAGGACTAATAGCATTAAATACAAAAGAAGATGGAAGTATCCAAAGAGTAAAAATATGTGAGCCAATATTTGTTGATAGGACATTTAATAATTTAGACAGTGGCGAACATTTTTTGATAATTGTAAGCAAAGTTAAAGGAATCTATGAGGAACAAAAGCATTCAAGAGAAATCCTTATACCTAATAAATTGAGTGCTACAGTTAAGTATGGTAATGACATTCCAGCAGAATCTGAGAAGATAATATCAAGATATCTTTCGAATCAATCTATCACAGCACCTCACAGTTTTGTCTATAGTAAAGTTGGATGGAATTCAGATAAAAAAGGACAACTAGAATTCAGACTTGATAAGTCAATAAGCAACAATCCAAATTACATTGCTATAAATGACCAAGATTCATTAAGATTTAATGTCAGTTGTAAAGGAAGCATTGAAGATTGGATTAATATGTACAGTAATGAGGTTAAAGGAAACACAGCATTAGAAACTATGATTTGTATTAGTTTTTCGGCTGTAATAGTTGGATATTTGAATAAAACTGAAAAAGATGTTGATACACTAATAATTCACTTAGCTGGAAAGAGTACAACAGGCAAAACCACTGCAACCAAACTAGCATTATCAATTTTTGGATTACCAGATATAAGGAATAAAGGTCTATTAAGAACTTGGAATGCAACAGCTAATTCAATGATAAATTCACTAGGTGGAAATTTCGGAGTACCAATGGCTTTTGATGAACTATCAATGTTAAATCAAAAGAGTATAACTAAAGAATTGTATACTATAGCATCAGGTTTGGAAAAAGCACGTTTAAGCAATTATATAACTCAAAGAAATCAGCAAACATGGGCAACTACCATAATATCTACAGGTGAACAATCAATATTTGAAAAAACTAATAACAATGCTGGTTTGAGAGTAAGGGCAATTTGTTTTGAAGGCGTAGAATGGACAAAATCAGCAGAAAATGCCGAAAACATAAAGAAAACTATAAATAATAACTATGGAAATGCTGGAGTTGAATATGTAAAACATATTTTCAATCAAGGATTTCAAATAATAGATGATAAGTTTCAACAATGGAGAGACAAGTCACTAGAAGTAATGCCTGGTAGTGAATTCAAAGATAGAATTGCTAATAAGTTTTCTGCGATATTAACTGCAGGTGATATTGCTAATGAAGCATTAGGATTGAATATCGATTTAGAAGCAGTCTTAAACTTTTTAAGTGCAAATGAAGCTGAAAGCATTAAGGAAAGAGACTTCGGAGAAAAAGCATTTTTGGATATGATACAAGTCATAATTCAAAATATATCTAATTTCAAAACAAGCAATAGTTACTCAACACCTAGAATATGCTGGGGAATTATTGAAAATGATTTTGGAAACTATCAAGTAATGATACTTAAAAATGTATTACAAAGAGAACTTAGGGCACTAAACAATGAAGATCCTAAAATTGTAATAAGAGAATGGAAGAAAAAAGGATACCTAAAAAGCGAAGGCGACAGAGCAAGAATACGAAGACAAGTCTTTTCGAAAGATGAACAAGAAAAAAGAATGCAGTCTCTAGGTGTGCAAAAAGTACCTAAAGGAAAACTTGCAGATACAGTATACATTCTAAAAGTACCGAAAGAATACTTAAAAGAATATTTAACAGTTAATACATTTCCAACTCCCGTTTCATAATTGGTAACGGGTAACAAAACCCGATACAAAAGGCAGATAAATAGGCAAAACACCCGTAAAACCCGAAAACCCGATAGAAAACTAAGTGTATAAATAAAGAGAATTCAATAATCATTCTAAAACACTATAAAAAGAACACTCTAGTTTCTAACGGGAAAACGGGAATATCGGGAAAGCGTAGATGTGGTGAGGGTTTCAGAACGGGAACTAAAAAAATCAAGAACGGGTTTGGCGGAGCTGAACTAGAAAGAATGTAAGAAGAAAGGAAGATAACAATGTCAGTAAAAAGAATAAATTCAGATAAAGAATCAGTAGCTAATGAAGGAGTGGTAACAATGAATAATAATGAAGTAAACAATTTTGAAGAACAAGAAACACTAATCTCAGAAGAAAAAGACGTAAAAGAAGATGAAGTTTCAAACAAAACTAAAGAAGAAAATAGTATAGAAGTAGCTGAACGTATAGCTGATGCAGTACCATTTTCAGCTAAAAACACAGCAAGAAGTCTTGCAACTAAAGGTGTTTTCACTCTAGTAAAAGCAAAGACAGGAAACAGAGCAGTAATAAACAAAGAAGCAAGCGAATACCTTCAAAATCCAAGTACACTTCAATTTTCCTATAATGAAGATAGTCTGATAATAGGATGTAAATTGCCTAATAATAACAATAACTTCAATGTAAAAGCATATAAAAATAGATCAATAATATATTCAGTACCTCTAGTAAGAGAAATAGCTGAAAGGTTCAAACTAGATTTCAGTAATAGAACTTCAATGACATTTGATGAAGCTGAATACACAAGCTATGAAGGTTCACCAGTTCTAATCATAAAGATAAAATAGTAATACAATCATAAGAGTTTTTGGAGCAGACAAAAGCTCCAAAGACTCCAATAAAAATAGAGCTAATAAATGTTTTACGAATGAATATAAAATATTTGATAAATATATATTATTAATTTGATACTAGGAGGATGGTAAACATGGAAAAACAAAGAGAACAAGCAACAGTAAATGAAATAATAGAGGTAATTTCAGATATCATTCTTCAATGTATCAATAAGAATAATAAGGATGTGAAGGAAAATGTCAGTAACAGCAAGAATAATAGCTAATCAGCAGGCAAAAAAGGTAGCAATCTATTGTAGAGTTTCAACTACAGAGCAGGCAGAAGAAGGCTACAGTATAGGTGAACAGAAAAAACTTCTCACATATGAATGCGAAAAGAATGGAAATACAGTATATAAAATATATAGTGATGAAGGTATTAGTGGAAAAAACATAACAGCAAGACCAGCACTAAAAGAGCTTCTAAATGATGCTAATGAAGGTAAATTTGATAGTGTCATGGTATGGAAGATAAATCGTATAGGCAGAAATCTTAAAGACGTACTTGATATGGTAGATTTGTTTGACAGAAATAACATCACATTCAAATCAGCTACAGAACCATTTGATACAACTACACCAGGCGGAAGAATGCATTTTCAAATGGTGGCATTGATAGGTGAGTTTGAACGTGGGACAATAGCACAGAATGTAAAAATGGGAATGATGGCTAGAGCTAGGGAAGGCAGATGGAATGGAAATGTTGTACTAGGATATGATTTGAAGCTGAAAGAACATACTACAAATAAAAAAAGAAAAGATACAGAGCTTGTAGTAAATGAGAAAGAAGCTGAAATTGTAAGAACTATCTTTACAATGTACTCTCAAGGAAATGGATATAAAGCTATTGCTAATTATCTTAATAAGTTTGGATATAAAACTAAAAAAGGTAATCCATTTAGTCTTACAGCTATAAAGGATATTTTAAATAATCCTGTATATATAGGAAAGATAAGATATAATTTGAGACCAAATTGGAGTGAAAAAAGAAGGAAAGGAACAAATCCTAATCCTCTAATCGTAGATGGAAAGCATGAAGCAATAATAGAACAAGAACTTTGGGATAAAGTACAAAGTATGCTTCAAACTTCAAAAGGAAAACCATCAAGAATATATGACGGAGAATTTCCATTGACAGGAATACTAAAATGTCCTCAATGTGGAGCTGGAATGGTAATCATGAGAACTTCAAGGACAAGAAAAGACGGAACTAAACGAAGATTGGAATACTACTGCTGTGGGAATTGGAAGAATAAAGGAACAGCAATTTGCCATTCAAATGCAATAAGAGTAGATAAAGCTAATGACTATGTTTTTGGTAAGCTTTCAGAACTACTAAGTAATGATAAGCTTGTAAAAGATATAGTAAAAAACATCAATACAGATAGAAAGAATAAGGTAGATCCATCAAAAGATGAATTGCAAAAACTAACAAAGGAACTTGATAAGATTTCAGCTAAGAAGGACAAACTGTTTGAAGCCTTTGAAGAAGATATAATAACTAAAGAAGAATTCAAGGAAAGAGTAGCAGAGCTTCAATCAAGGGAAAGACTTCTTCAAGAAGATGTAAATAATCTAAAGATGAATGTTTTGGATGACAATGTACAGCAAGTTTCCTATGAATTTGTAAAAGAAACACTGTCAAAGGTAGGAGAAATGCTTGGAAATTGCAAGTCGATGGAGCAGAAGAAAAAACTACTTCATATGCTGATATCAAAGATTACAATAAATGAATTGAGGGAAGTTGATTCTATACAGATTACTATAAATGATAACTTAATTGCATATCTAAATAACGGAGGAGAACCAAATCCAGATGGAGGAGGTTCTCCTTTTTCTTTTGTTTCAAGAAGAAAATTGATGATAAATCATGTTAATATAGAAATTTATATATAATTAATGTAGGAAAAATTTAAAATGCTAATCTATGAAATAGAATAATGGGATATAATAAAAATATAAGTAGTAGTTAGGAGTGTGAATATTGGCTAAGTATAGTAATATAAAACATAAAGATCTGATAATTGAAAAAGTAGAAGCTGTTTTGCTATAAAAGGGATAAAGTTTTTAAAATAGATAAGAAGTTAAAAGATTCAATGGCATAGTGGAGAGTGTATATGGATAATAATATTAACAAATTTATAAGAAAATTTAAAATTGATAAAAATGAGTTAAAAATAATAGAATGTCCAAATTTAAAAAAACCAATTTCCACATTATTAAGAAATAAAGATATTATTGTAGGGAAATTTGAAAAAAGTGATTGTATTAAATGCAGATATAAAAAAAAATGTAGATATCTTTATAAAAAAGATCATTATGAAGTAGAGATTAATGTTAATGATGTATTAGAGAATGTAGGTAATGTGCAAAGTATTAAGGATATAGAATACAAAAAAGAAAAAAATTTAACAATAGATATAGTGGAAAAATTCAACTTGGAAATCGTAGATAAGCTTTTAAAATATGTGGATAATGTATATTTAGAATTACAAGATGAAACAGAACAATATTTTAATAATACATTTAATGTACATATAGAAGAATTGAAAAGAATAGTAGACAAAGCAATTATAATGAGTTCGAAGAGCGTTAATGAGATATTAAATCGGTATTTAAATACATGGATAGAGGAATTTGTTAAATATTTCTCGGGGTTTGAAAATAAAGTATTTGGCTTTACAATGGTGCTTTTTGAAGAAAAAATGCAAGCTATTTTTAATTATTTGTATTTAGAATGTTTTAGTGAGCAAATAGCTAGAAAAAAATTGATGAATTTTAATGAAAATTTATTTAATGATGCTCAAGGATATATTGATATATATTATGAAGAATATTTTGAATATGTCAAATCATTTATAAAAGATAATGCAGATACAATTGATAAGGCTATTAGGGATTGTTTAGAAGAAAATAATAAAAATACAACATATGAATATAATGATATATTTGACAAAAAAAATATTACTGAACATAAATACATAGATAAATATCAAGAATTAAATAAAATGGCTGAAAGGAAAGGATTTGTTCATGTTAGGAATAATGGAGATCATGGAGTTTTTATAAATAGAAAAAGTAATAAAGTAATAGTCATTCCACAAGGAAGAAAAATAGGAAAAGGATTGAGTTTTTTAATTCAAAAACAAATTTTTCAAGAAAAATGTGTTTTAAAACATAATAAAGAAGTAGATAGTCCTAAAAAATCACTTAGAGATATAGAATATGAAAAGTTAAAAAAAAGGCTAAAAAATTTAGAAGTAAATAAAGATATAAATGAATATGAAAAGCTTGCAGATGAATATCCGCATATTTGCAATTTAAGTAGTGTGGGTAAAGCTAAAATATTAGAATTAAAAGAAATTAATTTTATACAAAATAAGTTAAATCCTTTAATAGCAAAGATGGATATAAAGACTTGCATTGAGGAAATGAAAAAATTTTTAAAAAAATATCCAAATTCGGTGCAAATAATAGGCAGACTTGGGGCAGCTTATGATATAGAAGGAGATGATGTTAATGCACTTAAATATTTTATGATGTATGTTGAAATGGATGGAAATGATTATGATGCTTATAATAGTTTGATTAATGTGCTTGTAAGGAATGGACGAGTTGAGGAAAGTAAAACATATTTAGCTATAAGAAATATGAAATTTTCAAAAAAAATAGATTTAGTTGAAAGAATAAAAACAGCCATAATGGAAGTCAGATATAAAGATGCAATAAAATTGATAGAAGAATTAGAAAAAGAAAATATAAATACATTATCAGCAGATGATTTTGCAGAAATTTCTGAAGAATTTTTCTATGCACATCAATATGAGTTAGCAAGAAAATATTGTAGAAAAACATTAGAATTTTATCCACAAAAACAAGAAGCTTTAATGCTAATTTATGAAATGGATAGGATGAATGTGTAAATTGAAAGTGCTTTGGAAAAAGAAAGAAGTAGACTAAATAATTGAGAAGAGCCGAATTAAAATAATTTTGGTTCTTCTTATATTTTATTAAAAATATAAGAACAAAAATACATTGTTTTTTTGCTCTTATGTGATATAATTTGATTATAGGAACAAAAATACAATGTTTTTTGGTATTATATTTTGAAATATGGAGGAGAACAAATGGCACGTAAACAGGTAACTCTTACAATTAGTAGTAGTAATGATGAGATAGCAAGGGTAATGGCTAATAGGTTAGGATTAAGTAAAAATTCATATATTGAAATGATGTTTACTTTAGGGGTTTTGAATTCAGATTATGTGATATCTGATTCTGAATTAAATAATTTATATGATAATTTGATAAATAATAAAAATTCTACAAATAGAAAAGAATTTAGAGAATTACATAAGACATTAAAAAAGGAGGTTAAAAAAGAGATTTTGAAATTTATATATAATTTAAATTTGATACCAGGTTTTGATTTTCAAAGCAAGAAGCAAGCTAATTTCAAAAAAAATGGTGAGTATCTTTTTTATTATGGAATTAAAGATATGAGGGATATTGATATTAATGAATATATAAATAATTTAGGAGTTCAAGTTCAAACAATAGGGTTATCTTCAATGAGTAGTGATGAATATATATATTTAGGAAAAGAACAGTGGTATCGTAATAGTAGTAATGTGTCTAGTAAATTTAATATTATATGTAGAAGGCTTGGAATAGAAAATAATCCTGATGTTTTAAAAGTACACTATAAAGAAATATATAGATTATTACCAATAATAGAGGAAATCTAAAAAGGAGAAGAGGTAGTATGAATATTGATGAATTATAAAAAAAGCGTAGAATAAATAAAGATATAATTGATTGATAAGATTAAAAATCTAAATGTAGAAACTGAAGCATTTGGAACAGAATTTGAAATATATGTGGATAGTTCAGAAAAGAGGATAAAAAACATTATCACTTGGGTATGATACGGAGAACCATATCATAAGTAAACAAAGATAGGCTAATAGTAGTCTATCTATATTTTTTATCTATTTGTATTAAGATGATTGGTATAGCTAAGTATAATATTTCCTGAGAAATAATAATAAGGATAAAGTGGGTGAATAAATTTTATTAAAAAGTAATAGATTTATATAAAGCTAGTAAGCGATAATAGTCATAATGAATTGAAGGCATATTTTACTGACATTTATTAGAATGTTAAAATGAATATGTTAATAGTATACTTATAAGGATAACTTTAAGCGAATTTGGAGAAATAATTATGTATAGTATTTTAATAGTAGATGATGAACGAATTGAAAGAAGAGGAATAAAGTCTTTACTTGAAAAAATTGAAGTAGAATTAGATATTAAAGAAAGTTCAAATGGTAAAGAAGCATTAGAATATTTGATAAAAAATAGGGTGGATATTTTATTAACAGATATAAAAATGCCATTTATGGATGGAATTGAACTTATAGAAAATCTTAAGAAAAATGATATTAAATTAAAAATAGTTATATTTAGTGGATACGAAGAATTTGAATATGCAAAATTTGCAACTAAAATGGGGGTTCAAGATTATATACTAAAGCCTGTAGAACCTAATGAGTTTAAAGAAACAATTATTAGAATTATAAATGAAATTGAAAAAGAATCTGATGAAAATCATAAAAAAATTAAAAATATAAGTTTTATAAAGGAACAACTTTTACATTATTTAATTAATGGAATGCCACTTGAGGAAGTTGAAAAAAGAGTAGAGGATATAATTGACTTAAGCTCATTAAAATATTTTAATAGATTTTTATTAATTGATTTTAATAAAAATATTAAAAATGAAGATGAAGTAAAACTAAGAAGCATTATAAGAATTCATATGGATGGTTTATATGAATATTTAAATTTAAATTCACAACATATCTTATTAATATTTAAACAAAATTATAGAGATATAAACAGAAGCTATAATTTTGCAATGAAAATACATGATTATATTTTAAGAGAATTAAATATTAATTGCTATATTTCCATTAGTGATGAATTAGAAGATATTAAGAAAATATCACAATGTTATAAAAAATTAGAGTTATTGTTGGAAAAGAAATTCTATGACACAAAAAATTATATTTTTATTGAAAATGGAAGTAATAATGATAATATGGTGATTAAAATAGATGATGATATTGTCATAAAGCAAATTAGACAAGATATAAAAATGAAGAATATCAATTCAATAAAAAAGCAATTTAATTATTTATGTGAAAAATATAGTCAAGAAGAAGATTTTTCAACAACATATATTAAATTTATATTTTCAAGTCTAATAAAAGAGTTTTTTAAAAGTTTGCCACAAGTGAATGAAAAGCAATTGAAAGATGATATTGATAAAATGTACAAGTCTAAAGATTTCTTAAGTGTGATAAATATAACTAATACTTATATTAAAGGAATAGAAGAAGTATTTTCAGATAATCCAGTAATGGTTCATAGAGAAATAGAATCAATTAAGCAATATATATATGAAAACTATAGTGAAGATTTAAGTGTAGAACAATTAGCGGATAGAGTATGTTTAGCACCAAATTATTTAAGTTATATATTTAAGAAGGAGACAGGTGAAAATTTAAGTAAATTTATTAAAACATATAGAATGACTAAAGCAAAAGAAATGTTAGACAATACATATGAAAAAATTGTGAATATTAGTAATTCAGTTGGCTATCAAAATGTTTCTTACTTTTGTCAGAGCTTTAGAGAATACTTTGGAGTAAGTCCGCAAAAGTATAGAGATAAGGGTGAATCTTATGAAGAAAATGATTGATTTTTTTCGTAATATGAAGTTTAGGTATAAACTAATAACTACTTATATAGTAATTGGCATTTTGCCAATTATTATAATGGGTATAGTTTGGTATAATCAGACTAAAAGTATTTTAATGGATCAACAAGAGAATAGTATAGAAAATTATTTGATTCAAGCAGTATCTAATATGGATAATCAATTAAGAATTTATGATAATCTTTCTGATTATGTTGCATTTAATAAACAAATATCCAATGTAGTTAATCATGAATATGATAGTTATTATGATATGTATAGTGAATTTTCTAATGTATTAGATCCAATGCTTTCATCATTAAAATACTTTCATAGCGATATAAATCAAATTACAATTTATGCACAAAATGATATTGTAAAACATAATACAACTATAGCACCTATTTCAGAAATAGAAAATGAAGATTGGTATAGTAAGGTAAAAGGAAATAATGAAATTCATTGGTTTGTATTTCAAGATAAAAAAGAGGTTTTCTGTGCTAGAACTATACCTACGATTGATGAGGACTCTGAAGTTGGTGTATTATACTTGAAGGTAGATTATGAGAAATTATTTGAATCATTTAAACAAATAAATGATTCAAATTATGGAATATTTATTACAGATGAATATGAGAATAATATCTTCGAATTCAGCGAATTTGAAGAAAATAATAAGCCAATGAAAATGACATTTGAAGAATTTAATCAAGGAAATAGAAAAAATAAATTTTATACATCAGTAAAGACATACTCTACAAATGAAGATTGGACAATAAACCTATATAAACCTCAAAATTTAATATATAAATCTATAAAATCTATGATTACAGGAAATATTTTAGCTATCTCAGTTTTTATTGTGTTTTCCATTATAGTAGCATCTATATTATCAAAAGTAATGGTAAGTGGGCTTGAAAAACTTAGAGCTAATATGGAAAAAATTGAAAATGGGAATATGGATATAACTATAAAAAGTAATAGTAAAGATGAAATTGGTACGCTTATACGTGGATTTGAAAAGATGATAACACAAATAAAAACATTAATAGAAGATGTTTATGAAAGTAGGTTGATTCAAAAAGATTATGAAATGAAGGCTCTACAAGCTCAAATTAATCCACATTTTTTATATAATACATTATCACTTATAAATTGGATGGCGTTAGAAGTCAATCAAGAAAAGATTAGCAAAATCACATTAAGTTTATCAACTTTTTATCGTACAGCTCTAAATAAAGGAAAAAATATATTGTTAGTTAGAGATGAGATAAAAAATATGAAATCCTACTTAGATATTCAATTGATGATGCATGATTATGAATTTGACATTGATATACAAATAGATGATGAAATTTTAGATTATCAAATTTTGAACCTTCTTCTTCAACCTTTAATTGAAAATGCTATTGATCATGGAATAGATTTAAAAACAGATGGACGAGGCTGCATTAGAATTTTAGGGCAGAAAGAAAATGATGAAATAAATTTAATTGTTTCAGATAACGGAGTTGGAATGGAAGCTGATAAAGCAGATAGTATATTGACTAAGCAATCTAAAGGTTATGGAGTTAGAAATGTTAATGAAAGAATTAAACTGTATTATGGCAAGGAATATGAACTTAAGGTAGAAAGTGAATTGGGCATTGGAACCAAGATTACAGTAAGAATTCCAGCACAAAAATAATAACATATTTAACATAATAGTTATAAGAAGATAAATAATAAATTCAACTACAATAATATAAATTGTATGAAATAAAATTTTAAAATGGGGCTGTTGCAAAACTAACATAGTTAGTTTTGTAGCGGCTTATTTTTTTAGACA
>ERZ1036424.232-NODE-232-length-34386-cov-4.975241_pt1 | contig 34386 bp, 35 predicted proteins | sample MGYA00514221_ERZ1036424 | MGnify/ENA primary metagenome ERZ1036424 (study PRJEB33795, sample SAMN09464939) | human gut metagenome | host: Homo sapiens | place: USA: Stanford, California | collected 2016-11 | study: EMG produced TPA metagenomics assembly of the... | reverse complement strand
TAGTCTAGGAACCCTTCTTAACATTTATACCTATCTTCCCCAAACACTTTTCCCCCATTCCTAGATTTCCAGATCTCTCCTAATAAAGAACGTCTAGCAACAGCAGCTAGGCGTTTTTTAGTGTAGTTAAAGCACATAGTCATCGATATTATCCTAGTAGATTTGTTAACACTCAGAAAAATTTTCACAAAATTACCATTCAAGACCAGAAAATGACTGTTCATGATTTTTTCTTACATATTTTAAATATTTGTAAGTTTCCTCTCAATCTTTTTGGTACAATAGATAATGTAAAGAGAGACCTAATGAGTTATAGGTAAGTCTTTTATCATTTAAAACTTATTGTTCTCATAAACATTTTTTAAATAGTCTAGGAACCCTTCTTAACATTTATACCTATCTTCCCCAAACACTTTTCCCCATTCCTAGATTATCAGATCTCTCACAAGAAAAGCGTCTAGCTCACCCGGCTAGGCCTTTTTTCTTTTTCCATACTTTTGCTATAATAGAATCATACCGTTTGAAAGGAACTCATAAGATGACTATAAATCAGCAACTTCTTTGCTACAAACGTTTACCAAACTGGACAGCTACAACACTTCCAGAAATGGTGACGCAAAAACACAATACTAAGGTAGGAACTTGGGCTAAATTGACCATTCTATCAGGATCTCTCCGCTTCTACGAATTAGATGAACAAGGACAGGTTACTGCAGAGCACCTTTTTACCCCCGAGACAGAGATTCCTTTTGTTGAACCACAAGCTTGGCATCGCATCGCTGCTGCTTCAGATGATTTGGAATGCTATCTTTCTTTTTACTGTAAACCCGAAGACTACATGGCTAAAAAGTATGATACTAAGGCCCACTCCGAGGTTCTTGAAGCAGTCCAATCTGGCCATATCAAACCTGGTCGTACCCTTGACCTAGGCTGTGGTCACGGTCGTAACGCTCTTTATTTGGCATCTCTTGGGCATGATGTTACAGCCGTTGATGTTAATAACGAAGCTACACAACGCATCCAAATGATTGCAGATGAGGAAAATTACAATGTTAGAGCTGGCTACTACGATATCAATGCTGCTGCTCTTCCTGAGTCTGAGACCTTTGACTTCATCCTATCAACAGTAGTCTTTATGTTCCTTGATCCCGATCAAATTCCGGATATTATCAAGAATATACAAGAGCGTACTGTCGTAGGTGGTTACAATCTGATTGTTTGTGCCATGGATACTGAGGAACACCCTTGTACCATGCCTTTCCCATTTACGTTTGATGAGGGAGAGTTGAAAAATTATTATAGTGACTGGGAGTTAGTCAAGTATAATGAAAATCTTGGTCACCTTCACCGTTTGGATGAATATGGCAATCCCATCGCTCTTCAATTTGCAACCATGTTAGCTAAGAAGGTTAAATAAGAGCGAATAACTGTAGACGAGCTGAGCACAGCTTGACTTGTCTTCAAAGTAAAAACTAGGAACCCAGTCGGATTCCTAGTTTTTTAATTGTTTACAATGTCTGCATATCCTGATTTAAGGTCTGCATTTTCTGTTTCTTTGACATAATACACACCACCATTAGTAGTTGGTGAATAAAGAACAAAGGGAGTCCCATCTTTTTTAATGGTGAAGAAATAACGGTGAACAGATACATTTTCCCATCTCTCGTAAACGGAAACAATAGTATACTCAGAACTGCTATTACCATTTGCAGCATAAGTAGCATCCACAGTCTGGTTATGGTCCGACATCCAACGGATAGGCAAAGAAGAGGCCTCATTGGTGATTTCTTTGTATCCAGGCTGATTCATCTGATTGCCCCAAGAAACCATCAAACTAGCAAGTCGACTAGCTTTGTCATTGGTCCAACGTGGATTTTCAGTATAGGCTTCCTTAGCATGGTTAGCATCAGGTGTGTCAATACTTGCACTGCTAGATTCACTTGTCTTCGGATTTCCGGCCGATGAAGTACTTGATGAGGCACTAGCCTTCTCCGTCGATGAGAAGATTGAGCTAGCCACTGTGGCAGATGACTTGGTCTGTTTGACATTCTTCAGTGAACTAGAGACTAGAGTCAAGCCAATACCAACTACGATCGCTACTAGTGCCCCCAGAAGAATATAGATATAATTATAATTTTTCGAGATTCCGATAAGGCCAGACTGATAAGCTAATTGTAGTTCATCTGGTTTCGGTTTACGCCCCTGAACTTGCTCAAAACGACTTATCCATTCTGCTTCTGACAGCTTTCGCATAATTTTCCTCTTCTCTTTATCAATTATCTTCCATCCTATCATAGAACAGTGATGATGACAATAGTAGAGAGAACTTGAGGTCTACCTTCAACCAATTACCCTTTATTTTCAAAATAACGACGAACAATCGGCGCCACTTCTTCACCATAAAGTTTAATAGCCTTTAGAACATCTTCATGTGGCATAGAACCAATTGGGAGATGAAGCATGAAGCGATCTAGCTGTAAATCCTCAATAATACGAATGATTTTTTGAGCAACGTGAGCAGGGTCCCCAACGAACATGGCTCCGTTTGGTCCAACACTAGCATAGTACTGCTCTTTAGTCATTTCAGACCAGTGCGGGCGATCCTTAGCAATGTTATCCACTGTTTGTTTTGTTGGATAAAAATAATTCTCTATCGCTTGGAAATTATTTTCTTCAATCCAACCCCAAGAATGGGCAGCCACCTTAAGTTGTTCATCCGAATAACCATTTCGAGCACCGATTTCCTTATAAACCTCAACTAATTTTGCAAAGGCCTTTGGATTTCCTCCAATTGTAGCATAGGCAATTGGCAGACCTTTTTCCGCAATTTGAATGGTCGACTCAATGTGACCACCTGTCGCTACCCATAATGGAAAATCATCTTGGACTGCTCGCGGATACACAGGGCGATTGTCAACAGATTGAGTATGCTTACCTTGCCAAGTTAAATTCGTTTGCTTTTTCACTTCCAGAAGCATGTCTAGTTTTTCATTGAAAAGTTCATCATAGTCTGAAAGATCATAGCCAAAAAGTGGAAAACTCTCAACAAAAGAACCTCTACTCGCCATGATTTCTGCACGACCATTTGACAGAGCATCAATGGTTGCATACTGCTGATAGACACGAACCGGGTCAATAGACGACAAAATGGTTACTGCACTAGATAAACGAATCTTCTTGGTATTCACAGCACCTGCTGCAAGAACAATTTGCGGTGCCGATACCGCAAAGTCTTCACGGTGATGCTCTCCAATCGCATAAATGTCTAGTCCAACTTGATCCGCCAATTCAATTTCTTCAACGAGGTCTCTAATACGTTGGTCATGAGAGATAGCTTTTCCAGTTGATTCTAGGAGGGTTGTTTCTCCAAAAGTTGAAATGCCAAGTTCAATCGTCATAAATCTTTCCTCCAGTAATTCTTTTATTTGTTATGAGAATACATTATAACTAGTTAGTGGTAATTGCAAATAAAAAAACTAAGACTCTATTTTCCAAGAAAGGCTAATAGGGTTAGGCAGAAAAGGAGAACTAAAACACCCATGACCACTAGGAGACTAATCTTATAGCCTAGCGGATTTCTAGGATTTAAACTGATTCCAAGGCCAATCCTACGGAGGGCAAATAAGGGTTCTGAGGGAGATTGCTTAAGGTCGTAGCCTAAGAGATACCTTAAGTAAAATAGAAAGAAGAGACTCATCCCTGGAAAAATGGCAATAGGAAGAATAATTCCCCGTGACAGACTAGTCATGATCGTAAGAATGATTTGTATCAACAAGAGACCCCAAAACAAGTAATAAATATACGATTGCTTTTTCATTAATATGTACCTCTCAATCTAAGATAAGTATACTCCTCCTAGCTTCTCATATCAAACCCATAACTCGCCTGACATCTTATTTTCTGCTACAATAGAAAGGAAAGATTCAAAAAAGGAAACTGTACACATGAAATTAATTTCTTGGAATGTTGATTCCCTAAATGCCGCCCTTACTAGTGATTCTGCACGCGCTCAATTATCACGCGCTGTTATCGACACCTTGGTCGCTGAAAATGCAGACATCATTGCTATTCAAGAGACAAAACTGTCTGCTAAAGGTCCGACTAAAAAGCATTTGCAAATCTTGGAAGACTACTTCCCTGACTATGACAATACTTGGCGTTCATCTGTTGAACCTGCCCGTAAAGGTTATGCTGGAACCATGTTCTTGTATAAAAAAGAATTGACACCAGTCATTACTTATCCTGAAATCGGAGCACCTTCAACCATGGACTGTGAAGGGCGCATCATCACTCTTGAATTTGACAATTTCTTTGTGACACAGGTCTACACACCAAATGCTGGTGATGGCCTTAAACGTCTGCTTGAACGTCAAATCTGGGATGAAAAATATGCGGATTACCTAGCTGAATTGGACGCTCAGAAACCAGTTCTTGCGACTGGTGACTACAATGTTGCCCACAAGGAAATCGACTTGGCTAACCCTTCAAGTAATCGTCGTTCACCAGGATTTACTGATGAAGAGCGTGCTGGTTTCACTAACCTCCTTACAAAAGGTTTCACAGATACCTACCGTCACCTCAATGGCGATGTTACAGGAGCCTACACATGGTGGGCCCAACGTAGTAAAACTTCTAAAATCAACAATACAGGCTGGAGAATCGACTACTGGTTGACTTCAAATCGTATTGCCGATAAGGTCACAAAATCAGACATGATTGACTCTGGTGATCGCCAAGACCACACACCTATCGTCTTAGAGATTGATTTATAAAATAACTCTAGACCTAAATCACAAAAAGAGTAGACCTGCTACTCTTTTACTATGTCCAATTAAGGAGAAATTATGAAAACCAAACTTAACACCACTCAAAAGCTCGTTCTGTCAGCTATAATGATGGCTCTTTACATCGCTATCCTCTTTGTATCTCAAGCCATTTCATTTGGTGCGGTTCAAATGCGTCTGGCCACTGCTTTATATGGATTAACCTACATCTTCCCATTTTTGGTATTCCCAATTAGTCTGGCTAATGCCATCGCTAACTCTTTTGGAGGTTTGGGATTGATTGACGTGGTTGGTGGCTTCTTTGCTAGCTTTTTAACAACCGGTAGCATCTACCTCATCCGTAAAGCTAAGTTATCTAGCTGGTTTATCATTCTTCCAATCCTACTCATTCCTGCCTTAGTGGTACCAATCTGGCTTAGCGCCTTACTCAAACTTCCTTATTTTGCTCTCGTTATTAATCTCCTCTTAGGACAATTAGTGCCTTCAATCTTGGGGGCTGTACTCGTACGAGAGTTAACTAAGCGAGGATACAAAGACTGACAGACAAAAGTATCTCTGCAAATTGCAGAGATACTTTTTTTAGTAATGATATGCTTTTTCGTAAGCTTCTTTTGGTGTCAGTTTGTCTCCAAAAATTAGTAAACGGTAGTCAACATTAGTAGGATCTTTTTGATACTCATCAACCCAATCTTGATTCATTTCGAGGTAAAGATTATAAGTTCCCAACTCAGTCGAAACAGTACCTACCTTGTAAAAATCTTTATAACGCTTTTGGTTATCCGTTTTTTTCAATTTTTCATATCGATAATAAGTTCTGGCAAAGTCAGTGAACTGGTATTCTTTCTTATCTTTTCCAGAACCAATTGTGACTGCAATAGTGCCCTTGTTATTTGTTAAATGTAAATCATAATCATAGTCATTGTGACTATTCACTTGGAAGACACCTGAAGTGATATCACTGTCATCAGAGAATGTCTGAATATCAGCGAACTTAGCAGCCTGCCAAGAAGCAGGGACTCCTTCATACTCACCATCGCTTTGCAAGCCTAAAAGTGACCAATAATGACCGAGATAGAAGGTATTAGACTTCTCACGATCTGTCACCAGTTCACCTACCATCTTAAGATTTTCAGCACCCAGACGGTATGGGTTAGAGAGATAACCAAAGACTGGGAAGAAATAAATGATGACTGTAAAGGTCAAGAGGGTCTTCATATTTATTTTATTGATAGCCCAGAAGAAATAAGCAGCTGAGAATAAGAGAGCGTAAGCAGCCCCGTAGCTGAACTTATGCGCATGGGCAATCAAAAGTAAAATGAAGAAAATAGGTTGAATAGGACGGACCTTATGATAGATGATAGAGAAAACGTCCTCCTTGTCTTCCTCAGATTTGAAAATCAAGGACAAGACAATGGTCAAGAGTACAAAGAAGGCACCAAAGCCGAAGCCAACATCATTTGGACGGAAGAAATAAGCCAAGATGGACATATCCATCACCAAAAGCCAGACAGATGCAAATTTGATCATGTTGTTACCAAATTTTGCAGCCGTTTGACTAGGTGACTTTAAAGGTACCTCAAAGGCTTGTGCAAGTGCTCTTTCTTTGGCTTGGCGTTCAGCCTCTATTGCCGCTTTCATTTCCTTAGTACGGCGTTCCTTTTGGAACAAATGAGCAACCTTGGTCGGTTCATCTTCCCTTGACTTGGTAATACTCAAAAAGAGTAAATATTGCATGGCAAAGATGAGAGCTGTGTTCCCACCGTATTCTAGGAAGGAACCATTCCAAATACTAGAAACAACTGTAAAAACGATATAACCTCCAATTGAGATTAAAACCGTCAAGAGCAAATGAATCCAACGATAGCGGTAAGTGTATTTATCAGTTGTATCTCGTCTCAAAAACGTGTCACGTGGGTAAAGATACCAGATAACGAAGATAAGTTCAATGACTTGAACTGCTGTTAGAAAACCAACGTAGTTGAAGCCAAAAACGGCTGCTACCACATTGATGAGATAGGAAATAATGGCCAAAACTCGCAGACTGGTGCGCTTAGACAAGAGTCCAATACTCATCAGGGTGATAGTTGAGAAGGCAGAAAAACCAGCGCCCATCTTATTATCAAAGATAAACACATTGACAAAGGCAAAAATCAAGATTCCTAAAAGAGTTAAGACTTGTTTTTGCATTTCTTTTTTCTTTTCTTTCATATTTTCCCTCCTTATGGAAATGATAACGTTTCCGTACTTCTATTTTAACACAATTATACTATTTTTGTCAGATTTAAAAAGGCATTCGGATAACCGAAGGCCTTTTTCATTTGTTATCTAATGCTTCAATCTTGAGGAACACAAAATCCCCATCAAAGCGTTGAATATACTTTTGAAAACCTAATAAACTAAAGGTTTCAATCTCATAACGGACCTGATCAACACCATCACTAGTGCTTTCTTCAAGCAATTTTAGTTTTGGAATATCGGATTCCAAGACATCACGGTAAAGTCCTTTATACTCAAAGGTAATTCGAGCCCACTCGTTACCAGAAAGCATTGAGAAAGCCTGATAACGTACCTGCTCATCTGTAATAAGACGGTCTTTTTGTTCTGGACTGAGCGTGAAAGCCAAATCATTTTCGGATTTATGAATGGTCTGGAAACGATCCACACGGAAATAACGGATTTCAGAGAACTGATAATCACAAGTAAAGTTATCAGCCAGTTTGTAAGAAATACAGTAGAAATAATGGTTGTCAAAAATGACTGAAATTGGAAAGACCTTATATTCCTCCACTTTTTCTCCTGGCTTACGGTAACTAAATGACAATGGGCGTTGGTCCACAATGGCATCGAAAATGGCTGAAATAGCTGGTAGGAGTGATTTATCTTGTTCCTGATAAATCTTAAGCTCTTGATAACTATCTAATTCTAGTTCAGTCAATCGCTTGATACGTCTGCGCTCCTTGTCGTCTACAGCCCTCTCAACAAAGATGTTGATTATCTCTGCTACTTCATCCTTTCGAAGGGCACGACTCTCTAAAAGAATCTTAGAGAGGATAACTGCCTGATTGTATTTAAGGTTACCGTAGCCTTGTTCATACTGAGCATGATAGGAACCGTATTTTCTGGAATACTTAACCTTCATATTTGGACGGAGTTCAGTCAAGTTCTCCTTTAGCTCACTCACATCCTCTTTAAGCGTACGCTCACTGATACCAAAGCGAGCTAGGTAGTCCGTTTTTGAAATGTCATTTCCCTTTTCTAATTCGGACATAAAGTACAAGAGACGTTTGGTTTTTGATGCTGTCATTATAAAATCCCCCTTTATAATCAAACCTCTTATTACTAAAAAATTGCTGTCTAGTTATTAATTATCATAGATAGTCATCACCAGTGGCCACGATCCACAGAATTATAGCTCAAATAATAGTCCTTTTTCTTTTCGTTATACTCAAAAGAGAGTCTTAACAATTGTGCTTTCTTAATAGGACTATTCTGATCCGTGTAATCAAGATCAACTGACTTATGCATGATTCCTGATGAATGGACCTTTATACTTCTCCAAGCACCTTTTGCCTGAGGATGTTCCCTAATGACCTCAGACAAGGATGTTACTGGACCCAGATAGTCTTGGTCTTTAGTACGTAAGCTATTTATCTGCTCTTCCGTCCAGTTATAAATCGCAGACTCATCTTCGTAGTCTTTGGGATCATCACTATCAGGTTTATCCTCATCAAGATCTGACTGTGACACCTGCTGAATCAACCTGTATTTTTTCATCGCCCCTCGATAGACAGAACCACCTAAAGTGGCAAAGAAGGATAGGCTAATCAAGCCAACTACGATTGCGGTGAAGAGAAATCTACCTAGCTTCTGTCCCATTCTAAAGAGAATGATAGCAAGGACAAAACATGCCACAATTACAGCCAGATACACAATTATCGGCTTATACTTCCAAGATAAGAAGACCGAGCTCCAGCTCACACTTAAGAGTATCAGTGGCAGAGCAAGAGTCAAAAAGAAATATCGCTTCTCAGCTTTTTCCTCCTGAAAAGCAGATTCAAACTCTGGCCCTTTATTACTAAAAGCCGACTCGAAAGCCTGATCACCATTCTTTAGATGATCATCACTTAAATAATGTTCATTCTCTTTATTAAACCTCTACTCCTCTAAATATTCTATATAACAATTTCCCAGTTTTTTCTATTGTAACAAATGAAAGCGTCATTTTCTACAAATATACTTAAAAAGCAACCTATCTTAGGTTGCTTAAAGGTTTAACATTAGTCATTCTCAATTTTTTCAGCTTCTGTACTGAATTTTTGTGCGATTGCTTCAAGAGCTAATTCATCTGTATCTGGAAGAGTGATGGCATCATCAGAAATCTCATCAATATTTGCATAAAATTCAATATGATTCTTCAGATTTTGGAGATGAATTGGTGCATCACCACCGTATTCGCCATCGAGGTTAATCATCATACGATCATCACTTAAAGGCTCAATATACAGCGAGCTCGTTTTGATATAGGAAATTCTCTTGTCATAGATGTGTTTACCACCTTGGAGAATTTGACGAATGAGGTCAACCAATTCAAAGAGGTTAGCTGTCTTAACCATGATTAGAGTAAATTTACCATCATCCAGTTTAGCATCTGGGGCAATCGTTTCAAAGCCACCAACTGAATTGGTCAAGGCAACGAAAATCATGGAAAGACCACCTTCAAAAACATCCTCATCATGCGTAATACGAACAGGAACCTTCTTAACTTGTGGCAACAACTCTGCCCCCTTAACAAGGTAGGCCAAATAACCAAGTACTGTCTTTAAGCGACTAGGTACACTATAGGTTAGTTCCGTAAAGGAACCAGCAGCCGCAATATTGATGAAGTATTTGTCATCATAGGCACGGCCAATATCCATCTGAAGGGTCTGATTTTTAGCGATAACCTTGGCTGCTTCAACAGGATTTCCTCTTGGAATCTTCAAGGCGCGTGCAAAGTCATTTGTCGTTCCCGTTGGAATAACCGCCATTTGTGGGCGTTTTTTAAGCGGTGCAATCCCAGAAACAACCTCATTGATTGTACCATCACCACCAGCAGCAATAACTAAGTCAAAGCCTGCTTTGACCGCACGAGTGGCCTCATTTTTTGCTGAGTTCTCATCTGGTGTTGTTTGAAAGGCTGACGCTTCAAAGCCAGCACCTTCCAGAATATCCAAGACCTCGGCAACATTTTTTTTCATAATTTCTTGTCCAGATGTTGGATTATAAATTAAGCGGGCACGTTTTTGTTTCATATTGAACTCCTATAAATCCAGCAACCAAGCCTCATCTTTTACTTCAATTCCTAGGCTTTGTGCTTTTTCCAACTTACTTCCGGCATCACTACCAGCAACTACTAAATCTGTTTTCTTAGAGACAGAACCTGTCACCTTAGCACCCAGAGCTTCTAGTTTTGCCTTTGCTTCACTACGTTTAAGATGCTCCAATTTTCCTGTCAAAACAACTGTCTTACCAGATAAGATAGCATCATCTGCCACTTTTTGTCCAAGATAGGACAAATTAACGCCATAGGATTCCAGTTCTTTCATAAGAACTTGAGCCTCCTCCTTAGCAAAATAGCGCTGGATGGACTTGGCAATAACCTCTCCTAAACCATCTACAGCAGCAATAGCCTCGACATCTGCACTGGCTAACTCTTGTATGCTGCCAAAAGCTTCTAGCAACTGCTTACTAACTTTGGCGCCAACATGACGAATACCCAAGCCATAGAGCAATTTCTCTGCAGAATTTTCTTTTGATGCTTGAATGGCTGCGTAAAGTTTTTCAGCCGACTTTTCCTTGAAACCTTCCAATTGAAGGAAATCCTGACTGTTCAAGCCATAGATATCAGCCACATCTTTAACCAATTCAGCTTTAAAGAGCTTTTCAACCACTGAAGGTCCCATACCTGCGATGTTCATGGCATCTCGAGAGGCAAAATGAATCAGGCCTTCCTTGATCTGAGCAGGGCAAGAAGGATTGATACAACGTAGGGCAACTTCATCTTCAAAATGTAAAAGACCACTGCCACAAGATGGACATTGCGTCGGTACTTCCATCGGCTCCTGTGTCGTACGCTTACTCTCTACTACACGAAGTACAGCAGGGATAATATCACCAGCTTTGTAGACAATTACGGTATCACCGATACGAATGTCTTTTTCGGCAATGTAATCTACATTATGAAGGGTGGCCCGACTAACCGTTGTCCCCGCTAATTGCACTGGAGTCAAATTAGCAGTCGGCGTTACTACACCCGTACGACCTACCTGCCAGTCCACTGAGAGAAGCTCTGCTTCCTTTTCCTCAGCCGGGAATTTATAAGCAATGGCCCAACGTGGCGCCTTAACTGTAAAACCGAGTTCTTCTTGCATAGCCAAACTATTGACTTTGATGACAACACCATCAATGTCATAGGCCAAGTTATCACGATCTTCTCCAACAGCTTGAATAAAGTCCCAAATCTCATCCATCGATGATGTGACAATGCGTCGTGGATTAACAGAGAAACCGAGTTCTGCCACTTCATTTAAGACATCATTTTGTGTTAGACGCTCCGTTGGACTAGCTTCCTGATAAAGGAAAGTCGCCAAACGACGCTCTGCAACCACTTTGGTATCTAATTGACGAAGAGTTCCTGCTGCAGCATTACGTGGATTGGCAAATTCGGCCTCACCATTTTCCTGGCGTTGGATGTTGATGCGTTCAAACTCAGCCCGTGGCAAGTAACACTCCCCACGCACCGTAATATTAAGAGGTTGGTCCAACTTCAAAGGAATATCTGAGATACGCTTGACATTTTCAGTGATATTCTCACCTACAAAACCATCACCACGTGTCGCACCTACCTGAAGAATACCATCCACATAGGTCAACGAGATAGAAAGCCCATCGATTTTGAGTTCAGCCATATAATCAGCATTAGGAAATTCGTCCTTAACCCTCTTATCAAAGGCATCTAGCTCTTCTCGTGAAAAAGCATCCTGCAAACTATAAAGCGGATACTCATGTTGATATTTTTCAAAACCATCAAGTACCAGCCCTCCCACACGATGTGTTGGACTATCTGCTTGAACAAGTTCTGGATGTTCAGCCTCCAAAGCTACAAGCTCACGATAAAGCTTATCATACTCGGCATCTGACACTGATGGATTATCTTCCGTATAATACTCTTTTGCATACTGGTTAAGTTTAACAACCAGCTCTTTCATTCGTTTTTCCATAGGAACATTTTAACATAAAAGCAGAAAAAAACGCCTTTACAGACGTTAATTTAGGAAACAAAATCAATAACTTTGGCCAATTTCTTAATAAGAATTGCACCAACTAAGAGAGAAGCCAATTCTCCCATAGCAACAGTGAACCAAGTTGCCCAAAATGGTGCCTGAGTAACCAAGGTCAACTCAGCCGCAATTGTCACCATGAAGAATGAGAAGTAAAAGGCAAAGTAAACATGAGCCTTGTCAAAAAGTCCACCTAAAATATCTTGGTTCTTAAATCGGTCGAAGAAATAAACACCTGAACCGACAAAGACCAGTGTCGAGAGACTTCCGACAACCACATCAATCATGTTAAAGCTAAAGAAATTAGCAATCACACAGCCCAAAGTCACGGCAATGATATACTTGCGATTATAAAATCCTAACAGATTGAACATTTCTGCAATTCGGAACTGGTAGGGACCATACGAAATTAAGTTAAAAGGTGGCACAACAGTCAAGACTACATAAAGAGCTGCCACAATAGCAATATGTGTTAAATCACGAACAGTTTGTTTTTTCATTTTTCCTCCATAATCATTATCTTTTTATTATCTACAAAGGATAATATTCCCGTCAAAAGAGCCTGGATCTCACCAAGCTCTCTTTATCATCTAGGAATCATCCTCATCTTTTTTGTGTTTTTTGCTGTCACTACCATCTCCAGAAAAGCTCTGAATAATAGTAATCACATCTCCTCTTCTACTTTTCAGTTCACCTTGTCTAAGCTCTTGATAGGTCGCATTAAAGACGGCCCCCAAAATCAAAATTCTGGCTAAGAAGATGAACCAAAGCATGAAGACGAAAATCATAATGGATCCAAATAACTTGATATCAACTAATCGACTCAAGGTACGAATCACATAAGTTCCAAACAAGTTGCTTAAATAGCCAATCACTAAAGTCGTAAAGATAGTCCCTGGCATAACATAGCGGATTTTTCGAATCTTCACATTCGGAAGCACAAAATAAAGCACCATCATTCCCAGGAAGACAACTGCAATACTCAGAGGCTGGATACTATTTAAAATAAACTGAGTCATCTTGGAACCAATAGGATAGGTCTGTGTAATAACTCTAAGGACCGACTGAATAATCGTAGACAGCATTAGTGCAAAGGTGAGCAGGAACAAGATGACCAGACTCATGAAACCACCAACAATGTGACTAATAAAGACATCACGGTGTTCTGAAGCACCATATACCTTGTTAATCGCCTTTTGAAGCGAAGACAAGGACTTAATCATTGTCCAGAATCCCGTCAAAGAGGCAACTCCCAACAACTGTCCAGAAGGTGTCGAGAAGATATCCTGAACAACGTTGGCTGCAGGTGCATAAAACTGCTTAGGAAGGTGCTCATTCATAAACTTCAAGAGATCAGTCGTATCAATATTCAGATAGGGAAAGACATTTGCCGCAATGACAATGAGCGGAAAAACCGTCAAAATGAGATAGTAAGCCACTGCGATAGTTGAAATATCTATCTCTGCACTACGATAATGCATAAGATAAACCTGCAAAGGGCGCCATTGGAGTTTATCCAATAGACGGGCCATTAAGCCTTGTCGTTTCATATTAGTAAGTTCTTTCTTCGCCTTGAGAAGTCAAAATTACTGGACCATCCTTAGTGATAACAAATTGGTGCTCATATTGACAAGAAAGTCCACCGTCAAGAGTTTTGTGAGCCCAACCCGTTTCAAGGTCAGTATCGATTTCCCAAGTACCAGTGTTAATCATCGGCTCGATAGTCAAAACCATTCCTTCTTTGAGACGGAGACCTCGTCCAGCCACCCCATAGTTTGGCACCATTGGTTCTTCGTGCATTGTTGGCCCAACTCCGTGTCCAACCAAATCACGAACAACACCGTAACCACGACTTTCAGCGTATTCTTGGATAGCTGCACCGATATCACCGATACGGTTACCGACTACCGCTTGTTCAATGCCAAGGTACATAGCCTCACGTGTTACTTCCATAAGTTTTTTAACTTCGTCAGATGGCGTTCCAATCGCATAAGCCCAACATGAGTCAGCCAAACCGCCAGAATATGATTCCGTGTATTTTTTAACCTGAGCAACATTGTCAAAATCCAATTTTGACACATCAAGGACTGACTTATCAATAGGTTCTGACAGGACCATATCAACCTTCAAGAGGTCACCATCTTTCAAAATATAGTGACGTGGAAAGGCATGTGCCACTTCGTCATTAAGGCCACAGCATGTCGCATAAGGGTAATCCATAATGCTTCCCTCAACCCCAATCTGAAGGGGAAGGACATTCTCTTCTTTACAACGACGACGCACATACTCTTCCACTTCCCACATGTCTACTCCTGGTTTCAAGAGGTCACGTAGACCAATATGAATGCTAGCAAGAAAATCCCCTGCCCTATCCATTGCTTCAATTTCACGTGCTGATTTTAATGTAATCATTGTTTTCTCCGTTTTCTTTATATCTTTTATTTTTAGTTACTAAGTTTTCTTAACCACAACGACTGATTTGCAGACGGTATGATTTCCGTGAGTAACCATAAGGTCCAGATGGGCTCTACGTCTGGTTTCAGCAATAATACTTGGTGTAATCGTCACCTTGTCATCGATCTGAGCTGCCTGAAGAAAGTAAAACATCATCTCTTCAATCACAAGACCATTTTGTTCCTGCTTTTCCATGATACGATAGACAACCTCTTTAACCATCTCTGCAAGAACACCCTGAGTGAGGTTTCCAGAATTGTCAATCATAGTGGGCTCGACCTCAAAGCTGAAAGCATGCTTGTCCTGGTTTAGGTTAGCTATCATTTGATCGCTAAAGGTGTGCAAGTTACCACGATTATTGTCCTGAAGTTCTTCCAAAACCTGACGACGGGTGATAACACCTAGATAGTGTTTTTCTTCATCCACAACAGGAATGATATCAAAGTCCTCAAAAATCATCTTTTGGGCCACAGTTGCCAGACTGGTCTCAAGTCGTGTCACCGTCGGCTTGGTCATTATTGCCTTGAGCATGGTCGTCGGTTGCTGATTAGACACATCTCGCATGGTCACAATCCCAATCACTTTTTCAGACTCAGATAGAATTGGAAAACGCACCAAGTTCGTCCGTTTCACCAAATTCTGAAAATCCCTGACTGTCATTTCTGGAGTCATGTAGTTGTAGTCTTCTCGTCTGGTATAGACTTGAGCTACAGTCTTGATGTCTGTTTTGATACGGACATTCGAAAGTGCCTGGTTAATCATGGTTGCCACGGTAAAAGTATCGTAAGTTGTTACCATGACTGGAAATTGCTTCAAACGTGAAAGCTCTTTAACCCTATCGGAAACCCGAAAGCCCCCCGTCACTAAAATAGCATTATTGTGTTCTAGGGCAAGCAATTGAATATCCTCACGGTCCCCAACAATAAGAAGATCTCCTTTGGTTAGATAACGGGTGATATTCTCAATAGTCATGGCTCCGATATAGAACTTACTGAAGACACGTTCCAGACCTTCATGACCAGAGATAACCTCAGACTCTGTAATCTCCGCAATCTCCGCAAAGGTCAGCTTATCAAGGCGAACCTGGACTTTCTTTTCAATTCGAACCGTCCCACTCCGAGGACGTGTCTCAACCAACCCTCGATTTTCAGCTTCTTTAATTGCTCGATAGGCAGTTCCATCAGAAACCTGTAAGTGATTCGAAATACTACGCACACTAACACGCTTACCGATAGGTAAGGCCTCTAGATAATCTAGAATTTCTTGATGTTTACTCACAGTTCTCCTCCTTCTCAAAGCGGAGATAATCACGCATGGTACGGGTGTATCGGTCTGCTCCCTTAAAGCGGGACACAAGTTTAAAGCCAGACTTCTCCGCTACACGAATCGATGCCTTATTTTCCAAGTGGGCAATAAGAATAATACGATCCATTCCCATAGCTGTCAAAGCCAAATTTGACAGACAAGTAACTGCCTCTGTCATTAAGCCTCTACCCCAGTATGAGGCATTCAAAAAATAGCCAAGCTCTGCAGTCCGTTTCTGGACATCTATCTTTTCAAAACGAACGACGCCAATCATCTTTTCTAACTCTTTATCTACAATAGCCCATACACCTAGAGGCTCCTTCATGAAGTAATGAACCAAAAGGCAATCCGTTTCATGCTGTGTTTGAGTGGCAGGAAAGAAAAATTGTAGATTCTGAGGATTTGATACGATTTCGTGTAAATCAAAACGATCCAAAAAGATGAGTGGTCTAAAAGAAAGGCGCTCCGACTCAAAGAAGGCAAAAGCACCCAGACTAGTCCAAATATCCATGATAGTATTATAACACAGTTTTAGAAATGGAAAAAGGCTCAACCACTAGGGGTTGAACCTTAGACTTAATCTTCAATCAAACGAATATCTGCACCAAGGTCAGAAAGTTTCTCAATGATATTTGAATACCCACGAAGGATAAACTCAATATTGGTAATTTCAGTTTGACCTTCTGCCATAAGACCTGCCGTAACAAGCGCAGCACCTGCACGCAAATCACTGGCTTTTACTGGCGCACCTGAGAGTTGCGTTGGACCATTGTAAACAATTTGTCCACCGAGTACCTGAATATCAGCACCCATACGAGCCAATTCAGGAACGTGGTTCACACGCTTCTCATAAATCGTATCAATAATTTTTCCTCGACCACTTGCTTTCAACAACAATGGTGTCATCGGTTGTTGTAAATCCGTCGCAAAACCTGGATAAGGCGATGTCTTAATGTCAATAGGTTTTAAATCACCTTGCTCTTCAACAAAGATGGCATCTTCTTCAACTGTCATACGAACACCCATTGCTTCAAGTTTAGCAATAAAACTTTCAAGGTGTTCATAAAGAACATTTTTAACCTTAATTCCCTTACCGATAGCCGCGGCCATAGCAATATAGGAACCCGCTTCAATACGGTCTGGAATAACCTGGTGACGAGTGCCATGTAAGCTTTCTACACCGTCAATCGTGATCACTTCTGTACCAGCACCACGAACACGTGCGCCCATATTGTTAAGAAGAGTTGCTACATCAATAATCTCAGGTTCACGCGCCGCATTTTCAATGACCGTACGACCGTCAGCCTTAGCCGCTGCCAACATGGTATTGATAGTCGCTCCAACACTGACCGTATCCATGTAGATATGAGCACCCTTAATGCGTTGACCAGCATCTGTCGCAATCCGCATAGACTCGGCTTCATAAGAAATGCTGGCACCCATCGCTTCAAACGCCTTAAGGTGAAGGTCAATAGGACGTGGTCCCAAATCACAGCCACCAGGCAAACCTACTGTTGCTTGACCGTAACGTCCAAGCAAGCTACCGTAGAAATAGTAAGAAGCACGAAGGCTGTTAATCTTACCAAATGGCATTGGCATATCTTTAACGCCTCGTGGATCAATTTCAAGTGTTTCGCCATCACGCTTAACAGAACCACCCATTACTTCTATAATTTCAATGAGGTTATCGACGTCGCTGATTGCTGGTACCCCGTCAAGGGTAACCACTCCATCAGATAAAATGATGGCTGGAATCAATGCAACAACTGAATTTTTAGCACCTGATACTGTAACTTCTCCCTGAAGTTTCTTACCACCATTGATGATAATTTTACGCATACTGTTCAATCTTTCTTATACTGGAATATTAGCTTTTACATTCTACCATAGATTGAGGTGCATGACAAATTAAGAACTCTAACAATTATCGGACTGTTTCACTTGACCATTTAAACCAGCCCTTAAAACGGATGGCTCCGCCTTTATCTGTTCGTAAAATTTTAATGTGGCGTTGCTTAAAACGTTCTATTGTTTCATCATTTGGATGTTTATAACGATTGTTCTCACCAGCTGAAACAAGTGCAAGGGAGGGGTGCAGCTGGTCCAAAAAAGCTTCAGACGAAGAACCTTTTGAACCGTGGTGTCCAGCTTTGAGGACGCTTGCCCTTAAAGTTGGATAGCTGGCCATCAGTTCCTCCTCTCCTTCTTGTTCCAAATCACCGGTAAACAGAAAACTGCTTCCTAATAGCTTTCCGTAAAGAACTATCGAATCATTGTTACCACCATCACCGATTTTATTGGGATAAAGAACCTGTAGATTGCTTCCCATCATGGGTAATTTGTCGCCAGCCTTTAGAGTGTGAACTGGGCATTTTATAGTCCGAAGTCTTTTAACAAAGCTAGGCTTAGTCAAAGCCCCCTGACTGACACAGATTTCTTTAATCTTAAAACACTTGGCCACTTCTTCCAAATCACCAATATGGTCTGTATCCGTATGCGTCAGGACCAGATAATCAATTTGAGACACTCCTCTAGCCTGTAGATAGGGAATCAAGGTTTTCTCCGCATTGCTCGTCTGGCTAGACTCTTGCCATTTTTCCTTAGCTCCAAACGTCACCTTGCCACCCACATCAATTAGGATGGTATCGCCTTTCATACTCCTCAGAAAAATACTATCTCCCTGACCAACGTCAACCACAGTCACCTCATTGGTTAAAGGATGTTTGACCCAGACCATCAAAAGTCCAAAAATCATCAAAAGGCAAATCCTAAACTGAGGCTTTTTCCAAAAATCAAAGAGCATAACCAATACAGCTATCATCAAGCCAAACTGAAACAAACTAGGTTTCCCTAAAATCAAAGGCTGACCTATCCAGGATTGTATCCAAGTCAAAAAGGACTCCATCCATTCAAAAAGTGGGTTGATTTGAGAAAAAATTACCAGTCCTGAAAAGGCAAAGAAGACCGTCAAGACAGGCAAGAGAAAGCTATCAAATACTATGGAAAAAATCGCTGTTAGAATTAAACTAACTGGTTGAAAGGTTCCATAATAGTAAGTTAGAAAGGGCAAAATCCCAAGACTCAATACCAAGCTCGTATAGATGGATTTCTTTAAAGATGACAAGTCCTCAAAATCAAACAAACACAACAAGAAGGCATAGGAACAACTTAATACACCTCCTACTGTTAAGAGAAAATGAGGTAACAAGAGAAACAATAGAAGCAAGGTTATTCCCATATTGTCCAGTTTTTTAATACCAAACTCAGCCAGCAAACTTTGAACCAAGGCACGTAGGACTGAAGCTGTCCATCCTGTCATTAAGCCATAACATAAGGAAAAAGGCAGTAAAATGATAAATAGGTAATCTTTAGGAAGGCCCAAGCGTAGGAGACCATAGCGAAACCATCCCAGAAAAAAGCCCACTTGCATCCCCGAAAGTGCGAATAGATGAATAATACCTAAACTTGTGTAAAGCTGGCTCTGCTCATCGAACTCCTTATCCAAATACCCAAAGAGCAGGCCTGTCATATAGTGTCTCATAGGACTAGGAAAGTGCGTCTGGATATGAACCAAAGCCCTCCTCCTCAATTGATGGAAAAAAGCTAGGGGAGATAGAGATTTTTGAGGTACCACTTGGTCCAAGCGCTCAATCTGAGCGATTCGATAAATGCCTTGACTGGCTAGATAAGACTGATAATTAAACCCTTGAAAATTACGTTGACCAGTTGCTGAGGTTAACGTAATTTTCCCTTTTAATACTAGCGTTTGGCTAGCAGTCTTGAAAAAATGCTGCTCCTTCTCAGATTTAAGTCGGTAAAAGACCTGATAGGTTTGTCCCTTTGCCTTACCGATAGCTGATAATTGCTCACCATTAACCGATAGCGTATCAGCAACCAGAGTCACCTGATTGATTTCAGCAGGGGCTTGTTTATCTTGTATAGTAGCTCTGTGGTGCAAGAATAAAAAGTAGACCAAAAAGAAACTACCTACAAGTCCCACCAACTTTAGGGCTGTCTTATTCTTCCAATGATGCTTTAAAAAACAGACCATAAGAAAGACAAAAGTCCCAATAGCGTAAACATTAGTGACAAAAATCGTAAAATAAAGGGCAGCTATTAAAAGAGACAAGGAAAAAAGATTGATTGGCGCTTTTTTAAGCCACATAGAGGGACTCTCTGATTTTATCTAATGTTTTATCACCAATTCCTGAGACATTTTTCAAGTCATCTACGGATTGAAAGCCTCCATGACTTTCGCGATAGGCGATGATATCCTCTGCTCGCTTAGCTCCAATTCCAGAAATGGTTTGCAATTCCTCTGCAGTCGCTGTATTTAAGTTAATTTTCCCATCCTTAGCATTAGTTTGTCCTCCTTTGTCAGACACCTGACTAGTTCCTGATTGACCAAGGACAGAAAGGTTTTCATCCTTAGTTGCTACATAGATAACCTCTTCGTCTGACAAGCTTGCGGCTAAATTAACACTCTTAGCATCCGCATCCTCGGTCATTCCCCCAGCGGCTTTGATGGCGTCAGTCACCCTAGCGCTTGCTTTTAAGGTATAAACACCTGGATTGGCCACAGCCCCCTTAACATCCACTGTTACTTTTGACTTATCCTTTTCACTTTCTTCCGTCTTTGACTGAGAAGACACTTCAGTAAGTGATTTTGACCCTTCTTTGGATGAGGAGGTTGACAATGTTGTCACATCTGTATAAGACGTCTCCGCCTCCATGCTGTTGCCGGCACCACAAGTCATCCATAGAAAGAAGCAAAAAATCACCATCAGTACAGCGATGACACTCACAAACAGACGATTATCTTTGACATAGGCTAGAATCTTTTCCTTCACGCTATTCTCCTTAATTGATATATTTTCTTTCTTATTCGTAAAAAATTTTAAAAATATATCAAAAAGTAAAAAACTCTATCAGATCTATGTCTGATAGAGTTTTTAGCTTATTTCTGAGTTTCTTTGGCACGGTGTTTTTCAGGATTCCAAACAAAGCTAGCTACATATGAGAAAGCCATGGTCAAAAGTACCGCAATGATAGCCACAATACCGAGAGGTACTCGGTAAATATAAGTCAAAGGATTGGGTTTCTTGCCTGTTTGATAACTCAAAGCTTCCTCATCAAGGCGATCAAATTCAGACTGGATACGACGAGCAACCTCTTGGATATTTTCGTCATTCAAACGCTTCAAATCTGAAATATCAATGGGATTACCATAGTTCATATCCACACGTTCACCTGTCAAGAGCCCCTTGAGTTCACGAGGTCCTTGATAGACAACCGGCATAATCTTAACCTTAGCCATCTTAGCGATAACTGCAACCCCACCCTTAACATCAGATGAATGGCGGCTACCACTTGGGAACATAATCAAACTACGGTTACTCTTCTTAAGCATGTTAACAGGGTACTTGATAGCTTCTTGACCAGGATTTTCACGGTCAATTGGGAAGGCTCCGCACATACGGATCCACCAACCAAAGATACGATTCTTGAAGAGTTCTTTCTTAGCCATGAAAATAAACTGCTTAGGACGAGCTGAAAAAGCCATATAAACAGGGTCCCACCAAGTTCGGTGCGGAGCAACCAAGATATAGTTTTCGTCCTTGTTCAATAATTTATCGCGATTGTGGTAATGGGCATTCCCATTGATAATCCATAGAAGGAAGACAACAAGCCCACGTAAATAAGCGTAAAACACGTTTTTACCTCTTTTTCTACAATTTTTTTACTATTATACCAAAAAAAGGAGCGCTTTTTTCATCGAATTTCTTTGTAAACTATTGAAAATGGTGTGGCACTTTCTAATAGTTTGAGCTATAATGTAACTATGAAAAAAAGTATTGAGATTATAGGGAAAAATAGAAAGGCACTTAATCTTTGCCTTATTATTGCAAACTTGGCTGTTCTGGCTATCCTAGGCTTTGTCCTATTCCAACGCCATAACACGAAATCTGAACAAGTAGCCAAGGCTGAAAAGACTGAACAAGTCGCTAATAGCACAAGCTCATCTTCAGAAAAAGCTAAAAAAGAGGATAAAACACAACTCAAAAAAGGAAGCAACCACAGCATTGAGGCGTCTGACTACGCCTATGATGTCACTGCCGTTAATAACACTATCCGAGGGAAATCAGATGATGTTAAGGGTAAGGTAGTCTTTTTAACCTTTGATGATGGGATTGATCCCACTTTGACACCACAAGTCATGGATATCCTGAAAGAGTATGGCGTTCACGCAACCTTCTTCCACATCGGCTATACCATCACACCTGAAAATGGGGACATCCTCAAACGCCAAATTACTGAAGGACATGCCATTGCCAACCACAGTCTTAGCCATAATTTCAATCTGCTTTATCCTGGGCGCGTTCCAAATCAAAGTCAAATTGTTTCTGAGGTTAACCAAACCAATGCCAATTTCCAAGCTATCTTAGGTAAGGACTTCAAGACAAGAATTTTCCGTTATCCTGGTGGTCATATGTCATGGCAAGGTCTAGAAAGTACTGATCATGCTCTCGCCAAGGAAGATATCCAGTGGATTGACTGGAACATGCTCTGTGGAGATGCAGAACCACTCTCTGTTCGTCCAACCACATCTGAAACCATGATGGCTTATATGGACGGTTCACAGAAATATTTCCCTGAAACTACTGTTAAAGTTGTACTAATGCACGATACAGCTGGTAAGGAGCTGACTGTTCAGACCCTTCCACAAATTATCGAATATTTCAAAAATCAAGGATATACCTTCGGTGTCCTAGAGTAATCACTCGCAACAGTTCCTTTGGGAGCTGTTTTTTGTTACAATAAAAACTATGACAAATCCAATTTTAAAAGATGGAGAACGCATTGACCAGCTCTTCTCCACAGATGTGAAAATCATTCAAAATAAGGAGGTCTTCAGCTATTCTATCGACAGTGTCCTCCTCTCTCGGTTTCCAAAAATTCCAAAGAAGGGATTAATCGTCGACCTCTGTTCGGGAAATGGCGCCGTCGGCCTCTTTGCCAGCACACGCACTGAGGCACCGATTACCTTAGTTGAGTTGCAAGAACGCCTGGCTGATATGGCCAAGCGTTCCGTAACTCTTAATCAACTAGAGAATCAAGTGACTGTTGTCAATGACGACCTAAAAAATTTGCTTGACCATGCCCCACGATCTCAGGTGGACCTTATCCTCTGTAACCCCCCCTACTTTAAGGCGACAGAAACGTCCAAGAAGAATCTGTCAGAGCACTACCTCTTGGCCCGTCACGAAATTACGACCAATTTAGAAGAAATTTGCCAGGTCGCTCGTCATGCCCTCAAATCTAATGGACGCATTGCTATGGTACATCGCCCAGATCGTTTTTTGGATATCATTGACACCATGCGCCAGTACAATCTAGCGCCTAAACGCATCCAATTTATCTACCCTAAGATGGGACGTGAGGCTAACATGCTCCTAATTGAAGCCATTAAAGACGGCTCGACAGATGGCTTGAAAATCCTTCCACCTCTCTTTGTGCACAAGGAAAATGGTGACTATACCGACGAAATCTTTGAGATTTACTTTGGAAAAAAGGCTGAAGGTGAGTCCTAAACGATGACAGAAAAGGATATCAAGGCCTACATGTATGTGGTTGAGTGTGCTGATGGCACCCTCTATACAGGCTACACCACAGATGTCGAACGCCGCCTCAAAACCCATAACTCAGGCAAGGGCGCTAAGTATACCAGAGCTCGCCTACCAGTTAAACTCCTCTACTCAGAAGTCTTCGCCAGCAAGCCTGAAGCCATGAGCGCCGAAGCACTCTTTAAGAAAAAAAGCCGAGAGAAAAAACTGGCCTATGTCAAAGAACACACGGAAAAATAACCGTGTGTTTTTTTGATATTACTGATTTAATTTTTATTGATCTGCCTCAAGACGTTTCTCATCTACTTAAGATGAGTGTTTCTTAATTCCTACCTCTAAATTTGCAAAAAAACCTTTTACTCCTTGTTTGCTTTTTTCCGCTTCATCAATCTTATTTACTTTAGGTTCAAGAAGTTTTTCTAGTATATCATTGTTTTTGATATCTCTTTCAATTCTACATCTTGTTTTAAAGAACTGAGAGTAATAGTATGTTAACGACACCGCTAGAATCAACCAGAACCATTCATTTTCCAAAGGATTATCATAAAATAACCCAATCAGGTGGGTCTTATTCTTAGATACATTATTATGAAAGCTCTCTGTTAATATTGCATAAATTAAATCCTGAACAGCAAAAACAACAAAAAATTGACATAGTAATTTACTGATTAGCTTAGTTATTTCTATAAAAACTATTTTTTTCCGCAACAAGATATAACTAGGTATTATAAGTATTCCAATTCCAATTCCAATTCCAACTTTAACCCACATATTTAAATACCTTTCACAATTCCATCCCGTAAATGAAATAATTCTTCAAACGTTTCTCTAACCAAGTCATTCTCTTGATTATTTCTTTTTTTCTTCCCTAGAATAAGTTGATTAGGTCCCATTTCACTCTGATACTCATAATGGTACTTAAGTAAAAAATTAGCAAATAACCGAACAACTTTTATATCATCTGATTTCAAAAAATACTCTTTACTACATTTTTTACACTTTTGAGAGGGTTCTGACAATATTTTTTCCAACTCAGCAATCATGATATTTGTAAACCAATCAAATGAGAAAACAACTATTTCTTTATTATCATGCTTAAACATCCTCAAAGAAGATCTAACCCTCTGAGCATCATCTTTTGTTAATTGATACTTTGAAGCAACATTGAGCAATCCCTCACGCCATTTGGAACTACTATCTAGGCTAGAATTTCTACCAAGAAGCGATACATAAATTGCTATCAAGGCCGATAGAATGGCTCCAACTAAACCGGATACTATTACCATATCTGAAATATAATCCTCCTATATAACTTTTTCTAATTCCTAATAAACTACCTCATGATAATTCATCCACTTAAGTATAACAAAAAACACTCTATTTTTATAGAGCGTTTTCAGAAATCTTTTCATAAGTGGTTTTCAAATAAGAAAATATGAAATAAAGTTCTTTCCACTACTGATTACTGCCTTGGTACTTACTTATCACCCTTGTTACGGATAACAAAGCCGTTTTTCTTTTCGCTTGAGGTACGGTGTGGGCGTTTGTTGCCATGGTTTTCGAAGTCACGGCTATTCTTCTTAGACTTGCGTTTGAAGTCACGACGTCCGCCACCGTCTCGGTCATCGCGGTTACGGTCGCCACGGTATCCACCACGACGGTTGTTATCGCGACCGCGGTTGCCACGGCCACCTTTGCCGCCTTTACCGCCAAAGCCACCACCTGATGGTTTGAATGGCAATGGTTTTTCACGCGCAATTTCCACTTCTGGCATTGTCTCTGGATCTTGAACGGTCAAGCTCAAGATGTAAAGGGCCAATTCTTCAGGTGTGAATTCTTGAGCCAATTTAACCGCATCGCCCTTGAACTTGTCAAAGTTAGAACGGATAGCTTCATCCGCGAAGTCACGTTCGATTTTCTTAAGGGCAACTTTCTTCTTAGCCTGGAAGGCTTCTTGAGCTGTTGGTGGCTTAAGACCTTTCATGCGTTTCTTAGTCAAGTTTTCGATGATTCCCAAGTAACCCATTTCGTTTGGAGCAACGAAAGTAATCGATTGACCTGATTGGCCTGCACGGCCTGTACGTCCAATACGGTGAACGTAGCTTTCTGGATCTTGTGGGATATCGTAGTTGTAGACGTGAGTGACACCTGAAATGTCAAGACCACGTGCCGCAACGTCTGTGGCAACCAAGATATCGATTTGGTCGTTCTTGAAGTCACGGATAACACGAAGACGTTTGTTTTGGTCAAGGTCACCGTGGATACCTTCTGCACGGAAACCACGAAGTTTCAAACCACGTGTCAACTCGTCCACACGACGTTTGGTACGTCCAAAGACGATTGACAATTCAGGTTGGTCAACGTCCATAAGACGAGTCATGGTATCAAACTTCTCTTGTTCCTTCACTCGGATAAAGTATTGATCAACGTTAACATTGGTCAATTCTTTAGCCTTGATTTTCACATGCTCAGGATCTTTCATGAACTGAACGCCAATACGTTTGATAGCATCAGGCATAGTTGCTGAGAAAAGAAGGGTTTGACGTTCTTCTGGTACTCGGCTAATGATAGCTTCAATGTCTTCAAGAAAGCCCATGTTAAGCATTTCATCCGCTTCATCCAAAATCAAAGTCTCAATGTTATTGAGTTTAAGAGCCTTACGTTTGATAAGGTCAAGGAGACGACCTGGTGTCCCTACAACGATGTGGGCACCTGAACGGAGGGCCTTGATTTGTTTTTCAATGCTAGAACCACCATAGACTGAGCGAACTTTAACGCCTTTGTCACGACCAAAACGGAAAAGCTCTTCTTGAGATTGCACTGCCAACTCACGTGTTGGGGCAATCACAAGGGCTTGGATTGTATTTTCTTCTGTACGAATTTTATCTAGGGTCGGCAAACCAAAGGCAGCTGTTTTACCAGTACCAGTTTGGGCCTGACCGATAACATCCTTACCTTCAAGAGCGAGTGGGATCGTCAACTCTTGGATAGGTGATGGCTTTTCAAAACCGGCAGCTACAACAGCTGATTGGATGTCTTCTGATAGGTTTAAATCTGTAAATTTCAAAGTATTCTTCTTTCTATTTGAAGGCGGTGCGAAGCCACCTTATGAGACTTGGTTGTGTAGTATGTTAACTACCTGTATTTAATAGTCGTTTATTTTAACAACTCATCTAGTCTATCATATTTAAGAATAAAAAGACAGTGAATAACGTTTTAAAACTGCCTCCAATTTGAGAAGACGGTTTCAGCCACTAATTATTATTTATGGACCAACCAACGCAAGTAGCGGGCCAAGACCAAACAAAGAATCGCACTACCGATAATGATGAAAATCCAGGCTGGACTGACAGTCATAAACGGTAGAGGAACATTCATCCCAAAGAAACCGGTAATAACGGCAAGCACTCCTAAGAGTACCTCAATAATGGTCAGATTGCTCAAGTTGTTGTTCAGGTTGTTGTTTAGGATATTGTTATAAGAACCTGATAGTTGCTGTAAGACCTTAGAAATGAGGTCCGTCATGGCTACTAACTGTCTAGCTTCAATCATGGCATCATCAAACTGTTCTTTTTCGACCTCATTGAGACGACGATAAATGGCGTGCCCCTTGATGTGTTCTAATAGAAGACGGTTTTGTGTGGCTGCAGCCACCAAATAGACCATGCCTGTTTCCAAATCTGAAAGGTCGTAAAGATTCTTACTTGTCGTGGTCTGCCTTAGGCGTCGACTAACCTCATCTTTTTGCTGATCCAAACGTTCAATGACGGGATAGTAGGCATTTGAAATCATCTCAAGTCCTGCAAAGAGCAATTTGTAGATAGACAAATCCTCATGGTTATCCACATAATCTTGCATCTTGCTTATCACATAAGCGTTATCCTCGTTACTAATGGTCACCAAACGTGTATCTTGAACAATAAAGGTCAGAGGAATGGTTTCATAGTATTCCTTGTCCTTTTCAAGCGCCAGAACGTTATAGATAAAGGTGATTGTCCCATTCTCACGATTGTAGTCCATGTGGGCTCGTTCATTTTTATCCAAGGCATACTCTATGGTTTCTTGGTCAATATCATACTTGGTATAAAGATAGGATTGCTCAGAAATAATATCTGAGTCAATATTAATCCAGTGACGCTTATAACCCAGTTCTTTTTCAATAAACATTTTTCTTCCTCATTACTCTAGCACTGCTGCTGCCAAAGCTTGTTGGATTTCAAAGACATTATTATCGCTCTTAAATTGAAGCACTTCTGCAGGCTCAAGTGCTGATGAAATCCAAATCTTAAGTTCAGCATCTAGGTCAAAGTGGCCCGAGCTCTCTACAGTGAAACGAGAGATTGAGTGATAAGGGATAGACTTGTAAGAAGTCTTCTTCCCTGTAACACCTTGTTTATCGACTAAAATCAAGCGCTTCCCTGTAAAGACAATCAAGTCACGAACAAGGGCATAGGCTAACTCCACCTGTTCACCTGGAATTAAGATGCCCTCCAATTGGCGCTCAACCTTATCATTATCTTTTTTAGATGCGTTGCCAAGCAGTCCTGAAAAAAGTCCCATAGTTATTTCTCCTTTTTTATTGTAAAGATAATCCTTGCTTTAACTATACCACAATTTTAGGATTTCAGACACTTGCAGAAATGGGTTTCTGGTAGTACAATTAAGGAGTCACAAGAGGAGCAATTGCTGAGAATGGCTAGCTTGAATTTTTTTCAAGACTTGCCTAAACTCTTACCACCTGATCAGGTTAGAACCTGCGTAGGGATGTGTCTCAAAATAGATTGAAATAGAAGAACTTCTATGACAACGTTTTGATGTGGCAAAAATAGCCAATCAAGACGATTGGTATAGGAGGTTTTTTATGTCGAAAACAAGTATTCGACCAATGATTGAGGTTGCCCTTTTTGCAACCATTGCTTACATTCTCGACTTGGTTACTCAACCCATGTCCATAGGTCCTTGGATTTCCCTTTCCTTTAAGATGGTGCCCATCTTTCTCCTCAGTTTTCGCTGGGGCTTAAAAGCTGGTGCTATGGGCGGTCTTATCTGGGGGCTACTTCAAGTTGTTACAGGGCAAGCCGCCGGTGGTTGGCTGACCTTGACACAAGGTTTTCTGGAATACTTTGTCGCCTTTAGTCTGATTGGTATCAGTGGTGTGGTCAAACCAGCCCTTGATAAAGCCATTAAACAAGACAATAAAGTCAAGTCTCTGATGCTTATCACTTGGGGGATTCTGCTTGGTAGCTTTGCTCGTTACCTCATTCACTTTATAGCCGGTGTCATCTTTTGGGGAAGTTATGCCCCTAAGGGACAAAGCCCTTATCTCTATTCACTCATTGTCAATAGCTCATCTTTCCTAGGAGAAACATTGGCCAGCCTTATTGTTTTCTTCGCCCTGCAACGATTCCTAGGCAGATTACTCAATACGGAAAAATAAAAGAAACCATAAGACAGTCTTAAGTGGCAGTCCTATGGTTTTTTGTGTGTTTATAAAAAACAGCAATCATTGCCCATTCACTGTAATAAACTCACTTTTGTTTTCCTGTATTTTATGTTAAGATACAAAAAAATATATTTATTCCCATATATGCAAACTGGAGACTTCCATGAAAAAATTTGGAGCAATTTTTAAAAAATTTCGTAAATCAAGAGGGATACGATTAAAAGATGTCGCAAAAGCTGGTATCTCGACATCTCAACTGTCTCGTTTTGAAAAAGGACAGACAAACTTAACCATTACAAAGTTTATGTTAATATTAGACGAGATTAATATGCCTATTGACGAATTCATGTATGCTGTCCATGATTTTCATCGTGATGATCTGAATGAGCTATTGTCAAAAATTCGACTTTTTGTATCAACTCATGATATCGATGGATTAAAGAAGTTACTTAATTCTCAATTAGAATCAGAACCTAAACGAGAGAAGTTTCATCACATTAATACTATTTTATTAAAAATTCGCTTGCAGGATTTATCGGGAGAAAGCTATTATACAAAACAGGATCTAACCGATTTAACCGATTATCTATTTAGTGTTGAGTACTGGGGTTATTATGAATTATTGATTTTTGCAAATACCTTAGATGTGTTGAAACATGAGACTCTTATGGTTTTGACAAAGGAGATGTCTAGAAGGTCTGATTTTTACAAAGAGATTCCTAATAATCGACGCATGATATCAACCATGTTATTAAATGTTTATATTACATGCATAGAAAGAGGAGAACTCATTGATGCACTGTATTTTGAAAAACAATTAAACCAATGCTTTTTTATCGAGACTGAAATCTATGAACGATTGGTTTTTCAATATGCACAAAATTATTATCAATATAAAAAAGAAGGAAGCAATCAGTCTATAATCGAAATGAAAAAATATATTGGGGCCATGAAATTGGCAGGGAGCGAGCATATTGCAAAGACTTATGAAGCGCATTTGAAAAAATTGATAGATAAAAATAGTTAGCAAGCATATATGGGAATTTATTAAATAAGCTTATTATTCTTGTAAAATTATTTAAAAAAATGTGTGAATCCAATTTCATTTCCAGATTTGGTAACCGATATGGAGAAACGATATGTCTAAATCCTTTCTGAAATTACTTCTCTCTCAATTATTTGCTAATTTAGCTGACATTTTCCTCAGGGTATCTCTCATCGCAAACATCTACGTCATTACAAAATCCGTTATTGCGACCTCAATGGTTCCGATTCTAATCGGATTGTCAGCTTTCGTGGCAAGCCTTCTAGTGCCATTGGTGACTAAAAAACTAGCCCTAAATAGAGTGCTTTCATTCACTCAATGTGGAAAGACTTTTCTATTAGCAATACTCCTTGTGATGCTCTTTAAGGCTCAATTTGTTCCAGCCTTAGGAATGTATATCTTTGTTGTCGCTATTTCTATCTTAGATGGCTTTGCGTCGCCCGTATCTTTTGCCATGATTCCTAGATATGCCACAAATTTGGTAAAGGCAAATGCTGCCTTATCAATGAGTGGTGAGGGAGTGCAATTGATTGGTTGGGGACTAGGAGGACTCCTTTACGCTTCGGTTGGCCTATTTTCTACAATGTTGATAGTCCTATTTCTTTATCTTCTTTCTACTTCTGTAATGCTCTTTCTCCCACAGGCTAAAATAGAGCAGTTAGAGGCGGAGACTAATCTGGATACTCTAGTAAAAGGATGGAAGTTAGTTGCAAAAAATCCTAAATTAAAGTTATTTGTCCAAGCAAATTTATTAGAGGACTTCTCCAATACAATCTGGGTGTCATCTGTAATCCTTGTTTTTGTAACCGAGGTGTTAAAACAAACTGAAAGTTACTGGGGCTACTCAAATACAGCCTATTCCCTTGGTATCATTTTAGGTGGAATAATTGTCTACAAACTATCCGAAAAGTTTTTAGCTCATAAGTGGAAAAGTATTCTCTTTCCACTCTTAGCAATGGCGACCATCACAGCCAGTATCCTCTTTTTCTCAAACACACAAACATTTTTAATTTTCTCAAGTTTAATCGGCTTCTTTTCTCAGTTAAAAGAAGTACCTGAAAGTGTCTTTCTTCAGGAAACTGTCGATGAAAATCAGTTAGTACATGTTTATTCTGTATTTGAAGTCATTTCAACCCTTGCTTTTTCAGTTTTCGTCTTTCTGATGAGTTCTATTACTGAAAGTTTTGGAATTACAACAAGTTTCTGGCTATCAACAATTTGCATACTTTTAGAAGCTGGCTTGATTTATCATAATCGTAATTATCTAAAGTAATTAATCATAGGTATACTTGATAACTATTAGGTTTATAAAAAATATAGGACTATCTGATTAGATAGTCCTATATTTTGTGTTGTTTTAGAGACGTGACGTAGATATCATTATTAAGATTTTACGACACGAAGTCAGACGAATCGATATTATTCGTCTGACGTAGTTAGTGAGACGGCTAGCTAGCCACAAGATAGTGGCTAGCGTCAAAAGATGACGATTTAAAATCGTCATCTTTTGTGCCGTATTACATCTTCTCTTCCAATGTTACATCTGGATATTTATCCGCAAACCAACGGAGGGCAAAGTCATTTTCAAAGAGGAAGACTGGTTGATCAAAGCGGTCTTTGGCCAAGATATTTCGGCTTGATGACATGCGTTCATCGAGGTCCTCAGGTTGAATCCAACGCACAGTCTTTTTACCCATTGGTGTCATAACGACTTCGGCATTGTATTCATTTTCCATACGGTGTTTGAAGACTTCAAACTGAAGTTGACCAACGGCACCAAGCATGTATTCACCTGTTTGGTAATTGGTGTAGAGCTGGATGGCTCCTTCTTGCACCAATTGTTCAATTCCTTTATGGAAGGACTTCTGCTTCATGACGTTTTTAGCAGAAACTTTCATGAACAACTCGGGCGTAAAGGTTGGTAGTGGCTCAAATTCAAATTTGTTTTTACCTACAGTAAGGGTATCACCAACCTGGTAAGTTCCTGTATCGTAAACCCCGATAATATCTCCAGCCACGGCATTTTCGACATTTTCACGGGATTCGGCCATAAACTGAGTGACGTTGGAGAGCTTAGCTCCTTTACCAGTACGTGTTAGATTAACACTCATACCACGCTCGAATTCACCAGACACGATACGAACAAAGGCAATACGGTCACGGTGACGTGGGTCCATGTTGGCTTGGATTTTGAAAACAAAACCAGAGAAATCCTTGTTGAGAGGATCAATCTCATCGCCATCCACTGTCTTGTGACCATGTGGTTCTGGCGCAAATTTGAGGAAAGTATCGAGGAAGGTTTGAACCCCAAAGTTAGTAAGGGCAGAACCGAAGAAGACCGGTGTCAATTCACCTGCTAAAATAGCTTCTTCTGAGAATTCATTACCCGCTTCTGTCAAGAGTTCAATATCTTCTTTAGCTTGCTCATAGAATGGGTTGTTGGCAAAAAGAGTATCACCATCTTCAATCTTGGCAAAGCGCTCATCACCTTTGTAAAGCTCCAAGCGTTCGTTATAAAGGTCGTAAAGTCCTTCGAAAGCTTTACCCATACCGATAGGCCAGTTCATTGGGTAACTGGCAATACCAAGCACTTCTTCCAACTCTTCCAAGAGGTCAAGTGGCTCACGTCCATCACGGTCCAATTTGTTCATGAAGGTGAAGACAGGAATCCCACGGTGTTTGACAACTTCGAAAAGTTTTTTGGTTTGGGCCTCGATACCTTTGGCTGAGTCAACAACCATGACGGCAGCATCAACCGCCATAAGGGTACGGTAGGTATCTTCTGAGAAGTCCTCGTGCCCTGGGGTATCAAGGATATTCACACGTTTGCCGGCATAGTCAAACTGCATCACAGATGAGGTTACTGAGATACCACGTTGTTTCTCAATATCCATCCAGTCTGATTTGGCAAAGTTTCCGGTTTTCTTACCTTTTACAGTACCAGCTTCACGGATTTCACCCCCAAAGTAAAGTAATTGTTCAGTGATTGTTGTTTTACCAGCATCGGGGTGAGAGATGATGGCAAAAGTACGGCGTTTTTTGATTTCGTCTTGAATGCTCATAGTTTTCTTTCTTCTTTTAAAATAATCTTTTTGTTACTTTTCCTTAGTGGTATGGATGTCAGCAGCTTCTTTGTAAATCTCAAAAATCCCATGTCCCAGAGCTACTAATGGCAATAGGTTTTTTACCAGAACGAAAAGCAAGATCGTTGTAGCTCTTCTTTCAGAAAATTTCTGTCTTTTGAAAGCTACATTTGTTGTCGAGGCTTGCGATAATTCTCGCAGGCACAGCTCTTTTATTATATCCAAATTACAGTGTGAAAGCAATTCTGAAAGCGTTTTGTGTTAGAATAAAACAAATAAATTGACAAAGCACGCTATCAACTCTCTGATAGCGTGCTTCTTCATTTATTTAATATTTCTCTTCAAATTGCTCCAGACCTTTTTTCATGATTATCATGAGAATAATCAGAGCTCCTGAAACAGCAAGGTATTTGACAACTAAGGGAGTTCCCATAATAAATGGTGTGTGTTTAAGCATGCCATAGTTTCCACCGATGGTCTGGTTAACTATGACCAAACCTAGATTCAGTAGCAGAGTAGCCACGACAATCAGCCGCTGGCTGATGGGATGAGTTTTATAACTGTTAAAGATTACATTGAGGCTATTGACCAGTAGGGCATAGTGGCCAATTAGGAAAGAAAAGCCTGTGATATGTGGAAACTCATAGGGATCAAATACTGGATAAATCAATGCACAGTAGGTCCCGATGACTCCCATAATAGCGAAATAGCTCTTTATTCTACTATTTTTCAGGAGGAGAACAGCAAACATGGCCATGCGACAATGGTAAAGGGGCAGACTAATGTAAAGTGGATAGCCCTGCCAGAGGTACCAGGTATAAAGGGCAAAGAGTTGAATGGCTTGGAAAGTGAGAAAGGTCCAACGCCATATCTTATTCTTATACCAACGCCAACTCAAGTAACTCAAAAGTACCATCGCCAAAAGCATAAGCAAATAATAGGGTAAAGGTATCTGGGGTGGATGAGTTTGGGTGGTTGTCAAAAAATCCTTCATTCTCTTCTCCTGCTGAAATTACTATGCCTGCTATTATATCAAATTTCAGGGTAAAGCAAAAACCTGCTTTAGAAAGCAGGTTAGAGAACTTAATCCTTGGCTTGGAGTTTTTCCACAACCTTAGCTAGATTCATAGAGTTAGAGCCCTTGAGCAAGATTTGATCGTGCTCACCTAGGCTTTCTTTGATTTGTTTGACCATAGCGTCAAATTGGTCTTCGTCAGCTGTTTTCTTGAAATAATAAACATGACCAAGAGGGAACATTTGGCTAGCAAGTTGTGACAATTCTGCAATGTCTTCACCGTAGAAAATCACCGTATCAATAGCATCTGGTG
>ERZ1036424.227-NODE-227-length-35576-cov-6.591256_pt1 | contig 35576 bp, 32 predicted proteins | sample MGYA00514221_ERZ1036424 | MGnify/ENA primary metagenome ERZ1036424 (study PRJEB33795, sample SAMN09464939) | human gut metagenome | host: Homo sapiens | place: USA: Stanford, California | collected 2016-11 | study: EMG produced TPA metagenomics assembly of the... | reverse complement strand
CCTAAAGGACGTAAGTAGAAGCCTATCCATCCCATGACTAAAGTCACGGGATTCCGGCCAATATTTATTAAAACAGTGGCCAGTAATTCGGCGACGGCCAATTCGTTGCCGTCGTCCGAATCAATCCGGATCAGACTTTTTAGTAGTTCAATCTTTTCTTGTCGCTGCATGGCGCATCCCCCCATCATAAAACCCCGGTGCCAGAACGAATCTGCCCACCGGGGTGAAAGCTTGCGTCCTCATCTCGTAAACCTAGGTTAGCAAACCCAAATGAGAAAAAACAAGCGTGTCTTTAATTTATTTTTAATTTAACGTTGACCGCGATCGGTCTTGTCCTTTAATAGGGGGACATACTTGGCCAAGGCGGCCACCAAGGCGTCGACTTCTGCCGGCGTGTTGTAAATGCCAAAGGAGAAGCGGAGGGTTTCCCAAACCCGCGGACTCTCGGCGCCAAACATCGCCACTAACACGTGGGAAGGATCCAGGGACCCGGACGTGCAAGCCGACCCGGCGGCCCCGATGATCCCTTCCAAGTCGAGGTTGGTTAAAAGGGCGTCGTTAGGCACCCCCTTAAACCACAGCGATAAAACTTGGGGCGCTGCGCCTTCATCCAAACTCCCGTTGACTTCAAAGTCGATCCCAGCGTCTTTTAACCCATCCACCAGCTGGTGCTTTAGGGCCACGTAGGTTGCGCGGTGCTCGGCCATCTTCTCTTGGTGCAGTTCGACAGCCCGGGCAAAGCCGGCCACCGCTGGTACGTTTTCGGTCCCGGCCCGGCGCTTTAACTCCTGGTCGCCGCCGCGCACAAAGGACGGGAAGACGATCCCGCGGCGCCGGTACAAGAAACCAACCATCTTTGGGCCGTTGAGCTTGTGGCCGGATACCGACATCAAGTCGATCTGGTCCGTTTGGACGTCCAACGGCAAGGTCCCGTATGCTTGAACGGCGTCGGTGTGGAACCAGGCGTTGGAATCGGCGACAATTTGGCCAATTTCGTGGATTGGCAAGTGGCTGCCGACCTCATTGTTGACGGTCATGATCGTGACTAGAATCGTGTCCTCGCGCAAGGCGGCCTTCAAGTCGGCTAAGCTAATCTGGCCCCGCTCGTCGACGGGCAGGTAGGTCACCTCAAAGCCCTCTTGTTCCAAGTCTTCTAGGGGCCGCAAGATCGCCTCGTGTTCAAAGGCGGTCGTAATAATGTGGCGCCCCTCACTTTGGCGGGCCTTGGCCACCTGCTTGACGACCGTGTTATCACTTTCGGTGCCGCCACTGGTGATCACAATTTCATCGTCGAACTGGGCGTTAATCGACCGGGCCAGGAGGTGGCGTGAATCTTCCAGCATCTGTTTAGCCTGACGCCCGTAGTAGTTGGTCGTCGAGGCGTTCCCCCAAGTCGTCTCCAGCGCTTCGGTCATCGTTTCAATGACCTCCGGGGCCATCTTGGTGGTGCCGGCGTTATCAATGTAAATCCGCTTATCCAAAAAAATCGCTCCTCATTTTAAATATTGCTGGCCGAATTCTTAACCGTTCTAGTATACTACTTATTTTTAGATAGAGAAGGGGAAAGCCTTTATAAAGTGGTACAATACGAGGACAGTACAAACACACCGTGTGCAGTTGGTGCTTTTCTAGCCAACGAACCGGTTCGGGTGCCTTTAAGGTACCCTTTTTTGTACCCACAAAGCTAAATATCCTGTCAATAAATTACCATCATGGTAGCCCATCAACAGGATTTAGTGTAGAGCCAGTTTTTTGGAATTTCCTGATCACAAAACGGCCGCCGGACCAACAGTCCAGCAGCCGTTTTTAATTTTTATAGCGGTAAATCCTTTTGGTTAAAGGCGAGGTTGCCCCCCGCAAAGCAAACGGCACCTAGCCCGCCTAAAATCGCCAGTTTTCCTTGCCAAGCATCTCCTTGGGCCATAACGTCTTTGTAATCAAACAGCGATACAATCGTCAGGTGTTGAACGTCATCCAACCCACTGACCCCGTAGTTGGCAAAAGAAGCAATCACGGCTAACAAGATGAAAGCTAAAATTAAGACCCCTCCGGTCCCCAGGGATAGCTTAGAGAGGTTAAACACCCCCGAGGCTAAAAACATAATTCCCGCAAAGGCAAAGGCAATTGCCAGGGCGCCGAAGTTTAATTCAACCAAAATTTTCTTTGCAAATCCCGCTTCTGCGTAATGGTTGACCAACAAACTGGTCACCGTCATCGAGCCAAAGGTCACCACCAACGCGCCAATAAAGTACAGCGTTTGGGTCAGCGTGACCGTTAGCCGGCGAACCGGCGCCGTCAACAGGTAGGCCATCGAGCCCCGGTCAACCTGGCCGGCCAGCAGCTTGTTGCCGACAATGATAATGAAAATGGCGCTCAAGGCTGGTACCAGCATCCCGTAAAACATCGGTCCTAGCAGGGCCCTAGTGGCGCTTTACCAAGGGGGTGTCGACCCCTTAATTGCCGACGTGATGATGCCCACCATGGACGGCTTCACAATGGTTAAGGAAATGCGGGCCGCCGGGTTTGAACAACCCGTTTTGATGCTGACGGCCAAAACCACAATCACCGATAAAACCACCGGCTTCACTAGTGGGGCCGACGATTACCTCACCAAACCCGTTGACCTAGCCGAACTCAAGCTCCGGGTGGCCGCCCTTTTGCGCCGGGCTAAGATTAACAGTGCCCGCCAGATTACAATCGGTCAGACCATTCTTAACGAAGAGAATTTTACTTTGACCATCAATGGCCACTTCACCACCCTAGCCAAAAAGGAGTTTTTGCTTCTCTTCACCTTGCTTTCCTACCCCAATAAAATTTTCACCCAGGCCCAGTTACTCGACCAGATCTGGGGAATTGATTCGGCCTCAACGGAAGACACCGTCAAAACCCACGTCTCAAAGGTTTGCAAGTTACTTAAGGATAGTAACGACGTGAAAATCACCACCATCCGTGGCCTCGGCTACAAGGGAGAAATTTGTCATGACTAAAAATCCCTTTACCCGGGTCCTCACCTGGCTAGTTGTTTTGATCGCTTTTTTGATCGTGATGGAAACCCTGGCCTTTGACTTTGCTTTAATGCTAACCTTTCCCCACCTGGCCCGCAATTTCGACCCGCTTAACCCAGTGCTGGCCCTTGGCCCCACCGTGGTTATCTTAACGGTGGTCTTAGCCCTAACCTTTTCTTGGCTCAACAAAAAAATCACCTACTTAACAAAGGGTATTGACCAAGTGGCCGCCGGGAATTTTGCTGCCCACCTCGATGAGCAAAAGGGTGGTCCCCTGTCAGCCAGCTACCAGAACTTCAACCAAATGACTGACCAACTCGCTAAAACCGCCACTTTGCGCAACGACTTTATCAACCAGTTCTCCCACGAATTTCGCACCCCGATCGCCTCAATCCAGGGGTTTGCCGACCTAATGCAAGAACGGGAGCTACCAAAAAAAGAGCGGCAAGCCTACCTGGCTTTGATTAGTAAGGAGGCCCATCGTTTAACGAACCTGTCTACCAACGTACTGACCCTAACCACGTTAGAGAGTCAAACCATTTTAAACAACCAGACTTCGTTTGACCTAACTGAGCAAGTTCGTCAGACTGTCATCCTCCTGTGGCCCCAATTAGAAGAACACAAGCTTAACGTTGACCTAACGCTTGCTCCGGCAACCGCATTTGGGAACGCTGACCTGTTGAACCAGGTCTGGGTCAACCTAATCAATAATGCCATCAAATTCACACCAGACGGGGGGCACCTAACGATTAAAATCGAGCGCCACGACGATCAGATAGCCGTGTCCGTTAACAACGACGGTCCCCTGATCTCACCCACTGACCAGGACCATCTGTTTGAAAAATTTTACCAAGCCGATAATCGTTCCAACGTCGGCAGGCTTGGGCTTGGCCTCGCCATTGCCAGCCGAATTATTGCTCTCCATCAGGGACGCATCACCGTGGTTTCGAATCCTGCTGACCATACCACCTTCACCGTCTACCTACCTAGCAAAGGGTCAGCCAAGTAGTTAGAAGAACCTTTTTAATTGTAATATAATTAAAATAGTTAAATGTTATGAGGGATTTTAATGGCAACTACGCTCGTCTTGTACTTTTCAGCATCCGGCACCACCAAACGGATGGCCCAAACGATTGCCAACTTAACCGGGGCCGACCTTCACGAAATCAAGGCCCAATACCCATACACCCAAGCGGACCTGGACTGGCATGCCCCTCAGTCACGGACCTCAATTGAGCAACATGAACACCAGGGGCACGTCGCCTGCGTCAATGACTTTCCGGCCCTTGATCAATACGACACGATCATCATCGGCCACCCAATTTGGTGGGGAATTCCGCCCCGTTTGATTGCTAACGCCATTGACCAACTTCCTTTAGATGGCAAAACGCTGGCCACCTTTGCCACCTCGGGGGGCTCCGGTTATCAGCGCAGTCAAAGATATATCCAACGCGTCGTTGATCAAACCCACCACCAGGTGACGATCATCCCCGGCACTGTGTTGAGCAACCAGCGCCAGGCGAAGCAGTGGCTGACCAAGGCGAACTTAATTTAGTTGGTAGCCGGAGCGGTTATTTCTAAGGGCGCCGCTCATTTTCAGAAAAGCCCTTACCAAAAAATCCTTTACAAGTGAACCGTTTCCCAGCATAATGTAGTCAATTAAATAAATAATTTCTTCGGGGCAGGGTGAAAATCCCGACCGACGGTGACAAGCAATGCTTGAAGTCCGTGACCCGCAAATTTGCGGCTGAACCAGTGCGATTCTGGTACCGACAGTGAAAGTCTGGATGGGAGAAGAAAAGGCAGGGGGAAGTCCCTTGCCACCTTTTTGAACACGCTTTCAACCAGGGGTCCCGGAATTTTTCCGGGGCCCCTTTTAAATTTCCCGGGGAAATGGGAATGGCAACCTCCTCGGCGGGCCGAGGAGGTTGGTTCCCACTCACCTATGAAAGGAAGTCATTACCTTGAGTTCAGACGAACAGTTCATGCAACTGGCGCTCGCTGAAGCGGCCAAGGGCGGGAGCGCCACCTGGAAGAACCCCCAGGTCGGCGCCGTGATAGTCAAAGACGGCCAGCTGCTGGCGACGGGCTACCACCACCAGTATGGTCAGGCCCACGCCGAGCGCGACGCCATCAGTAAGCTTTCTAACGAACAGCTGGCCGGGGCCACGATTTACGTCACCCTGGAGCCCTGCTTTCACTACGGCAAGCAGCCTCCGTGTATCCAGTTGTTAATTGACAGCCACTTTGCCCGGGTGGTCGTCGCCACGATTGACCCCCACCAAGTCGTTGGTGGCAAGGGAATCGCCCAGCTAAAGGCGGCCGGAATTGATGTGGAGGTCGGGCTCTTAAAGGACCAAGCCGAGGCCCTCAACCGCCACTACTTCTACTTTTACCGCCAGCAGCGGCCCTGGATCACGGCCAAGCAGGCCCTCTCCTTGGATGGCCAGGTTGCAGCCGCCCCGGGGCAAGCGACGGCGATCACTAACCAGGCCGCCCGCCGGCTGGTCCACCAGGAACGCGCTGACTACCACGCGATCGTGGTCGGCGCCGGCACCGTGCTTGTCGACGACCCACGCCTGCTGTGCGAGACGCCGCAACTCTTCCCCCCGGTCCGGGTAATCTTGGACCGGGCGGGGCGCCTGCTCGATTACCAGGACCGCTTTGTCTTCACCGATGCTTCCGCCCCAACCTGGTTAGTCACCACCAACCGGGCCGCCACGAAAGTCGACTGGCCCGCTCACGTGACCGTTAAACTGTTGCAAAACGGCGACTGGCCGGAGTTACTTGACTACTTTAAAGAAGCCGAGTTGCAAAGCCTCTACGTGGAGGGCGGTCCCGCGGTTTTGACCGAACTATTTCAAGCGGTCCCGGTCAACCAGTTAATCACCTACCTGGACCCCCAAATCATCGGCGACCAAGGCCTGGCCGGGGCCCAGTTCCCGGCCGGCACCGCTTTTACCCACCGCACCGTCACCCAACTCGGTGATGACATCCGGATTGACGAAAGGAATGACGAGTAATGTTCTCTGGCTTAGTAAACGGAACGGGCAAGCTCACCCAGATTGAGCAAACCGACCACACCATCCGCCTAACGATCGACCTCGACCCCGCCCTGCAAGAGGGAATGGAAGTTGGGGCGTCGTTAGCTGTCAACGGAACCTGCCTGACGGTCGAGACCGAACAACCCGGCCGCCTAACCGTCACCCTGATGCCGCAGACTTACAACCTGACCACCTTCAAGGACCTGCCAGTTGGTGCCCTGGTCAACTTGGAGCGCTCGCTAAAGATCGGCGACCGGCTGGAGGGCCACATCGTCACCGGCCACGTCGACCAAACGGCTCCGGTCATCAAACGGGAGGTTAACGAAAACGCAATTGAATTGACCTTTAAGCTCCCTGAAGAGTTGCGGGGTCAAGTCATTAGCCAGGGGAGCGTGGCGATCAACGGGGTCAGCTTGACGGTCATGAAGCAAGCAGACGACTGGTTCTCGGTCGGCCTGATCCCCCACACCCAGACCGTTACCAACCTGGATCAACTTAGGGTTGGCGACCTAGTCAACTTAGAAACCGACGTATTAGGCAAGTACGTTGCCGCACAGTTAGGAGGCATTTCAAATGGACGTTCATAAGATTCAAGCGGCCCTTACCCACCTTAAAAACGGGGGCCTGATCATCATGACCGACGACGAAGACCGCGAGGCAGAAGGTGACCTGTTAGGAATCGCCAGCCAGGTCACCCCGGCGACGGTCAACTTCATGACCAAGCACGCCCGCGGCCTGCTCTGTGCCCCGGTTAGCGAAGCGATCGCCAAGCAACTGGGCCTGGATTTAATGGTCCAAGACAACACCGAGCCCTACCACACCGCTTTTACGGTTTCCCTAGACCACAAGTCGACCAGCACCGGAATCTCGGCCTATGACCGGGCCGCCACCATCAAGGCCCTGGCCGACCCCACCAGCACCCACGATGACTTTTACTACCCCGGCCACATCTTCCCGCTGATCGCCAAGGAGAACGGCATCTTGGCCCGTAACGGCCACACCGAAGCCGCCGTCGACCTGGCCGAGTTGGCTGGTGAGCCTGGTGCCGGCTACATCTGCGAAATTCTCGACGCCGACGGCCACATGGCCCGGCGCCCGGTCTTAGAGAAGATGGCTGAGGAACTGCGGTTGCCGATCCTGACCGTCAAAGAACTGCAAGAGTACCGGCGTTCGGTGGTCAGCCAACCGGTCCCGCCGGTCCACCTGCCCAGCGCGTACGGCGACTTTACCCTACGCCACTTTGACGACGGCAACCTGGCCCTGATCAAGGGGGACCCGACCACGACTACCCCGTTGGTCCGGGTCCACTCCGAGTGCTTCACCGGCGACGTCTTGGGCTCCCTGCGGTGCGACTGCGGGCCCCAACTCCACGCCGCCATGGAGGCCATCGACCAGGCCGGCACCGGGATCCTGATCTACCTACGCCAAGAAGGGCGCGGGATCGGTTTGCCAAACAAGCTACGGGCCTACCGCCTGCAAGAAGAAGGCTTCGACACCGTGGAAGCCAACCACCAACTGGGCTTTGCCGCCGACGAACGGACCTACGAGGCCGCTAGCCACATCCTAAGGGCGCTCCACGTTTCAACCATCAAACTCCTGACCAACAGCCCCGATAAGATCAGTCAACTGGAAGAAGCCGGGATCACGGTCGCAGCCCGGGTGCCGCTGGAAATGCCGGCGACCGCCTACGACCGCGCCTACCTCAAGACCAAGCAAGAAAAGATGCACCACCTACTCAAACTCACGGAGGAAGAACAACATGCCTAACCAATTCGAAGGAAACTTTATCACCACCCCCACCAAGAAGATCGCGATCGTCGTTGGTAAATTCAACGAATCCGTCACCCGCAACCTAGCCGACGGGGCGATCCGGACCCTAAAGCAATTCGGGATCAAGGACGACCAAATTGACCTCGTCTGGGTGCCAGGCGCCTTTGAAATCGCCTTTGCCGCCAAGAAACTGGTCGCCAGCGGCCGCTACGCCGGGGTGATGACCTTGGGCGCCGTGATCAAGGGCGAAACCGACCACTACGACCTGATCTGCCAGTCCACCACCAGCGCAATCATGAACTTAAATGCTCAGGGCACGATTCCGGTGACCTTCGGGATTTTGACCACCGACACGATCGAACAGGCGATGCAACGGGCCGGCTTAAAGGTCGGCAACGAGGGTTCGATGACTGCCCAATCGCTGCTGGAAATGATTAGCTTAAACGAACAACTAGGGTAACGAAAACCAAAGCAAAACCGGCCACTCCGCTTAAGTGCGAAGTGACCGGTTTTACTTTTGCTTTGGTGGCGAGCTGGCCGATGGACACCCGACAAATCTGCGAATTTGCGCAAGATAACGTGCTCCTCTAACTTGCGCAAATCTAAATATTTGTCCGGTCTTAGTTTGGAGTTTCTTGTTTTTCCGGCGGGAAGTTAAGCAAGGAAAGGTCTAATTGGTTAAACACGTCTCGGATCGAATAAGTGGCCAGTTTATCCAACGCCGCTCGCTGGACCTGGTCAAAAATTAGGTCCAACGCGTCGGGCATCCCCTCCCCGATCCGGCACTCCGTATTAGTTTCATTGTTGAAGTGCAATAAGTCCCCGCCGTCAACGGCCTGGTAAATGGTCGCCAAATCTAATTCAGCGGGATCTTTAACTAACTGGGGACAAACGTGGCCGGGGACACTGTCCAAAATGTGGTGCCGCTTAAGCTGAGCCATAATTTGGCGGACCTGGGTCTGATTTTTATTTAGGGACTTGGCAATCGCCGCACTCGATAGGTCCCCGTCGCTGCCGCCCGCCGCAATAAAGACTACGATATGAATTGCATCGCTAAACCTGGTGGAATACTTCATTCTTTTCCCCCCTTCCTGCAAGTATCATCTTCTTATCTTACCGCGCTTTGCTCGGCCTGGCCATCAAACGCGCTAATTGGGCCAAGTTTGTTTTCAAATCCCCCTGGATCACGGCCGTGCGGGGTTGGAGGTTAAAGGGAACCGGGCCCGGCTTTTGGTTGAGCACCACGTAGTTCCACTCGCTAAACTGGCGGAGCAAGCTTTCCACAGGCTTTTTGACTAGTGGGTTCTGATCACCAACCCCCAGTTCCAAAACCGCCAGTGGTTGATCGGCATGCGCCCTGACCAACTTGTTTAACCCCGCCACCTGTTGGGAATCTAGTTGTGGCTTTGGCGCAAACATTAGCGGCGTTAGCACCTCCCCACAGGTCGTACACCGTGGCAAGTCTGCTTCGGTCAGCTCCCGTTCTTGTTCGAGTCCAACCATTAACCTGGCCGCCGCCCGTAGGTCAACGTGAGGGTGATCAGGGGTCTGACAACTTCCATACACCCAGTTGGCCTCGTTTTCGACCACGTGATCTAAACCGGCTAGGTTAAAATGATGTTCCGGATTCGTGGTCCAGATGTAATAAGGGCGCCCCTTGATAATCTGACGTAAGTTTTCCATCAACGGGCTGGTGTGGTAGTGGCTGGAGTAACGATTAATTATCCGGGCCCAAACCCGCCACTGCACCACCTTACTCTGGTACGGGTATTGGACGGCTTCTAACATGTTATGGAGGCCGTATTGGTCAACCAAGTCGCCCAATAAGTCATGAAAGACAGCGTCACTTGCAAACCAGTTGAAGCCCTCGCTAATCGAAAACCCATTGGCTGCCGTAATTAACAAGGCCGGGGCCTGTTCAAGCATTCCAAGGGCTTGTTGTTCAGGCTCTTGCTTTGGTACCCTCGGTGTTTTCAAGTAACTTTGGTGACTAACCGGGTTTTGACTTTTTAGTTTTTGTACCGCCCGCAAGGCCTGATCAACGTCGGCGTCGATCAACACCGACCGGCTTGCAATCTGGGTATGGGTCATGGCGTCTTGGGGATTAATGTTAACGTAGTGGGCCAAGGGGAGCTGACTGGTTAACTGCCAAAAGGGTTCTTGAATAAACATCGGCGTCATTCGCCCCACTCCCAGCTCAAAGAATAACAACTTTTGGTTGCCAAACCGGTTGATGAATTGGCGGGTCTTTTCGTGTTCTTGTTTAAACCGGCGCCCCTCCAAAAATTCTGGTGACCGCACCCACGGCGTTAGCGGCAAGCCAGTTGTCGGGCTGTGGGGAATCAAATCGTCTGGCAAGTACAACTTATCTTCTTGTTGCGCCAAGTATTCCATCCCCCGCTTAACAAAGGGCCGGGCGTCGTAAAGCTGGTCGTCAATCTGCGGGGCGCTAGACTGCAAGAAGCGCCAATCCCCTTGAATCGTACTGATTTGCTCGTCGGCAAAGTAGCGGTTAAACATTGCGTCTTGGTTCGTGGTCAAGATGTGGTAGGGGCGGTCTTGAATTAGGTCCTTTAAAACTTGGTAGGTATTCTTGACCGGCGGCTGGTGGTAGATAAAGTCCAACATCCGTACCAGGTAGGCCCAGCGCTCATTTTCGCTCGTAAACCGCGCATAAAAGCCCTTGAAGATCCCGGTCGCCTCCGGGTGGCGGGCATAAAAGTCCCCGAAGTGCTGCTTGTATACCGGGCTGGCCTGGTACCACCAGTCCATCCCAGCGGCCGCAGACATTCCCGATCCGGCGCCGATTAAGATTGCATCACTATCAAGCAGAACGTCCTTTAACTGTTCGATCTCGTTCTTCATGCTTCTCTCCTTGCTGTTAAATTATAAATAACTTTACCCACCCATTCTAAATGGTTGTTAATTATAAATCAACTTCAAAGGCGTCCCACCTAAAAATCCCCGCGGTTCGCCTTGGCATACCACGGGGATTTATTTTTAATTACTGTTTTGGCCGATCCAGCAAGCGGACCCGGCTGACGGCGTCAATCTGATTGAGGGTGGTCGTTAGAATCTCGGTTTGTTCGGCGGTCAATTCGCCGACGTCGACCATCGTGTAGGCGTACTCGCCCTTGGCCCGGTTGACCAGGTTGTCGATGTTGACCTCGGCCTTGGCGATCGCCGTCGAAATTTGCCCTAACATGTTGGGGATGTTGCGGTGAATGATCGTGAAGCGGTGCTGGCTGGTGAACGGGGCCACCACGTCCGGCAGGTTCACGGCGTTGGTCGTGTTCCCGGTCTCCAAATACTGGGTCAGTTCGTCGACGGCCATCTTGGCGCAGTTGATTTCGGCTTCCTTGGTCGAGCCCCCCAGGTGCGGGGTAATCGTGACCTTCGGGTTGTCCTGCAGGCAGTCCTCGCCGAAGTCGGTAACGTACTGGCCCAGTTGACCATTGGCCAGGGCGGCCACGGCGGCCTGGTTGTCGACAATCCCCAGCCGCGAGTAGTTAAACAGGATGGCGCCCGGCTTAACCTGGGCGAGCAGTTCCTGGTTAATCATCCCGGTCGTTTCCTCGCTTTTCGGCACGTGGACGGTGATGAAGTCGGCCCCCTTGACCGCGTCAGCCAGGGTGGCGGCCCGTTGCACCCGGGCGGTCAAGTTCCATGCGGCGTCCACCGACAGGTAGGGGTCGTAGCCAATCACGTCCATCCCCAGGTCAATGGCGGCGTTAGCGACCAAGGAACCGACGTGGCCCATCCCAATCACGGCCAGGCGCTTGCCGAAGAGTTCGTGGCCGTTGAAGCGCGACTTTTCGCGTTCGGTGCGCAGGGAGATGTCTTCGCCAACGTTTTGGGCGCTCCAGTTGGCCGCTTCGATCAGGTTCCGGTTGGCGATGACCATCAGGGCGATGACCACTTCCTTCACCGCGTTGGCGTTACCGCCCGGGGTGTTGAAAACGGCGATCCCCTGTTCGGAGCAGGCGTCGAGCGGAATGTTGTTAAAGCCGGCCCCGCAGCGGGCGATCGCTAGCAGCTCCGGTTCAAATTGGTAGTCGTGCAGGTCGATGCTGCGGATCATGTAGGCGTCCGGTTCCTGACCGGTGTTGACCTGGTAGTTTTCCTTAAAGGTGTCTAAGCCTTCCTTGGCGATCGCGTTGTAGGTTTTGATTTGATACATGTGCGTCCCTCCTAAATTTCTTGTTCAAACTGGTGCATGAAGTCACGCAGGGCCACGGCCCCGGCCAGTGGCATGGCGTTATACAGGCTGGCCCGCATCCCGCCGACTAAGCGGTGGCCCTTTAAGTTCACCAACCCGGCCGCGGCGGCTTCCTTGATGAAGCGCTGGTCAAGGTCGGCTTTCCCAGTGGTGAAGGGAATGTTGGTCAGGCTCCTTGAATCCGGCGCCACCCGGTTAGAGAAGAGCTTGGACTGGTCTAAGTAATCGTAAACCAGGCCGGCCTTTTGGCGGTTTAACTCGTCCATGGCCTGGACCCCGCCCTGTTCTTTTAACCACTTCAAGACCAGGTTGGCGAAGTAAATTTGAAAGACCGGCGGCGTGTTAAGGGCCGATTCCTTCTTGGCCAGGGCCGGGTAATTGAGCATGCTTGGCAGGCCGTGGTCTTCCGTTAGGTAGTCATTTTTGACCACCACGATCGTCACCCCGGCCGGGGCCAGGTTCTTCTGGGCGCCGGCGTAGATTAGGTCAAAGGAAGAAAAGTCGTAGGCCTGGCCCAAGAAGTTGGAGGACAGGTCCCCGACCAGCGGCACCGCCGTTTGCGGCAGGTCCTGGTAAGCCAGCCCCATGATCGTGTTGTTGGTGGTGATGTGAAGGTAGTCGTAGGTGTCAGCTGGTAGGTCTGGCACCGCCGGAATGTGGGCGAAGTCCGGTCCGGCCTCGGTGACCACGTCAACCGTCAAGTCCGGCAACTTCTTCGCCTCTTCAATCGCCCGGGCCGACCAGTGCCCGGTATCGGCGTAGGCCACCCGGTGGTGGTCACGGGCCAGGTTTAAGGGCACCATCGTAAACTGGAGGGTCCCCCCACCCTGCAAGAAGAGCGGTGTGTACTCGTCGGCGCTCAGCCCCATCAACTGCAAGAGCCGTTCCTTGGCCTGCTGGTAGATTTCTCGAAAGACCGGCGAGCGGTGGGAGATTTCTAGGATGCTTACTTGGCTACCCTGGTAATCCAGGAGCTCTCGTTGGACTTGTTCTAGCACCGGCCGGGGTAAGGTGGCTGGGCCAGCGGCGAAGTTGTAGGTTGGCATGGCAATTCCTCCTTGATTCCAAATGAAAAAAACGGGCCCCCACCTCTTTTGGTGGGGGCCCGTTTGTACCACGGTACCAAGGTCAGCCCCCACCAGGTGAAGGCCAACCCTAAAGGACGGCCTTCGTTAGCGTGAAGACCGTGATGAGGAAACTAAGTTGTAGCGATTGAATTGTAACATCTGGGTTTCCTCCTTTGTTCGTTCCTTTAAGTTAAGTAAATTCTAAGGGAACTCTCATCAAATGTCAATCATCAATTTGTTAATTAGTCCACTTGGTGTGGGTGTCCCGGTTATAGCCGACCTGACGGTTTTCGACCTCGACCGTCCCCCGGTGGCCGTGGATCGTCAACTCGTTCAGGGCGGTGTCGAGCCGTTGCATTTCGACCGGGGCCAAATCAACCTGAGCCGCCGCTAAGTTTTCCAAGATCCGCGCCCGGTTCTTGGAGCCCGGGATCGGCACCACGTTGGGGTACTTAGCCAGCATCCAAGCTAACGAAAGTTGGGCGGTCGTCACCCCCTTGGCCTCGGCGAACTGGTTGAGTAAGTGGATGACCGGTTGGTTTTTATCCATGTTTTCCTGGCTGAGTTGGGGCACCCAGTTCCGGACGTCATCCGCTTTTTCAAACTGGCTGGTACTGTGCAGTTGGCCAGATAAAAAGCCGCTGGCAATTGGCGAGAAGGGCACCAGCCCGATCCCGTTTTCTAAGCAGTAGGGCTGGATCGTTTGCTCGCAGTCACGTTCCAGCATGTTATAGAGGTTTTGGACGGCCGAGACTGGCGTCACCTGGTCGGCTTCTTTTAAGAGGTCCAAGGAGACTTGCGACAGCCCCCAGCCCCGGATCAGGCCCTGGTCGATTAACTTGCCCATCGCCAGCGACACGTCACTGAGGGCCACGTCCTCGTTGACCCGGTGGAGGTAGTAGAGGTCAACGTAGTCGGTCTGCAGGTTTTCCATTGACAGGGCTAAGTGATGGCGCAGCGCCCCTTCGACGCCGTATTCGGCCACCTCTTCTGGTTCAATCCGGACCTTGGTGGCTAAGACTACCTGGTCGCGGAAGGGGTGAACGGCCTCACCCACCAGTTGTTCATTGTGGCCGGGGAAGAAGCGCTCCTTGCCGTAGCCCTCGGCGGTGTTAAAGAAGGTGCACCCCGCCTGGTAGGCCGCCCGGATGGAATCAACTGCTTCGTCATGGTCGGGCACCGTTCCGTAGCCGTGAGAAAAGCCCATGCAGCCCATCCCGACGTCTGAAACCGCGATTTTACGTAAGTAACGTGTCATCAAAATCCCTCCTTTTGATGACCAGAATACGCTTTCTTACCCGAATTGGCGACAATCTTTGCTATAATCTTTGAAAAAGAACGGAGGATTTCTCATGACTGAACTTTACATTATCCGCCACGGGCAAACGGCTGCCAACGTCGTCGGGCTCAAGCAGGGGACGATCGACGACGAGCGTACCTACCTGTCTGAAACGGGGATCGCCCAGGCCAAGGAACTGGCCGGCGCCTTGGACCTGACTGGTTTTGCCGCCCTCTACCACTCCCCTCTGCACCGGACGGTTGAAACGGCGCAGATTGTTAACCAAACGGCCCACCTGCCAATGGTCGCCGACGACCGCTTGCTCGAAATTTCCTACGGCGATTGGGACGGCCAGTTAAACGCCGACCTGATGACTAAGTACCCGGACCTCTTTGATCCCCTAATCAACGACGTCCGGGCCGCCTACGCCCCGGTCGCTAACGGGGAAAGCTTTGCCAGCGTCGAAGCCCGGGTGCAAGCCTTCACCGAAGAGGTCGCTAAGGCCCACCCTGACGAACGAGTCGCCGTCGTCACCCACGGCTTCACCGTCCGCTCCTTTGCCATTAACGCCACCCAGTCGCACGACCTGACGATTTTAGAACCCGCCAACTGCAGCGTCACCAAAATCCTAGTTGACCCCACTAGCGGCGACCAGCACCTAGTTTACTATAACCGCAGCGCCAGCCCGGCCTTTTAGCGCCGTGCTAAAATGGGGGCGAGAGGAGATAATTTATGAAGCAACAACAATTGATCGGCGCCCTATTGCTTAGCGGATTCCTGCTTGGCATAACCGGGTGCGGTCAGGTCAAAAGCAAGCGGTCTAGTCAAGCCTCAAGTAGCCACAGTAGCCAACAACGGGCCGCTGCTATCACTTCGGCTAGCTTAACGTCCACCGGTGCATCCCCCACGGTCAGCGCCCCTTTTGCGACCGCCTCGGCGGCGGGGATCACTGCGCCCACCACCCAGCCCAGTAACGCCAGCCAAAGCAGTAGCCAGTCCGGGGTCGTCGTCCACAACGCCGAAGAAGCCCTGGCGCTGGCCGAATCGATCTACGGGGATGATAACGGCGACTACCAGTGGGTCATCATGAGCCAATCGGATGGGCAACCGGCCCAAAACGAGGACGGCAGCTACTTCGTCAAGGCAATTTCCAAACAAGCGATGGTCGAGGGCTCGATGACCGGGACCGCGCTGAGCCTCCGGGTCTACCCCAACGGAACAATTATAAGCAACTAGCAGTTTTACCCAAAAATATCATAATATTTTATGGTGATGTGTGCGACTTAATAGACATCTTTAGCGGCGAATATAACGTCATTTTCCTTAATTACAAAAAGGAATAACCCGTTTGTCTTTGGTAAACAAGTAGTTTATAAACCATAAATAAATAAATTAATTATCAACAATAAAAATCATTACATTTCCCTGGTTTTACTTTTTAATTATTTGTGATAATATAATTTGTAGAGTGATAGTGATTCTCCCAATCTTGCTACACTCCGTATGATAACCTAACATACTCCGAGAGGAGGAGCCCGACCTTGGCTCCTCCTTTTGGTTTTTATAAGAAAACAAAACGCCTCGCGCCGCATTTTGCGACGTGGGGCGTTTTTGCGTGCTAGGTTACACAGATAACATGCTCCCCAACCGCAGGCCTAGTGGCTAAGTACGGGCAATGAACGATGCTTATCGCATCAACCCTTGCCCTAGCTTAGCCCACGGCCTGCTTTATGGTTGGGTCGCACTTCTTAATTATCAATCTCTTCATCCGTCTGCAGGACGGCCATGAAGGCGGCCTGCGGCACTTCAACCTTGCCGACGGCCTTCATCCGCTTCTTCCCGCGCTTTTGCTTATCCAAGAGCTTGGCCCGCCGGTCGGGGTCCCCAGTGTGGATCCGGGCGGTCACGTCCTTGCGGTAGGCCTTGATGTTGGTCCGGGCGATGATCTTGGAACCAATTGCGGCCTGAACCGGGATTTCGAAGTTTTGCCGCGGGATGATCTTCTTGAGCTTGGAGGCAATCTCGCGGCCCCGTTCCTCGGCAAAGTCGCGGTGGGAAATGAAGCTCAAGGCGTCGACGCGGTCCCCATTCAAGAGGATGTCGATCTTGACCAGGTCGGACGGCCGGTAATCGTCGATCTCGTAGTCCAAGGAGGCGTAACCACGCGTCGAGGACTTGAGGCGGTCAAAGAAGTCGTAGATGATTTCCGACAGCGGGATGTGGTAGATCACGTTGACCCGGGTGTCAGACAGGTATTCCATCGTGTCGAACTGGCCCCGCTTGCGTTGGCACAGCTCCATCACGGCGCCGACGTAATCGTTAGGTACCATGATCGAGGCCTTGACGAATGGTTCTTCGATCGACTTGATCTCGGTGACGTCCGGCATTTCGGCCGGGTTTTCGACGTTTTTGGTTGACCCGTCGTGCAAGTTGACGTGATAGGTCACCGACGGGGCGGTGGTGATTAAATCAAGGTCAAACTCGCGCTCCAAGCGTTCTTGAATCACGTCCATGTGCAACATCCCGAGGAAACCACAGCGGAACCCGAAGCCCAGGGCCTGGGAGCTTTCCGGCTCGAAGGTCAGGGCGGCGTCGTTTAACTGGAGCTTTTCTAAGGCGTCACGCAGGTCGTTAAACTTGGCGTTGTCGGTCGGGTACAGCCCGGCGTAGACCATTGGCTGCATCTGGCGGTAACCGGCCAGGGGCTTATCGGTCGGGTGGTTGGCGTCGGTGATCGTGTCCCCGACCCGGGCGTCCTTGATGTCCTTAATGGCGGCGGTCACGTAACCAACGTCGCCGGCCATCAAGAAGTCGCGGGCCAGCGGTTTGGGCGAGTTGATGCCGACTTCGGCCACTTCGTAAACCGCCTTGGAGTTCATAAACTCGATCTTATCGCCCTTCTTGACGGTCCCCTCCTTGACCCGCACGGACAAGACCACCCCGCGGTAGTCATCGTACTTGGAGTCAAAGATCAGGGCCTTGAGCGGCGCCTCTAAATCGCCGGTCGGCGCCGGGATGTCTTGGACGATCTTTTCTAAGACCTGGTCGACGTTGACCCCGGTCTTAGCCGAGATGTCGACGGCCTCGTCGGTGTCTAAGCCAATTTCGTCTTCGATCTGCTTTTTGGTCCCCTCCGGATCAGCGGACGGCAGGTCAACCTTGTTGATGACCGGCAGGATCTCCAGGTCATTATCGATCGCCAGGTAGGTGTTGGCTAAGGTCTGGGCCTCGACCCCCTGGGTGGCGTCGACGACCAAAATCGCCCCTTCACAGGCGGCCAAGGAGCGCGACACCTCGTAGGAGAAGTCGACGTGACCCGGGGTGTCAATTAGGTGGAAAATATAATCCTGGCCGTCCTGGGCGTGGTAAGTCAGGGCGACGGCGTTTAACTTAATCGTGATTCCGCGTTCCCGTTCCAGGGGCATGTCGTCTAAGATCTGGTTTTTCATTTCGCGCTTGCTGATCGTGTCGGTCATTTCTAAAATCCGGTCGGCCAGCGTCGATTTCCCGTGGTCGATGTGGGCCACGATCGAAAAGTTGCGAATTCGCTGTTGGCGTTCCTTCATTGCTGCTAAATCCATGCACTATGCCTACTTTCTTCCGTAAAGTCTGCTTCTAGTATAGCAAAGACCGCCCGCCGGCGCCAAATTATGCTTGTTGCTTGAGCCAATCGGCCACCAGGGCCTGCATGACGGTGGTGTCTTCTGCGGGCCCAATCGTCAGGCGCAGCCAGTCCGGTTGCAAGTGGCGCCGGACCTGGAAGCCCTTCTCCAACAGGGTTTGGGCCAGGTCAGCGGCGTTTTTGACCGTGAAGTAAATGAAGTTGGCCTGGCTCTTAAAGTACTTAACCCCCTGCTGGTCAAAGAAGTCTTCCCACTTGGCCCGCTCAACCGCATTCTTGGCGGCCGCTTCCTTGACGAAGTCCTGGTCCCTTAAAGCGGCCACGGCCGCTACCTGGGCCAGGGTGTTGAGGTTGTAAGGGAGCCGGATCTTTTGCAAAATCGCCGCCAATGCGACCGGCATCACGGCAAAGCCGACCCGGACGTTGGCCAACCCGTAGGCCTTAGAAAGGGTCCTTAAAACCGCCACGTTTTGGTACCGCTTGACCAGCGGCAGGCAGGTCGCCTTGGCCGGGTCGTCAGCGAAGTCCAAGTAGGCCTCGTCAATGAACACCAGGGTGTCTTTAGGGACTTGGCGCACGAAGTCCTCAATCGCCTGGGGGCTTTCCAAGACCCCGGTCGGGTTATTGGGGTTGCAGATCCAAACCAACCGGGTCGCCTCGTTAATCACGGCCAGGGCGCCGGCAAAGTCGAAGTGGCCGGTCGCCGGGTTAACGGGCACCTCCTTGACGGCCGCCCCCTCAACCGTGGCGTGCAGTGCGTACTCGGAAAAGGCGGGCTTGGCGACCACCACCTGATCGTCCGGGGTCAAAAAGGCGCGGGCCACCAATTCGATGATTTCGTCGAGGCCGACGCCAAAGACCAGCTGGTCGCCGGCAACGTTTAACTGCTGGCCGACCAGGGCCCGTAACTCGCTGGCGTCTCCGTCTGGGTAACGGTTGAGCGCCCCGTCGTTAATCGCATTGATCAGGGCCTCTTTAACCAACGGCGAGGTCCCGTACGGGTTTTCGTTGGCCGACAGGCGGGCCAGGCGCTTTAAGTGGTACTTGCTTTTAACCCGTTGAACCGGTTCTTCTGGCACGTAGCTTTGAATTTGGTTGATCCCTGCTTTCATTCCCCTACCCCCTTATAAGTCCTTAATCTCCGGGCGGTCCTTAAAGTCGCTCATCAAGCCCTCGCGCTTGCCTAGCTCCTCTTTGATGTCATCGTAGGTCAGCCCCTGTTCAACGAGCAGGACCATCAGGTGGTACAAGAGGTCGGCCGTTTCGTACTGGAGCTCGGCGGTGCCTTCGTTTTTGGCGGCCACAATCACCTCGGTGGTTTCCTCGCCGACCTTCTTTAAAATCTTGTCTAACCCCTTAGTGAAGAGGTAATCGGTGTACGACCCCTCCTTGGGGTTGGCCTTTCTGGCGGCGACCATTTGGTATAAGCTTTCTAAATCTTGCATCTTAATCTTCCTTTCCCTGCACCTGGTTGAAAAAACAAGACCGTGCCCCGGTGTGGCAAGCCGGGCCGGCCGGGTCCACTTTGACCAAGAGGGTATCTTGGTCGCAGTCCAACCACATTTTCTTGACGACCTGGGTGTTGCCAGAAGTCGCCCCCTTGTGCCAGAGTTCCTGGCGTGAGCGTGACCAAAACCAGGTCTCCCCGGTTTGCTTGGTCAGCCGGTAGCTCGCTTCGTTCATCCAGGCGACCATTAACACGTCCTTGGTGGTTGCGTCCACCACCACCGTCGTTAAGAGCCCCTTTGTAAAGTCTGGTTCCACCGGACCGGCACCCCCCTTTTTAATCAGGTCCTCTTTGACCTGGGCAATCGTTAGCTGCTGAAAGTGAAAGACGGAAGCGGCCAGGGCCCCGGTGACCCCCGAGTTCAAAAAGACGTCGGCAAAGTCATCGATCTTCCCGGCCCCCCCGGAGGCGATCACCGGCACGTCGACGGCCGCCGTTAGTTCCTTGTAAAAGGCGGTGTCGTAACCATTCTGGGTGCCGTCCTTGTCCATCGAAGTGACCAGGAGCTCCCCCGAGCCCAGGGAAACGACCTGCTTGGCCCAGGCAAGCGCCTCGAGGCCGGTGGGCTTGGTTCCCCCGTGGGTGTAAACCATCTTTTGCCCGGTCGCCGGGTCGGTTTTGACGTCAATGGCGGTGACGAGACACTGGTTACCAAACAGGCGGGCGCCCGCACTGATCAGGTCCGGATTGGCCACGGCCGAGGAGTTTAAAGAAACCTTATCGGCCCCGGCCAACAGTAACTTTTTGACCTCCACGACCGTCCGCACGTTGCACACGACCGTCATCGGCATAAAGACCTGTTGAGAAATGGCCTCGACCATATCCAGCAATTTCTGGCCACCGCCGGCCTACTTGGGATCCGTGATGAAAACCAGGCCGTCCGTACCGTTTTCCTGGTACTTAAAGGCCAGCTCGACCGGGTCGCCAACGTCCAATAGTCGCTCGCTGCCCAGTAGGCGCTTTTTGACCCGACCATCAATCACGTTTAAGCACGGCAAAATCCGCCTCGTCAGCATCTGCTTCACCTCCCCTACTTACGTAACTCACCTTGCCACCACTCCTTCGAGAAAGTCATTTAATAAATTCAAGCCCATTGGCCCGCTCTTTTCGGCTTGAAACTGCATCCCGACCACGTTGCCCCGGTGAACGATCGTCGGGATGACGACCCCGTATTCGGCCGTGGCGACAATGTTTTGGGGCGCCGTTTGGACGTAATAAGAGTGGACAAAGTAGGTGTACTCCTCATCAATTTGGTTAAAGCGGCTGACCGGGTTTTCCAGCCGGTTCATGTTCCAGCCGACAATCGGCACCGGCAGTTGCGGGGTGCTCGGGATTTCGGTCACCCGGCCCTTAATTAAGCCCAGGCCGGGAATTAAACCGCCCTCCGTTGAGTAATCAAATAGCAACTCCATGTCGAGCCCGATCCCCAGTAAGGGAACCCCCTGTTCCACCGCCCGCCGGATGGGTCCGATCAGGTGGCGTTGCATGAAGTTGGTCATCCCGGACTGGTAGGTGCCGATCCCGGTTAAAATGATTCCATCGCTAGAAACAACTTGTTTGGCGTCGTTGGTCAATACCGTCTTTGCTCCCAATTAGGCAAACGCCTTTTGGACACTATGAGCATTGCCCGCGCCGTAATCAATAAGTGCAAGCATTGGCCCTCTATCGACCCCCACCCGGGCCGACTCCTTTCTTCTCTTTTGTGTGCATTTCTCCCGTGTAGCCGATTAGTAACAAAAAGCCCCCCTGCATGATAAGCAAGGGGACTCCCGAGTACGGTTTGCCCGAACCCCGCTCGTGGTGGGGTTCTTCCTTGCTGATTGGGGACGCCATCGCTAACCCCAGCCCTACTTCAGCCGTTACTCATCGTCTACATATTCTCTATCCAAATAATAACCCAAAACCGCTTAATTAGCAAAAATTATTGTGCAAACAAAACAAAAAGCGCCCTTTTAGAGCGCCTTTATTAAACAATTAATGATCGAAAGCTAACCATCTTATTTATTATCTTCGAAGGCATCCTTAAGCTTATCAAAAAATCCCGCTTTGACGCCCTTCACGTCTTCACCAGAGGCCGCCGCAAAGGCCAGCATCGCCTCGCGTTGGCGCTTGTTCAAGGTCTTTGGCGTTTTAACGTGAACGGTGACGTATTCATCGCCATTCCCGTTACCGTTGACCCGCGGAACCCCCTTGCCACGCAGGCGGAACTTGGTTTCCGACTGGGTCCCGGCCGGGATCTTCAAGTCAACGTCGCCGTGAACGGTCTTGGCTTGAACGTGGTCCCCCAGGGTCGCCTGGGAAATCGAGATGTCTTGGTCGACGTAGATCGTGTTGCCATCCCGCTTGAAGTCGCGGCTCGGCGTGACCCGGAAGACGATGTACAAGTCACCGTATGGGCCGCCGTTCTTGCCGGCTTCCCCTTGGCCCTGCAGACGCATCTGCTGACCATCGTCAATTCCTTGCGGCACCTTCACCTTGAGTTCGTGCCGTTCCTCGGTTACCCCGGCACCGTGACAGGTGTCACACTGGTCGGCCGGGTCGATCACTTGGCCCTTACCGCCACAGGTTGGGCAGACTTCTTGGGACTGCATCATCCCCATCATCGTTTGCCGTTGCCGAAGGACGTACCCTTGGCCGTGACAAGTGGAACAGGTGTGGGCGGACTTGCCCGGCTTAGCCCCCGACCCGTGACAGGTGTGGCACTCGGCGGACCGGTTGTACTTAATCGAAGTCTCCTTACCAAAGACGGCATCCATGAAGTCAAGGGTCATCGTGTACTGGAGGTCGCGCCCTTGTTGTGGTGCGGACGGATCACGCCGGGCCCGGCCCCCACCAAAGATGTCACCAAAGATATCGGAGAAGTCACCAAAACCACCCTGGCTGAAGCCGCCCTGGCCAAAGCCACCGAAGCCACCTTGACCGCCAAAACCGCCCGCTTGGGAGCCGGTCGTGCCAAACTGGTCGTATTGGGCCCGCTTTTGGTCGTCACTCAAGGTTTCGTAGGCCTCGTTTATCTTTTTAAACTTTTTTTCGGCGCCCGGCTCGTGGTTTACGTCCGGGTGGTACTTGGCCGCCAACTTCCGGTAGGCCCGCTTAATTTCGGCCTCCGAGGCGTCCTTTTTGACACCGAGAACGTCGTATAAATCTTCTTCTGCCATGAATACCTCTCACTAAATTTTGTAGGTTATTATCGCACAGTTCACCATAGCAAGCAAAAGCCAAAGTCCGGTTTCCTGGCCTTTGGCTTCTTGCTCAATTATAGGACCTAATTACTTCTTGTCGTCGGGGTTAACTTCTTCAAAGTCCCCGTCAACGGTGTTGTCGTCGTCCTTCTTGCCGTCACCTTGGTCGCCAGTTGGTTGGCCACCGTCAGCTTGGTTTTCTTGTTGGGCTTGTTGGTACAACTTAACGGTCAGGTCTTGAACGATCTTGTTTAAGTCATCCTTTTTGGCCTTCATGTCCTCTAAGTTGTTGTCGTCCTTCGCCTTTTGCAGGGCGTCCTTGGCGTCTTGGGCCTTCTTGATTTCGTCGTCAGAAACCTTCCCCTTGAGTTCTTCTAAGGTCTTGTCGGTTTGGAAGAGGAGTTGGTCGGTTTCGTTACGTACATCGGCTTCTTCCTTCTTCTTCTTGTCGGCTTCGGCGTTGGCTTCGGCGTCCTTTTTCATCCGTTCAATTTCTTCGTCGGACAAACCAGAGTTGGACTTGATGGTGATGTTTTGCTTCTTGTGGGTCCCTTGGTCTTCGGCAGAAACGTTGACGATCCCGTTCTTGTCGATGTCAAAGGTTACCTTGATTTGCGGAACACCACGTGGTGCAGGCGGAATGTCCGTCAGTTGGAAGTTCCCGAGCGTCTTGTTGTCGGCGGCCATTGGGCGTTCACCCTGGAGGACGTGAATGTCAACGGCTGGTTGGTTGTCCGCGGCCGTGGAGAAGACTTGGCTCTTGGAAGTTGGGATGGTGGTGTTGCGGTCGATCAGCTTAGTGAAGACGCCCCCCATCGTTTCAATCCCGAGGGACAGCGGCGTCACGTCGAGGAGAACGACGTCCTTAACGTCACCGGTTAAGACCCCACCTTGGATGGCGGCCCCGAGGGCAACGGCTTCGTCCGGGTTGATTGAGTGGTTTGGTTCCTTACCGGTCAAGGACTTCACCATTTCTTGAACGGCCGGGATCCGGGTGGAACCACCGTTTAAGATCACTTCGTCAATGTCTGAGAAGCTGAGTTCGGCGTCCTTTAAGGCGTTTAGAACCGGTTGCTTAGTCCGTTCAACCAGGTCGTTAGTCAATTGGTTGAATTGGGCCCGGGTTAAGGTCTTTTCCAAGTGGAGCGGACCGTTGTCGCCGGACGTGATGAACGGCAGGGAGATTTGGGCTTCTTGAACCCCGGAAACGTCCTTCTTGGCCTTTTCAGCGGCGTCCTTGAGCCGTTGAAGGGCCATCTTGTCTTGGGACAGGTCGATGCCGTTTTCTTGCTTGAAACCGTCAATCAGCCAGTCCATGATCTTTTGGTCGAAGTCGTCCCCCCCGAGGTGGGTGTCCCCGTTAGTAGAGAGCACTTGGAAGACCCCATCCCCGAGTTCGAGGATCGAAACGTCGAAGGTCCCACCACCAAGGTCGTAAACCAGGATCTTTTCGTCCCTGTCCTTCTTGTCCAGCCCGTAAGCCAACGAAGAAGCGGTTGGTTCGTTGATGATCCGCTTAACGTCTAAACCGGCGATCTTCCCGGCGTCCTTGGTAGCTTGACGTTGGGCGTCGTTGAAGTAAGCCGGCACCGTGATCACGGCTTCGGTCACCGTGTCACCGATGTAGTCTTCGGCGTACTTCTTGATGTATTGTAAAATCATGGCCGAAATTTCTTGCGGCGTGTACTTCTTGCCTTCGATGTCAACGGTGTAGCCGGCTTCACCCATGTGGCTCTTGATCGACTTGACCGTGTTCGGGTTGGTGATTGCTTGGCGCTTGGCCACTTCCCCAACTTGAACTTCACCGTTCTTAAAGGAAACAACGGACGGCGTGGTCCGGCCCCCTTCTGGGTTGGTGATAATCTTTGGTTCGTTACCTTCCATCACGGCAACGGCGGAGTTAGTAGTACCGAGATCGATACCAATAATCTTGTTACTTGCCATACTTAAATCCCTCTTTTAATTATTAATTTTCAGTTTGTTACTGGGCCACGATCACCATGGCTGGGCGCAGGACCCGGTCATGCAAGACGTAACCGGCCTGGAGCACCTGCACAACGGTGTCCGGCTTTTGATCACCACTAGCAGCGACGGTTTGCACCGCTTGTTGCGTGGTCGGATCAAAGGGTTGGTTTAACGCCTCAACTTCTTTGATGTCGTGGTCGGCTAAGGCCTTTTCCAGGTGGTCGTGTACCATTTGGATCCCCTTCTTGAGTTGTTGACCGTTTTCGTCTTCAACTTCAATTTCCAGGGCCCGCTTTAAGTTGTCCAAAACCGGCAAAATGCCCTTGGCCAGGTCCTGACCATCGTACTTGAGCAGTTGCGCCTGTTCCTTTTTAAAGCGCTTGGTCATGTTTTGCATTTCGGCTTGGGCCCGCAGGTTCTGGTCCTTTTGGTCATCCAGTTGCTTGGTTAATTCTTCAACTTGCTTTTGCAAATCGGCAACTTTTTCGGTCTCCCCGGCCTTAGCCGCCGGTTCCTTGTCCGACGTCCGTTCCTGCTTAGCCTTTACTTCCCCCTCGTTTGGGGCTGCGGAAGCTTGGGTGTTCTTTTCCTCATCTTTTGCCATTTAATCCCTCCTAGGAGTCGTAATAGCGGCGGTAGTGGTCAAGTAAGCGCTTGGCCAGCTCGCGGCGGAAGGCCTCCACCAACCCAATGGTCCTAGCGTAGGGCATCCGGGTCGGGCCTAAGACGGCGATGATACCTTCCCCATACTGGTCAACTTGATACTTTGCTGTGATCAAACTGTAGTCATCTAAGACCTGGTTGTCGGCAATCTCATTTCCAATCCGAACCGAGATATCGTGTTCGTCATCCGGATCCAAAATGGCCTGCAAATTGTTGCCGTGGTCCAAGAGCGCGTACAATTCTTGGACCGCCGCCGGGTTTTGCTGGTTGGCAAAGCCTAGCAAATTCAACCGTCCCCCCACAAAGAAGCGCTCGTGAGCGGCCCGGGAAGCCACCGAATCAAAGATGTTCAAGAAGCCCTCGGGTTGGTGGAGGTGGCGGGTCACCTGCAACGGGATGTCCGTGACGAGGCGCTTAACCACCTCCGGTAAGGTTAGCCCGGTTAGCTGGTCGTTGATCAATCGGATGACTGCTTCCATGGCCTCGGTGTCGATCCCCCGGGGCAGGGTGAAGGATTGACTCTCCACGTCCCCGGTGTCCGTTACCAAGATGGCAATCACCCTGTGGTTGCCCAGCGGAACCAGGCGAAAACCACTTAGGCGGGCGTCCTTTTGCTCCGGCTTTAAGGTAAAGGCGGTGTAACTCGTCAGGTTCGACAAGAGGTCGGCCGAGTGCGAAACGATCTCATCAATCTTTTGGTACTCGGTACCCAACGAGTTTTGAATTACAATCAGGTCATTTTCAGTTACCGACAACGGATCCAGTAAGTGGTCGACGTAATAACGGTACCCCAGCTTGGACGGTACCCGCCCGGAACTGGAGTGCTCCTTTGTCACCAGCCCTTCGTGCTCTAACACCGCCATTTCGTTTCGAATGGTGGCCGAAGAGACCTTTTTGGCCATGTGATCGACAAGTGCCTTGGAGCCGACCGGTTGACCGGTCGTGGTGTATTGGCGTACAATCGCTTGCAGGACTTCTTCTTGACGTTTGGTTAGCATCTTGATCACTTCCTTTTAGCACTCTGGCCATCTAAGTGCTAAATACAATGTATAATATACCAACCGTCCCGTTAAAAGTCAACAAAAGTCAAAGATCTTTTCGCAATTTATCACCGAGGAACATCATGCCAGCAGATCACCGTTATATCCAGCCCCAAAGCGCCAAGGAAGCCATGGAGCTGATCCAAAAGCTTTTTAATTCATACCGCAACGCCCCGCTAACTAGCGAGCTATTGAACTACCATAATAACCTGGTTGCCCGTTTAAACGACGATATCATGGCCGCCGCTACCACCGAGGGTCCCAAGCGCGTCGAACAGCTGACCGGCATGATCAAGCTAATGCAAGCGTGGACCCGGATCCGGCTCAGTGGGCGCCCCTTCTTGGGCAAGATGCGCCACTTTAAACTAGAAGACGGCAACCAACCTAAATACAAGCGCCGGGTCCACAAGATAAACGGGACCAGCAACCACCGCGCTAGCCGCCACTAATTAAATCAATTATCACCGCCCCTCCCCGCGCCGAGTGCGTGGTGAGGGGCTTTTTAGTGGGGGCAACATGGGACCACTTTGTTAAAAATAATTACCTTTTGGTAGATTGCAAGAAATAACTTGAACAAATTTAGTAACGCAGATTACGCAAAAAGATCTCAATCTGTGTTCGCCAATTTAAACATTTGAGTGGTCGGCAATTCAAATACCAGTTAATTTGAATCAATTCATCATCGGTAATCTCATCAATCGGTTGACCTTTGGGAATGAAGCGGCGTAGTACTCGGTTGCGATTTTCATTACTGCCTCGTTCATGTGGTGAATAGGCATGGGCAAAATAAACCTGTGTACCAGTTCGCCGCTCAATTGTCTGATAGTTAGCGAACTCTTTACCATGGTCTACGGTAAGCGTCTTGAGCTTGTCTTGAAGTTGACTAGCTAGTTCAAGTACGGCTTGAGTCATGGACTGACTGTCGCGACCATGGAGCCGTTTAACAATTGTCAGGCGACTCTTACGCTCCACAAAAGTAGCCACAGCTTGACCTTTACGTTTACCAGAAAGTACGGTATCAGCTTCAAAGTGGCCGAATTCCTGGCGAGTTTCGACTTTATTAGGGTATACCCTAGTGGCCGTTTTTGATCCATTATCAATGGCCTTTTAAATTAGGGCCTAGTACCTTTGGAATGGAAATACTTTCCAACACCAAAAATTCTAGACCCGATTATTTTTGTTAAACGAGATTTCTATATATAATGGAATTATAAATTTACGGTTGGAGGTTTTTATGACTGATTTATTTGCAGATGGGACTATCTCTATCCATGGAGCTCAAGAAAATAACTTAAAGGATGTCAGTTTAGATATTCCTAAGCATAAAACGACTGTATTTGCTGGTCTTTCTGGGTCTGGTAAATCCTCTTTAGTTTTTGATACATTAGCCGCTGTTTCCCGACGTGAATTAAATGAAACTTTTCCTAGTTTCACCCAACAATATTTGCCTAAATACGGTCAACCTGAAGTGAACCGAATCGACAACTTACCAGTGGCAATTGTGGTTGAACAGAAGCCTATTGGTCGTAATTCTCGATCTACTCTGGCAACCTACACCGGAATCTATTCCATCTTACGTTTGATGTTTTCTCGAACTTACGTTTGATGTTTTCTCGAATTGGACAGCCTTGGGTTGGGTATTCTGAATGGTTTTCCTTTAACCTACCTCAGGGAATGTGTCCAAAATGTCAGGGATTAGGCTTTGTTGACGACATAGATGAACGTCAATTAATTGATCCTAATAAATCACTCAATGAAGGTGCAATGACTTTTGCCGGTTTTCAACCGGGAACTTGGCGTTGGAAGGAATATGGCAACAGTGGATTATTTGATTTAGACAAAAAAATTAAAGACTACACCGATGAAGAATATGATTTATTCATGCACGCTCCGCAACAAAAATTAAAAAATCCACCGGCAAATTGGGGTCGTACGGCATTATATGAAGGACTAGTTCCACGTATGCTTCGCTCTGTTATTCATAGTGCCTCAGGTCGTCATCATGAAGCTGCCTTATCAAAGATTGTCACTCGAAAACCTTGCCCAGTATGTCATGGGACACGTCTGAACAAAAAGGCTCTAACTGGTAAAATTGCTGGCAAAAATATTGCAGACGTCAGCGATATGGATTTAGTAAGTGTCCTAAAATTTTTGGATAATATCTCGGACCCCAAGGCTAAAACAATGGTGCGTGAACTACATAGTAAAGTTCAAGCTTTGGTCGACATCGGTTTAGGTTATATTTCCCTTGGCCGTGGAACTGATACTCTATCTGGTGGAGAAGCTCAACGAATTAAAATTGCCAAATATTTGACGAGTTCCCTATCCGATTTAGTTTACGTACTCGATGAGCCAAGTGTAGGACTCCATCCTCACGATATTAAATTAATTACCCAATCCTTAAAAAAGCTCAAGGAACATGGCAATACCATTATCCTAGTTGATCACAACCCTGCCATTATTTCGACAGCAGATTATGTCGTGGAAATGGGACCACAAGCCGGCAAAAATGGTGGTCAAGTAACTTTCACTGGTACCTACGACGAACTATTACGGTCAGATACGATTACGGGTAAAATGTTACGAGAAAAAATCACTTTCCCAAAGCCTCGTGAACCTCAATCTTGGCTAAATGTTAATCATGTAACTTCTCATAATTTAAAAGACGTATCTACCAGAATCCCTCAAGGTGTAATGACCGTGATATCTGGACCAGCAGGTTCTGGAAAAAGTACTTTAGTCCAAGCTTTCAAACAACAAGTTTCTGATCAAGACTATATTGATTTGAGTCAAGATTCTGTAAGTTTGAATATTCGTTCTACACCTGCAACTTACTTGAACATTTTAAATCCTCTACGAAAGCTTTTCAGTAAAGCCAACAATGGCGTTTCAACACAACTATTTAGGGTTCTGGTGCAAATTTTCCTCGCTGACTTGATTTTAGTATACTGGGTGCCAAGAAACGAGGGATTGCGCGCATGAATCACTTTAAGGGACGCCACTTTCAAAAGGACATCATCTTAGTAGCCGTTGGCTACTATTTCAGATTCAGTCTCAGCTATCGTGACATCGTTGAATTGCTTCGGGATCGGGGTATCACTGTTCATCACACCACGGTCATGCGTTGGGTTCATCACTATGGCCCCATCTTTAAGGCTCTATGGCGTCGGCATCAAACAGCTCACGCTAAAAGTTGGCGAATCGATGAGACCTATATTCGAGTTAAAGGCCGTTGGGCCTATTTGTATCGCGCTATTGACAGTAACGGTTTGACCATGGATTTTGAGCTACGAAAACACCGCGATTATACCGCATCCTATCACTTTTTGAAGCGTCTCTTGACGACCAATGGTCGGCCTGATCGATTAGTCACTGATCAATATCGGGCAACACTGAAAGCAGTGAAGCACCTGATAAAGCAAGACTATTTGAGCAAATCAGCCCACCAATGTTCCAAATATCGAAATAATTTGATTGAACAGGACCACCGATTCATTAAACGTCATCGTGTCCGCTCAGCAAGCTTTCAAAGCATTCGAACCGCTAGTGCAACGTTGAGCGGTGTGGAAATTGTTCACGCAATACGCAAAAGAACCCGACGAGAGTTAAGTCTCATCGGGTTCTCAGTCGTGGACGAATTAGAAGCATTGTTAGCTGCATAACCTTCAACATAGGATCAATAGCTGGTTAGATGGTCATCTCTCACACTGTTTGCACCAGATCCGGACAGCTGAATCACTGGCCGTCAAGATTGACGCGGCCATCGTCTTGAGCAATGTGCTGACCCTGTTAAGGGTATTTGCTATACCAATTTTAATTTTGGCTAAATTCGAGGGTGAGGCCTATCAAATTCGCTATAAATTTACTACAAGGGTCGAAGATATGGTGGCCTAGTTCAACAGCCACTAATTAAGGAGAAAAAGCGCCACTTTTTATTTTGATATAATTTACATACACGAAATCAGAAATTGAGGAGATATATTATGGGGAATATTATTGATGATGTCATGGGGCATATTACTCCAATTGACAAAAAAGAAGTTGATGAATTTAAGTTGCTTGTATCAGAGGAGGCATTTCTGACAGAAAATCGTGATAAAATCACGTTTTCAGAAGGTTTCCCACCGGAATTAGCGGGAGCAATTAGCGGTTTGGGTGTTGGTGCTGTTGAAGTGGGGTTTGTGTTTGCCGTGTTTGCCGGAATGAGCGGAGCGGAGATTATGGCGGAGCTTGCTGGATTTAGCGTTGCTGGAGCAGTTGGAGGAATCGCAAGTATTGCTGCTGCAGTGGCTGCGCCTATCGTTATTGTAGGTGGAGGTGTGTTCCACGTTGCCAATCAGAATAAACTAGGTCATGAGTTGGAACGACTGTTTAAAGAATCAATCAAATTTGAAAAACAACTTGCCAATGACGAAAGAGAAAATGTTAAAGGCTTGATTCTAGCTACAAACGAATATCGTAAAAAGCTTGCTAATAAGCATCATGATTTAAAGAAGTATCTTTAGATGTGCATCTTAATAATAACCAAAGATCGCTTTGCGGTCTTTTTTTATACGACGGAAGCCTGAGTCCTTGTAAAATGGAATCACCACAAGACCAACTACAAGGAGAACTCGACTATGAGTCTGTACACCCATCTTACCTTAAAAGACCGTGAATCGATACTGCTTGGTATCTCTACAGGCAAAACTCTTGATACCATCGCCAAAGAGATAGGTCGTTCCAAGAGTACAGTCAGCCGTGAAATTGCACGTAACGGCGGCTGGCGGAACTATTCGGCAGCCACCGCTCAGGACCGCTACCGGCGGGTTCGCTTGGCTAGCAGGCGTCCTCGGATCCTCGATCGACCGGGGACTCGTGACGCTGTCATTCGATATATCACGGTGCTACATTGGTCGCCTGAGCAGATTGCCGGTCGCTTGTCACTAGAAGGCAGTCCTATTCGCATCAGCTATTCGACTATCTACATAGGTATCTACCTAGATAATCTCGGCGTTCCATTGAAGAGCCATGGTGCTCGCGGGCTACCAAGGCTGCTTCGACACCGAGGCAAGACGCGCAAAATCAAAGGCACCATAAATGAACGCCGGGGGCGCTTCAATGACGTGCCATCAATTCACGACCGACCCCGGTCGGCAGAAAATCGCAGCTGGTTTGGTCACTGGGAAGGCGATACAGTACGCGGTAAAACAGGACACTCTGCATTAGTAACATTAGTTGACCGTAAATCACGCTATCTGCTTTCGAAGCGAACGGCCAACGCAAAAGCTGACACTGTTAGAGACGTCATGATTGAGCTGCTTGGTGCCTTACCAGCTAACCGAGTAAGAACAGTGACTCCTGACCGTGGAAGGGAGTTTGCCCGGTACAGGGAGCTGGCAGAACGCCTGAATACAAAGGTCTTCTTTCCTGACCCACACGCGCCTCAACAACGAGGAACTAACGAAAACACCAACGGACTGATTAGAGAATACTTTCCCAAGAACACAGACCTAGACCTTCAGAGCGACCAGGAAATTGAGACTTACATTGAACAACTGAATAATCGACCACGCAAGGTCTTAGGCTGGAAGACGCCATCAGAAGTCTTCATGGGTAAAAAGTTGCACTTGAGTTGACAATTCGTCATTCAAATAATAGAGATTGATGTGTATCTAAAAACCGTCGATTTAACACACTATTTCTGGGTGGTAAAAATTAATTTAACACTGTCAGCATTAACAGTATCAGACGTATTATCATAACTTGTTGATAACACCTGACCATCTTTTAATTCCATAACAACATCCTTCGAGCTTGGATTTAATTGAACATCTCGGCTATCACCAGTTGTGTCATCATATTGAGAAATTGTCCATCCAAGATTGTCATATTCCTCATCCAATACACCATTGGTTGATAACTTATAGGTTCCAGCTTTAATATCACGGCCAACTACCCATTCGCCCTGGCCTAATTGATCTCCTGCAGTGGTATTCTTTGATACTGCTGTAAGCTTAATTTTCGATATACCATCCAATTTAAGAGTATCACCATCAAATAAAATTATACGAATCTTACTTGGATAGCCACTATCACTGCCACTAACAGCACCAAGATAATTAATAAATAAGCTGTCAACGCTTTTTCTTTCACCTGTAATATTACCGCTCCCACCCAGAATTTCTAAATCATAAATTCCCGGTACAACCTCGGAACTTTTACCAACAGTGATAGTTCCTGTTACCATTAAATCTCCGGTTGATTTTCCATTTGCGGCTAGCTTATTCAATAATTCAAGTGAACTTTCTTTCTTACTGTCTTTCTTGGACGAAGTTGTGTCAGCTTTTTTTACTCCATTTGAAGAAATTGACGATGTTTCACTTGCATCCTTCGTAGCATTTTCAATACTTTTTGAGTAGAAGGACTGTGATACAAGAACCAAGATTATTGTCACAACAGACAAAATTGTTCCTATCAGTCCTAATGTAATTTTACCCTTAGCTTTCTTTGAAATAATTAGTGTGATTATCCCTAGAATTAAAGCAATTATTCCAAACACAAAAGAAATATTATTGACTATAGGAATTAATGACCCTAAAAGACCCAGTCCTCCCAAAACAATTGTAACTATGCCCAATGCATAATGCCCTTTTTTCATTCCAAGTTCCTCCAACTGTGATAACTAAACATAATAATTAAATGTTATCACATTGTAAAACTAGCAACAAGAGCATGCCCGTAATACAGGAATTAAACGGACAACCTTTATAAGAACGGTTCTGGTGCAAATTTTCCTCGCTGACTTGATTTTAGTATACTGGGTGCCAAGAAACGAGGGATTGCGCGCATGAATCACTTTAAGGGACGCCACTTTCAAAAGGACATCATCTTAGTAGCCGTTGGCTACTATTTCAGATTCAGTCTCAGCTATCGTGACATCGTTGAATTGCTTCGGGATCGGGGTATCACTGTTCATCACACCACGGTCATGCGTTGGGTTCATCACTATGGCCCCATCTTTAAGGCTCTATGGCGTCGGCATCAAACAGCTCACGCTAAAAGTTGGCGAATCGATGAGACCTATATTCGAGTTAAAGGCCGTTGGGCCTATTTGTATCGCGCTATTGACAGTAACGGTTTGACCATGGATTTTGAGCTACGAAAACACCGCGATTATACCGCATCCTATCACTTTTTGAAGCGTCTCTTGACGACCAATGGTCGGCCTGATCGATTAGTCACTGATCAATATCGGGCAACACTGAAAGCAGTGAAGCACCTGATAAAGCAAGACTATTTGAGCAAATCAGCCCACCAATGTTCCAAATATCGAAATAATTTGATTGAACAGGACCACCGATTCATTAAACGTCATCGTGTCCGCTCAGCAAGCTTTCAAAGCATTCGAACCGCTAGTGCAACGTTGAGCGGTGTGGAAATTGTTCACGCAATACGCAAAAGAACCCGACGAGAGTTAAGTCTCATCGGGTTCTCAGTCGTGGACGAATTAGAAGCATTGTTAGCTGCATAACCTTCAACATAGGATCAATAGCTGGTTAGATGGTCATCTCTCACACTGTTTGCACCAGATCCGTAACAAGTAATATGGAAAATCAAAAAACAACTACGGGACTGCCGAGTCTGCCAATAAGTACCCTGTTTGCCATGACTTTTGGGTTCTTCGGCGTTAACATGGCATTTTCGCTGCAAAGCTCGCAAATGGGAAGAATCTTTCAAACAATCGGTGCTGATCCGACCAAGCTTGGCTTCTTCTTCATTTTGCCGCCACTGATGGGAATGATCGTTCAACCATTAGTCGGCAAGTATTCTGACTTAACATGGAATCGATTTGGTCGTCGGATGCCTTATCTTTTGGTCGGCGCACCAATTGCGGCTTTGGTTCTGATCCTTCTGCCCAACGCGGGATCATTTGGTTTCGGGTATGGTTCATTAGCCGCGCTTTGGTTTGGTGCAATTGCGGTTCTGTTCATGGATCTGTCTTCAAACGTCTGCATGCAGCCATTCAAGATGATTATTGGTGATATGGTTAACGAGGATCAGAAAGACTTTGCTTGGTCCTGGCAACAAATTTTCTCTAACATGGGTGGAATTCTAGCAACCTTAATGCCATTCATCATGACGCTTTTAGGGGTTTCCAATACTGCTAAGAAGGGCTCCTTGCCTAACTCAGTCATCTGGACCTTCTACCTGGGCGCAGCTGTACTGCTCTTAACCAGTATCTTCACGCTGGCCAAAGTTCATGAATACAACCCTCAAGACTATGCCAAGTACCATGGCGTTGATATTGCAGCCAATCAAGAAAAGCTTAGTTTCGCAACTTTGCTGAAGAACGCACCTAAGGCATTTTGGCAGATCTCTCTCGTTCAGATGTTCTGTTGGTTTGCGTTCCAATACCTTTGGACTTACGGTACTGGTGCTGTTGCAAAGAATGTCTGGAATGTAACTGATCCGTCAACGGCTGGCTATCAGGCTGCCGGCAACTGGTTCGGTGTTTTATCCGCGGTTCAGTCGATTTCAGCCGTACTGTGGGGAATGGTTCTGTCAAAGACCAAGCCAAACCAGCGCAAGACGATGTATCGTTTAGGTCTGGTTCTTGGCGGACTTGGCTTTATGTCAGTGTTCTTCATTCACGATAGGATGCTTTTGATTCTTTCTTTCGCTCTGATCGGCATTGGCTGGATTTCAATGAACTCGATTCCGTTTGCCCTGCTGACGACTGCGCTGGCCGGTAAGCATGAAGGGGCATATCTGGGATTGTTCAACTGCAGCATCTGCCTGCCGCAAATCATTGCTTCCGTTGCCAGCTTTGCCATCTTCCCATTGATTGGCAAGTCCATGCCGGGGATGCTCCTTTTGGCCGGTATTGTTTTTGCCAGCGGCGCACTGTTTGTCAGCCGAATTCAAGAACAGCCCAATGCTTAATTGAAGTAGTTTATCGTTTACTCATATCTATCCTAAAAATCTTAAAAAATGAAATCCCTGTCTCAAAATCGAGGCAGGGATTTTATTTGTCAGCCATTTCAGAAGCCATTGTGTCGTGCAGAATTCGTAAATCGCTGATGGACGCATTGCGGAGTCATTTTGGGCAGCAAAACGTACTCGTTGAGGGTGCACTATAGGTGCGAACCGAGAAAATTGGTATCCACGTCAAATCCCTGGGCCTAGAATAAAAAGTGTACAAGTTAAATAGAGACTCTGATTTAGTATAAT
>ERZ1036424.225-NODE-225-length-35835-cov-4.755031_pt1 | contig 35835 bp, 31 predicted proteins | sample MGYA00514221_ERZ1036424 | MGnify/ENA primary metagenome ERZ1036424 (study PRJEB33795, sample SAMN09464939) | human gut metagenome | host: Homo sapiens | place: USA: Stanford, California | collected 2016-11 | study: EMG produced TPA metagenomics assembly of the... | reverse complement strand
TCGATACTTTAAAGTCTGGTGTTCCTTCTGGTATTTTCTTAATATCTTGTACTGAAGGTCCTTTACCATATTCTAATGATGCACCTTCTACTTGGTATGCTGATGTTGATGCTCCCCATAAAAAATCCTTTGGAAAATTCTTTAAATTCTTATGAAACATAAAACCACTCCACTTCTATTTATTTTAATCTTATTTTAATTTAACAATTTTATTTCCTTCTGTTGACATTAATATATCATCAAATAAAAAATATTCCTATACATCTAACGCCTTTAGTGACATATGCATTATTGTTGTCATATGTTTTTTTCAAAAACATGTTGTTTCACCACTTAAGTATATTATGGACCTTTAAGCTTTGTGAATACTCTCCGAAAATGAGGGCATATGTTTATTTTGCCTGCTGAAAAATTTTATATAGTTAATCCTAATAGTGATTGATAAATCTTAAATATAAGAATCTTCTATACAAAGAAATAGAGTCATGCTTTTACGCAAAGTGCATAAGAAAAAATAAGCTTAGAGTTTCATTATTTCATGGCTTAAAATTGTTATTGTTTGAGCAAAGCGAGTTTAACAATTTTAAGTTATGAAATAATAGAAACTCTTGCTTATTTTTTCAGCAATTGAAGTAAATGCATGACTCTATTTCTCTTAGAACATCTTTACATAAAATTTTTCAGCGATCGTAATAAATATATATCCTCTGTTTCGGCGAGTATTCACACAACTCAAAGGTTCATAATATCTTTATACTAGTCTTCAAAAGTTAAGAAATTATATAATGCACCAATTAAATTCGAATCATTACAGTATGTACATTTCTCAACTTCTACTTTTGGTAGATCAACTCTAACTGCAGTTGAATATCTTCTGTAGCTTTTATCTAAATTTTTCTTTATATATTCTATTAGAATTGGTTGTTCACTTATTCCTCCTCCAATAGCTATCTTTTCTGGATCAAATACACATTGTAAGTTTATAATTTGATTAGCTATATTCTTAGTAAATTCATCTAGTACTTTTAAAGCATCTTTATCGCCATCATTAATATGCTTAAATACTGTAAATCCATCAACAACCTTCTCATCTAATCCTTTAATCTCTGCGAAAGAGCTTAATAATCCAATTGATCCATTTTTTCTAGCCCAGATATTATCTACATTATCAACATCAGAAAAATTAGTCATAATAAAACTAAACTCACCTGCAAAAAAGTTCTTTCCTTTATGTACCTTTCTGTCTTTAATTACTCCTCCACCTATTCCTGTTCCAAGGACAATAACAATCCCATCATTGCAATCTTTTAGGCTACCTTTCCATACTTCTGCAAGAGCTGCACACTTTCCGTCATTTTCTATTCTAATTTCAGTATCACAACGCTCTTTTAATATTTTAACTATTTCTTTTCCTGCATTGTATTCTAAATTTCCACCACTATGAGCATATCCTCTTTTTGTATCTAATATTCCAGGCATACTTATAGCTATCCCTTTTATCTTGCCCTTATATAAATCATATATTTTACCAATTGTTTCTGTAAAATTTTCAATATTATCTAATGGTGTTGGTGTTTTTCCTTTTTCAAGGAACTCTGAATCTTCTGTCATAAGTGCATACTTAATAGAACTTCCTCCAACATCTAATACTAAATACTTGTTATCTTTCATTGTAAAACACTCCAATCTAAATCACACACCATTTTTTTAATTTTAAGTCTGTATACTTATTAAATATTTTTATTCGCATTACATGACTTTAATTTATATTTAAAATTTCAGCATATGTGTTTAAGATTTAGGGAATAGTAATTGGGTTTTGAGTTAATGGTAATTGATAGTTTATAAGTTATTATTTTATGAGATATTATTTTATTCCCTAAATTACTTATAACTATATCATCTATTGAAAACCTTTTATACACATCTTTACAATTTAGTAACATATGTGTTTATTTTGTAACTTATTTTTTTGTAAAACAGGCTGTTTTAATATGTTCTATATAATTTTCTCCCATGATCTTTCCACCTTAATATAGATTATCAAATTCTATTTCTAATTTGGATGATTTTAAATAATTGAAGATTTTCACTATTCTAAAATATATTAAACTTCTCCATTTAAAACTTTATAAATAGCTTTAGCAACTCCATAATTATCATTTGTATCTGTTATATATTTTGCTTTTTCTCTTATTATAGGAACTGCATTTTCCATTGCAAAAGATATTGGAAATTCGTTAAACATTGAATAGTCATTAAAACTATCCCCAAGAACAATTACTTCATCCTTTTTTATCCCCATCTTATCAATAACTTTTGATAAAATAATTCCTTTTTGCGCCATTTCACTATTTATTTCTATGTTTTTTGTAAATGTAGATGCAATAGATAATCCTTTCATAGTCTCTAATCTCTTTTTTACATGTAGAGTAGTTTCTTCATCATTATAAAAAGCAACAAATTTTCCTATTTCTATATCACTATTCAAAAATTCATTTATATCTGTAATATATTTTAATTCTACAAAATGTGGATGATTCTTAGCAAGTTTAATTGCATCTTCAAAAGTAGTGCCAGGATCAAAAGTTTGTATTCTATAAGCAACCTCTTTTAAAGCTTCTTCTTTAGTGTTTACAGTATGAAGTCCCTTATTAGTATATATTTCAACTGAAAGTCCATCTTTCTTTATTAAATCTATTACTTTAGCAGCATCATTTTTATTTATATAAATCTCTTCTAAAATGTTTCCATCTTCATCTCTATATTCTCCACCATTTAGCACTATACATTGGCATCTTAAATTACATTCATCAAGAATTGGCTTAACGTCCTCATAGGCTCTTCCTGTTGCGATTGTAAAAATTAATCCTGCTGCTTCCGCTTTTCTTATAGCTTCTAAATTTTCTTTTGATATTTTGTGTTGTGTATTAAGTAATGTTCCATCCATATCAGATGCTATGAGTTTTATCATTATTTACTTTCCTCCTGAATTCTAGTAAAATTTTTCTGTTTTATCTCTCTTTATATTAACATATCAAATTTAGATTAAAATATACTTATTTTAATCTATCATAATAATTATAAATTGTAGCAAAACAAAAATAGATATTCTTGCAACACAACCATTAATGTCTTTTGGAATAACTATGTCAACTTATGCCGCTTTAATATTAGCTGATAAGTTAGGCTCTTTAGCTATTTGCCTTGCAAGTCCAATAGCTTGGATAGGTGCTGTTATTCCTCTTAGTTTCTCATACTTTTCCACAATGAAGAAATTATCTAATCCTAGTTCAAAAACATTAGAAGCTATTAACTAGTATAATCTTTAAAACTATATTTAAAATTTCTTCTACTAGTATAATAGTTAACTATAACAAATAGATACTATAGCTAGTTTAAATATCCAAAACAATAAATAAAAACAGCTTCCATAAATAATAGGACGCTGTTTTTATTTATATTTAATACCTTATAATAGTTAATTAATAATCTTATTGTATAAATTAAAATCCATTATTTTCTGTAACTTCTTTAATCCATCTACCTGATTTTTTAATTGTCTTCTTTTGAGTAGCTAAATCCACTGATATAAATCCATATCTATTTTTATATGCATTACACCATGACCAACAATCTATTGGTGTCCATGTATGATATCCAAAACAATTTGCTCCTTCAGCAATTCCTTTATGAAGGTATCCTAAATGCTCTTCATAAAAGTCTATTCTATAATCATCTTCTATTACTCCTTGAGCATTAATATACTTTTCTTCACCTTCAACTCCCATTCCATTTTCTGAAATGTACCAAGGTATGTTATTATAATTATCTCTTATGTTTATAGCAATGTCATATATACATTGTGGATATATTTCCCATCCTCTATATGGATTCATTCTTCTACCTGGCATCTCATAATCATCAAAATACTTATTAGGCATCCATCCATTTGATTCATCAAAGCTTTCTTCTTTAGCCTTAACTCTTCTAGGTTGATAGTAATTTACTCCTAAGAAGTCTATAGTATTTTCTTTTATAATCTTCATTTCTTCTTCTGTTGATTCCCAAATAACATTATCTTTAGTTAAAGTCTCTATCAATAGCTTTGGAAATTCACCTTTAATTGCAGGATCTAAGAACGAATTATTGAAAAAGTCTTCTGCAAATCTTGAAGCATTTAAATCTTTTTCATCTTGTGATCTTGGGTATGCAGGTGTTAAATTAAGTATTATTCCTATTTTTCCACCTTCTTTATCTAATCCTAACTCTCTAAATGCTTTTATAGTTTTAGCTGATGCTAAATTTAAATTATATAATACTTGAACTGCTTTTTTTCCATCAACTAATTTAGGATAATGGAATTGATACAAATATTCTCCTTCAACTACAACCATTGGTTCATTAAATGTAGCCCAGTGTTTAACTCTATCTCCAAATAGCTCAAAACATTTTTTAGCGAATACTACAAATAAATCTACTACATGCTTTGATTCCCATCCACCATATTTATCATATAATTCAACTGGTAAGTCAAAATGATGTAAATTCATAACTGGAAGTATATTATTAGCTATACATTCATCAATTACATCATTATAAAATCTTACTCCATCTTCATCAGCTTCTCCAGTTTCAAAATCTTTAATTAATCTAGTCCATTGAATTGAAGTTCTTAAGCTATTTAATCCTATTTCTTTTATTAATTTTATATCTTCTTTATAGCTGTTATAAAAATTTGATGCTACATTTGGACCTACTCCATTAAAAAATGCTTCTGGCTCTGTGTCAAACCAATAGTCAAACCCGCTGTCATGTTTTTTATTAAATCTTCCTTCTGATTGTGGGCCTGATGTTGCTGATCCCCACCAAAAATTTTCTGGAAATTTATATTTTATACTCATCTTTTCCTCCTACTATATATAAATATTTCGTATTAGCTTAATCCATAACTGAAGTTTTGTTTATATCTTTAAATTCAAACTTTCTAGTATCTGTTACTTCTTTATACCATTTACCTGATTTTTTTATTTTTCTATTTCTATTATCATTTAAATTTACTTCTATTAATCCATATCTATTTTTAAAAGCATTAAGCGGTGAACAATTATCTAGTGAAGCAAATAGCCAATAGCCTTTGCAATTAGCTCCATCTTCAATTGCTTTAATAAGCCATGCTAAATGTTCTTTTATAAAATCAATTCTATAATCATCCTGTATTTCACCAGATTCATTTTTATAAATATCTTCTCCTTCTACTCCCATTCCAGACTCTGCTACAAACCATTCGATATTTCCATAGTCTTCTTTGATTCTCATAGCCACATCATATAATGCTTTAGGATAGATTTCCCATCCTCTATAAGGATTCATTCTTTTACCTGGCATATCCCACTCTGAAAAATACTTTTTAAAATTAAAAGGAGTATTCTGATTCCACTCGACTTCTGGTGCTTTAACTCTCATCGGCTGATAATAATTTATTCCAAGCATATCAACAGTATTTTCTTTAATTACCTTCAATTCTTGTTCATTGTATGTAAACATACATCCTTCTTTTTCTAAAATATCAAATAATAACTTAGGATATTCTCCCTTAACAGCTGTATCCATAAAAGCTCCCCATAATAATGAATCTGCAATTTCTTTTGCTTTTAAATCATGGGCGTTTTCTTTAGTTCTTTCATAAATCAAACTAGGATTTAAAATAATTCCTATTTTACCATCTATCTTTAATTCCTTGAATTTTTTTATAGCTAATGCATTACACAGAATTTTGCCATGTATCCACTCCATGCCTCTTTTTGTATCAGTTACATATGGCCACCAAAATCCATCCATAAAACAAAGTTGTGGAATAACTATTGGCTCATTAAAGGTAAACCATTTTTTTACTCTTCCTGAAAATCTCTTAAATACTTCTTCTGCGTATTTAACATACATATCAACTACTTTTCTTGATGCATACCCATCATATTTTTTATAATAATACTCTGGAAGCTCCCAATGCTCTAAACATATTATAGGTTCAATTCCTTCTTCTATAAGCCTATTTACTACATCATCATAAAACTCATATGCTTTTTCATTTACTTTTCCAGTTTCAAAATCCTCTATAAATCTTGACCAATCTATATTGAATCTATATTGCTTTAGTCCAACTTTCTTAAATAACTTTATATCTTCTTTATATCTATTATAAAAATCTGATGCCTTTGTAGGTCCTAAACCATTGTGCCATCTTTCTGGATAAGCATTATACATTAAGTGCGGAAAATGATTATGGTTTTCATCCTTATCAAATTCACCTTCCATTTGCCATGCAGCTCCTGTTGCCCCTAGTTCAAAACCTTTTGGTAAAGAATATTCCATTATCTCTCTTCCTCTCTGTAACTTGACATTATTTTTAACTTTAGAATGAATGTACAATAAGTTAATATTATTTTCATTCTAAATCTCATTAAGCGACTCCAAAATTATATTTTATGTCTATGTTAGGAAAATATTTTTCTATATCATACCATTCAGTTATTGAATCTCCAAAAAACAATACCCATCTAGATTTAGAATCTCTATTTTTCTTAATCATTTTAGCTATTGTATCTATTTGATAATCCCTTAATTGATAATAATTAGGATTATAAATAATATCTTCCCTCAAAACTTCTTCTCCTTATCTTATAAATAATTTAAATCATAAAATGTTTTTATAAGAATTTTAATATGACCTAAATATTTTAATTAAATCATTTCAACATTTGTTTTCGCAACTCTATCATGTATAGCTTTATTATTTTTAAATGCTAATATAACTGAAATTATAAATACTACACTTAATATGTTAGAAATAGTATTTATATATGAAGCATTTATTAAATCTCCAATTATATACGCAATTACTCCATATGGATTTAATATTAATATTTTAACTAAGCTTCTAACAAATAATTTTAGTTTAGAATTATTTTCTGATACGATCCTTATTTTAAAAATCTTCTTTGTTAATGATTGTCCATTTGTCAATAAAGGAATTACTATTTCCAATACACATAAAATTCCTAAATACCCAATACTAAATATAGGAGTTTTTATTATAGTATCAATAGCATCCTTATAATAAGTTAGATTTCCTGAAACTTCAGGTGTTCCATATGTATTGAAATAAAACAATAGTATCATTACAGCATATATTAAATACCAAATTACATAGTCTACTATAAGGGAAATAATTCTATTTTTCTTCAAATTATAGTTATCTTCATTCTTAGCATTATTTTTCATCTTTACTAAACCTTTCATACATTTGAATCATTAATGATGCCATATCCCTTATAGTTAATGCATTCATAAAATGATCTTGTGCATGTATTAATAAGATTGGTTTTTCTATAAGTTCTCCACCCATTTCTGATTGAAGTAAACTTGTTTGAATTTCATGTGCTTTTCCTATTTCTCTTCCAGCCTCTGATACCTTCTCTTTAGCTGCCTCTACATCTCCATCATTTAATAAATTTCTCACTGCATCAATAGCTATTGCCTTCCCATTTCCTGCACATAATATTAATTCCATTGATTGCTCTACTAATTTTTCATCCATTTTTTAGTCCTCCTTAATCATAAATGGAATAATCAATATTAAATAAGTCCTTTACTCAATATTGATATATTCCATTTTTCTAAAATTTCTTTTTTATTTTTTATTAAGCAGTAGCTTCTGCTTCAATTTCTTTTGCTTTGTTAGAAGCAATTACAAATGGTGCATATATTAATGTATCTACTGCTAGCCATACAACTTGTAATACTCCACCCATAAGTGATCCTGTTCCAATCATTCCACCAAAGAATAATGGCATTGTCCAAGGAACAACAAATCTAAATATTGGAACTAGTCCTGCTGAAATTGCTAACCATCCTATTATAGTATTAGCTAAAGGTGCTAATATATAAGGTATTAATAGCATAGGATTTAAAACAATTGGTAACCCAAATGCTAATGGTTCTTGAATGTTAAATAGCATTGCCGGTGCTCCAACTTTTGTTACAGCTTTCCAATCTTCTTTCTTTGAGAAAATTAAGATTGCAATAACAAGTCCCATTATGTGCATTAAACCTGCTTCAAAGAATCCATTACTGAATATATATGAAGCATCTCCAGCTTGGTTTGCTAATTGTGCTGGCATATAAACTGCATTTTGAATAGCAGCAGTAACATTGTGACCATGAATACCAAACCACCAGAAGAACCATACAATTGCTTGATAAAGTAATGCAAATCCAATTCCTTGTGAGAATCCCATAAGTGGTGCTTGGATAGCCATATATATTAAATCGTTTAATGCTGGTTGACTAGTCCACATTAATATTGCTGAGAATAATGCAAATAAACCTAAAGTAATTCCAACTGGTACCAATGCTGCAAATGATTTAGATACAGCTGGTGGTACACTAGGTGGCATTTTTATAGTTAATTTTTCATTTTTTGATAACTTTACAAATAACCAACTAGCAACTGTAGCAACAAGTATTGCTGTTAAAACCGCTTTATTTCCGAAGTAAGAAGTTCCAAAGCCGCCTGCTTCTCCAACTTTTTGTGGAGTTACAATTAAAAATGCTGCAAGTCCTGATAATGCAGTTGTAAATTGATCTCCTCCCCAAATAAATCCAAGTCTATAAGAAAAAGAAATAACTAAGAAAAGTGAGAAACAATCAAAACCTATTGTTGTTACTAATCCGCATAACGTTTGCCCCTTAGTTAATGCAGCAACAAAACCACTTGCTAAATATTCATCTCCACTTAAACCAGTAAATACATGTCCTAAATTTAATCCACTTGGACCCATTATAGTTCCTGATGGATCTAAAACAACCCAACTTAGAATTCCGAATATTGATCCAACTATCATAAATGGTAATATTGTAGAAAATGAATCTCTCATCGCTAATAGATACTTATTACTAGAAATTTTTCCTGCTATAGGCATCATCATTTTTTCTATTTTAGAAATAATTCCACTCATTAATAAATCCCCCATATCTTAATAAATTAAAATATTTTAATAATATTTACTACCAGTTCATTTATATCTTTTGGTTATAGTTATAAAATAAAATGATAATTATTTTGCATTAATTAATTCTAATGCTTTTTTTAGAACATTTGCGCCATTTATTAAACCATAGTCTCTCATATCAATTACAGTAGTTGGACACTTTCCAGACACTATTTTTTCAATTTGAGGTACCATATGTCTAATTTGTGGTCCAATTAAAATGACATCTGCTGAAGCAATTTTTTCATCAAGTATTTCTACTGAGAAAGCTTCGATATTGACATCTAAGTTTTGTTTTTTTGCCTCTTCTTGCATTTTTGCTACTAATATAGATGTTGACATTCCAGCGTTACAAACTAAATAAATATTCATATCATTTCCTCCTTAATTTGATTTCGTTTACAAATTTATTATATTATTCTTTTTTAATTTAGTCAACATATGTTATATCTTTTTATTTTAAAAATATATTCTTTTTCAATAGAATAAAAGCTTTTTTATTTTATAATGTGTTGATTTATTAATATTTTAGTAAAACTACTATACAAAATGTCGCTTAAAAATTGAATTTAATATTATTTTTTATGTAAATCTGTTTTTAAACTATAACGATTATTATAATTGAATCACCATCTAAAAATATCTGTATTAATTTTCCAAATTAATACAATAAAAAAACTTTGTCTCAATTAATAAGAGACAAAGTTTAAAACCTGTTGTTCTAATCTATTTGTTATATAATATATTACATTTATGTTTTATATTAATTCTAACCTTGTTTTTCTATTTCTTCTATTACATCTTCAAATTGAGAAAGATGTTTTTTATGTGCAACTAACATTTCATTTAAAACAGTCTTAGCAATTTCTCCACTTGGTACTAATGGATTTATTGTAAATGCATGAAGTGCTTTATTATAGTTTCCTGTTACAGCTGCTGAGATTGTTGTTTCTTCCATCCCCTTCATAAGTTGTACCATTCCTCTTGGTGCTGGATCAAATTTACCCCAGTTTATTGGTTGAGGACCATTTGCTGTTATTATACTTGAAACTTCTACTATTGAATCATATGGAAGATCTTCAAGTGCTCCATTATTTTGTGTACTTACTACCATAGTAGTTCTCTTGTCATTATATATTGAAGCAATTAATTCGCAGGCTGCATCACTATAATGTGTTCCACCTCTCTTTGTTAATTGTTCTGGTTTATAGTCTAGCTTTGGATCTTTATATAGTTCAAACAATTCTGCTTCGGTTCTCTTTACCACTTCAGCTCTTGTTTCACCTTTACTAAACTCTTCTAATTCAGATTTCAACATATCATCTGTAATATAGTAATATCTGTGATATGGACAAGGTAAAATACCTAAATCTTTAATTTGTTCATATTTAAATTTAATGTCTTTAATATTAGCAACTCCTGCATCTTCTTTTTCTTCTGCTTGCGCTGGATCATATAACTTGCCAATTACTTCTTCTGTTCTTTCATTTCCATCTTTATCCCAAACTCTATGCCAGTGGAAATGATTTAAGCCTGCAAATTTAAAGAACAATTCATCTTTGTCTATTCCTAATGCTTTTGCATCATCAAATATGCAATTAATAGGTACATTACAAAGACCTACTGTTTTATCCCATCCACCATATTTAATAGCAGCTTCTGTTACCATTCCTGATGGATTTGTGAAATTAACTAGCCAAGCATCTGGGCATAATTCTCTCATATCATCTATGATATCCAGTATCACTGGAATAGTTCTAAACGCCTTGAACATTCCACCTGCTCCATTGGTTTCTTGTCCTATCATTCCATGACTAAGTGGTATTCTTTCATCCTTTATTCTTGCATCTAAAAGTCCTACTCTAAATTGAGTTGTAACAAAATCTGCTCCTTCTAAAGCTTTTCTTCTATCTAAAGTTAAGTTAACCTTCCAATCAAGTCCTGCTGCTTTAACCATTCTTTGAGCCATGGCACCTACTATTTCCAATTTTTCTTTTCCTTCTTCAATATCCACAAGCCATATTTCCTTAATAGGGAGTTCATCTTTTCTCTTTATAAAACCTTCAATTAATTCTGGAGTGTAACTTGAACCTCCACCAATTGTAACTATTTTTATTTCATTTTTTCTCATGGTAGTTCCCCCTTAAATACTTATTAAAAATTCGTTTTCATTTTGCACCTTTAGGATATCACAGAAAATATATAAATACTTCTATTTTGAGATTTTAGAAACATATAGTACATATTAGTGAATTGTTATTTTCAAAAACAATGTGTTTTATTATATTTTAACTATTCCAATTCAGAAAATCATAAAAAGAATAGTAAGTCTTTTTTTATTAGGCTTAAATAAATACACGCTCTATATTCTTACTAAAATTATTCAATAAAAATATTGTAACTACATTCAAATTCTTTTCCTTCTTCTAGCCATATTATTCCTTCTTTATCTTTAAATTCACCATTAAAGTCTTCATAATCCGCATGTCCAAACCATGGTTCTAAACATACAAATGGTGCTCCTTTATCTGGTGCCCAAAATCCTATGTATGGGAATCCTTTAAATTCAACTGATAGTGACTTTTTACTTTTTCTTGATTTTATTGTCACTTTATCTGATTTTAAATCGTCAAAAATTAGAACACCATCTTTAAATAATTCTTTTGATAATGGAATTGTATTAGAATCCTTTAAACATTCATGTCTCTCTTTGCATATGTAGGCTTCTTCATTTACTCCCATAAAAGAACTTGTTTCTATTTCATTAAACTCAAGATAGCAATCTTCTATGCTTTCATTTTCTTCTATTGGACACATAAAAGCTGGATGTGCTCCTATGGAAAATAGTATTTCTTTATTATCTAAATTTCTAACTTTGTATATTACTTTTACACAATTATCTTCTATTTCATATGCTATTATTAATAAAAATTTATATGGATATACTTTTAATGATTCATCAGAATATTTTAATTGAAAAGCAATATAGCTATCTGTTTTTTCTATTAAATCAAATTCTGAAATTCTAGCTAAACCATGAGCTGGCAATTCATATTCTTGTCCACCAATTCTATATTTTAAATCTTTAGTTTTACCCACTATTGGAAATAATGTAGGCGCATGATACTTCCAATATTCAGGATTTCCATTCCATAAATATTCTGTATTTTCTTTTTGTTCTATTAATGAATGTAATTCTGCTCCATGATCACTTACTCTAATCTTAATTTTGTCATTTTCTAATGAATAAATCACAACTAATCTCTCCTCATATAATAAAATAATAATCCCTTAAATCTCTGTAACTTCTACTTTTTTCATTAGTTCTTCAACTACAGATTTATTTACAAATCCAGTTTCTTTTTCCATAGCATTGGCTGTACCACAGGCTGATGCAAGTTTTAGTGTGTCTTCTATAGAATAACCTCTCTCAATTCCAACTGCTATTCCTGCAACATATGAATCACCAGAGCCAACTGGATTTACAGCATTAACTTTTTCAAATGTTACTCTATAAAACTTTCCGTTATACCCTGCAATAGATCCCTCTTCCCCTAAAGATATAACTACAAATTTTATTCCTTTATTATGAAATTCTTTAATCTCTTTTATAGCATCCTCTACTGAATTTATCCTTCTTCCTGTTAAAGCTTCAATTTCATCTCTATTAGGTTTTATAAAATAAGGTTTACCCTTAATCCCATCTTTTAATAAATTACCACTAGTATCTAATAAAAATTTCTTTTCTTGAGCATTAGACATTTCTATTAATTTTCTGTAAAAATTACTTGGAACATTTCTAGGTACACTTCCTGATGCTACAACAACTGTTGCATCAGGAAGTAAATCAATATATTTATCTAAAAACTCTATTTGTTCTTTTTCTGTAACTTCTGGTCCTGGTTCAAGTATCTCTGTTTGTACTAAATCATCTGTAATAAATGCCAAACACTCTCTAGTTTCTCCACTTATTTTAATGAAATCTTGCTTTATGCCATAATCCTTAAGCCTATCTTCAATAAATTCTCCAGATTTTCCACCAAGTAAACCTGTTGCTATACAGTTTTCTCCTAATATAGTTGCCACATTAGCTACATGCAATCCCTTTCCCCCTGGAGTATTTTCAACGCTTCTAGCTCTCATTACCTTTCCCTTTTCTATATTTTCTATTTCATATTTTTTATCTATTGATGCATTTAAATTTAAAACTAAAATCATAATTTACCTCCATTAGTCTATATTTTCATAAAAGCGTAGAAAGTATCCTCTCTACGCTTTTATTATCTTTATATTAGAGTGTTAGTTTATTTATATTTTATAAATTATAGAATGATAATTTGAATTTTATAATTTTCTCTATGTTGACTATAAATTTTATTGCTATTGTCTTTTATCCTGTTGTGTCGTAAAATGATTATTGTTGATATTTATTTTATATTTTTATTTTTCTATATTTTCTTAGGTTTAGTATATCTATTCCTAAGATTTTTTTAATTTCAGCATACTGACATTTTCTGTTCTATTTATGCCTTAATTATTTTAACTAATATCTATTTGCACTCCCACAAACATCAATCTTGTGCTTTACTATCTCTTTCATAGCTTTCTTACCTGGTGCCATATATTTTCTTGGATCATTTGCATCTGGATTTTCCTTAAAGAATTCCTTTACTGCATCAGAAAATGGAATCTTTAAATCTGTTGCAACATTTACTTTACAAATTCCAAGTGAAATTGCCTTTTTAACCAATTCATCTGGTACATTTGATGCTCCATGAAGTACTAATGGTACACTTACCTTGCTTCTTATTTCTTTTAATCTTTCAAAATCAAGCTTTGGTTCCCCTTTGTATAATCCGTGAGCTGTTCCAATTGCTACTGCTAAAGAATCTACTCCTGTCTTATTTACAAAGTCTACTGCATCATCTGGATTTGTATACATTGCATCTTTTTCATCAACTACTAAGTCATCTTCTTGTCCACCAAGTTTTCCAAGTTCAGCTTCAACAGTTGCATCATATCTGTGCGCATATTCAACTACTTCTTTTACTATTTTTATATTTTTTTCATATACTTCTTTTGACGCATCTATCATACATGATTTAAAACCATTATCAATATATTTCTTTATTTCATCAATTTCCTCAAAATGATCTAAATGTATTGCAATTGGAATATTATATTTACTAGCTGCAACCTCTGCTATTGCCTTTATATATTCTCCACCTGCATAATCTATTGTTGATGGTGTGCCTGCTAATATTACTGGTGATCTCATTTCCATTGCTGTATCCACTACTACTTGTACTGTTTCTAAGTTGTGTATATTAAATGCTGGTACTGCATATCCTTCTCTTTGTGCTTTTAAAAGCATTTCTCTTGTTGAAACTATTTTATCCATACATATCTCCTCACATATTTCCTAAAAATTAATCGTGATATTCTCCTCTATCCCACTTTTCTAAGAATTCATCAAAGAAATTATCATTTTGGAATTGATCTTCTTTTCTAGTAGCTATAGCATCAATCTTTTCTATAATCTTCTTATCTTCGTCTGTAGGTTCAAACTTTGTTTCAATAAAAGCATCTATTATATTTTCCATTAATCCAACACCAGTAATTCTTCCACCAAAACCTATTATATTCGCATTTAAATGTTTTTTGGCATATACAGCTGTTGAAACATCTCTTACTAAAGCTGGTCTTGTTCCAACAACCTTAGCTGTTGATGCAGTTACTCCAACACCTGTACCACAAAGAACTACTCCTAAATCTGCTTCTCCTGAAACCACCTTTTCTGCTGCTTTCTTTCCGAATATAGCATAATGTGTTCTTACATGATCATAAGTTCCACAATCTATAACCTTGTGTCCTTTCTCTGTTAAATACTCTACCAAATGTATCTTTCTATCTGTAACAATATGGTCACATGCAATTGCTATTTTCATATTTCCTATTCCTCCTTTATAACATTTTATTTAACATATCTACTCTAATTTGATGTCTTCCACCAGCATATTCTGATTCTAAATATCCACTTACTATTGCTTCTGCTAGCTTTTCTCCAACTATTCCAGATCCAATCGCTATAACTGATGTATTGTTATGGCTTCTTGTCATATAAGCTGAATGCTCATCTGAAACCTCTGCACAAATTATTCCCTTATGTTTATTTGCTGCCATAAAAGAACCAGCTCCATATTCATCAATTAAAATTCCTCTATCTCCCTCATTAGATAAAATCCCTTTACAAACTCTATCTGCTGAATCTACAAAATCTACTTCATCTTCTGTTTTATCTATAACTTCATGTCCTTCTTTTTTTAAATATTCTTTTAAATGGTTCTTTAAATTACTGCCTGCTTTATCTGATCCAATTAAAACTTTCATTTTCTTCCTCCTTAATATAATATAAATTTATTTACATTTTTTAATTAATTGTTAATGCTATACTTATCTTAAATCAAGTTTTCTTTCAAAATATTTTTAATAGTTGCACTTTTTATTAGTATCAGCACTTATTTAAAATTAAGCCTTAAATAAGTGTTTAATCTTTTGTTGATCTAACATATTAATTTGTAAAATTTAAATTTATAAATGTACATTTGACTTTCATAATTTTACTAAGTAACATGTTAATTCATTTGTTTAAATTATATATTTATGGGTGATTATGAGCTTTTAATGTTTCATATATGTTTTATGGGTGGTTAAAATTTTTAATACTTTTTGATTTTTACTTTTATTATTTTAAATTTAATCTTTCAAACTGCTCTTCTGGAGCATCCATTTCTTTTAATCCTTTTTTGATTAATTCAATATATTTATTTTCTATTTTTTCATTTTTAATTAACTCTGTTTGCAAATAATCCTCTTTTATATTAAAAAGCATATTATCTTTTGTATATTTAATTCCATCTTCTACGTTATCAATTATTGATGGTCTTTCTACCGGAATCCTATATAATGGATAATTAGTTCTTTTTAAGAATCTCCCCATTTCAATTTGATCTTCTATTCCTTTACCCAAATATTTTCTTATAGTTGTAGGTATGCATGTATATTCGTAACAAGGTTTATTTTCCTCATTGTGGGCTCTAAAATAAGTATGTTCTCCATCTGTTACATTTACAGCTAACCCATGATATCCATATAATGCATATTCTCTTTGGTAACTTCCATTATCCGCAATTGGTTTCCATGACTTTCCTTGTACTTCTTCTGGAATTTCAATTTCACTATAATCTAAAACAGTTGGCATAATATCAATATTTTGAGTTATACTACTTACTCTTTCCCCTGCTCTTTCTCCATTAGGGAAGCGAACTAGTAATGGGATATGTGCTAATTCGTTATACATATGCATATAGTTCTTTCCAAAATAATTTCTTTCTCCTAAGAAATATCCATGGTCTGTTGTTACTATTATCATAGTGTCTTCATACATATCTAAATCTTTTAACCTTTGTATGAACTTTCCAAAGTGGTTATCTGTCATAGTTAATAGTGCTGCATATCTTTTATTTATATACTCTAATGCATCTTCTGGAACGTCTACTTCACCATAAGTAGGTGTTTCAAAATATGGTCCTTCATATTTGTTATCATACATATCCATATATTCATCTGGTACATCAAATGGCTCATGTGGATCAAAAGTTTCTACTAATAAGAAGAAATCATCATGTCCCTTATTATCTTCTATCCATTTTGATGCTGCTTCAAATGTTTTTGGTGTTGGATATTCATCCTCTGTAGGCCAATTAGTTCTATTCCATTGATACTGCTTTCTTAATTTCCCATAGTAATCATCTGGCATAAATGTTGGGTCATCAATTCTAGATATCCAAGGATCTCCTTCTTGTCCTCTATAAAAATCCCATGTACTGAATTGTTGAACATAATCCTCTCCACCTAATCTAAAATAATGTGGATGATCTGTTACAATATGGCTAAATACATTTTTTTGTGCTAATACCTTTGGTAGCGTTATATCAAACGGTTCTATTGGTCCCCATGATCTTTCTAAGAAATTTAATCTTCCTGTCAATATGTCTCTTCTTGCTGGCATACATGGTGCTGAGCCAACCCAGTGATTATCAAAAGTAACTGCTTCCTTTGAAAATTTAGTTAAATTAGGAGTTTTCACCCATGTATCTGGATTATAAACTTCTATCATATTTCGTTTTAAAGTATCCATTAAAACAACTACAGTTCTCATTTGCCTCCTCCTTTTCCTATAAAATCATTAAATAAATCTAATTTTAATATCTATACCTTCTTAGATAGGATTTATATTTAATTTAATAAACTCTATCTTAATTACCTTCATAAATATTATTAGCAAATTCTATGCCAAAACAAATATCCCTAGCAATTCAGCCATTTTTTGACTACTCCAATACTTATTAATACTCATTATTTTTTTAAAATACTATTCTTATATGCCTTTAATACTCATTAAGTTAAGACTATTAGAATAATATTTTTATTAATAAAATGTCTTAGCTTAAAATATGGCTTAAAGAATCTACTGGCTTTCTTCCAACAATTAATTTTTCTCCATCTGTATATCCTTCTTCTCTTCCTTCTAGTTCACTAATAAGTAATTCTCTAAAATGATTAATATTTTCTTGATAATTTTCTTCATTTATAAGATCTTTCAATTCATGTGGATCTTTTTCTAAATCAAAATATTGTTCTCTTCCTGTTTGAGAGAACCAAAGATATTTTTGTTTTCCATTTGTTATATAGTGATTTGAATCTTCTCCATAAGCATGTTCGCCATGAATATATTCTCTCCAGTTTGTATTTTCTTCATCTTCCATAAGATCCTTTAAACTAGCTCCATCTACTGTAGATGGTATTTCTATATCTGCACAATCTAATAATGTTGGCATTATATCCATAAGTTCAACCACTTCTTCTAAATTCTTTCCATGCTTACCTTTTATATGATTGCCTGGATCATATATTATGAATGGAACCTTTGCACTTCCTTCATAAGGTAATGCTTTCCTAAACAAATTATGATCTCCCATCATATCTCCATGATCTGATGTAAATAATATTATTGAATTTTTCAATTCTTTATACTCATCTAAAGCAATTAGAAACCTTCTAATTTGATGATCTATATGTGTTATTGATCCATAATAAGCAGCCCTTGCTCTCTTTAAAGCTTTCTTCTCAAGCTTTCCTTTTTTAGTATTAATGTCTAATCCATATTCTACTTCTTTATCATTATCACACCACTCACCCATAAATGGTTCTGCAAGATCTTCATTTATATATTGATCATAGTAAAATTGTGGTGGATCTAATGGTGAATGTGGTCTTACAAAAGACATTTTTAAGAAAAATGGCTTTGTATTATCTCTTCTTCTTAAAAAATCAATTGATTCTGATACTACCCAATTAGTTGGATGGCTTTGTTCTGGATATCCCCATGGTCTTGCTACCCATGAATTACGATCAAGCCCTATATCAGCTAAATCTACAGAGCTTCCTTCTTTTTCTTTAAACCATTTTAAATAATCATCACATTGCTCAAATTGAGTTCCACTTGACTTATCTCTTCCCCTACTAAATTTAAAATAACCATTATGTAAAACTATATTATGAAATCCACAAAGATTTCTCTCTGGATACACATGCATCTTACCTACACATTGAGTATGATATCCTGCTTTAGCAAACTCAGATGCTATAGTATTTTCATAATTCCAAGCTACCCCTTCTCCATATCCTACTCTTCCATGATTTTTTTGCTTCATTCCAGTTATTACTGCTGCTCTAGCTGCTATACAGCTTGGAACTGCTGAATATGCTTTTGTAAAATTAAATCCTTCTTTAGCCATCATATCTAAATTAGGAGTTTCAATATCTGGGTGACCATTTATACCAAGACAGTCCCCCCTCATTTGATCCACCATTATTAAAATTACATTAGGTTTCATAAATTCTCCTCCAAAATTCTAAAAATTAACCTATGTAAAGAAGAAATTTTCTTAATTACATAGGTATTGTACTTTTATACTAATATTCCACACATTGCAAGTATTACTGCTATAATTAATACTCCAAATATTATAGCGACTGCATGTTTACCATTCCATTTCTTTAATAGATAGAAACATATCATAGTTATTGCAAGTGGAAGTAGATTAGGCATAACCTTATCTAACATTTCTTGTAATACTAATGGATTTTCACCAGCTGCAAATTGGACTCCCAATTTTACTTTTACAGTAGTTGCAATTAATCCACCAGCTACTATAACTCCAAGAACATTTGCCATATTAGCTAGTCTATCTAATAGTCCTTTTCCTTCACCTGAACTTAAAATTTCTCTTCCTTTTGAATATCCCATGTTAAGTCCATAATATTTAATTGGGAAGTATAAAAGGTTTACAAGAAGTAGCATAAGTATTGGTCCCATTATATTACCTTGTATTGCAAATGCAGCACCAACACTACCACAGATAGGCATCCATGTAAAGTTTAACAAACTATCTCCAAGCCCTGCTAAAGGTCCCATTAAACTTGTTTTTAAAGAAAGTACTGAATCTTTATCTTCTTCATCTGTATTTTCTTCCATAGCTGATGTAACTCCTAAAATAAATGGAATTGTTACAGGATGGCTATTAAAGAATTCAAGATGTCTTTTCATAGCATTTACTTTTTCTTCTTTTGGTTTATCTTTATATAATTTCTTTAATATTGGATTTAAGCAGTATAAAGTTCCTAAGCTCTGCATTCTTTCATAGTTATGTGACATTTGGATTAATTGTGATCTCCAAAATACTTTGTTTAGTTCTTTTTTAGTAATATGTTGTTCACCCATTATAAATCTAAACCTCCTTCATAATCATCATCTACGCTTCCATTAACTACAGCTGTTTCAGTTGTATTGCTTCCACTGTCTTGTTTGCACATAATTAAATCATATAATCCTGCAAAACATGCACCTATTAATGCTAATGCGATAGTTGGAAGACCTAAGAATGTTGTTAATGTAAATCCTAAAATTAAAAACATCCACATATTTTTCTTTATCATCATCATAAGTAACATTGCAAGTCCTACTGCTGGAATTATCTTTGATGCAATTGTTAAACCTGACATTATGCTTGCTGGCACTATTGTTAATACATATTCTACCGCTGGTGCACCTAAGTAAACAGCTATGAATACTGGTACTGCTCTACTTAAGAAAAAGAATATTGCACCAAGATATTGTAATTTATCTATTTTGTCAAAATCGCCTGTCTCTGCTATTTTATCTGCTTTATGAACTAAAGAAATATTTGATGTCATAATTAACATTGATATTTGTTGTACTAGTAATGAAACTGGAATTGCAACTGCTATACCTGCTGCTTCTCCTCCACCTGATAAAATACCGATTGCAACACCAACTATTGAACCTGAAATAACATCTGGTGGTTGATAAGCACCTACATTATTTACACCTAACCACATAAGTTCTAGTGTACCTGCAATTATAAGACCTGTTTTTAAATCTCCTAAAATAATACCTACTACAAATCCTGCAAGAAGTGGTTTTCTAAACCCTAGATGTGGACCAAATTGATCCCATGAGCATATACCTGCCCATAATGCAATTAACAATGCTTTAATTAACATAATATAATACCTCCCCTTATTTTTAAAATATCTATTAATCTATTAAATTAATGTTTTAAAATCTACACTACTATCCTTTGGAACCATTTGTACATTTATTTTTATTCCCTTATCCATCATCTTTACAAAAGCTTGCTCTTCTTCTGGTGTAACTGATATTGCTTTAGTTAATCTCTTTCTTGTATCATTAAATCTCATTCCACCAGCATTTACTTCTTTTATATCTACTAAACCAGATTCAACGATTTTTAGTACATCTATTGATGTTGTAAATAATAACATTGTTGATTTTTTTATTTCGCTTTTCTTAAGGATATTTATAAATTGATCTACTCCAAATATCATAACCTTAACCCCTGGAGGCGCTGCAAGTCCAACTACTGATTTTTGTATTGGGTCATTAGCTGCCTTGTCATTAATAATTAATACTTGTTCTATTTCATAATTTTTAATCCAAGTAGTCGCTACTTGTCCATGAATTAATCTGTCATCGATTCTAACTAATTTAACTCCCATATTTAAATCCTCCTAAATATTTATTTATATTTTTTAAAGTGAAGATTCTTCATTTGAATCTTGACCTTTTAGTTTCTCATTTAAATTTATAAAAGTCTCTTTAGATGTTGCTTCTAATTTTTCTTTAATTTCTTCAATAGGTAAATCTCTAATAAGAAGTAACTCTAAAAGTACTGGTAAATTAAATCCTGTATAAACTTCTACCTCTGCACCTTCTAATAATATTCTTGAACTTGAGTTACTTGGAGTTCCTCCAAAAATATCTGCAAGTATTAATACCTCTCTCTCATTCTTAACCCTTCCATATGCTAATTTTAATTCTTCAATTACATCTTCTAAATCCTTGTCATCTGTTACTGATACTATTTCGTAATTTTCTTGTTTTCCTACTATCATTTGCGCACTGTCCATTGCATATTTTGCAAAATGACCATGGCTTATTAAAATAATTCCTATTTCCTTCATTTGTTTCATCCTCCTCTCACAAATATTAATAGCAAGTCCTGTGCCAATAAAGACTATTACTAGTGTTTTAGCCATTTAATACTTTTCCTAATACTTATTAATACTCATTGATCTGAGTAGATACTATTATATAATCTCTTTAATACTCATTATGGATATACATATTTTTTGCGTATTCCTTACACAGTTAATCTTTATTTATTTTATAACTTGTATTTATTAGCAATTTCTTTTAATATAAAGTTGTATATGTTTTATGGGTGTGATTTATAAAAGGAGGATATAGAAATGTCTATATTATATTTTTTAATTGCACTTGGCGCTACTATATTAGGCGCTATGGCAGGTCTAGGAGGCGGAGTCATAATAAAACCTGTTCTTGATTTTTTAGGTAATTATGATTTATCTACAATAGGTGTACTATCATCTGTTACAGTTTTTTCTATGGCAATAGTATCAATAATAAAACAAATTCGTTACAAATTTGAATTAGAAATTAAAAAGACAAGTTTAATAGGTATTGGATCCATATTGGGTGGTTTATTAGGTGAAAAACTTCTAAAACTTATACTTAGAATTTTTGATGCAAATTTAATTACAATAGTTCAGAATGCTGTTTTAGCTATACTTTTAATTTTAGTGTTTATTTATATGAATAATAAAAATAGATTTAAAAGTTATAAAGTAGAAAATTCTTTTGCCTGTATTATTATTGGTTTATTTCTTGGGTTAATTGCTTCTTTTTTAAGTATTGGTGGTGGACCAATTAATGTATGTGTTTTAACTATTTTCTTTTCTATGACACCAAAAGAAGCTGCTGTCAACTCTATTATTACAATACTATTTTCTCAAGCCTCAAAGCTTACAACTATTGCTTTAAGTACAGGCTTTTTATGCTTTGACTTATCAATGTTACCATTTATGGTTTGTGGAGGAATATTAGGTGGTCTTATTGGTTCAAAATTTAATAAGCTTTTTTCTAATTCTACAATTTTAAAAGTATTTAATATTGTAGTTCTTGCATTAATTTTACTTAACATCTATAACATAGCATCAGCATTTATATAACAAAGGAGGAAGATTAATAATGAAAAGAGATATAAATTTAATGTTAAAGCCATCTTCTAGTAAATGTAATTTGAAATGTAAATATTGTTTTTACCATTCCATATCAGATGCTAGAGATATTAAAGACTATGGCTTTATGGAATTAGACACCTTAAAAGAAATAATAGAAAAAGTTAAAAAATATTGTGATGGTGGTAATTGCACTATTGGCTTTCAAGGAGGTGAATCAACTTTAATTGGTTTAGATTTCTATAAAAAGCTTATAGAATATACTAATGAAGATAATAATGGGACAATCTTTAATTTTTCTTTACAAACTAATGGTACTTTAATTGATGATGAATGGGCTAAGTTCTTTAAAGAAAATAATTTCTTAGTAGGAGTATCTTTAGATGGTACTAAAGATATTCATAATTTAAATAGAATTTATTGTAATGGCAAAGATACTTTTAACTCTGTATTAAGAGGCGTAAACTTATTAGAAAAATACAATGTTGATTTTAATATTTTGACTGTTATTACTCCAAGCATTTCAAAAAAATTTGAGGGCTGCTATAACTTTTTTAAGAAAAATAATTTAAAATACTTACAATTCATCCCTTGCTTAGAGCCTTTAGAAAATGAAGATCATATTTTTAATAAATATTCTCTTAGTCCAAAAGAATATGAAGAGTTCTTAATTAAATCTTTTGATTTATGGTACAAAGATGCTAAAGAAGGTAATTATGTAAGTATAAGATATTTTGATAATATACTAAGTTTATTTTTAGGTTATGATTATGAAGCTTGTGATATGAGAGGGGTTTGTTCTTGCCAACATATTATAGAAAGCGATGGTTCTGTATATCCTTGTGATTTCTATACCTATGAAAAATTCTCTATAGGGAATATTTTAAAAGAAGATTTTGATACAATTCACAATAAGAATTGTACAATAAACTTTATGAAAGATTCTCTAAACATAAGTAATAAATGTAAATCATGTGAATTCAAATCAATTTGTCGTGGTGGATGTAGACGTTATCGTGAAAATGAACCTGATAACTTAAATTTCTTTTGTAGCTCTTATTATAATTTCTTTTCATGTTCGCTTAATGGCTTTAAAGAAATTTCTAGACTTATTAGATCTGGAAATATACAACTTTAGGAGGTACTTCTATGCTTAGAATTGATTTAGTTAATAAAGCAGTGTATGAATATTGCAGTTCTTTAACTGTTGAAGATGTTTCAAAAGATACATCCATTGGACTTTCATCTATAGATATATCTAATAACTTAAATATATTAAGAAATAATGCTTCTGCTGATCTTAATAAACTATTTAAAGATGGTATTTTAATCAAAATAAAAGGTAAGCCAACAAAATATTTTAATAAAGAAGTTTTTGAGAATCTTTTTAATTTGAATTTAGTAAACGATGTAATAGAATGTTCAAGCTTAAACGAGCTTACTAATATCCCAACTTCTGAAGTTAAAGAGATATCATATGATTATTCTGATCCATTTGATTCACTTGTAGGTTCTCATCATAGTTTGGCACATATAATAAAGCTAGCAAAATCATCAATATTATATCCTAACTGTTTACATACTATTCTCCTTGGAGAATCTGGAGTTGGTAAAAGCTTCTTTGCTGAATTAATGTATAAATTTGGTTTACAACATAAAGTGTTTAATGAATCTTCATCTTTTGTTGTTTTTAACTGTGCTGATTATGCAAATAATCCAAATTTACTAGTTGCCCAGCTTTTTGGTTGTATTAAAGGAGCATATACTGGTGCTGATTCTGATAGAATAGGGCTTATAGAAAAAGCTGATGGAGGTATATTATTCTTAGATGAAATTCATCGTTTACCTCCTGAAGGACAAGAAATGTTATTTCTTTTTATTGATAAAAAAAGATTTAGAAGACTTGGTGAAGTTACTTCTGAACGAACTTCTAATGTATTAATAATTGCAGCAACAACAGAAAATCCAAATTCTTCTCTTTTAACAACATTTATGAGAAGAATTCCATCTTGCATTAGAATTCCTAACTTAAAAGATAGATCTTTAACTGAAAAATTTAGTTTAGTTAATAGACTATACTCTATTGAAGCGAAGAAAATAAATAAACAGATCACTGTTTCCAAAGATTGTATAACAGATTTAATTTTATATAATCCCCCTGGAAACATTGGTCAATTAAGCAGTGATATACAGCTTTCTGTTGCGCAAGCTTTTCTGGATTATAAGTTAAATAATTCAAAAAAGCTTATGATTACAAAAGATTTCTTGCCACTTTATGCTAGTAGTAATCTTCTTAATGTAGATATATCAACTAGAAAAAATGTTGCTCTTTTAATAAATAAAAATGAATATGTATTTTCGCCTAATTCAGAATATGTTTATTTAGACAATATTGGAGATTATGAATTTATTAAAACATTTAATAAAAAACTTTCTTCTAAAGAAGCTGATGGAGCTGAACTACAAGAAATATTTAAAAATTATACTGATTTGATTTCTAAAAATTTTGCTGTTCAGAATAATTATCCTGATTTTATTGATAGTGAAACCTCTGAAATTATTTCAACATTATCAGATATTTTATATAACGACCTTAATTTGATTATTGATAAAAGTTCCTATATAGCGTTAGCTTTATATTTAAAAAATCTTAAAGATTATATTTCAATTGAAAATAATCATTCTAGAAAATTATTGGATATATCAGATATTCCAATAAACATAGTTGTTGTATGTAAAAATATAGTTGAAACATTAGAAAGAAAATTTAATATATATTGCCCTGTAGAAGAAATTAATAATTTAAGTATAATAATTAATTCTCTTAAGACAAAAGAAGTGTTTGAACCTGTTGGAATAATGATAGCAGCCCATGGAGACTCATTAGCTACCAACATAGCTAATGTTGCAAATGAGCTTTTAGGAATAGATTTTGCCTTACCAATAGATATGCCACTTTCTGAAACACCATCAAATATTTTAAATTCTGTTATAAGCCATATTAAGGATAAGTCCTTTTCTCGAGGATTAATATTATTTGCTGACATGGGATCTTTAACACATTTTGATGATGTTATAAAAGAAAAAACTGGAATAAATATTATAACTATTGAATCTACAAATATACTTTTAGTAATTGAGTCAATAAGAAAATCTATATTTTTGAAGAGTGATATGGATGATATCTTGCATGATTTAATAGGTTTAAATAATAAATTAAATCTTAATTTCCACAGAAAAATAGAAAATCATCTTTCTATTAACAAAAAGAGAATTGTCTATACAGTATGTAGTTCTGGTGAAGGTGTTGCATATTATTTAGAACGAAATATTAAAGACTTATTAAGCGAATACAATATTTTTGATGTTGATATTATTCCTTTAAATATTGAAAGCACTATACAACTTCGTGATGTAATTAATCAAACTTCCTTAAACAGAAAACCAATTGCTATCGTTGGTAGCATCAATCCTGATATAAATGAAATTCCATTTATATCTTTAGATGATGTGGTACTTCATAATGGTTTAGAAAAAATAATTTCGCTTTTAGGAATTAAGATAAATATTGCTTCTAATAGAATATCTAAAGAGCTTACTAAAGATATAATTATAAATATTACAAGTGATACTGTTGATAAATATTTAACTATTCTTTCAGCTGCAAAAGTAAAAAATATTCTTATGGATTTTATAAATAACATTGAATCTAAACTAAATATATCTATGAATAACTCAAGTCTTACAAAGATATTTATTCACTTAGCTTGCCTTATTGAAAGAATGTTAATTAAAGATTTTATTTTAAATTCACAAGAAGAAATAAACTCTTATATTAAAAATAATATTAAAATAATTAATATCATAAGTGAGTCACTTAGTTCTATAGAAGAAACTTTTAATATTAAAATTCCTGACAATGAACTTTATTTTTTATGTGAAATCGTAAATGATGCTATAAAAAATTCTTTGTAATTAAATATATTTTATTTTAAAATAGCAAAATCGTTATACCTAAATCTTAAAAGATATTGGTATAACGATTTTTAATTATATATTAATGTATATTTATGAGCTTATTTAATTATTTTTCTAGATTTTCTATAGTTGCTTTGAATTGAGGTAAATGTTCTTTATGAGCAACTAGCAATTCATCTAAAACAGTTTTAGCAATTTTTCCACTTGGAACTAATGGATTTATTGTAAATGCATGAAGCGCTTTACCATAATTTCCTGTAACAGCAGCTGCAATAGTTGCTTGTTCCATTCCCTTCATTCCTTGAACTAGTCCTCTTGCCTCTGGCGCAAATCTACCCCAGTTAATTGGCTCTGGTCCATGTCCTGTTATTATACTTGAAATTTCTACTACAGAATCATATGGAAGATCATCAATTGCTCCATTATTTTGTGTGCAAACAACCATAGTAGTTCTCTTATCATTATATATTGAACAAATTACTTCACAAGCTGCATCACTATAGTAAGCTCCGCCTCTTTTTGTTAATTGTTCTGGTTTATAATCTAATTTAGGATCTTTATATAATTCAAATAACTCAGCTTCTGTTCTTTTAACAACTTCTGCTCTAGTTTCGCCTTTGCCAAATTCATTAATTTCATCTTTTAACATATCATCAGTAGTATAGTAATATGTGTGGTATGGGCAAGGTAAGATTCCTAAATCTTCAAGTTGTTCATAACTAAAGTTCATATCTTTAATATTAGCAACTACCGCTTCACCATTTTCTGCTTGTTTTGGATCATATAGTTTTCCTATTAATTCTGCAGTTCTTTCGTTTCCTTCCTTATCCCAAGTTCTATGCCAGTGGAAGTGATTTAATCCTGCAAATTTGAAGAATAATTCATTTTCATCAACCCCTAATGCTTTAGCATCTTGTTTCATAGAGTTTATTGGAACATTACATAATCCAACAGTCTTCTTCCATCCACCAAATTTAATAGCAGCTTCTGTAACCATTCCTGATGGATTTGTAAAGTTTATTAACCATGCATTAGGACATAATTCTTTCATGTCTTCTATTATATCTAATATAACAGGAATTGTTCTAAAGGCCTTAAACATTCCACCTGCTCCATTAGTTTCTTGTCCAATTAATCCATGGCTAAGAGGAATTCTTTCATCCTTTATTCTTGCATCTAAAAGGCCAACTCTAAACTGAGTTGTAACAAAATCTGCGTCCTTTAAAGCTTCTCTTCTATCTAAAGTTAAATTAACTTTCCAATCTAGGCCTGCTGCCTTTACCATTCTTTGAGCCATAGCTCCAACTATTTCTAATTTTTCTTTTCCAGCTTCTATATCCACAAGCCATAGTTCTTTTATAGGTAGTTCATCTTTACGTTTTATAAAGCCTTCAATTAATTCTGGAGTATAACTTGATCCTCCACCAATAGTAACAATTTTAATTTTTTTATTACTCATAGTTTAATTCCTCCTAAATACTCTAATAAATTTTCAATTATATTATAAGTTAATTTTTATAGATAAATTCATTTTTGTATACGTTATAATAATAGATATCAAATAAAATTTATGATATTATTTAATATCATTAAAATTTAAGCATTATAATATTTAATTACTCTCTCTACATTTATAGAATATCATATAATTTTTAAAATTACATAAGTTCAAAGCATTTAGGTACACATACCACTCTTTGGTTATATGTTCCCATTTGTAACAAGCTGTTTTTTTATCTTGACTTTTTAAATGACATATAAAATTAAAGGTTGAGAATCGAATAACAGCTCTCAACCCCAAAATCTATTCTAACTCATTGAATTTTAACTATTTAATAGTTCTAAATTCAAAGCCTCTTTCTTTTAAATATTCTATAATTCTAGGTAAAGTTTTTACAGTATTCTCTTTACCATATGTATCATGCATTAATATAGTTATACTATCAGCGTTTTCGCCTAAATTATCTACAGTCTCTTTAAAACGAGCAAATAGTTCATCTTCATTTTTCTTATTACCTTCTGCATCACCATTTAGCGCATTCCAATCAATACTCTCTAAACCCAATTCAACGAGTTTATTTTTTAAATTAGTTCTACCATTCCATGACCAATATCCTCCTGGCAATCTAATAACTCTAGATGAAAAATCCTTGCCAAGAATGCTTTTCATTAATGAATCATTTTTATTTAAATCATTAATTATATTATCTACATTCATAGTACCATTTGGATAAAGATATTTATAATTATGACTATATGTATGATTTCCTATAGCATGACCATCTTTAGCAATTTCTTTAAGCAACTTTTTAGCTTCTTCATTATTTTCTAAAGTTTTACCAACTATAAAAAATGTTCCTTTAATATTATATTCATCTAAAACTTTAAGTATATTTGGAGTATTTGTTGTAGATGGTCCATCATCAAATGTCAAATAAGCAACCTTTTTACCATCAGTCCTAACTGGATAATTTTTATTACCTTTTAATAAATCACTAATATTTTTAGAAATAATTGAGGCATCATCTGCATTTGGGTCATTTTTTAACTCTAAGTAACCACTATTATCTAATGTATTCTTATGGATATTGCTTGAAGTGTATATGTTACTTTCATTATTTTGTTCCTTATTATCAGACTTTATTTCACTCTTATCATCTAAATTACTAGAATCATCTGCTTGTACTATTTCTAAGCTTTTTGTGTCATGCTTCATAATATCAATGAATGGAATAGATATTATTACAATTCCTATAAAGAACAGCCACATAATTTTTCTTCTTCTCATTCTCTCTTTTCTTTTCATCCTCTGTTTTCTACTGTCTAAATGCATTTTAATACCTCCATAATATAACTTATTGTGCTGTCTATAGATAATAAAAAAGAACTGTCATAAATAAATTGTATAATACATAAATCAATTGTTATTTATTATATTCATTTGATTATGTTAAAAAGCACAAATCAGTAATATAAGTATATAATTAATAATTAAATTAATTGTTACATGGAAGTTACAATTATTAATTTAAAATATAATTCTTTATAATTGACAAAAGTGGTTAAACTACTATCCTTGAGCGAAATAACTCAGATTTCAATTTTTATATCTCCCTGAGACGTTGCTAAGTTCAATATATCTACCTTCGCTGCTGTTATTATATATGAAAATTTTATAATTTCTTGTACAATAAAAAAGAATGTTAATTCTAAAATATATAAAATCAACATCCTTTAAAATATTTAAAATCCTTTATAATTTTTGCATAACTCTCAAATCTACATAGATTTTATTCATGTCTATATTTTAAGCTTCTAAAGCTTCAGTAGTCATTTCATCTTTTTCTAGTGTTGGCTCTTTTGCTACAAAATACACTCCAATAATTACCATAACACTACTTACTACTGTTAATATTCCTATATCACTACCAAGTATAAATTTATCGAATATGATTGACCATACAACATATGTTATATTTAATCCCATTGCTCTTGTAGGTCCAATTCTATAAATTGCATTATAGTAGAATAAATATGAAATTGTTCCTGCCAATGCTGTTGCTGCAATCCACCAAATTACACTTGTTCTTAAAATCTCAACACTTAACCCTATTCCTCCAACTATTGGAACAATAAGCACCCCATATACTATAGCTGAAGTCATTTGTCTTATTTGAAGTGCAAATTCTGATGATACTTCATCACCCTTCATTCCATAAGCACATATAACGCATTCACTACCCCAACCTATTACACATAAACCTGCACATAAAAATCCAACTATACTAACACCACTTTGTCCTGATGAATACCCAAGTATTGATACACCTATAATCGCAAATATTAACCCAACCCATGCCTTTTTGTTCATTTTTTCTTTTAAAATAAAGTAAGCCAATATAGCTCCAACTGCTGGATATAAAGAAGATATTATTGCAGTATAAGAAGGTCCTATAAGCTTAACCGCAAGTAAATATCCAGTCATTCCAACTGGTCCACCCATAAGTGCTGCTATTACTACAAATAATGCACTTTTAGTCTTCATAGCTTTAAATAAATTTCCAAGCTGTCTTTTAAATCCAAGATATATAAATGTCCATATTGCAGAAAATGTATCATGGAAAAATGCTGTTATAAATGGTGCTAAAAATACTGCACCTTCTGGTAAAAATGGACTCATAGCAAGTACTATTCCCATTAAAACTGTATCAAGTCCCCACATAATTGCTGAAGTTATTCCGCTCATTACACCAATTTTATAATTGCTTTTATTATTCATTAATTTAATCCCCCTTATCATTTATAATAACTAATTGCTATATTCTTCAAATTACATTTTAATAAGTTCTATTAGTATTATTTTTTCAATAATCAAGTTCCTTATTCTTAATATTTTAATGTACCAATTTTTTAATAAACTAAAGCATTGGTTTAATCACTAAAAAATATATCACTATAAGTTCAGGTTCATTTTGTGAACATCTTCATGTTATCATTGTTCAATGTTCATAGCAATATGTTCAGATAAAAAAATTATTATTTTTTAGAATATATCTTTCTATATATTAAAACTTAATAAAACATCATGGAATCGCCATTAAATTCCAATAAATATTTTTAATATAAGTATTATTTGAAACTTTCTTGAAATTAAATAAATAAAAAAGTAATAAATAATTGAACATCGTAATTATTTATTACTTTCTAATTTTCTAAACTTTTAACATCTCATTAATATATGTTGAAATTAATAATCTACATTAATTCTAATATGATATAGTCATATTTTATGAAGAAACATTATTTCAATATATTAAAAGTTTATATATTAAATTTTAAAACTATATTCTTTAGCTTTTCTGCAAGTTCTTTTTGATTAGTTACTGTTTGTTTTATATGTTCTATTGAGCTTACAGATTCATCTATACTTTCTTTTATTGACTCTACATTCTCTGAAGAAGCTTGAGTCATATTTGCAACTCCTTGTATAGCATCACTAACTTCTTCTACAGTACTAGTTATTTCCTCACTCATTGAAGAAATATCTTCACTCATTGAATTCATGAATACTCCATCTTCTTCATATTGGTTACTTATTTTAACAAAATTATCAAATTCTTTTCTAACATCATTATTCATAAAGCCTAGTAATGTATTACTGCTACCACCCATATTTTTAAAGGCATCTTGAACCTCTATTATTGTATCTTTAACACTTTTTACTGCTTTAGTTGATTCTTCTGCTAGCTTACCAATCTCTTTTGCTACTACTGTAAATCCTTTTCCGTATTCACCTGCTCTAGCTGCTTCAATAGATGCATTTAATGCTAAAAGATTTGTTTGATTTGCTATTTCTTCTATAGTTTGAGCCATATAAGCTATATCTTCCACAACCTTACCTTTTTCAATTGAGCTTATTATTTCTTTTTCAACATTTTCATAAACATCAGTTGTATCTATAATAACATTATTAATATTCTTCCTTATTTCTATTGCTCTATTTTTAATTTTCTCTGAATTTTCATTTCCATCTGATGCCTTATTTGATAATACTACTACACTTGAATTTACTTCCGAAATAGCGGCAGCCACTTCTTCAGCCGTTGAGCTGGTTTCTTGAACTAAATTATTAATTTCATTTGATGAACTATTAATTTCTTCAAATCTATTTGATACATTCTCAACTGCTAGTGCTACTTCATTACTAGATAAGCTAATATCATTAGTACTATTTACTATTGTTCTAATAAGATCTTTTATATTTTCTTGCGCATTATTTAATGACTTTGCAATTACTCCAAATTCATTTTTAGATTCTATATCAATAGATTTTGATAAGTTATATTCAGATATCCTTTTTGCTAATAATATTATTTTATGTAATGATTTTTTTATAGTTTTTATAATAGTTATTGAGAAAACTACTGATATTATTATGGCAATAACTAAAATTATTAAGGTTGCATTCAAAGAATTCATATATGTTTTAGTTATGGAATCTATAGATTCTGAGGCCCACTTAGCATTAAGATTAACGAGTTCTTCTATTTTATTTAAACATTCGTCTAACAAATTTTCATATTCAGGTATTAATTTATTAGCTTCATCAATTCTATCATTAGATATATTTTCAATAATCTTATCTCTTATGTCTCTATATTTAATTAAGCTGTTATACATTGAATCAAATTTCTTACTATCTTCTTCTTTTGTTATAGCTTTTTTATAACCATTTAGTGCAACATCACTTTTTTCCTTTATTAATTCTATTTGGTCTAAAATTCTTTTCTTTTCGGTTTTATCTGTAGCATTCATTAATTTATCAACAGTATAACGCATCTTTAATTGTGTTTTACTTAATTCTTCAATATTTAGTATACCTAGAGTATTATCATTATAGATATTACTTGTTCCTTGATTTATTTTCTTCATATTGTTCAAACCAAGACCCCATATTGATATCATCATTACAATTATTATCGTAAAGGTAATTACCAGTTGATATGTTATCCTAACATCTTTAATCTTCTTAATCATAACTTTTCCCCCTAGTATTTATAAAATTATTCATTATTAAATTATTGATATTGTTTACAAAGCCATCTTTTAATTATACTATAATTTTTCTATTAATTCCATCTTTTCTATGATTATACAACATCTTGTAGTCTTTAACAATTAGTCACTTTAAAGTTACCATATCATAAAAATATAGTAATTATAAATATTAGACTCACCCTTTTAACTTCTTATTAGAGCTATTACATATAATCCTACTTATTGCAATATTTCAAATTTATTATAATATTACCAATATGGTAATAACCAAAATGGAGCTGTTGCACAAAGAATCCAATACAATATACTGTATTGGATTCTTAATTTTAAAAGCAGCCTATTGTAACTTGATTTAGTAATACAATAGTCTTGTTTCTGCTATTTAACTATTTTTGTTTTTGACTATTATTAACTAGTACAACTCGTTAATTTAACTATTAATTACTTAAAATCTCGGTTGTTTGACCCATCAAAAGCTAATTATATTATTGCCTCATAAAACAAATCCATTATTAACCTATTAAGTCTTTAAATTATTTAAAAGCAACATATTCTCCTTCATATTTAACAAATATTCTCCCTTTTTTACCACAGAATACCTTAAGATTTAATCTTGCTTTATTGTACTTTTTATAATTTTCTATAAACTCTACACTCTCATTGTGCTCTAAGCTACATTCTGCAATGAAATCTTCATTAATTGGAGCCATATAAGTTATATTGCTTTTGTGTATTACAATTTTCACATCATTGTCTACATCTTTAATATTTATAAATGTCATTGCCCATCCACAAATTGTCATTAAAGCATTTATACTTCCACCAAATGCAGTTAATTTATCATTTATATTGGGTTCTATTTGGGCTGATAATTTAACCCTTGATTTAGTAAACTCTATGACAGTGATTCCCATTGCCTTTGTTATTGGAATTTTACTATGTAAAAATTCTTCAAATTCTTGCTTATCCATAAATTATTTTTCTCCTAACTGTAATAGCTTTTCTTCTTTAATTCTATTTACATTATAGTACACTTTCTCCATATCTATAGTTGTAAATACGCCATCTTTATAAATTATTTTTCCATCTATCATAGATAAACAAATATCTTCTGATTGTGCTGAATAAAGTATATTAGCAATTACATCAAATACTGGCTGCATATGTGGCTTATCAAAATCGTATATTACAATATCTGCTTTGTTTCCTACTTTAATTACTCCACAATCTTCTCTACCTTGAGATTTTGCACCATTTAAACATGACATATTTAGAATTTCTTTTTGACTTAAACATAGGGGATCTCTGTTTATTCCCTTATGAAGAAGAGCTGTAAGATTTACTTCTTCTAACATATTAAGATTATTATTACTTGCTGCTCCATCAGTTCCAATTGATACATTAACGCCATTTTCTAACATTGCTTTTACAGGCGCTAGTCCACTGCCAAGCTTTAAATTACTACTTGGGCAATGAGATACTGTGACTCCATTTTCTTTAAGAATATCAAAGTCATCACCTTCAAGCCAAACACAATGAGCTGCTGTTGTTTTACTTTTAAAAGTTCCACATTTTAAGAAATATTCAGCTGGAGTCATTCCATATTTTTTCTTACATTCATTTTGCTCTATTTCAGTTTCTGATAAGTGAATATGCATGTTCATACTAGTACTATTACAATAATCAGAAATTTGTTTAACCATTTTTTCAGAAGAACTGTATATTGCATGTATAGACATATCTGCCTTAATTCTATCACTATCTAATCCTTTTATATAATTTATTAAATCTTCAGTTTCTTTATAGGCAGTCCCTTTAAAATAATCCTCATTTCCTTTAACATCAACATAACCATAGGAAATATTAGCCTTAATTCCCGCTTCATAAACTGCCTTTGCTATGCTCATAGGATGTGTATACATATCAGTAAATGATACTACTCCACTTTTTATCATTTCAGAAATTCCAAGCAAACTTCCATAGTAACAATCTTCATCAGTAAGAAAAGCTTCAAATGGAAATATCTTTTCATTTAACCATCTATTAAGCGATAACCCTTCACCATATCCTCTAAGTAAAGTCATTGGCACATGACAATGGGTATTAATAAATCCAGGCATTGCAACCTTATTTTTCCCATCATAAACTTCACCCTTATAATCTTCTGGTAATGAACTTCCTACATAAGTTATCTTATTACCCTCTACAATCACATTAGCATTTTTAATAACCTCATAATTTTCGTCAATTACTGTAATGTTTTTAAATAACATAAAAATCTCCCTTCCATAACTAATAATTTATACAACAAAAAAACCACCTATAATATTGATATAATAAATTAATCCAAATTAAAGGACTAACTTATAATCAACTATTACGGTAGTTGGTAGAAACGTTCAACCTATTATGAACTTATACAAGTTAAAAATTATTATAAAACTTATTTTCATATTTTTCAATAGTGTTTTATTTTTTTTTAAGAAAAAGGGGCTGTTGCAAAACTAACATAGTTAGTTTTGTAGCGGCTTATTTTTTTAGA
>ERZ1036424.218-NODE-218-length-37106-cov-30.461256_pt1 | contig 37106 bp, 26 predicted proteins | sample MGYA00514221_ERZ1036424 | MGnify/ENA primary metagenome ERZ1036424 (study PRJEB33795, sample SAMN09464939) | human gut metagenome | host: Homo sapiens | place: USA: Stanford, California | collected 2016-11 | study: EMG produced TPA metagenomics assembly of the... | reverse complement strand
CGATTTCTTTTTCGTCAGGAGTGAATACTTCGTGGATAATTTTGATTTGGCTTGGGTGGATACAAGATTTGCCATCGTAACCCAAAGCTTTAATGAATTCAACTTCTTCGCGGAAGCCTTGTGGGTCTTTCACGTCGGAGAATACAGTATCAATTACGCGGATACCTGCTTCACGTGCTGCGTGAAGGATTGTTTGACGAGCGAACAATAATTCAACAGCTGGTTTATGTTTACCTGTACGAAGGTCAGCACGGTAGTCTTCAGCGCCAAGAGCGATAGCAACTACGCGAGGGCCATGGCAGATTTCACGAACATTGTACAAGCCACGAACGGATTCGATAGCCACGATAATGTTGATAGTACCTTCTGGCCAGCCATTAGCTTTTTCTACTTCTTCAATTTTCTTCGCTACGATTTCAACTTCAGATACGTCTTCAGTTTTAGGTAAACGAATCATATCAGGTTTAGCTGGAACGATTACATCAAGATCGTCATAGCCATAAGGAGTTTGTGTAGGATGGTTGATACGTACAACTGTTTCTGCACGGAATTTACGAGATTTCAATGCTTCTGCAGTTAAAAGACGAGCTGTATCTTTTTCTGTAATAGGCACGGAATCTTCGATGTCGATCATGATGGAGTCAGCACCGTGAATGTCAGCACTGTTAATCATTTTAGGTGTATTACCAGGTACGAACATCATGGAACGAGACAAGCGTTTTTTAGCAGCCTCTGTTAATGGATTTGTTTTAACTTCTGGGAATGTTTTATCGTTAGCCATTATGCTTTGCTCCCCCTTTCCAATGCGCCTAATACGCGAGCTTTAATTGTGTAATCCCAAGCATTTTTGTCTTGTACGATTACTTTTACGCCATCAAAACCAGCTTCTTTTACTGTGTTTAAGATAACGGATTTAATTTGGTCGCCGTATTGGCGGATAACTTTGGATGTTAATTCAATTTCGATACCGCTAGCAATCGGTTCAACCGTTACTAATGCATCATTTTTTTCGTCGAAGCCAGCTTGTGCAGCTTTTACTAATTGTGCCATGTTGCATCCTTTCACTAAAAATATATCAAATGGCAAAGACCAGACGTGTCGCGAATGTCTGGTCCGTGCCGTAAAAACAATGTTGATTATAAAACTATATGGTGATTAAATCATACCGATGAAAGTCCACCAAGGAATACCTACTACAAAGAGTAGAATCCAACTCAATACTGCTAAGATTGCACCAGCAGTCCACCAATCTTTCAAGTTATTGTAACCTGCAGAGTAGATGATTGGACCAGGAGATGCACCATAGTGAGTTACGAGACCACCAAATGCATTTGTTGCAAGCAACACAAGACCGAACATAACAGGATTTGCACCTGCCGCCATACCTACAGTTAAAAATACTGGAAGCATGGACGCAATGTATGCAGTACTGGAAGCGAATAAGTAACGAATGACAACACTGATAGCGGATAGAATTAATACAACTACGAGTGGAGACACATCGAGTGCCAAGTTCGCTTGCATAAATGCTGCAAGCCATGCAAAGAATTTAGCTTTTGTTAAAGCAGTGGATAAACCAAGGATAGCACCGAACCAAATGAATGTATTCCAAACAGCTTTAGTTTGAACCATGTCATCCCAAGTGATGATACCAGCCAAGAATACAATAGTCATAGCTACCAATGCTACTGCTGTTGGACTCAAATCAAAACCAATGGAAGGCAATACCCAACCGATAAGAGCAAGAATAAATACAACAGCCAAGATTTTTTCAGACATTTTCATAGGTCCTAATTTAGCAAGACCATCAGCAGCTAATTTCTTATTGTCAATTTTTACTGCTTCAGGACGGTCGATCCAGTAACCTACAAGTGGAACGAAAATCAGCATGATAAGACCAGGTAATGCCAAGGCTAATGCCCATTCAGCCCAAGTCATGTTTAGACCAGTAATTTTAGTAACAAAGTCCAAAGCCAACACGTTAGGAGCCATAGCTGTTAAGAACATGAAGGATGTAATTTTTGTTACGAAATAGCCATTCATCAAGATGAAGGAACCACCGCGTTTAGCAGTATCACCAGGATAAGAACCGATGGATTCAGCAATGGATAAATTGATTGGATATACAATACCAGCCGCACGTGCTGTGTTAGAAGGTGTCGCTGGGGATAATACTAAATCGAGAAGTGCTGTTACATAGCCAAGACGTAATACAGTAGATCCAAATGCATTAATCAAATGGTACGCAATGCGGTGACCAAGGCCAGTTTTACCAAACGCAACACTCAAGGAGAACGCAGCGATGATCATCCACAATGCTGTGGATCCATAACCTACCAAGATATCTTTTGCATTGTCTAAGAATAATGCAGAAGCAGATAATACAGCTAATAAAATAATTTGAATTGGGTATGGTTTTAAAATCAAACCTACGATACCTGCAATGTAGAAGCCTAAGAGGCGCCACGCTTCCGCAGAGAGCCCTGCTGGTGGAGTTGTAAACCAGAGGATAATTGGAATTAGCACGATAATGGCTAATTTTACGAGTCTTTCCATGTTTTTTCCTTTCTTAAAAACCTAGGCATGTATATCATCCTAACACTCCCCTAAAGATTCGTGATACGCGACTATCAACTATTGAACTCTAGGAGTTTTTGTCTACACTCATTATATATGCTTAAAAGAATTATGAATAATAGATTACCTTTATAGGGGTTATAAAAACTTTTATATCTACTATTCATACTTTTTATGCATTTTAAGCATAGAATTGCAGCCCAAAATGAAAAAAATGCATGTATACGTCCCCAAAGGGGGTATACATGCACTTACATGGTTACTGCCTTGCTCTTTCGAGACACCTTTATTATGACTAATTATATCGAAAAAGTCTAATACTGAAATAGCATGGATAGACAGTTATATAGCCTAATATAGACTCGATTTGTATAATCTATCCTTTATATTCTCTAAAAATACTATTATCTACAACAGTATGTTTTTTATAGTAATCGCGAACATATTCAATGAATGTTTTAACTACTACAAGATTTTCCGCATCCTTTGTATATACCATATTTGTATCACGAGTGATATAGGTACCATCTTTGCTCCGCAATGGACTTACATAGATATCTCTATCCTTACAAGATCCAAGGCCCATATAGGTCAAAATGGACCATCCAAGGCCGGCGCGTACAAAGTGACGGCACGTACTCATAGAATTTACATCCATCGCAACACTCGGTGGTTCTTCAAAATGCTCAGCACACCACGTTTCAATAATGTTTGCTACAGACGCATCTGTTTGGTATTTAATGAATGGTACCTTCTCTAACGACTCAGGTGCTACTAATTCTTTATAAACCAAACAATACGGTTCCTCCAATAGTAATTCAGATTTACCAGATACGTCATAGCCACCGCGAGAAAAGGCAACCATACAGTCACCAGAATTAAACATTTTTACTACTTGATGGCTAAAAGCAGTCTTAACTTGAATATGCACATCCGGATATTGCTCTCGAAATGATTTCAGTAAAGCTGGTAGTTCATAGTCTGCAAAGTTGATGGATGATGCGATTTTTAAGGTCCCTTGAATCTTACCAGAAGCGGAATTCATAGCATTTTCTAAGGCTTCTTGATCTTGCATCATTCTTTTACAGTAGTCATAAAAAATTTCGCCTTGTGCCGTAAGGGCAATCCCTTCAGCAGTTCGCAACAACAGAGAATGGCCTAAGGCTTTTTCCATATGGCGCAACCGATAGCTTAAAGCCGGTTGTGATAAAAATAATTTTTCTGCAGCCCTTGTAATATTCCCTTCATCCACAACGGTTACAAAGGTTTGCCATTCTCTATTATCCATACAATCTCCTTTTATCGCTTATTACCAAAGATGCGCAATAAGGATAAGAATAAGTTAATGAAATCTAAGTATAGGCTCAAAGCACCTGTGATTTCAATGCGGTCTAAAATGGTTTCATCCTCCAAGAGCGCTACTTGTGTCACATTATTTTTAATGCGGTTCACATCGATAGCTGTAAAGATGGAGAATACTACAACCCCTACATAACCTAGAACTAAGCTAACAGTGTCGCTAAAGCCACTGAGTACAGCCCAGTTAAAATAACGAGCCCCTATCATTACAAAAGATACGATAATCATACCAAGTAAGGCAGCCATTACATATGGTGTTAGGGATGACAAATTACGTTTCGTAGTAGCCCCTACCACGGCAAAGCCAATGAAGAACGCTAACGTGCCGATTAACGCTGGAATAACTACTTCAAATACATTATATCGCAACGATATCAAGGTCAATGTAAGGCCATTCAATGCACTATAGAGGAAGAACATGCCTTTTAAAGTCATAACATTGGCAGTATACGCACGAGCACTAAATAGGAATACTACGCCTAGTTCAACTAATAGAATAATATTAAAGTTTTCGTATGCAAAGCGTAGCCAGTTTGGATTTGCCAACGCAGCCACTCCAACACCGATAGTCGTAAGTAAACCTACAACCATCCACAAGAAGGATCCCTTCAAACGTTGGGATACGATACTTTCAACCTGAGTAACTTGAGAATTACTAGGTCCTGTTACATTATATGGATTCATAATCTCTCTCCTTGTATTAAGCATTCATATTTTGACTAGTCTACACTTCGTCACTTAATTCCATCACGAAATTAGACAGTCCCTATATTATAAAATTATTATCCCTAACTATCGAGCATTAGCAATGCCAGCAAATACCTTGCCCCGTTCGCCATCGATTGTTACCTCTTGACCTTCAAGAAGTACGTCATGAGCGTTTTTAGCACCTAAAATCACAGGAATACCATAGGTAATACCAGCAATAGCACTGTCAGATGTATAACCGTCTTCAACAGCGATAATGCCACCTGCACGTTTAGCAATAGCCATTAATTCAGGCTCCATTGTACCCACCACAAGGATGTCGCCGTCTTTGAAGCTTTCATAATTGCCCTTATGATTAGCAGCAATGAATACAGTGCCTGTAACGGATTTACGCAAAATACCATTACCAGATAAGAGTACTTGGCCTGCAATATGAACGCGAATCATATTTGTAGTACCTGTCGCACCAGATGGTACGCCAGCCGTTACCACAACTAAGTCACCAGACTCAATGGCACCTGTGCCAAGAGCACCTGTAATCGCTTGCTTAACCATTTCATCAGAGTTAACGATTTCATGACCTTTAATAGCCTCTACGCCCCAGCATAATTGCATGCGGCGAATTGTTTCTTCATGCGGTGTTACAGCAATAATTTTGCAAGCCGGACGATGTCGAGCAGTACTAATTGCAGTATGACCAGATTCAGTACATGTCAAAATAGCAGCAGCTCCAAGGTTTTGAGCGATGCGCACGCTTGCTAAACATACAGCACTGGTAGTCGTCATATCCACATCTTGACGAGCACGACTTTTACTATCGTAAATAGCAGCTTGTTCTGTTACCTCAGCAATGCGTGTCATAGTCGTAACCGCCTCTACTGGGTAAGCACCATTTGCAGTTTCACCAGACAACATGATCGCATCCGTACCATCTAAGATGGCATTGGCTACGTCACTTGCTTCCGCCCGTGTAGGACGTGGATTTTGAATCATTGACTCTAGCATTTGGGTTGCCGTAATAACTGGTTTACCCAAGTCATTACATTTTTCAATCATCATCTTTTGAAGTACTGGTACCTCTTCGGCAGGGATTTCTACACCGAGGTCACCGCGAGCAACCATGAGGCCGTCCGCTACTTCCAAAATTTCATCGATGTTTTTAACACCTTCTGCATTTTCAATTTTCGCGATAATCTTGATATCTTTTTGTTCGGATTCAAGAATACGACGGATGGCTACAATGTCTTTACCGCGTTGCATAAAGGATGCGGCTACAAAGTCTACACCTTGTTGACAGCCAAAGCGCAAGTCCGCTTCGTCCTGTTCAGATACAGGAGGCAAGCTAAGCGCTACACCTGGCACAGCCACGCGTTTACGGTTACCGATTTCACCACTGTTTTGAACGGTAGTAATGATGTTATTCCCTTCGATGGCATCGATGTTAAGTGTTACAAGACCATCAGCCAAGAGGATTTTATCCCCAACGGACACGTCGCCTACAAGACCTTTGTGGTTCACGGAGCTAAGCTCTTTTGTGCCTTCCACATCATCGGTAGTCAACGTAAATTGTTGACCTGCCTCAAGGAATACCTTGCCCTCTTTAAATAGGCTAAGACGAACCTCAGGACCTTTCGTATCGAGCAATAATGCGATTGGTTTATTGACGATCATCGCCGCATCGCGCACCATTTGCATGCGCTCGGCTTGCTCTTCATGAGATCCGTGAGAGAAATTAAAACGAGCCACGTTCATGCCCGCTCGCATCATATCTTCTAAAATACCAAATTTATCCGTTCCCGGACCTACAGTACATACGATTTTTGTACGTTTCATCTTTCCTCCTATGAAAGCAATTTCTATATTGAATCTTTCACTTCTTATTGTAGTAATGTTGGTGAAAGCTATTTATTATTGCACCTCTACGGATCCATCACCTAAGATAGCTTCAATAGCCTTGATAGATGCATCACTAGGATCAAAGCACATGTTCGGTGGCAAGTTAATGCGCTTCCGTTGACGATGCAAATATAGTGATGTTGGCACAGAGCCTGCGGTGTTCGTTAACAGCCGTTTTAAGGCTTCACTATTTTCTGGCGTGTCATATTGACTATAAATATGGATAGCCACATGCTTAGCCTGACTATAGTTTACCTTTAACGGCATAATACGGTCTGCAATAATTTGCACACCCTTTTCATCCGCATCAACGCGGCCTTTTACCTTTACGATCATATCGACCGCAAGGAACTGTTGACTTTGACTAAAGACCTTAGGGAATGCCACTACGTTAGCCGCACCAGAATAATCTTCGATTCGAAGAATGGACATAACCTCATTCCGTCTCGTCATGCGGTCCGTCTTATTTTCAATCAAACCGCCAAAGGTTATTGTTTGACCATCGTATTGCTCTGGATTTTCTACGAGAGCCCCCAGTTCAAATAGGCCCTCTAGCTCCTTCGCATAGCCTTGCAATGGATGGCCTGTAATGTAAAAGCCAGTATATTCCTTTTCATCCTTCAATTTATCGTCTTCCGATAAATCCTCTACATTCGGTACAGGGATGAAATCTACAGGCTCCTCTATATCGCCAAAAAGGCTCATGGTGCCCATAGCGGCATCCTTTTGCTCTTTAGCACCAACAGCTTGAGCGCTTTCATACATGTGCAATAATTGGTTTCGGTTTTCCTTGAAACCATCCATGGCTCCGCACCGAATGAGACTTTCAAGAAGTCGTTTATTAACAACTTTATTGTCCACGCGTTTACAGAAATCTACGATATCTGTATAGAGGCCGTGTTCATTACGCTCGCGAATCAAGCGATCAATGGCATTATCCCCTACGTTCTTGATGCCCCCAAGGCCGAAGCGAATGGCATCACCTTGCACGGCGAAGCTGCGTTCAGAATAGTTAATATCTGGACCGAGTACCTTAACATTATGCTTCTTGCAAGCATTGATATAATACGTCAATTTCTGCATGTTTTGCATAAAGCTCGTCATGGTCGCAGCCATAAATTCTGGGAAATAGTGGGCTTTCAAATATGCCGTTTGGTACGCGATATACGCATAGGCCGCACTATGTGATTTATTAAAGCCATAGCCTGCAAAGTATACGAGCAAGTCAAATACTTCGTTCGCAATGGACTCTTCTATACCATTATTAATGGAACCTTGAATAAAGGATTCGCGCTGCGCCTTTAGAACGGATTCCTTTTTCTTACCCATGGCGCGGCGCATCAAGTCCGCTTGACCAAGGGAGAACCCGCCCATGGCGGATGCAATTTGCATAACCTGTTCTTGGTACAAGATTACCCCAAAGGTATCTTTCAAAATCGGCTCCAAGATAGGATGTAAATAGGTAACCTCTTTTTTCCCGTGACGGCGATCGATAAAGTCCGCCACCATGCCAGAACCCAATGGACCTGGACGGTACAAAGCTACCAATGGAATTAAGTCTTCAAAATGTTCAGGCTTAAGGTCCATAACTAGCTTGGTGATACCTTCTGATTCGAGCTGGAATACACCAGAGGTGTCGCCTTTTGTGAGGATATCACAAGCCGCCTTATCATCGAGCGGTATTGCATCTAAATCGAGATCGATACCACGGTTCACCTTGATGAGCTTTAAGGCATCCCCCATAACCGTTAAGGTACGAAGGCCTAAGAAGTCCATCTTTAAGAGGCCTAATTCCTCGATGTTATCCTTATCGTACTGTGTTACAAAGCCTTCATCATTGGCATTTTGTACTGGTACGTGGTCATCTAAAGGATCCGCGGAAATTACGACGCCCGCCGCATGAGTGGACGAATTTCGCGCTATGCCTTCTAGTTTTTTACCAAAATCAAATAACTCTTTAACGTTTGGATCAGCTTCGTACAAAGCCTTTAATTCTTTGCCTTGCAGAGCCTTATCTAAGGTAATGCCTAATTCGTTGGGAATCATCTTAGCAATGCGGTTCACTTCTGCCAGTGGTAAGTCTAGCACGCGACCTACGTCGCGAATTACGGCACGCGCTGCCTCAGTACCAAAGGTAATAATCTGAGATACACGCTCCTGTCCATATTTTCGCGTTACATATTCGATGGCTTTACCACGCTTTTCATAACAGAAGTCAATATCGATATCGGGCATGCTTACCCGCTCTGGATTTAAGAACCGTTCAAAGAGCAAATCGTATTTTAATGGGTCAAGGCCTGTAATGCCCAGTAGATAGGCTACTACAGAGCCGGCCGCAGAACCACGACCAGGACCTACTAAGATGTCGTGCTCACGGGCATACCGTACATAGTCCCATACAATGAGGAAGTAATCCTCAAAGCCCATGGTACCAATAACATCTAACTCGTAGTCGAGGCGTTTTTGTAATTCTTCAGATGTTTCACCATAGAGGCGAGGAATTTCTCGTTCACAAACCTTACGCAAATAGGTCTTAGACGTTTCCCCTTCTGGCACATCAAAGTGCGGCAAGTGATGTTCGTCGAAATTAAATTCTACGTTACAGCGGTCTGCAATTTTTAATGTGTTTTCCATGGCCCCAGGAATATGTCCAAATAGTTCCGCCATCTCATCCCCAGATTTTAGATAGAACTCATCATTTGGGAATTTTAAGCGATCCACCTCAGCACGGCGACGGCCTGTAGAAATACATACCTTAATATCTTGTGCGTCTGCATCCTCTTTTAAAACATAGTGGAAGTCATTAGACGCTACGATGCCAAGGCCGTATTCCTTGCTGAGCTTAATGAGCTCCTCTTGGGCCTTAGCCTCCTCTGGCAAGCCATGATTTTGGATTTCTAAGAAGAAATTATCCTTGCCGTACGTCTCGATATACCACTCTATGGAACGCTTGGCGCCTTCCATATTATCTTGCAAGATATATTGAGGGATCTCACCTTGAATACACGCACTGAGGGCAATTATGCCTTTACTGTATTGGCGCAATAAATCGCGATCTGCACGAGGCTTATAATTAAACCCTTCAGTAGAGGCTTTCGACACGATTTTAACGAGATTTCGATACCCTTCCATGGTCTCCGCTAATAGAATAAGATGTTTTAATCGTTCACGACTACGACTTTCCTGCTTATCAAGACGGCTACCTTCTGTGACATATACTTCACACCCAATAATCGGTTTAACGCCTTGGGCCACACATTCCTTATAAAAATAAATGGCTGCGTACATATTGCCGTGGTCTGTAATGGCAATGGCTGGCTGATTTAGCTCCTTCGCACGACGTACCATGTCAGGCAAACGACTGATACCGTCCAGCAAACTAAACTCTGTATGACTATGTAAATGTACAAATGGCTGCATGGTACACCTCCTTTAAGGGCGATGAGCAAAATACACGTTCAATGACTTCTTACGAGCCTTCCAATCTGGCAAAAACTGTGCTACTAGATTGTGAAAGTTCTTGGAATGGTCTAAATATTTAAAATGAGCAAACTCATGAACCATGACGTACTCAATATACGCCTGTGGTCCCTCTAATAAACGGGTGTTCATCTTGATGAGCTGCTTTGCTGGCGTACAAGAACCCCAACGGCTCTTCATACGCTGCTGTTTTATAGTTGGCATAGGTACATCAATACCTTGCTTATGGTAGCGTTGATACACGACCTTTGCCCAATGGACAAAGACCTTCTCCCCTAATTTACGCCAATAACTTTGCATTAATTTATGCTTAGCCTCAAAGGTAGTACCACGAGGTACCACCATAGTAAGAATCGCCTTTCCGTCAAAGCCAATATGAGGCTTTCCGTCCTGCTCAACTAGGCGCAACGTAACAGGAATGCCGAGGATTGATAAGCTTTCACCATTTTCATACTGCAACGCATCGACGCGCTTGGCATTCAATGCATCAATCTTATAACGAGCCCGTTCAATGAAGGGCATATTTTCAATAACAAACTTGTCCACCCGATAATCCGGCACATAGGCATTCGCCGACACATGGATCACACCATCCTTTGTAATGCGCATGTTCATGTTCTTCACACGCTTGATGGTTAACTCATATTCAATTCTGTCGCCATTATAGGTAATAGACCTAGTTGTTGAAGTATTCATACCTTTTATTATATCATAAAACACTCATAAAATCGTAAAAATCTGGTGATTTTAATAGAAATACTTAGATTTTAACCAATACTGATTTTTATTAGTTTTCAATATAAAAATAACATCTATACCAGTCCCTTATGAAAGGTATAGATGTCATTAAAATAAGCTTATAACATTTAACACTAAATATTATTTAAGGATAGAAGTTAATAAAGGTTAATCCCAAAATTAAAAGTAATCATAAGTATAGAACCAACTCAATAATCTTTTAGAATCTATAATCCCAAGTCTATAAACTTCCCTGAAACTTTAATCTGCCAGAACATCCCTTTAGTGGCTTTTAAATCAATGCCTGTTTCTAACTTGTCAGAACTCACATCATAAAATGGTAATAATACCTGTAATGATGCTAATTTTGCCTTCATAGTAATTAAATCTTTACTTAATTGCCCTGATATATTAGTATCAGCTATCTCTTGTAAATTGGAAATACATGCTTGAAGATCTTCATTCTGAATACGTTCACACGTATATATTTCAGACAAATAGGTCTGTTTAATACAACTTAAGATTGATTCAGAAATAAATTCAGGTTTTTGTAAGACTTCATATAATCCTAACAAAAACAACGCCCAAAATATATCCTCTACATAATCGGTAAAGAAATAGATACCGAGCTTCTCTTCATCATGTGTAGAAATCTTTAACGCTTCAGATAAAGTATTACCCTCTAACTCCCGTTCTATTAAAGCAATCCAACTACTGCATTCAATATCATCTAACATATCATTTAATGGTGGTATAGGAATCCTACGAGCCATCCACTCATCAACATCCTCTAAACTCATCCCATCTCCAATAATATTTAACAATTTATTGGACAGATGTGCTTTTCTGCACATTAATCGAATTAACATACTAAATATGTAATATTCTAGAATGGTCAAATCAATATAATTTCGTCTATATGCCTTAACAGCACCTAATATAAAGACCACTAAAAATGTATCTAAACTTTTTTTATTTTTAAAATAAATCATAGTTATACCTCTGTCCACTAATTTATTCTAGCTTTCGATTTACCGATTTATTATTAATCCTTTTTATCTTTGGATTAAATATTTGACCATTTTTATTTTGGAAATAATGGATTTCTATATCATTTCCATTAATATCTTTCCCATGGTCATATATTTTTTTCCAATCGCCCCCTACATCTTCTTTTAATTGTTTACCGAGACCATCCTCATTTTTTATATTTAATTTATCTTTTTGGTAACTCTTAAAACCTTTAGGTAATGACTTTAACTCCTTCAAGGATTTATAAACCTTCTTAATTCGATCATTTACAGTATATAATCCACTAGATAAATTGCTATTAGACTTATTATCATTCTTATTTTTATTATTAGAGTTCCTATTGAGATTATCTAAATTTTTCTTAGAATTTTCTTCCGATATAGATTTAGCCTTACTCTTATCCGGATATTTATTTACAAAATGAATCCCATCAGGTAATGGACTTCCAGATTTAATTTCATCTATTGTAAATGACGATTCCGGACTCAATCGTTCGTCTGCATAGTGCAGTGCAACTGTTGTGGAAATTGTTTTCCCTGTTAACGTTGATTGAAAAGAATTAGTATGAGTATTAAATACCAAATTATCATTTGGATTATCTACAAATATTGCATCACCTTCAGTATGTGTTGAATGTACAACCTGGCCTGTTGCTATATTTTGCAATCTAGAAAACGGAGAATTGCCATCAGTACCAATATCTACCCAATTATCTGTACCATCAGGACCAATAACACGCCCTGTGAATATAGTTGCCCCCGTTGTGCTTATGCCTCTAAAATATCGGCGACCAAGACTATCATATTCACCGGTGTCTTTATATGTATTTCCATCTGCTGCATGATATACATTAATAGGCTGAAATCCAGTATCTAAATTATAATTTTCTTGAACCCGTAATGAAGTGCCAGGATAAGATACGGTTATAGCCCATGGACCACTATAAACTGGAGCCGCTCCAGTTTCAATAGAGCTATCATCAACACGCTCCATCAATGTTCCACCTGATTCAACACCAGAAGTTATTTTGCCTCTATAAAATGCACTGCCAGGAATATTAGCCATTGCATTTTCATCAAAAGTAGTAGGCTCGCTCGAACCAGTTACAAGTGGAGTACTTACTAAATTTCCAGCAATTAAAACTGGTGATGCATTCTTTGCTAGACCATAAACACCTTTCCCAACTGAAGCTAAAGAGGGTATAGTATTTGAGACTCCTGAATTCCAAACAAGGTCTTCATTCCACTTTGTACCATAAGATGCGACTGCAGCACCACTATCACTTGATTTTCCATCTACTTTATTAACGACCCCTCCTACGGCAGCACTCAACCATTGTGCTACGGCTGGATCATGTTTAGCCACTTTATTAATTTCACTAATCAACATCTCATTAGTCATAGTAGCTTTAAATCCGCTACCCGGTGTATTACCAGCCATGCGCGCTGCTACTTCACCTATAATGCCATGTGCAATAGATTTAGCGATTTTGCCATCTTTCGTTGTTGGTTGCCAGTTATGTAGTTGTTCAAATGCATTTTTAGAGAATAGACGTGCTAATTCCTGACGTTCCTCAATTTTCTTTTTATCGAAAATCTTATCTAATTGATGCAACGTATTTTCTGTGTTTGTGTTAATGGTTTTAGTATCAATTTCTTTACCATCTACTGTAAGTATACCATCAGAGATAGCTGATTGAGTAGTTGAACTTGCTTTACCTTTAGATCCTACACCTAAGTTTGGAACTAGACCGATATTATTATAGATCTTATCATAGCCTTTTTTATCCTTGGTCTTCATCTCCTCGAGTTTCTTTTTACTGCCATGGTAGTTATAGCCGATACCGTTATTACTATAAGTATATTCAGCTTCGTTTTTGATGTCCTTAATCTCTAGAGATTTGGTAGTCAATTTATTCTTAGCTTTTGGAGCATCACTTTTAATTACAGCACCCTCTAATGTAGTATTATTACCTACATTAACATCGTAGCCCTCTTCTCCAGCATAAATACCGGCTTGTTCTGTTACGCTTTTCCACTTGCTATCAATGCGCCCTACACTAGCATTGATACTACCAGTTGGATTTTTGAAGTTAGGTTTAGAAGAAACGGAGAATCCCGCAGACTTACTATGTTCTTTAAAGTTATCTACATCTTGTAAGCTTTGAATATGTAAATCACGGCCTGTGTCTACTTCTACCTTTTTACCAGACACAGTGGAACCAATAATATTTGTATCTCGTTTTGCTTTAAGCTGTGCTAATTGAGCCGCTTTAATCTTAGTAGGTACATAACTTTCTTGATGGGTATCTCCATTTTGACGAGCCATATGACCACTCGCATTAATGTCGAGAAGTCCACCACCAGTTAAACTAATACCAGCACCAACGCTCCATCCAGAGCTTTTATAAGCATTATTAACATCTACAGTATTCTTACCAGCCTCAAGATTAATATCACTAGCGCTATCTAACACTAGTTTTTTAGCCTCTACTGTTTCACCAGTTAAACCAATACCACTTTGGTGAGTATCACGAGCTATAATATGTACATCATTTTCACTAACAAGAGTACCACCTTGATATGTGTTTGTATCTACTACTTGCCCTTGTTTTCTAGAAGTACTACCAATGCTTACAGATAAATTAATAGCATCATCAATATTTTTAGCGCCTCGTTTAGCTTTACCGTCTACTTTATCCACTTTACCTGTTACGGCATCGCGTATTTTTTCTCCATGTAAAGCTGCATCTACTGCTTCATATCCATCTTGCAATTGTTTACGCGCTTCATTGAGTTCAAGTGCGGCTAACCGCTTGTCATCACGGCCACCAGCTTGTTTTATTGTACGTGTAGTATTTGTAAGTGTATTTGCTATTGCACCACCTAAAGATACAGTAAGGCCACTTTTCTTGTAACGTTCATCATGTGTCATATGGTTATGATCCACGTTACCATCTAATGTAACAGCAGAGCCATCTAACACAGCACCTTCTTTAGCAACAATATCTGCACTCGTAAGATGAACGGTATCATTAGCCTTTATATTTACAGTCCCTTTCGTACTAGCAATTGTATTTCTTACTGTAGATTCTTCATGGTTTGCGTCATCAATATTGTGTTTTTCTTTACCAATAGAGAAGCCTATACCTGCACCACCTAGCAAGCCAGATTTTTTATGACGATACACACTAGAGCCATCAGTAATAGATTTATCTGCACCTAATTCTACTTTACCACCAGCGGTAACAGATACGGCATTCTCACCCATAATTTGAGCAGATTGACCTGTTACATTTTGAGCACTAGTAATCGTTACAGTTTTACCACTTAACGTAGAACCTGTTACAGATGTAGTGGTTACATCATCCACCGCATTGGTACTTTCACGTTTTACTAAACTTTTCTTTTTATCTAGATACACATGATTAACTGTACTATTAGCTTTTGCAGTATTTAATGCACCCGTATTACCAGATACTTCCACTGTATCTGCTGCTAACACTTGACTACCTTCCAATTGTACGGCATCAGAGGCTACAACAGAAACGTTCTTGCCTTCAATGCTACTACCAACCGATGATTGTGCTTTCACAAGATCATGAGACTGAGTCGTTTGAGAGTGTCCACCACCAGATTTACCTTTATCAAAACGATGTTCTTCAAGCTCATGTGTAGTATTCATTGCTTTCATCGTTACATTGCGACCTGCCGTAACAGTTGTATTCACATCAGAGGAGACAATACCTGCCTCCATAGATACATCTCGACCTGCTACTACTGTTGTTTGACCAGCACCACCAATACGGCCTTGATCTACACCAGTTATCGTTTCACGACGGTTATTGCTACTATTCCACTCAACCTTGCTATTACCAGCCTCGTACTGCACGCCTTTATTAATCACATCACGCCCCGCAACAACCTTTGTGGAGCCTGCTGTATTAGTTTGTGTAATTGTGCCACCTTCATTAACAACGTCTTTCTTAGCATACACAGAGACTGTATCATTGCCCATAATAGTGCCTTGTGTATTACGAACTTCGTCATTTGCTGTAACCGTAGCCGTGTTACCTTTAATAAGACCATTATCATTGTGAATGGAATTACCAGTAAGAGTCACATCCTTATCCGCTATAATGCTACCGCTATTATGCATAGTATCAACAGAAAGGTTAATAGATTGGGCTTGTAAATTAGCACCACCTTCTACTCGTTTTGTGTTTGGTGCTAAATATAGAGTAGGTACTAGCACAGTTTCAGTTTTGCCATTTGGTAATACAACAGACTTACTCACTAGGAGCACTACATCTTCTTTAAGATTCTTTTGCTCAGCCTCGGTTAAACCTCGACCTAACACAATGGATTGAGATTTTGTTACACTAATCCCTGCATCCATCAACTGGCGATATTGTTCTTCTGCGGAAAGACCAGATTGCAGTCTACTTTTACCGGTTTGACGCATAATCTCTTGCATAACGAGTTGCTGCTCATAGTAGCCATCACCCAAACGTTTTTGTATATTCATAGGGTCTAATTTAAGACGAGATAATACGTAATCAGAAGATAAGAAGTTCCGGCGATTTGTAAAGTTTGGATCTGTTTCAATCACATACGATGTATTAGGATTCGTCGATAATTGACTCATGCTATTTAATAGAGATACATCTACTGTGGTATCACTTTTACTATTTTCTACATGACAGCCATATACGGCAACAGGTACATCTTTAGGATTCACCTTAATATTCTTATACTTCGCTTCACGAATATTTGTAGTATCCCACCCTTTTTTATGATGACGGCTATAACTTGTAGCTGTGCCCTCTTCAGTAATATATTCATTACCTTTAGGATTACTTTGCTCATAATGACCTACAGTACCAGTGATATCGCCAGCAGCACTAATTTGACTAGCTTCATTCACCATATGATCTACATCCACATGTAAATTACCGCCAGAAATAATTCGACCAGGATTAGATGTATCTACTGCATCTACTTCGCGAGTACGATCATATTCATATTTAGTCCAACTATCATGATGTTTACCATTTATAGAAAGTTGGAGATTCTCAGAAGAGTGTACTACTACTTTATCTTTTGGAATTTTATCATCATGTCCATAAATTCGTTCCTCAGACAATTGATAACGCTTAATACTACCAGATGGAGCTACTTCGTTTTTGACATGCTCTTTTCCCTCTACAGCTACACGCTTAAGGGTAATACCACCATTTTTATTATCTACAGATTTCGCAAGTAAAGCTCCACCTTGACCAAACTCAATGGTTGATGCAGTATTTACTACAGAATCCATTTTACCGGACACTGTACCTTTCTCATCCATCGTTTTACCAAGCTGTAATTTACCTTCTGCTTTGATTACACTACCAGCTGTATTAACGATAGATTTTGTTGCTATAGACAAATCTTTTTGGGCAATCATAACAGGTGCGTCTTTAGTCGTAGCATTACCAGTTTGTATTACAGAGTCAGTAGTAATCTTTGCTGTATCTACATAAAGTTTACCCTTATTCATCTGCTCTAGACTTTGGGTTGTAATATTGGCATCTGTAGCAGCTATCGTACCTATATTTTGCAACTTACCAGTACTATCTATGGTTAGTTTGTTTTGTGCAGACAATACGCCTTGGTTATTAACCCCAAAGCCGTCATTGGTACCCACTAAGTACATACTATTACCATACATTCCACCAATAGCAGCTATATCAAGGCCGACTTGACTTGATTCACCAGTTTTATGAATATTCGTAACTTTACCAGTAGTATCTACGGAAATATCATTCTTACCCGTTACAACTTGAGCATCTTGGGCCCAAACTTTACCATTGAGCTTTACAGCCTCAGCAAGCATATCTGTCCGTGCCGTTTTAGAGGCATTAAGACCTTTTTCGCCGACTGTAATAGCACCTTTTTGTACGTTATAGCCAGTAATACTACCGTTATTAATCATTGGATTACCCGTTGTAAGTGTAGCGCTACTTGCATTAATAAATGTGCCATTATTAACAGAAATACCATTTGGGTTGGCAACGATAACATGTGCCTTATCCCCTGCCACTTCAAGAGCACCATTCATGGATGTAGAGCCAGTACCAGTTACTTCATTCAAAATAGTATTGGCTGTAGGGCCCACTAAGTTAGGATTTCCCATAATATATCCTGCGAGCTCTGTATTTACAGGGCGATTCGCATTATTTAAAATAAGTCCCTTTTCATCTACATTGAATGCATTATATTGGTTATGTGATAACCCTTTATCATTAGGTGTATTAATATTAACGACAGTCATGCCATTTCTAGCTTCTTCTATTTTGGGTCCTAATTTACCTTGATCAGGTACAACAGGATTAGCAAGGGCCATAGGAATCCATGGTGCAGAGTTAGTCGCTAACAATGCAGCAAAGATAGCCATTGCCGTCTGCTTTTTTATATTCATATTACTCTCCTTTTCTAGTACATACCATTCACCATGTAACAGTATAGCTGCACTAGATTACAACACTTAAAACTGATAACTGCCTCTAAAGGCCCACACACGCGTATCTGTATCAAATCCTTCTGGTTTCTTAATAGGGGTTCCCAGTGATACATCGTAATTTACAGCATCACCAACTGTTCCGCGAACCCCGACTACACCACCAACCAAGGTATTACCTACTTGCGTTTCTGTAGATGGTCCCCATACATGTCCAATATCTACACCTACATATGGAGTGACTTGTTGCTTTCTAAATGGTAATGCCCATTCATTTTGTACATAATAGCCAGAATCCCCTCTTAAGGTTTCTTCTCCGCTAAAGCCTCGTACAGAATAACGACCACCAATACTAAATTGTTCAGTACCAAATAAGCGTTGATCTGTAAACTGGCTTCTAAAACGCATCGTATACGTACCTTGCTTATGACCTATACGAACACCAGTTTGAACTTGACCTTCTACGCCTGCCATTTTATATAGCGTAGTAGGATTGTCTGACAAGCCTTCCCAACTCCGTACCTGAGCACCTAATCCATTAATACCTTGTCGATAGAATAGATATACATCGGATACAGTATTACCACTATATTGACGATGAGATAAACCAACTTCAACAGCGGTTGTATGTTGCTCTTGTACACCAAGCTCTACATCATCTAAATAATTATGACGCTCCTTATGAATGACTTTAGCTACAGCCGAAGTCTTAGAGCGACTTGTTCTATTTAATACTTGCTCTACTGCAAATTCTGTACCTTGCGTAGTGCCAGAAGAACGAAACGCATTTGGCATGAATACTAATTGATTATAGCTATATTTGTACGTTGAAATACGATACGTACGATTTCCGTCGGGAACGGAATAGCTAACCGCATATTGTTTTGACCCATGTCCATCATCATGATGACTGATGTCTTTTGTAAAGCTAGTAGTTAATACGTCATTGAGTCCTGCTAGTTGACTAAAAGATAAAAATACAGCTCCTTGATACGTCCCTGTTGATTTATTCCCAGAATTATCTAACATCAAAGATCCGTGTACAAAACCTTTTTGCTCAACGGTAAGCTTAACAATAGAATGTAACGGTTTCGTACCAGGCTCTATGGTCATCTTGATATCTTGACCTGGTACATTACGCATTTGATCAATCCCTTGCTCTAGTGCTTGACGTCGTAAAACGTAACCAGGTCTCACAGGAAAAGCACTTCGCCAATTAGTGCGAGCTTTAGGATTTGTAAGAACAATATCCTCTACATAACCAGGCATAATCTCAAAAGTGAGTGTACCAGACTGTAAATCTTGATTTGGCACAACTACTTGACTCGTAATGTACCCATCAGATAACAGTTGCTCTTGTAATTCCTTTTGTAAAAACTGAATACCCTCAGTTCCAATACGATTATGGTTATATACCTGCAATCGATTTTTATATTTTTGTAACACTAGTTCTGAAGAAGTCACCACAATATGCTCTATTGCAAATGATATACTTTCCTTAGGTAATGACTTCATAGGTACTTTATCTAAACCTGTATAACTAGATTCTGAACGCGGCAAAGCGCCCCCTGTCATTGGTGCTTCTACACGTTGGCGTAATGAAGCATCGGCTCGGGCCGCTTCTTGTTGTATAAATGGGTTTGATACTTCAGCCGCAAAACTAGGCATCGTACCGAATGTGGTCAGCAAGCCAACACAACCTGCTGCAATACATACAACTCTCATTAATTCCTCTCCTTTCTTATAAAGTAAATTATATATTAAATTATCTTATTTTTGCAATAAAATATTAAATATTTTAATATTTTATTTATATTTGCAACAAAAAAATAGCAGATAGTTAATTAAATATAATCAACTATCCACTATTTAAATGAACCCATATAATAAAATTAATCAATCAAACACATGCCAATCATAAAAATGATTGGTAACTTTATCAACTAAAAAAATAAAGTTTTTTATTAGGTATAAATCAAATTTCCATACTATATTAGCATATAGAAACGTTATAATCTAATGAATCAATATAATAACAGTTTACATTGGTACATATGCATTTACATTTATCTAAAGATGATTCAAACAAAACAATATTCCGACCTGTTTTACTATGAGTACTAGCAAACTCTATCCCATCATACACTCTTTGATAATCTTCATCAGTAATACTTTTAATATAGTCTGCAATATATTGTGTAGATATATATTCTAAAGGATCATCCGTATTAGCCTGTGGACTACGAATACTATTATTAAAATCATCTAAAAATTTACGATTAATATCAATATTTGCTATATCACCATTATCAGGATTTTTAAAAGGGCTAATCATATTTATCTTAGATAAATTTACTAATCGTAAAGGTTTAGTAATTTCAAATGTACCCACACATACAGTTTCAAATATTCCTGCTCGAATCTCTTTAATACATGTATCTTCATCAGTTGCTAAATATAAACAACCTACGCCCTTAGCATTAATTCGACCTTCTCCACTTTTTCTAGGAGGAGGTGCCCCCATATGTTGTTTATCAAGCCTTTTCTTGTTATGACTTTTTCTAGCTCTATATAAACTAATATCACCAACATCATAATATGACTCAATATACGAAAACAAAGGCTTTAATACCTCTGTATTAATATTATTAGGGTGATAGCGATTAACCTCTATAAGCTGACGCTGAAAGTCCTCCCAACTAATATCTTTTAAAACACTATTATTAGCTATATAATCTGAATTCAAACGTTTTTTTAGAACAATCTTATCACTTAAAAATCCATCGTGTTCTTCAAAATATTGCTTACATATTGCCTTAATTAACCTCAATACTTCTTCAGCATTTAATTTAGGATTAAAAATGCTCCAATTCTCACATAGTTCTTCAACTAGCGTTCGTCCCGCATTATGAATTTGATAACTATCAAAAAAACCCTCAAATAATTCAGTAATATATTTCAAGTCTTCAGTATCATACAAAATGGTATCAGTACCACAATTAGGGCATGTCCCACTTGCACCATTATTATGTTTAATGACTGCTTTTAATTCTTCATCATTAAAACAATGTTCACAAATTTTCATATATATCACCCTCGCTGTGATTGAAAATATTGATCAACTATTTCTAAATGTTGCTGTATTGATAATTTTTTGATAGTTCCTAATCCTGGATATCTACCTTCATCATATAAAATTTTAAAGCATTGGGTAGCATGGGTGTGTAATTTACTAAATTCATCCCAGCCAATAAATTTCTCTAGTGCTTCCTTGAACTTTCCTGCAGGATTTGTAATATCAGAGTTAGAATCCGATACAAAGTGATGTACATATAAATCATTATGTGCATCATTATTTATATATACTATATGGATTGCCACAGCTCTAGGGGCAAATCCACTTGTAGAAAAATCATTACCTATAATCGAATAATCAGAATATCCATCAAATCCGTCATCTTTATAATAACGATGATCTGATGAAAAGAATTCTTCAAGATTATCCGCATAATCAGAATTACGAGCTCGTTTATTAAATCGATCTACACATATAATCTTACTTCCAAATTCACGAGGAATCGCTCTAGTAAACTCTCGACTTTCACCAACTAAAATGAATTTAAAGCTACCAGGTATATTTTCACAGAATTCTTGTAACATCGATATTTGAGGCTGTTCCAAACACAAAGCTATACAGTCCGCTTTACCATAACCTAATTCAGCTAGTTTTAAAAACGTTTCATTCTGACTATGATCCATATACAAAACTGGTATTACATAATCATGATAGTTATCAATAGCACTAATAAATGTAAATAATTCATCTTGCCCAAAAGAGACTAATTCACGTTTAGGGTTAAAAATGATGCCAATTTGAGAGTTTTGCTGTATAAATGATTCAACAGTTTTAGTTAATCGAGTTGTCAAATTAACAGGTTCTACAATCGGTATAATACGCTGATTACCTTCCGAAGTGCAACAGAATAAATTTTGTTGTACCTCTTCCTCAAGTGCTAATAATTCATATTGCCGGCCACGAAATATTGGTAAATACATACGTACCTCCTATACTATTTTAAAAAATGTGCCAACTGTCTGTACTCAGCTTTACTAAATTTTGAAAAATAAACTAATGACCGTAAAGACTTTGGTAATACTTTCATTTGTGAATCATCATAATTATGAAGATTTCTATTTTTTAAACATGTTATGAAACCCTTATATAATGTAGGTAAATCAATATCAATAAATAGTTGCTTACATACATTATAATACTCAAAATCTGTTGTTTTTGGTAAATATCCATAATAATTTTTTATTATAGATTCATACTCATATTTTCGTAATATAGAGAACCATACTGCTTTATCTAAATCACGATTAAAGCTAATGGCGTTCTTCTTAACGCTCAATGTCATTTTTGATGTCAAAACAATAACTCCTACTGGTGAGTCTGACAATCGTTGCATAACAGATTCATAATGACGTTCAGAAATAACTACATTAACTATATCAAAAGCCTTATAATAATTTGCTAATTGACCTTCTAAACGCTCCAGTGAGTCTAATTCAGTCTTAATTTCATAAACGACCGCTTTACCATTGAATAAAATAAAATCAGCAATAGAGTCAACAATAGGTAATTCTACAATAGCAGAGGTAGTCTTTAAACTATGTATTCCTAATACTAACTTATTAAACAATGTATTTTTATATACATACTCATTACGATATTGTCTTAATAATTGATTGTATAAAAGTTCAAATGTATCATAATAATTCTTTGTCGATGACAGGGTAAGACTATTTAATCTATTATCATCTAATATGATTTTTTTTAGATTTTGTTTTGTAAAAATCTTACTAATTTCTACTAAACTTGACATATGAATAATCCTTCCTACCTATCATTATCAGCTTTCAATTTACAGAAAAACTCTGACAAGTTTATTGTAATATGAAATACACATTAAATCTATAATAACCTTTCATATAGAAATAAATAATGAGAAAACATACCTAATAAACTACAAAATAGAAAGTACTTACAAAATACAAGGCAAGTTAAAGTCTTGCAGAATCTTTAATCCTGAATATATTAAAATAGCCTAAAGTACATTCATAGTTATCTATAAGTGCTACTCTAGGCTACTTAAATTAATTTATAATACTCTCTTTACTGATTAACTATCGGAACCCCGAATCTAGTTCAATTATTCTGCAATTAATAATAATCATTCTACTTTATATTCCGTCGTGCCGCTAAGCTACCAGCGCTGCTAGCTAGTCCCGCTCGATTGATATGTGGGTTCCCATGTTTATACGTTTTTGGCTTGCTACTTTTATCTTCTACCTTTGATTTCTCAAATTTAGTAAATAGATTATCTAGCTCGCGCAAGAGCGCACGTTTTTGTGAGTCTTTCAACTCGAATACTTCACCTTTATAGGCGATGTATTTATTTTTGAGTACAGGACTGAGATCATAGATGGGCTCGTGTTGTTCTCCATTTACATCTAATAGCTCATCCAAGGTCAATCCATAATAGCGAGACAGAGCACAGAGTGTATCTAAATCTGGTTCGCGATACCCTGTTTCGTAATTTGAAAGCGCCGCATTACTGATACCTACGGCCTTTGCTACTTCGATTTGGCTTTTGCCCATGCGCACGCGAGCACGCTTTAAGTTCTTATAAAACTGCATGTTCATCACCTACATCGATACATAAACAACTACAAACTATATATTTTATAATAATGTATCACTGATTTTTATAGTAGTGTATCACTGATTTTTTTGAAAGCTTCATTAGCAACGGCTAATGTGCGTTCGATTTCACTGCTCTTGTGGCAGATAGATACAAAGTTGCTTTCATAAGGGCTTGGCGCATAGTAAATACCATGGCTCAAGTTATGATGGAAGAACATTTTGAATTGTTCTTCGTTGCACGCTGCTGCATCATCAAAGTTCTTAACTGGTTTATCAGTGAAGAAAATGGTAAACATGGAGCCTACCCGTTGTACTACAACAGGCACATTGTATTGAGCTGCCAAGCGTTCAAATCCTTCACAAAGGGCAATAGTTGCATCTTCTACTTGTTTGAAAATAGTTGGATCCCGTTGCAAAATAGAAAGCGTTGCAAGACCAGAGGTAACGGCAATAGGGTTACCGCTTAATGTACCGGCTTGGTAAATAGGACCAGCTGGTGCGATTTGGTTCATAATCTCACGAGAGCCACCAAATACAGCAAGTGGCATGCCACCGCCAACGATTTTACCTAGGCATGTAAGGTCAGGTTTGATGTTATAACGTTTTTGTGCACCGCCACTGCTAGCGCGGAAACCACACATAACTTCGTCAAAGATCAACACTGCGCCATGAGCCTTAGTTACTTCTCGCAAGGTTTCAAGGAAACCTGGTTCTGGAGGTACACAGCCCATATTACCTGCTACAGGTTCTACGATGATAGCCGCAATAGTATCGCCAATCTCATCGAATAATTTGCGAACCGCATCAGAGTCATTGTACGGCAAAGTAATTGTATTTTCTGCTACACCTTGAGGAACGCCAGGACTATCTGGCACACCAAAGGTAGCAAGGCCTGAGCCAGCTTTTACCAAGAGTGCATCGCTATGACCATGGTAACAGCCAACGAATTTCACGATACGATCGCGACCAGTATAGCCACGAGCTACGCGCAAAGCACTCATAGTTGCCTCTGTACCAGAGTTAACGAGGCGGATAACCTCCATAGATGGCATGAAGGCTTGCACCTTTTTAGCCAATTCTGTTTCTAGTAGTGTAGGCGCGCCGTAGCTAGTGCCGCGAGGAATCGCCTCTTGCAAGCTAGCGATAACTTCAGGGTTCGCATGGCCCAAAATCATAGGGCCCCAGCTCAACACATAGTCGATGTATTCGTTATTATCGATATCATAAATACGGCTGCCGCTAGCACTGCTAATAAACGGAGGGTTAGAACCTACACTGCGGTAGGAACGAACCGGACTGTTTACGCCACCGGGCATATAACGTTTAGCCTCTTCAAAGGCCTTTTCAGATTTACCGAGTTGGAACATGGTTTCTCCTTACTTTTGTAACCATTTAGCAATATCTATAGCATGGTACGTAATGATAATTTTAGCACCGGCGCGCTTCATAGAAAGCATTGTTTCCATAACGAGGCGTTCTTCGTCGATAAGACCAGCTGCAGCAGCGGATTTAACCATCGCATATTCGCCAGATACATTGTATACAGCTACAGGTAATTCATAGCGATCACGTGTTTCACGAACGATATCCAAATAGGACAAGGCTGGTTTAATCATGATAATATCTGCACCTTCAGCGATATCGAGTTCGATTTCTCTGAAAGCTTCCAATCGATTAGCTGGGTCCATTTGATAGGATTTGCGGTCCCCAAATTTAGGTGCAGAGTTAACGGCACCACGGAACGGACCATAGTACGCAGATGCGTATTTTGCAGCATAGCTCATAATAGATACATTAGTATAGCCTGCCGCATCAAGGGCTTCACGGATAGCACCTACACGGCCATCCATCATATCGGATGGAGCCACCATATGGGCACCTGCTTCTGCTTGACTTACCGCTACTTTACAAAGCAATGGCAATGTTTCATCATTTAAGATTTCATGATCATCAATCATGCCGCAATGGCCTGTTGTTGTGTATTGGCACAAGCAAACATCAGCTACCACCAATAAGTTTGGCACAGCTGCACGGATGGCTTTAATAGCTTGTTGTACAGGTTGGGACATATCCCATGCAGAGGAACCTTGTTCGTCCTTATATGTAGGAATACCGAAGATTTCTACCCCAAGAATACCAAGATCATATACCTCTTGAGCCATTTTTACAGCTTCATCAACGGATAAGTGGTATTGGCCTGGCAACGTATCAATTTCTTTTTTGATACCTTCACCAGGAACGATAAATAATGGATAAATTAAATCAGTTACGTCGAGTGTCGTTTCCCGTACCAAATCACGCATTTCTGGATTGATACGCAAACGGCGAGGACGGTATGTTAAATCGTACATGTAATCCTCCTAAATGTCCTTTACAATAGCATTTACCAAGCCATCAGTTGTATATACATCGCTGATAACCGCTGGTTTAAGACCTGCACTCATAGCTGTAGCAGCTGTGATAGGTCCTATGCAAGCAATCTTAGTATTACCTAATAGTTTCAATGCATCATCGCCCAATAATTGAATTGTATTGGTTACTGTAGAGGAACTTGTAAACGTAATATAGTCTACAGTACCTGCAGTTAATGCATTTACTAGTGCTTCTTGTTGAGATGTATCTTGTGTCGTTTCATATAAACGCAAAATATCTACATCTATATCATGATGACGCAAAGAGCGTGGAATTACGTCGCGCGCTACTTTTGGTTGGATGAGCAATACGGAGTCACCTGCTTTGAGCTCTTCTTCAAGAGCCTCTACAGCAGATTCAGCTTTGTAGTCTACAGGAATAATATCTGGAACGATGCCATATTTTTGAAGTTCACGAGCTGTAGCACAGCCGATAGCCGCCACTTTAGAATTACCTAATGCACGTGTATCCTTGCCTTCTTTGTAAAGAGCATCAAAGAAGTAACGAACCCCTTCACCAGAAGTGAATACGATGCATTGGTATTGTTTTGTATTATTGATAATACGTTTATCTTCATCAAACAACTCCAATGGAGATGTTTTAATCGCTGCCGCTTCTATTACATTAGCACCTTGAGCTGCTAATTTTTCGCGGAATGCACTAGCTTGGGAGCGAGCCCGTGTAACTACAATAGTTTTGCCGAATAACGGTTTATTATCGAACCATTGTAATTTTTCACGAAGGTTAACTACATCGCCTACTACGATGATAGCTGGCGCTTTTAGTTGTGCCTTTTCTACGTCTTCTACTACATGTTCAAGGGTAGATACGAGAACTTCTTGAACCGTTTTTGTACCCCAACGAACAAGCGCTACTGGTGTAGAAGCTGGACGTCCATAAGCCATCAATTTTTCTGCAATGGTAGGTAAATTGCCAACACCCATTACAAAGCAAAGTGTATCTACCGCTGTAGCAAGGCCTTCCCAATGAATGCCAGATACGGCTTTAGTTGGATCCTCATGACCGGTTACAACCGCAAAGGATGTAGCCATAGCACGTTGTGTTACAGGAATACCTGCATAAGCAGGGGCTGCAATTGGAGATGTTACGCCTGGTACGAATTCAAATGGTACACCAGCTTCGCCAAGAGCCATCGCCTCTTCACCACCGCGACCGAATACGAGTGGGTCGCCACCTTTTAAGCGAGCTACGATTTTGCCTTCTTTACCTTTTTGTACTAATAACTCGTTGATTTCCCATTGGTGCATTGTGTGATCTTTACATTGTTTACCAGCGTAAATCAACTCTGCATCTGGGCGAGCCCATTCTAACAAATGAGCATCTGCTAAATAGTCATATACAATTACATCTGCTTTTTCAATACATTCGCGACCTTTTACAGTAATGAGTTTAACATCGCCAGGGCCTGCACCGATTAGATATACCATACCTGTCATTTTATGATTCCTTCCTCTATGAGAGCATCCACAATATGTTTGCCCCCTTCTTCATATAAGGCTTTCGCAAGATTTTTACCAAGAATTTCAGCTTTTTTTGCTGGGCCAGAAATTTCTCCTTCGTATACCGTTTTACCGTCGAGGGAGGCAATCATGGCCTTTAAGGTCAATTGACCTTTATTAATAGTACCATGTACCCCCATCGGCACTTGGCAACCACCATTTAACTGACGCAAGAAGCCGCGTTCCCCTTCAACAGCATAGCGTGTAGCTTCGTCGTTAATAGGAGCTAGCATTTCAAGCATTTCCGTATCGTCAGCACGACACTCGATAGCAAGTGCCCCTTGACCAACAGCAGGAATCATTTCATCGGCTTTAAATACTTGGGTAATTTGATCATCTAAGCCCAACCGTTTAAGACCAGCTTGTGCCAAGATAACACCATCTAGTTTTTCTGTTTCAATCTTGCTCAAACGAGTTTGTACATTACCGCGGATAACCTCGACCTTAAGGTCTGGACGGACATGCAATAATTGCGCTTGACGGCGCAAGCTACTTGTACCGACGCGAGCACCTTCAGGCAATTTATCTAATGTTTTATACATAGGGCTTACGAGTGCATCGTAAGGCACTTCACGAGCAGAGATAGCACCTAGAGTAAGTCCTTCTGGCAACTCTGTAGGCATATCTTTCAAGCTATGTACGGCGATATCAATGTCGCCTTTATGCATGGCCTCTTCTAATTCAGCTGTAAACAAACCTTTACCACCAACTTGAGCCAGTGGTTTTTCCAAGATACGGTCCCCTTTTGTATTAAAGTGAACTAGCTCGACCGTAATGTTTGGGTACAGACGTTGTAACTCTGCACTAATATGTTCAGCCTGCCATAGGGCAAGGGCACTTTTTCGCGTGCCGATTCGAATATGGTCTCTCATGGCCTTAGCCTTCTTTCTCAAGATTAAACATATCTTTGAATAAATCCCAGTACAAACCTTCTTCCTCTGTACCAGCGATTTCGTTAAAGTGAATCATCGGTTCACGCAACATTTTGCGGATGATCATGCGACTCATAGAGTCCATAATACGACGCTCCTTATTGGAAATATCAGGCAATTTTGCTAATGCACGATGTAACTCACGACGGCGAATGCGCTCTGCTTTTTCTGTGAGCAATGCCATCATAGGGCGCACCGTTAAATAGCTCAATTTGTCTAATAGTTCTTCAATAGCATCGTGAATGATAGGCTCTGCACGACGAGCTTCCTCTTCGCGCTGCGCCTTATTCTCTTCTACTACACTTTCAAGGGAGTCGATATTGAATAAATAAATACCATCCATATCTGCTACAGCAGGATCGATATCGCGTGGTACCGCAATATCAATCATAACAATAGGCTCACCCTTGCGAAGGGAGGTAATTTTCTTTGCTTCACGCTCAGTAATAATATAGTGTGGTGCCCCTGTAGATGTGATGAGGATATCCGCATCTTTAGCATAATCTACAAAGTGATCTAGCTTCACAGCCTTGCCATTAAAGCGCTCAGCTAAAGCCTCTGCCTTGGTAAAGGTTCTATTAGATACGAAAATCGTTTTTACGCCCTTTGCTTGTAAGTGTGTTGCGGTCAACTCACTCATGGTGCCAGCACCTAAGATGAGTACCGTCGCCTCAGATAATGGTTTATCTAAACTATCCTCAGCGAGGTTAACAGCCGTATAGCTAACAGATACTGGCGTATTAGCAATACCTGTATTCGTGCGAACCTTTTTACCAACGCTGATAGCGCGTTGGAACAAAATATTGAAAATCGTGCCTGTGCAACCTGCGCTATAAGCCTGAATATAAGCCCCTTTTAATTGGCTCAAAATTTGACCTTCCCCCAGCACAAGGGAATCAAGACTTGCAGATACACGGAATAAATGCTCGATGCAATCTCGTTCTTCATAGAAGAAAAAGGCATCTTCATCGATGTGGTCGGCACCTTTTAAATCCTTTAACACGGCCAGCATATATTCTTTAGGGAACTCTACACCTTCTAAGGCCGCATAGATTTCAGTTCTATTGCATGTAGACAAAATAACGCATTCTGCTACACAGTCGAATTCATAGAGGCGGTTCAGTGCTGAAGCGACCTCGTCCTTATCAAACGAGAAACGTTCACGCACCGCAACAGCAGCACTTCTATGATTTAGACCTAATACCACTAATTTCATGGTCAAGTTTCTCCTCTATAGTCATCCACTCTCCCTTGAGAATGGCTTCAAATGTTTCTACAGTCAGATGGTTTCGCCAAAATTTCTGTCGAGCCTCTGGAGTAGGAAGTAGTAACTTTACTTCTTCTCTAAATATTTTAAGTCTAGGCATAGCCTTTTGCAACTGACCATAACGATTCATCATATCTTGTTTTACGAGGCGATTGATACGAGGCCCTACATTATTAGCGCTAATAGCGATATGAAGATCGCCTAATTCAAGGGACGAAGGTACAGTAAATCTGCACGCCCTAGGGTCATCACTGCGATTAGTCCAAACGCGGTGTTTTTTCCCCATCTCATACAACGTATCGTTTAATTCGCCATTATCTGTGCAGATAAAGAACAAACTGCTCGTTATAATGTGGTGTTCATCGTCCATTGTGAAAGCACGGTCGTACCAAATGATACGATTATCCTTTGCCCATTGGCAAATCCTATCTGTTACAGTGGGAGCGATTACGACAATGTTGCACGGCTCATCAATAAAGAGCTGTATTCGTCGCTCTGCTACCTCTCCGCCGCCTACGAATAGGATTGTATCTTCTGTTGTAGGTTGAAATGTTATGGATACCATGGTTGTCCTACTATATGTAAAAAAAATCGGCTTGATGGTCAAGCCGATTTTCAATTGCCTACATGAATCGTTTCAGATATACGCCGATACGCCCCTTACGAGATGTACCTGTAATGGCTTCTACCTTCATTCGGCCACGACCACGCATAGTGATCACATCCCCTTCTTTAACTTCTTGGGATGCACCCTTAGCTGGTTGCCAGTTTACTTGCAATAATCCTGCATTAATAGCGCTTACCAATTTAGTACGAGACACGCTAAAACCAGAACTTGCCACCGCATCTAAGCGCAAAGAAGCAACTGTAGTGCGGACTTCTTTAATTTTTTCTTCTTTTGGTGCAATATCTGATAGCTCAATAGCCTCTACAGATACGGAAACCATAGCGATTTTTGTAAAGTTTTGAATTACAAAGTCTGCTACACTTTCATCCACCATAATTTGAGCGCCCCCTTGCTGAACGATAACGTCCCCAAATTTGGAGCGATCAATGCCAAGGCCCATCAAGGAGCCTAGCACATCGCGATGGGTAAGCAATCGGAACCGTGGGTCCCAATTTACCTTAAGGGCGCGAATGCCCATGTCCACAGTACCATTAAAGTCGCTATCTACAAAGGCGATACGGATACGTTCCGCCCCTTCATAGCCACCATCTGTCTTAACGATAAGCTGTGGGTAGTTAGCCTTGATTGCGTCTGCAATGACAAGACCTGCAGGGCTCGTAAAGTCCGCCACGCGATAGGGGCGACCTTTTACAACCTGCTCAGCCAAGTCAAGCATGCGACGAGCTTCCTCACCGCTGCCACTGGCTTCAAAATATCGTATTAATTTACTAGTATCTGCCAAAATTATTTCCCCAATTCATTCGACCGAGCAAGACATGCTACTACGCCGTCTTGGAGAGCACTGCGAAGTCCACCTTTTTCCATGGCACCAATACCGGCAATGGTCGTGCCACCTGGACTTGTTACTTGATCTCGTAGTACTGCTGGATGATTGCCACTTTCAAGAGCCATCTTGCCAGCACCATACATCGTTTGAGCCGCTGCCTTGATTGCCAAGTGACGAGGCAATCCAATGCGAACGCCCGCATCAGCTAACGCATCAAGAATGACGAACATATAGCCAGGGCCCGCACCAGATAGTGCACCTAAGCGATCTAAATCGGCTTCACTTACCACCGCTACCTCGCCAACAGCCTCAAATAATGCTTGGACATCACGACCCAGGTCTGTATTTACATCATCCCCTGCAAGAGCCGTCATACCTGCACCGATAGAAGCCGGTGTATTTGGCATAGCTCTAAACCAGTTAGCTTGTGGAATCGCTGCATCTAGAGTATCTAAGGTAATACCTGCAGCAACGGAAATCATAACAGTCCCATAAGGTACTTCTTTTAACGTCTCTAATACAGATGGTAACACTTGTGGTTTTACGGCCAACAAAATGGTATTGTACTCATTTACATCAGGCATTGTAGTAAAACCTACTACACCGAGCTCCTCAGTTAGAGTCTTACATTGTTCTTCGCGACGCACGAGAATGTGTGTATCACTTGCTTTCAACACGCCATGCTGTAATGCACCGCGCAATAGAGCGCCACCCATTGAGCCAACGCCTATACATAGGGTTTTACCTAACATCGTTGTCACCACCATTTATAGAGAAATTATTTATTGTCCCAAGCGTATTCGTTTTGCTCAGCTTTGTTGCTGTCATTATCAGAATAATCAATGGAAATGTTTACAGGTACGCACATGAAAATGTCTTTACCTACTTTTTCCAATTTGCCATCCAATGCAAAAGTCGCACCAGATACGAAGTCCACAATACGAGCTGCTTCATGAGGATCTGTATTTTCAAAGTTGATCAATACAGGACGCATGTCGCGCAATTGATGTGTAATATTTTCAGAGTCTTCAAATACTTTTGGTTCAATTACAACTACTTTCATAGCTGTTGGACGTTGTGTCATCGTAGATTGGCCTCCTACCTTGCGTGGATGAAATTCAGATGCGCCGGATACTGGAGCTACTGGAGCTACTGGTGTAGGTTCCGCTTCATATTCCTCTTCATCTTCATAGTCATAATCATCATATTCATAGTCATCATCATTTTTGCCTAAGAATAAGTTTTTTGCTTTGTCTAAATAATCTCCCAATGCCATTTGGATTTCCTCCTAATACTTAACGCTATCGATTATCAGGCAACCCGAGCCTTAATCATATACACGTTCCCCAAAAATTGCTGTGCCTACACGAACGATGTTAGCCCCTTCTTCCAAAGCGACTTCAAAGTCGTGAGTCATCCCCATAGATAAATATTGAATCTGCCCCTCTTCAAAGTAGCGCTTCATATCCTCATACAAGGCGTTTGCTACGCGGAAGATGGGACGTGCTTCCTCTGGATCATCGAAAAATGGCGCCATACACATCAAGCCCCGTACACGTACATGAGGTAATGTCTTTGCATAGTCTCGTATTTCTGGAAACTCTTCAACAGTCATACCCGTTTTGGAGGCTTCTCGAGCCACGTTAACTTGCAACAATACTTCTTGCACCTTTTCGTGCTTTGTAGCGACCTTTTCGATTTCATCTAATAGTTTACGGCTGTCTACAGAATGAATTAAATCAAACATAGGCACCGCTTGACGCACCTTGTTGACCTGTAAATGACCAATCAAGTGCCATGTTAATGCTGGACCTCTATAGGTGAGCTGTTTTTCTTTAGCCTCTTGTACTCGATTTTCCCCCACATGAGTAACACCGAGATGTGCGACCTCTTCCACCGCTGATACAGGGTGGTTCTTAGTAACAGCTACTAATAATGCTGTATCTACGCGACCAACGCGCGCCATGGCATATGCCATGCGCTGCTGTATTGCGTGTAGGGATTCTTCAATCATGTGATTCCCCTTCAATCTATATTTAAAAACCATAAAATATATTTGTATAGACTATTCTATTATATAGTATTTATTATTGATTGTACATCATTTAGGTCTTATAAAGCCTATAAATCTATGTATGTATATACTACCGTTCTTGTAGCATACCAAATAAAGCCATGCGACCTGTTTTACCAGATTCTCGACGATAGGAATAACAATCTCTAGCTGTTACTGTATCAGTACCGCCAATAGCGATATTTTCTTTAGGCACACCATTCACCATAAGTCCTTCGGCGATAAAGTTCCATAAGTTGATATAGGCTTTATCTAGTTTATCACCTGGATAGTTTACAATATCAGCCACACTACGGTCGGTCATACCACGCCAAGCTAATTCAAAACGTTTCCCTAACTCTACATCGACTTCAAAGGATTCTGGCCCAATGCTAGGTCCAAGATAGATATAACAATCTTTGAACTCCGTACCATAAGCTTCTTTCATAGCCTCAATAGTAAGAACTGGCAAATGTCCTATCGCTCCGCGCCAGCCTGCATGTACCGTAGCGATAGCGTGATGGTTAGCATCATAAATACCTACAGCTACACAATCAGCAGTAAATAAAAATAGCGGTACATTCGGTAATTTTGTAAATACAGCATCACAGTCATCGATAGCTGTATCCTCTCCAAAGGCTCCAGCACCAACGAGATCTTCTTTGATTTCTACAGCTTTTAAACCATGTACTTGATTACCACAAGAGATTCGCTCTGGTTCAACACCTAAATATTCGGCAATAATAGCACGGTTTTCACGAACATACTTAGGCTCATCCCCTACGTGAAATGCTAAATTTAGTGATTTATAGGGCTCTTGAGATACACCACCATGACGGTACGTATCACCTATTGTAATAGGAAAACGATCTGCCCAATTAGGAGTTTCATAAGACCAAGTACCATGAGGTCCTTTAACATCTATACGTTTTACAGATTGATTCATAAGTGCCTCCTATTTACATACACCACATCGCTTACAGCCTTGTACACATGGCGGTGTATACGCTTCATCCACAGAGCGCTTCCATTCCATTTCAAGATATCCATCGTCCATCCCCATATCGAGATGACTCCATGGTAAGAATTCATCAAAGCTGCGTTCACGATAGTTCATCTCGTCCATATCTAGGCCTGCTGCCTTCATTTCAGCCTTGAAGGACTTACTGCCACGATCTGCTGCACATGCCGCAAGAACAGCGCCAAGACGGCGATCACCACGAGCTAGTACACCTTGGATATATGCCTCTTTAGGTGATTCAACGAGCACCTCAATACGACGATTCTTTTGCAATGCTTTTTTAATATATTGAAGTTTTTTCTCTACCGCTTTTTGATTATCCATAGCCATCCATTGGAATGGTGTAAAAGGCTTCGGAATAAATGGATTGATACTGAGCGTTAAACGACCTTTACAGCCTACCTCTGCCATATGGGCTTGAGTCCGTTCTGCAAGTCCTACGATGGCTTCAATATCCTCGTCAGTTTCCGTTGGCAACCCAATCATGATGTAGAGTCGCATATGTTGGATACCAGACTTAGCAGATAAAGTGGCAGCATTTTGTAAATGCTCTTCACTAATCCCTTTATTTATAACGCGGCGTAACCGTTCACTGCCCGTTTCTGGCGCAATGGTAATCGTCTTTTGCCCACTATCTGCCAAGCCATCTACAACGGCTTGTGTTAAGGAGTCTGCACGCAAGGATGCGCAAGAATAACGCATATCTTTAGAACGAATATAAGTAACTAACTCATCTACCTCTGGATAATCAGAAATAGCGGCCCCCATAAGGCCTACTTTTTTACCTAATTTCTCTGCTCTATCTACGCCTTCTTTTAGTATTTCTAAAGGTCGTACGCGCGGTACACGGAAACAATAGCCTGCCATACAGAATCGACAATGCCGTCCACAACCACGTGCAACCTCGATGATGTACATAGCGCCAAATTCTGTATAGTTTGTTGCTACTACGGTTTCGCCGCCACTAGTGAGCATTTCAAAGTGGCGTTTAATCGTTTTTGGTGCGCCTTCAGCAATATGGTAACCTTTAAATTCGCCGTCGTCGCTATAAATTGGCACGTACAAAGATGGTACATACACGCCAGATACATTCGCTAATTGACGCAAAATAGCGTGGCGATCTAGGCCCTCCATTTTGCCATCGCGAATGATATCTAGAACGCGACTAACGATACCTTCCCCTTCACCGATAATGAAAGCATCGATAAAGTCCGCAAAAGGCTCTGGATTAAATGTAGCACATGGGCCACCGGCAATAACGATAGGATCAAATTCGGTGCGGTCTTTCCCCATAATAGGTACGCGTCCATGACGTAACATCAGCGGAATATGGAAATAGTCCATTTCAAAGGTCACGTCAAAGGCCACCACATCAAATTGATGCATAGGTCGCTGTGTTTCAACGCTCATCAACGGTGTCTTAGTCTTATCGTATGCTTCTAATTCTTTTTTCTCAGGCAAGAAGATTCGTTCACATACACTATCATTACGTAAGTTGATTTCCTCATAAATAATGTGGAGACCAAGATTACTCATGCCTACAAAATATGTATTGGGATAGACGATAGCTACCTTCTGACCTGCATGAGGGTTTACAGTAATACGACTATCTTCGTCTTTATATAATTCTTGTAATCGATCAATTAAATCTTTACGATTCACTAGTTCCCTTTCTATATAAGCCCACTATGAATAGTGGGCTTAAAAATACTACATATTAGATTTTAAAATTTAGATTTCAATGTATTTTTAGTAGAAATAGTTTTAGTTTTTAAAGCACTTACAATTTGAGGACGATGTTTTCTTTTATACGGATAGATGACTACCTCACCATCTTTGTATTCAGCAATATATACATCTTTTATTTTATACCCTTGCTTTTCAACCTCTTCTTCAAGCCACTCTTCTTCTTTTTCAATTACAGCTAATGTAAAATGATTAATCTGACCATCATCAATAAGGTCAAATTTAATATTTTCATCACCAAATTGAACAACACTTAACTGACCATTTTGTTCTAGTACAGCACGTTTTACATCTGTTACATATTGAACACCAGCAGTACGCAATTTCAATTTAAGTTCTGCAGCTTGGATGCCATAACGCATACACTCTTCTGTTAAAATATGCCCTCGTTCAATAACAATAACGGGATGTCCATCTAGAATTGTTTTAAAGAAACGAAGATTTCCCTTTAAAAACTTAAGTGTCATAACAAGAATAGTCCATAAGATGAGAACTAACATAAATTGTAAAATACCAATTTGATCATTATAAATAATGGCACCGATAATACCACCAAGTACATAGTTTTGCAATTGGTCAAGTGCAGAGGTTGGAGCTAAGTTCCCTTTCCCCATTAAGTTAATTTGTAAAATAATCGCCAAGAGACCAATGGCGAGTTTGGCAAAGACCATCCCATAGACGGCCATAGCTTCTGTCATATGTG
>ERZ1036424.213-NODE-213-length-38042-cov-4.089768_pt1 | contig 38042 bp, 27 predicted proteins | sample MGYA00514221_ERZ1036424 | MGnify/ENA primary metagenome ERZ1036424 (study PRJEB33795, sample SAMN09464939) | human gut metagenome | host: Homo sapiens | place: USA: Stanford, California | collected 2016-11 | study: EMG produced TPA metagenomics assembly of the... | reverse complement strand
AACATGTGAACAAAGTACTTCAGCAACAAACATATCATGTGTTCCAAGAGAAATAATATTAGTAACTTTACATTCAATATTTACAGGACATTCATCTATATAGGGTACTGATACTTTAGTGCTTTCGGTTAGAGTAAAGCCCATTTCAGTGACTTTATCATTTGTTCTTCCAGATTTTACGCCACAGTAGTCAACGGCTTTAACTAAATTAGAATTAGGTAAATTAATTACAAATTCCATTGTTTCTTTAATATATTCATATGATAGTCTTTCTGGTCTTATAGAGATATATAACATTGGTGGTTTAGTATTTATGGTACCTGTCCAACCAACAGTAAACACATTAGTATTTCCGTTACTATTTCTAGATGTGACTAAAACTACAGGTACAGGATTTAAAATTACACTTCCTTTAAGCTCGACTTTATTCATATTATATTGCTCCTTAAATTTATAAATCTACATAGATAACATTCTAAATAAATTTCTAATATAGAATATAATAAATATTACTTTAATTTATAAATGATAAATCAAAGCAATATTTATTATAACATGTTTTTCTAATGATATCTATTAAGATAAATATTCCTATTTATATATGATTTATGAAAATATATTATAAAAGAAAATAATAGTAAGTACATACATGATTTCTTGTGAATTATGTATAATACTTACTATTATTTTAAATTAAATATTTAATATTAGTATCTTCTTTTTCTTCTATAACGTGTTCTCTTACGTCTATTATTATTTATCATATTTCTTATAAGTAATATTAAAGTTATAACTATAATAAGTATAATTATAGTTGAAATATATACTATAATATTATCTTTAAAGATCGAACCAAATGAAATATCAACAGTGCCATTAACTTCTTCGCTATGATTTCTTGTACTATATGTTAATTTAGTATCCTTATTAAATAATAATTTCCATGCGCTAGAATCAGTACCAGTAAATGTTATGCTTGATTCTTTATCATTAATATCATTTTGATAATAAGAAACATCTTGTGTTAACTTTAATGGAACTGTGATAGTCTTTTTAGGACCAAAGAAACCAAATGATTTATAATCTAAATCAGCTGTTCCTACTTCCTCATCTTTAGACTTATATGTTTGTTTACTTGTATTATAGCTATAATCCATAATAGCATCCATATCATTAAACTTAGTCATGTCAGCATTATCAAGTTGTCTGCTTTTTAAAACAACACCTATAATTTTTCTACCATCTCTTTCATAAACAGCAGCTAAGCATCCACCAGCAGCATTAGTTAGCCCAGTTTTACCAGCAATATTACCATTTTTGCCAAGACCTAAGTTTCTATTTTCTATAATGAATTTAGAATTATTGATGTTTATAGAAGCTTCCTTCAGTTCCATAGTTTCTCTTTCCCAAGGGTTTTCGAAAGCAGCCTTTGTGATTAAAGAAAGATCATATGCAGTTGTGTAATGATTTTCGTTATGTAAGCCATTAGCAGTAACAAAATTACTATTATTAGCACCAAGTTCTTTTGCTTTTTTATTCATTAAATCTGCAAATGCTTCAGAACTGCCAGCAACATTATCTGCAATCATATATGCTGTGTCATTTCCAGAAAAAAGTAACAATCCTTTCATAACATCATCTGCTAACATTTTATCTCCGACGTTCATATTATTGTGCATGAAGTTAATGTTTAAAGAATATTCCGGTTGTTCTTTAGCTGATTTAGTGAATTCAATTTCATCGCTTTTCTCTTTATTTTCAGCAAATAATAGACCTGTTAACAGCTTAGTTGTACTTGCGGGATATCTTTTGCTATCAGCATCTTTACAATATATTATTTCACCAGTTTCTAAATCCATAGTAAGCGCAGCTTGTGCATTAATATCAGGTAAATTTTGTTCTATAGGTTTAGCTTCATCTGCATAACTTATAATTGATAATGGTGCAAATAAAGAAAGAGAAAGGGTTAGTACTAATGTTTTTAAAATTAAATTTCTTTTCAAGTCAAATCTCTCCGCTTCTATTATTAAGTATATTAAAACATTTTTAGTATATCATTTATGTAACCGAATAACAATAAAGCTTACATAATTGTTACATTTTTAAAAACACATTTTAAATTATAATATTTATAAAAGTTTTATTATTTTAAATATTTTAGCTTAATATAATTTTTGTTTTGAACAGAAAATAAAAAGGTTAAATCAAATTGAAATAACCAATTTTTATTTAAATAGAATATTATATTTTTTATTATTTTAATCTTTCAATTATAGTTTCCTTAGCTTTTATTTCAAATTCATCATTTAGTTTAGTTAAATTAATATCTTCTCCATATTTTTTTCTTAAAGCTAATGTCAACAACCTATCAGCAAACTCTGGATTTTTTGATAAAAATGAACCATGAAAGTATGTTCCAAATGTATTTTTATATATACAACCCTCATAGCCATCATCACCATTATTTCCAAAACCATGAATACACTTTCCAAGAGGAGTATGGTTATTAATATATGTTCTACCAGAGTGATTTTCAAAACCAACATAAGTTTCATTAAATGTTTCATTAAAAATCTCAGTATTTCCAATAAATCTATTATCTCCACCTTCTGTATAAATATCTAGTATTCCTAAACCATCAATTTTTTCACCAGTTGGAGCAGTATAATATTTACCAAGTAGCTGATATCCGCCACAGATTGCTAACATTACTTTTTCATTTTCAATATAATTTGTTAAATAATCTTTTTTCACATTATTTAAATCTTTTGAAACAATTGATTGTTCATAATCTTGACCACCACCAAAGAAAATAATATCTGTATTATTAACATCTATTGTGTCATTTAAAGAACAATTAAAAATATTAACATTAATATCTCTTAAATTTGCTCTATGCTTTAAAATTAATACATTACCTAAATCTCCATAAACATTTAATAAATCAGGATATAGGTGACAAATATTTAATTCCAATTTTAAGTCCTCCTTTATTACCATAATTTTTTAATGTAACCTTTTGAATGAAGATATTTTCTATAATTTATCATTGCTGTATATGTAGCAAGGACATATATTTTTTTAGATGAAGACTCTTTAATATTATTTGTTAGTTTTTCATAATCTCCTTCTAAAATGAATTTATTATAATCTAAGCCTGAAACTTTTAATCTAACAGCCATATCATAGAGTCTTAATCCAGAAATGAAAATATCTTTAATATTAAGTGTGGATATTTTTTCAAAATCAACGTCCCATATCCATGATACATCACGTCCATCAGCATAATTATCATTTAGCATAAATACTGCAGAAAATTCACCAGTATTAAGTGCTAGTGTATCTAAAGCTTGATTATATCCAGCAGGATTTTTAACTAAAATTATTTGAATATCTTTATTATCTATCTCAATTTTTTCTTGTCTACCAAAACTTGAACTTTGGTTTTGTAGAGAAGACTTTATTATTGAATCATTTATACCAAGTTCTTTTGATATTGCAAATGCACATAATGCATTGTAAATATTATATGCACCAGATTGACTTATAAAAACTTCTGTATCATTAATTAAAACAGATGAATTTTCAGGAGTTAAATCAAAAATTTTATTTACACCATAAGAAAGTTCAGGTCTTTTATAGCCACACTCTGGACAGTAAAAATCACCTAAGTGATTATATGTTACTAAATTATATTTATATGGTGCCTTACAGAATTTGCAAAACTTTGCATCTGCATTTAAATCTAAGGAGTTATCTCCTTTAATTGGAGTGTTGAATCCATAATATATAAATGGATTTTCTAGATTTAATTTACCAAGCAAGGATTCATCACCATTTAAAATCAGTTTGCTTGATGGAACTTTAACTACTCCTTCCAATATTTTATTTAAAGTTGTATAAACTTCACCATATCTGTCTAATTGATCTCTAAATAAATTAGTAACAGTTATTATTTCTGGAGTTAGATGCTCAGTAATAAACTTTACATTAGCTTCATCAACTTCAATTACTGCATAAGGATTTTCTTTTTTTCTAAAAAAAGAATAATTAGAAATAAAACAAGCAACAATTCCTGGATATAAATTTGCACCAGTATTATTAGTAATGACATTAAAGCCATTTTCCTTTAAAATATTGTAAATCATACTAGTAGTTGTTGTTTTACCATTAGTTCCAGTTACTAAAATAACCTTGTACCCATTACTAACTGTCTTTAATATGGATTTGTCAATTTTTAAAGCTACCTTACCAGGGAAAGTACTTCCTCCTTTCAAAATATGTTTTGAAAGAAAAGCTGTAAATTTTGATATAAGTATGCTTAGAATAGATTTGATATTGATTGTACTCACCACCTAAAATAAATTGAATTATTAATAATTATTTACTTATAAAAATAATATTAATCACAAAAATGTAACTCTTTAAATATTCAAAATAAGTATAGCACAAAATTAAATAACTAAGGAATAATTTTTATAGTAAACATCTTGGTTACATAATTGTTTTATGAGTGAATTTGTCCTATAATTAAGAAAAGAATATAGAATTTTACGAGGTGTTATAATGTTCAGAGTAACAGTTAATATAAATGGGATGAATTATAATCTTAAGGGAGAAAAGGATGAAAAATATTTGCTTGGGGTTGCGAACTTCGTTGATGGAAGAATTAAAGAAGTCATGTCTAAGAACTCAAGCCTTAGTACAAATGCAGCTACAGTGCTAGCAGCAGTTAATATAGCCGATGAATTATATGAATGTGATTTAGAATTAGATGAAGCAGTTAAAAAAAGAAATTCACTTAATAATGAAAATGAGCTGTTAAATAAAAAGGTTAATGAACTTAGTGAAAAAGCAGAACTTAGACTTAAAGAAAAAATAAATCTTGAAAATAATTTTGGGAAAAGAGAAGCAGAGTTTCAAGATAAAAATAAAAAGTTAGAAGAAACTATTAATTCATTAAAAAATCAACTTAAAGTATCTAAGGAGGAAAATGATAAATTAGTAAAAGAAAATAAAAGATTAAAAGATGATATGAATAAAAATAAAAACATGAATGATCTTTTAAACAAAGAGCTTACTGAGATCAAAGAAAAAAATAAATTTTTGTATAAAAAAGTGGATGAGAGTAGGAATAAGGAAAACAAGATAAATAAAGATCTACATCAAGCAAATGAAGCAGTAAAAGATTTAAATAATAAAATTAATAGTGTTAACATTGAAAATGAAAAATTGATAAATGATTTAAAGGAAGTAAAATCTAAAAATTTAGAAATAGGGATAGAATTAGAAAGAATAGATGAAATAAGAAAAAACTTAGAGGATGAAAATTCATCATTAAAAGAAGAAATTAAGTCTTTTGAAAATAATAATAACGTTCTTCAAAATGACTTAGACAAATTTAAAATTGATTTGACAAATGAAATGACAGCAAATGAAAAGATCAGAAAGCAATATGATAACTGCAAAAATGAATTAGAGGAGTTAAATGATTTATATTATGAATCAGATAAAGAAGTTATATTATATAAAGATAAAGCAAACACTTTAAATAAGTCAAATGATGAATTGAAAAATAATATTAAAAAGGTATGTGATGAAAAACTAAAACTTGAATCTGAATTAGAAGATTTAAAGGAAGTATATAATGAAATAGAAAAGGAACTATTAAATAAAAGCAGCAAGTTAGAGGAACTTAATTACTTAAATGAAGAACTTGTGAATAAGAATAATAGCCAAATACATGAAAAGGAAGAATTAGAAAGTCAGATTACAAAGTTGAAATCAGATCAAGATATATTAAATCAAGAATTAATTAATATGAGAGATATTAATGATGAATTATCTAAAGAAATAGAAAAAGTTGAAAAAGATAAAGAAGTATTAAAAGATGAAATTGAAATTATAAAAAGTAAAAATGAAAGTTTAAAAAATGAAAATGAACAAGGAATAAAATTAAAAGTAAAAGAAATAGATAGATTAAACCAAGAGCTTAAAGAAAAAAAATCATCAGCTGATGATTTAAAAGAAAAACTAGATATTAAGAATACATTACTGGCTGAATTGGAAAAAAAATTAGAAGAAAATAGTGAGATATTAGAAAAATTAGAATTAGAATTGAATTATAAGAAAAAATCACTTAATGAATTAAATGAGAAAATAAATACATTAGCAAAAGAAAAAGAAGAGTTAGCTAAAGATAATAATAAGATGAATGAGGAATCTAGAATATCTCAACATAAATTATTTGAAGTACAAGCAAAACTAATAGACACACAAATTGAAATAGCAAAACTAAAAAAACAACAGATAGGACCTATTTCTAAGAAAAGATAGGACTTATATATGGAGGAACCTTATGAATAAAATTGAATTATTAGCTCCAGCTGGTAGTATGGAAAGCTTAATTGCGGCGATCAATAATGGAGCTGATGCAATATATCTTGGAGGCAATAAGTTCTCAGCGAGAGCTTATGCCTCAAACTTTGATAATGAAAATATGATGAGAGCAGTTGATTATGCTCATAGTTATGGTGTTAAAGTATATGTTACGATGAATACTATTTTAAAGCAAAATGAAATAAAAGATGCTTTAAAATATGCAGGATATTTATATGAAATAGGTGTCGATGCGTTAATAATACAAGATGTAGGACTTATTAATCTTATTAAAGATGTATATCCTAAGCTTGAACTTCACGCTTCTACACAAATGACAATACATAATGGTGAAGGAGCTTTATATTTTAAAGAAAAGGGTCTACAAAGAATAGTATTATCAAGAGAACTTTCTCTAGATGAAATTAGATATATTTCAAAAGATTTAGGTATTGAAACTGAAATATTTGTTCATGGCGCTCTTTGTGTATGTTATTCAGGACAATGTTTAATGAGTTCTATGATAGGTGGGAGAAGTGGTAATCGTGGAAGATGTGCTCAGCCATGTAGAATGCAGTATACACTAAAAGGAGAAAAAACTGGGGAAAGAAAGGGCTATCTTTTAAGTCCTAAAGATACATGTTTAATTGATGATATAGAAGAAATAATTAGAAGCGGAACATCTTCTTTAAAAGTTGAAGGAAGAATGAAAAAGCCAGAATATGTTGCGGGGGTTACATCAACTTATAGAAAATCTATTGATAAAGTATTAAAAAATCAAAAATTTGATTTAAATAAAGGAAGAAAAGAACTGGCTCAACTATTCAATAGAGAAGGTTTTTCCAAGGCTTATTTATATAAAAATAGTGGAAAAGATATGATGAGTTACAATTATCCTAAAAATACAGGAGTATTTATAGGAAAAGTTTTAGATAATGGAGAAATTTTACTAGAAGAAGATGTTGCTCTTGGAGATGGAATAAGATTTGCTGATGATGGATTTACATTAAGTAAGATACTTATAAATGGGAAAGAATTCAATGAAGCATCAAAAGGTGATAAAGTTAAATTATTTCCTAATAGTGGATATAAAAAGGGATATAAAATGTCCGATAAAAAGCTTTATGATAATTTGAAAGAAGATTTAAAGCACTATAAAAGAAAAGTTTTACTTATAGGAGAAGTTGAATTTAAGGTTAATGCTCCAATTACAATTAGAACTGTATTTAATAATAAAGAATATAAAGTTTATGGAGAAGTAATTGAAGAAGCAGCTAACAAACCATTAACTAGAGAACGAGTAGAAGAGGCTCTAAAAAAATCAGGAGAAGTTCCATATAAGTTTGAAAAAATTATCTTTACTAACTTTGATGATGGATTTATAAGAATTGCTTCAATTAATAATTTAAGAAGAGAGCTATTTGAAAAAATATTAAAAGAAGAAGTAAGCTCTTATAGAAGAAAGAGAGAAGATGGAGTTTATGAAAATAAGATTCCTAAGTGTAGTGAAAATTTAGGATATATATATAGCTGTATATCCAAGGAACAATTAAGAGCTTTAATAGAAGATGATAATGTTAAAAATATTGCCTTAGATATTTCATTTAGTAGGCATAAAGAGAGTCTAAATAGGGATGATTTTAAAAATATTGAAGGTAAGAACCTTTATTTAAAGGTACCGAATATTATAAAAGATGAATTTAATAATATTATTAAGAGAATAGATGAAATTATTCCGTATATTAAAGGAATAATAACTGCTAATGTAGGTATAATAAATCGTTATAAAGAAAAATTATTCATAATAGGAGACTATAAATTAAATATATTTAATAGAGAAGGTGTAGAATTTTATAGTGAAGATATTAATATGCCTAGTCTTAGCATGGAATTAAATAGAAAAGAAATAAAGGAATTAATGAAAAACTTCAACTCAAATTTAGCCATTAATATTTATGGTAAGACAGAACTTATGGTAAGTGAATATTGTCCAATAGGAAGTACTTTTGGGAGTAAGAGCTCAAAGAAAGAATGTAACGGAGCATGTATGAAGGATAATTTTACTTTAATAGATAGAATGAATGAAAATTTTAGAGTCCTAGCAGACAATAATTGTAGAACTCATATTTTAAATTCATTAGCTATAAATTTAATTGAAGAAGTAGATGAACTTAAATCTTTTAACATTTTAAACTTTAGAGTAGATTTTAAAGATGAAAGTTATAAAGAAGTTAAAGAAATCTTAAACCAAATTGCGTTTGGAAATAAACCAAAAGAAAAAGTATATACTAAAGGTCATTATAGAAGAGGCGTTGAGTAACAATCTATTTATAATATAGATATGAGTATGTATTTTTTATGTATATTATAAATTATTTTATATACATATGCTAAAAAATTAATGACACTAATTAAGGGATGTGAAAAAATGAATGAAAGATCTTTAAGAGTATTAGAATTTAATAAAATTAAAGAGAAAATAAAGAAATATGCACGTACAAATGCTGGTAAGCAAATTATAGATGAGCTTAAACCATATGATAATGTTTATGAAATCAATAATAAATTAGAAGAAACTAATGAAGCACTTGAAATTTTAATTACTAAAGGAAATCCTCCAATGGAAGGACTTTTTGATATTAGAGAAGGAATAGAGAGGGCAAAAAAAGGGGGAACTTTAACTCCAGAACAATTGCTTAGAGTTGGAGGGATGCTTAGAGTTTCTAGAAATATGAAGGATTTTTTCAAAAGAGAAGAATCTGAAAAATCTTATCCAAGACTTGAAGATTTAGCTTATATATTGGTACCAGTAAAATCATTAGAAGATGAAATAGAAAGATCAATTGTTTCAGAAGAAGAAATTAGTGATAAAGCTAGCCAAACTTTATATAACATAAGAAGAAGTCTTAAAGAAAAGAATTCTTCTGTTAGAGAAAAAATAAGCTCAATAGTTAGGAGCAACTCAAAATATTTGCAAGATGATTTATATACTATGAGGGGAGACAGATATGTACTTCCTGTAAAATCTGAATATAAGAGTCAGGTACCAGGACTTGTACATGATCAAAGCTCTACAGGAGCAACTTTTTTCATAGAGCCAATGAGTTTAGTTAATTTAAATAATGAAATTAGAGAATTAGTTTTAAAAGAAAAGGCTGAAATAGATAGAATATTAGCGACTCTTTCTTTAAAAGTTAAAGATAATGCAGAAACATGTATGAGTAATTTAAAAATACTTATAGAATTTGATTTTATTTTTGCTAAAGGAAGATATGGTTCAGCATTAAATGCTGTTAGACCAATAGTAAGAGAAGACGGAATATTTAATATAATATCAGGTAGACATCCTTTGATTGAAGGTGATAAAGTTGTACCTTCTGATGTTTATTTAGGAGAAGAATTCCAAACTTTAATGATAACTGGACCTAATACTGGAGGAAAAACTGTAACTATAAAAACGGTGGGGTTACTTCATATTATGGGATTAAGTGGACTTTTAATACCTGCTAGAGATAATTCATCTATTGCATTTTTTAGAGAAATTTTTGCCGACATCGGTGATGAACAAAGTATTGAGCAGAGTTTATCGACTTTTTCATCTCATATGACTAATATAGTAAATATCATGAAGTATGTAGATGATAAATCACTAGTTCTATTTGATGAACTTGGTGCTGGAACAGATCCAGCAGAGGGAGCAGCGCTTGCTGTATCTATTTTAGAAACATTAAGAAATAGAGGTGCAAAGCTAATAGCGACTACTCACTATAGTGAGTTAAAAGCATATGCATTAAAAACAGAAGGGGTTGAGAATGCTTCAGTTGAATTTGACATTGAAACATTAAGGCCAACTTATAGACTTTTAATTGGAGTACCAGGTAAATCTAATGCATTTGAAATTTCTAAAAGGCTTGGACTTGTTGAGGGAGTAATTAATAGAGCAAAAGAGTATATGTCAGAAGAAAATTTACAGTTTGAAAATTTAATTAGGGATCTTCAAGAAAAAAGTATTATTGCTAAAAGAGATGCAAGGGAAGCAAAGATCATTAAAGATGAAGCAGAAGCTTTAAAGAAAACATTTGAAGAAAAGCTTGAAAAATTGGAAAAAACAAGAGAAAAAGCATATATGGATGCGAGACGTGAAGCTAAAGAGATAATATCTAATGCAAAAGATGAAGCAGATGATATATTAAAGGCAATGAGAGAGCTTGAAAAACTTGGAATATCTGGCGGCGGAAGGCAAAGACTTGAAGAAGAACGTAAAAAACTTAAAAATAGCTTAGAAGAAAGAGAAAAAGGAATTCATAATGCACAAGAAAATGAAGGAGAAGCTATTACCAAGGTTAAGCTTGGTATGGATGCATTTTTACCTTCTTTAAATCAAAAAGTTATTGTAATTTCTATGCCTGATAATAAAGGCGAAGTCCAAGTTGAAGCTGGAATTATGAAAATAAATGTTAAATTAAGTGATTTAAGAAAAGCTAAAGAAACAAAAACTGAAAAAGTAAGGAAAAAAAGAGAAGTAAAACTTAATTTAAGTAGTGTAGAATCTAGAGTAGATTTAAGGGGATTAGATGCAGAAGAAGCTTGTTATAAAGTAGATAAATATTTAGACGATGCTTATAGAGCTAATCTTGGAGAAGTAACTATTGTTCATGGAAAAGGCACAGGAGTTCTAAGAAAAGCCATAAATGATATGCTTAAGAGACATCCACATGTAAAATCATATAGACTAGGATCTTATGGTGAAGGTGGAGATGGAGTAACTATGGTTGAATTAAAAGGCTAATTAGTAATGTGTTAAAATGAAGTATAAGTGTAAAATTATAGAATAAATTTTTATATTTTATTAAGAAATTATTTTAAAATATAAAGAAATTTATTCTATAATTCTCAAATGTATAAGAAAATTTTTATGTACACTGATGAAAAAGAGGTGAAGTTTTATGTATATAATAAGTGCCTGCTTATGTGGGGTTAATTGTAAATATAGTGGAAAGAATAATTTAAATGAAAGATGCATGAAGTTATTTAGAGAGGAAAAAGCAGTGCTTGTATGTCCTGAGCAACTTGGAGGATTACCGACACCGAGAAATCCAGTTGAATTGACATCTTCTTCTAGTGATGTAGTAGAAGGAAATGGAAAAGCTGTGACCAATGAAGGAGAAGATGTTACAGAAAAATTCTTAAATGGTGCATATGAAACATTAAGAATAGCCAAGGAAGTAGGAGCAACTAAAGCGATATTAAAAGAAGGAAGTCCTTCCTGTGGAGTTAACTGTATATATGATGGAACATTTACGGGAAATAAAATAGATGGAAAAGGAATAACTTCTTACATATTAGAAAGAGAAGGAATACAAGTATTTTCAGATGAAGAACTTGAGGTTAGTAATGACAAGATAGTATATCTTAATAATTTTGATAGAGAAAAAGCAAAAAAAAGAAAGCTTTTTGAAATGGAAGATGAAGAAGAGGAAGAATATTTTGATTTAACTGAAAATCTATCTGATGTTTCTGATTTACCACCAAAAGTTGAAGAGAATGTAAAAAGACTCATGATTTCTTTGGCTCAGGATTTAATGGGATTTGAGGAGTTAGATGAAATAGCTGAGGCAACAGGATTAAGTATTGAAGAAGTTGAAGAAATACTTAAGAGTGAGGAATAGGAGAAGTAAAAAATGGGTGAAACAAAAGAACAATTTATAAGAAATTTATTTTTGAAAATTTTTCAAGAGGAAGGTGTAACTTTAGAAGAACTAAAAAAAGCTATATGTGAGTCATATGTAGATGAAGGTTTTGATTGTAAGTCTTTTGAAGATATACCGATAAATGAAATGGAAATAGCTATCCTAGATTGTTATGAAGCGGGTGGGCTAAAATTTAATAATATAGATGAAGTAATTGAATATAATAAAAAGCCACAATAAATTATAATTAATGCTATACAATTTTATTCTAATAAAAAAATAATTTTAAATAATAAAGCGTATAAATTAGGGGTATCTAATGAATGAGTTAGAAGGATTAAGAAAAGAGAGTATTAATGTAGATTATTTTTATGAACTATTTAGAAAAATATGGTGGGATACTAGTAGCCATATAAAGCTTAATAAAATTAAGATAACTTATAATGAAAAGAAAAAAAGAGAGAAAAGATTCGATGATTTAGTAGATATTTTAATTAATCATTTAAAGTATTTTTCTTCTGAAAATAAAGAAATATTTATTTGGAAAAATAAACTATATGAAATTATAAATAGATTTTTAGAAGATGGTTACATTTTTGATATTGATTTTAATGAAGAGCTAAGGGAAAGTTTTTTTCATGTAACTAGAAAATTTATTAGAGAAGCAAGAATATTTGATGATAAACTTAAAATAAATGATATTGGACAAGCAATGAGAAATGTATGGATAATTAATATTATTCAAGCTATAAAATTAGAAGAAATAAAATTTTCAGAAGCTATATTTGGGTATAGTATGTTGTATCCATATACAGATAATTATTTAGATAATGTTAATATTGATATTAAAGATAAAATAAATTTCAATAAAAGACTTTTAAAAAGATTAAATGGTGAAAAAATATGTACTGAAAATGAATATGAAGGTAAGGTTTATAGTTTATTAGAGTATATAGAAAAAGAGTATAATATGGAGAATTATCCTGAAGTTTATGAAAGCTTAATTAAAATACAAATAGGGCAAATTTTAAGTTTAGATCAGCAAAATAACATAACAATTCCATATGAAAGAGATATATTAGGTATATCTATTGAAAAAGGTGGGGCATCTGTATTAGTAGATGGTTTTATTATAAATGGAAAATTAAAAACTAATGAAATAAAATTTTGTATAGGTTATGGAATACTGTTACAATTAGCTGATGATTTACAAGATGTTAAAGAAGATATAAAAAATAATAACATTACAATAATGTCTCAATTAGCAGGAAAATACAATTTAGATTCAATAGCAAATAAGCTTATTAATTTCACAATAGATATAATTAATAATATTAAAGATAATAGTAATGATGCTTTAACAAAATTAATTGAAGATAATTGTTTAATGTTAATATTTTTTTCTATTGCTTTTAGTAAAGAATTTTTTTCTAGAAGTTATATAGAAGAAATAGAAAACTATCTTCCTTTTACTTTAAGATATATTAATAATATGAAAGCGAATTTAACTAAAAAATTCAAGACTTTAAAAAATTTAAAAAACAATGAAGATTTTATGATGGTATTAGATAAAATTATATCTTTAGACTAATATAATTGGAATATTTTTTTATTTAAAATAATTACTGGTTAGTATTATTCTACTTATAAAAATAGTCTAGTAAATATAGATATCATGTTAATTTTTCGACTAAAATTAATAGTATATTAAATTTAATATTGATAAATTATAAAAAAGATAACAGATAATAAATTATTATTTTATTCTGTTATCTTTTTTTGTGTTTATTTTAATATTCGACAAAAAAAGCCGAAAATAATTTATATGTGATATAATAATTAAGCTATATTTAAAAAAAATAAAAATTATAATTTTAAAATATTAATAAAAAGATAATATAACTTAGGAGGTTAAATGGAGAATAGAAGTTTAAAAAAAGAAATTAGTTTATTTATGGCTACAATGCTTGTATGTGGTAATATGATTGGATCAGGAGTATTTATGCTACCTGCAACATTAGCGCAAGTTTCAGGACCATTAGCTACAATTATAGCATGGATATTAACAACAACTGGATCTATATTAATTGCAATTTCATTTGCAAATTTAGGGTCAAAATATCCATCAACTGGAGGAGCTTATCAATATACAAAAGAAGCATTTGGTGAATTTGCAGGATTCTTAAGTGCTTGGTTATATTGGAATGGTTCATGGATTGGAAATGCAGCAATAATAATAGCTTTAGCAAGTTATGCATCTGCAATTATACCAGCGCTTCAAGAACCCCTATATTCTGCAATCTTTACAAGTAGTATTTTATGGGTAATAACTATATTAAATATAATTGGAGTAAAGAAGGCAGGAAAAATTCAGACTTTTGCAACTGTTTTTAAAATAGGATTTTTTGCATTATTTATAGTTGCTTCATTTTTAAATTTTGAAAAAATAAATTTACTGCCATTATTACCAGAAGGTAAAGGTCTTACTACAATTCCGCTTGCTGCCACTTCAACTTTATGGGCTTTTGTTGGTTTAGAAAGTGCAACAGTAACGGCTGGAGAAATAAAGAATCCAGAAAGAAATGTTAAGAAAAGTACAATATATGGAATGCTAATAGCATCAGTTATATACATATTAATAAGTATTGGCAGCATGGGAACTATGTCTAATTTAGAGCTTTCATTAAGCTCGGCACCACTTATAGATATACTATCTAATATTTTAGGAGGATCAGTAGGAAAAATATTAGCAATAGCAGTTGTTGTTTGTATTTTAGGTACAACTATAGGATGGATATTATCAACAGCAAGAGTGTCATATGCAGCAGGAGTAGATGGAGTTTTCCCAAAATTCTTTGGAAAATTAGATAATAAGCATGGAACTCCAATAAATTCATTGATAATAGGTTCTGTTTTAGTTAATATATTAATTATAATGAATTATCAAAAAAGTATGGTATCAGCCTTTACATTTATAACAATTCTAGCAACGTTATCATTTTTACCAGTATATCTATTGACTTCAGCGGCTGAAATGATGCTTATGTTTAAAGGAAACTCGGATTTTAATTTTAAAATATTTATTAAAAAATCATTAGTTCCACTGATAGCCTTTATATATGCATTATGGACTATATATGGTTCAGGTGCAGAAACTGTAATGTGGGGATTTATTTTAATGCTAATAGGGATACCATTTTATATTTATAATCATCATAAGAATAAAAGAGATAATTCATGATTATATACTAAAATTACATATTTAAATGAAATGTAATATGTAGGAGGATAATATGAGTAATCAAGAATTTGAAGTATTAAAAAGTGAAGACTTTGATAGTATGTACAAACTTATGGAAAATTCATTTCCACCATTAGAAAGAAGGACATATGAAAACCAGTTAAAACTTCTAAGTGAAAAATACTATAAGTTAAGTGGAATTAAAGATGACATCGGAAATGTAACAGCATTTTTAGCAAGCTGGGAGTTTGAAGAGTTTAATTTTATTGAACATTTTGCAGTAGATAGTAAAATGAGAGGTGGAGGAGTAGGAACAAAGATATTGAGATATTACTTAAATAAAAGTAATAAACCTGTATATTTAGAAGTAGAACTTCCAAATACAGAATTAGCAGTTAGAAGAATTGAATTCTATAAAAGATTAGGATTTAGTTTAAATGAATATGATTATCTTCAACCTCCATTAGAAAATGGATATGATCTTTTACCGCTTAAGGTAATGAGTTATCCAAAAGAAGTAAATGAAGAAAAATTTAAATTATTTAGAAACAGTATTTATACTAATGTATATAGGACTGAAATAAAATTTTAAATTAGAATAAATTTATAAAATGATAAATAATTGTTAAATAAATATTAGAATAGTATATAGGTTTTATTTAAATATAAGTTTAAATTTTGAACTATATACTATTCTAATAGGAAAAACAATTATTTATCATTTTTTATATAATTAAAATATGGTGGAAGTTAAAAATTAGTCATTAGAAAAATATAGTAAATTATTTTAATGTAATAGATGTTAAAATAAATATTTATTGGGATATAATTATATTATGGATTTATTTATAAAATTCTATTAGCAACTTAAGGAGGAATTTAAAATTGAGAATTTTGCATACAGCAGATTGGCATTTAGGTAAAAATCTTGAAGGTCAAAGCAGAATGGATGAACAAGACGAATTTTTAAAAGATTTTGTAGATATAGTAGAAAAAAATAATATAGATTTAATTATTATTGCAGGAGATGTTTATGATAGTTATAATCCTCCAGCAAGAGCTGAAAAGATGTTTTATGATACTTTAAAAAGACTTTCAGCTAATGGGGAAAGGATTACTTTAGTAATATCGGGTAATCATGATAATCCAGATAGACTAGTAGCAGCAGGACCATTAGCACAAGAACATGGAATAATTATGGTTGGAACACCTAAAACAATAGTAGAAAAGGGCACTTATGGTAGACATAAGGTTTTAAATTCAGGAGAAGGATTTGTAGAGATAGAGATAAATGGAGAAAAAGCAGTTATTTTAACAGTGCCATATCCAAGTGAAAAAAGATTGAATGAAGTTATTTATAATGGTATGGATGATGAAGAAGAAAAAGCAAAATCTTATGGTGAAAGAATATTTTCATTATTTGAATCTCTAAAAGGGAATTTTAGAAAAGATACAATAAATATAATTACATCACATTTGTTTGCAATGGGAAGTGTAGAAGGTGGATCAGAAAGAAGTATACAATTAGGGGGAAGCTATATTGTTGATGGTGAGTGCTTTCCTAAGGAAGCTCAATATATAGCATTGGGTCATGTTCATAAACCACAGATTGTACCTGGTACTAATAAGAGAGCAAGATACTGTGGATCTCCAATTCACTATAATAAGAAAGAAATAAATATTGATAAGAAATGTTTTGTAATAGATGTAAAAGCAAATGAAGAATGCAAAATTGAAGAAATTCAATTAAAAGTATACAAACCTATTGAAATTTGGAAATGTACAAGTATAGAAGATGCCATTTTAAGATGCAAAGAAAATAGTGATAAAAATTGCTGGGTTTATTTAGAGGTTAAAACAGATAGATATATACAAGAAGACGAAATTAAGGAAATGAAAAATTTTAAAAAAGATATTTTAGAAATAATGCCTAAAGTTAATGGAATTAATGAGGACGAGGAAGAAGTAAATATACATGAAAAATCTTTTGAAGAAATATTTAAAGATTTTTATAAAAAAGAAAGAAATTTAGAACCAGACAAAGAAGTAATTGATTTACTTTTGTCAATTGTTAATGAAGAAGGTGATGAATATGAAGCCGATTAAATTGAAAATTAAAGGATTAAACAGTTTTATAGAAGAACAAACTATAGATTTTGAAAAATTAACTGATAGAGGATTATTTGGAATTTTTGGACCTACAGGAAGCGGAAAATCAACTATATTAGATGGTATAACATTAGCTTTATATGGAGATGTTTCTAGAAAAAGTTCAAATTATATAAATACTAATTGTGAAAGATTAAATGTTAGTTTTGAGTTTCAAATATCTGGATCAGAAATCAAGAGATATATTGTAGAGAGAGAATTTAAAAGGAAAAATAAGGAATTTAGAAATCCAATATCAGGAAAATGCAAAATAATAGATATAACAAATTCTGAAAATAAAATTTTAGCAGATAAAGTAGGTACTGTTACTAAAAAAGTTGAGGAAATAATAGGGCTTAATTTAGATGATTTTACAAGAACTGTTGTATTACCACAAGGAAAATTTAGTGAATTTCTAAAGCTTGAGGGAAAAGAAAGAAGAGAAATGCTTGAAAGATTATTCAACCTACAAAAATATGGTGATAACTTATCAAGAAAATTATCCAGTAAAATTAGTAAAGAAAAAACGGATAATAGTATTTTAATAGGAAAATTAAGTAGTTATGAAAATATAAATGAGGAAATACTTATAGAAAATGAAAATGAACTTAAGATTTTAAACGATAAATTAAAAAATCTAAAGGAAGAAGTAGACATAATAGAAAAAAAGCATAAAGAAGATGAAGAGATATGGAATTTAAGATTAGAACTAAAAGAATATGAACTAAAGAAAACTAGGTTAAAAGAAAGAGAAAAAGAAATAGAAATCTATACAGATAAAATTAAACTTGGAGAATCAGGAATAAAAGTGCTTCCATATATAAAAGCATATGAGAATACTATAAAAGAATTTAATAAATATAAGGTTGATTTAGAAAATTTTAAAGTTGAAATAGAGAAAATCAATAAAGAAAAATTAATTAAGGAAGATACTTGGAATTTAGCTAAAGAAAATAAGGAAAACAAATTGCCAAGCTTAATATTGAAGGAACAAAAGATAGAGGATGCATTAGAAGATAAAAAAATCCTAGATGAAATATTAAAGTCAATGGAATCATTAGAAAAGGATATTAAAATATCAAAAAATAAAAGTGAAGAATATAAAATAAAAATTTTAAATAATGATCAAGAAATTAATGGAAAAAGTATTGAAATAAAAGAAACTGAAGCTAAAGTAGAAAAGCTGAAAATTGATCCTAATATTAAGGATAAAGTACAACAAGGGATAATAGAAGAACAGAGATATAATAATTTAAACTTAATTATAAAGAAGAATAAGAAAAAAATTGAGTCTGTTGAAGAAGAAAAAAGAGTTACAATAGTCGAAGGTAAAAAATTAAAAGAAATATTAGACAATAAGATAAATTTATTAAAAGAATATGAAACTAAGCTTGAAAAATTAGTTAAAGATTCTCCAGGAGAGCAGAAAGATTTATTAGATTTACAAGAATTATTAGTTGAAAGTAAAGAAAAATGGAATAGTTACCATAAGTTAAATAAAGATATATGTTTATCAAAAGAGGTAATAGAAGAGCTAAATAGGCTAATTTCATCAAAAACTAATGATGAAAAGATCTTAAAAAAAGAATTAGAAGAATTAAAGAAGCAATATAATGATGCATCAATGGAAAATTTAGCAATTAAACTTAGAAATCAACTTAAAGATGGGGATACTTGTCCTGTATGTGGTTCTATACATCATATTAAAGAGGAAATGCTTTATGAAAAAGATAGAAATTTAGAAGTCATGGAAGAAGAGATAGAGAATAAGGAAAAAACTATAAAGTTAATTAATCAAGAGATAACAATAAATGAAACTAAAATAAATAGTTTAAATGATAAGATAAAATTGAATGAGGATGAGATAGACAAATTAGGAACGAACTTTAGAAAAAACACTATTGAAGAATTAGAAAATAAATTTAAAATATTAAAAACAGCTCTGGAAAATTATATTAAGGAAAAAGAAAATCTAGAGAAAAATATAAATATAATTAGTAATGAGATAAGTATAGAAGATGGAAAAATAAATGCTTTAAGAGCAGTAGTAAGAAATAATAATAAACAACTAGAAGAGCTTAAAAATGATACAAAAGAAAATTTAAATGAATTGTGTAACATAAAAAATAAATTAGAAGGATTAAAAGCAGAGACTTTAGTTGAAGATTTTAATAAAAAAAATATTGAAATAAAGCAAATAGAAAAACAAAGAGAAAATTTAGAAAATAGAATAAAAGAAAATAGAAAATTACTTGAATTATTAGAAAAGAATAAGGAAGCTCTTAAGGAGAAAAGTATATATTTTAATGACAAATTAACTAAAGATAAGGCTTCATTAGAGGGATATGAAAAGAATAAGAATGAGAAAATTGAATTAATTAAATCTAAAGTAGGAGAAGAAAAAAATATTGAAGGACTTTTATCAGAAATAAAAAATAATATAGTAATGATTAAAGAAAAATTTGATATTGCTGAAAAAGAAAAAAATTATATTGAAAAAAGATTTAATGACTGCAATGAAAAGTTAATTTCAACAATAAGTAAATATGAAGAACTAAGAAAAAGAAAAGATGAAGGTAAAGTAGAATTAGAATTAGCAATTGATAATGAGGGATTTAGAACAATAGAAGATGTTAAGGAAAATATTTTGGAAAAAAGTCAATTGGATATATATAAAGAGAATGTAGACAATTATAAAAATGAATTTTCAAAGATATCAGGGGCAATTGAAAGTCTGATTAAAAAAATAAATAATAGAGATATAACCGAAGAAGAATGGGAAAATATAAATATATTAAAAGTTAAGAAAAAAGAAGAACTTAAGTTTATAAATGAAGATGTAATAAAACTTGAAGAACACATAAGAACTATAAATGTGAAAATGGATGAACTTAAAGAATTACAAGATAAAAAGAAAGAACTTGATCATAAATTAGCTTTATTAGGGGATTTAGATAAATTATTTAAGGGGAAAAAGTTTGTAGAGTTTGTTGCTGCAAATCAGCTTAAGTATGTTTCTATTGAAGCATCGAAAAGACTTAAGAATATAACACATGGAAACTATGGATTAGAAGTAGATGATGATGGAAAATTTATAATTAGAGATTATAAAAATGGAGGAGCAGAAAGAGATGCATCTACTCTTTCTGGAGGAGAAACATTCTTAGCATCTTTAGCACTAGCACTGGCATTATCAGCACAAATACAATTAAAAGGGACTGCGCCACTTGAATTATTCTTCCTTGATGAAGGGTTTGGAACTTTAGATGATGATTTGCTTGAAGTTGTAATTAGTTCCTTAGAGAAAATTCATAATGATAAACTTAAGGTAGGTATTATTAGTCATGTGGAATCTATAAAAAATAGAGTTCCAGTAAAATTAATAATAACTCCAGCAGAATCAGGTATTGGAGGAAGTAAAGTTAAAATTGACAGAAGTTAAACTTTTTTATTAAAAAGTGGTATAATGTAATTGTATTTAAAATAGAAGGATATACAAATTAGAGGTGACCGAAGTGTTTATATTTTATACTAATTTGTTTTTAACTTTTCAAAATTCTTCAGTTAAAAATAATATTAGTAAAACTGTAAATATTAGACCTTATAAATGTAATAGGCCTATTTATTTATATCCAACGTGATAATTGAATCCTTAAAATCAAATTAACATTAAAACTATTATGAAATTTTAGGAGGAGATTAAAATGGAGGAATTGAAGTTAAATAAAAGAATAAATGAAAGATGTAATGAAGCTAGGAAGATTAGAAGAGAAGGAAAAGTACCAGGTGTAATATATGGTAAAAAAATAGGGAATTTAATGTTTCAAGTTGAAAAAACAGCTTTAGAAAAGGAGTTAGCAGTTTCTGGAGATTATGGAGTTTTAAGTTTTGATTTAGATGGCGAAAAAGGAACCGCTGTAATTAAAGAAGTTCAAAAATCACCTGTATCACATAAAGTAATACATTTAGATTTAGAAGCAGTAGATAAAAATGAAAAGATGGAAACAGAAGTTTTAATAAACTTTATAGGAAAAGAACTTTTAGAAAGTAAAGGTGAGATTTTACAAATCCAAAAAGATTTAGTCAAAGTTTCGTGTAAGCCAGAAGATTTACCAAAATCTATAGATTTTGATGTAACTGCTGGAGAAGTAGGAAAAGTTTATACATTTAAAGATTTAAAATTTTCAGGTGAAGTTACAGTGGTAGATGAATTATCAACAGTAATTGGTTCAGTAATTGAAAAAGAAGGTATGATTGAAGATTCAGATAGTGATTCTTCAGAAGAGTAAAATTTGAAATATGAATATAAAATAGCATTCTATACGATATATAGAATGCTATTTTGGATTTATCTCTAAAAAATAAATTAGTGGTTAAAAAGTATTTTTTAATAGAACTAAATATTGTATAATATATAATGAGTAAAATTTGGGAGGGTATAATATGGATTATAAAGAAAAGTATAACTCATGGATTAATTCTGATATCATAAATGAGGAAACAAAAAACGAACTAAAAAATATAGCAGATGATAAAGAAATAGAAGATAGATTCTATAAAGATTTAGAATTCGGTACTGGTGGATTAAGAGGGGTAATAGGTGCTGGTAGCAATAGAATGAATATATATACTGTCGCTAAGGCTACTCAAGGATTTGCGGACTATTTAAATAGAAGTTTTAAGGAACCTTCAGTTTCTATAGCTTATGACTCAAGAAATATGTCTAAAGAATTTGCAAAATCTGCAGCTCTTACTTTATGCGCAAATGGAATAAAGGTTTATTTATATGAAAGTTTAAGACCAACACCAGTTTTATCATTTACTGTAAGAGAGTTAAAATGTACTGGTGGTATAGTAATAACTGCATCACATAATCCAAAGATATATAATGGATATAAGGTATATGACGAATTTGGTGGTCAAGTAACTGATGAAAAAGCAAATACAATTATTGATTGCGTTAATGCAGTAGATGATTTTTCAAAGATTAAGAACATTGATGAAAATGATGCTTTGGAAAAAGGATTATTAAAATATATTGGAGAAGATGTAGATAAAATCTATTATGAAAAGGTAAAAGGATTATCTATAAGAAAAGATTTAGTTAAAGAAAAAGCAAGTAACTTAAAAGTTATATATACTCCTATACATGGATCAGGAAATGTTCCTGTAAGAAGTGTTTTAGAACAATTAGGATATACAGGTGTTAAGGTTGTTAAGAAACAAGAAGAGCCAGATGGTAATTTCCCAACAGCATCATATCCAAATCCTGAAAATCCAGATGTTTTTGAATTAGCTTTAAAGATGGCACAAACTGAAAATCCAGACATTATTTTTGGTACTGATCCAGATTGTGATAGAATAGGTGTAGTTGTTAAAGACAGTACTGGTGAGTATAAAGTACTAACAGGTAATCAAACAGGACTATTATTAACACACTATGTATTAAGTTCATTAAAAGAAACTAATAAGCTACCTGAAAATGGAGTTGTTATTAAGACTATAGTAACAACAGAAGGTGCTAGAAATATAGCAGAAGATTTCGGAATAGAGCTTATGGATGTTTTAACAGGCTTTAAATATATTGGTGAAAAAATTAGAGAATTTGAAGAATCAGGAGATAAGACTTATTTATTTGGATTTGAGGAAAGTTATGGGTACCTTGCAGGGAACTTTGTACGTGATAAAGATGCAGTAATAGCTGCAATGTTAGTTTGCGAAATGGCTCTTTATTATAAAGAAAATGGAAAGAGTTTATATGATGCTTTAATAGATATTTATGAAAAGTATGGATATTTTAAAGAAAACCTTGTATCAATAGAACTTAAAGGTAAAGAAGGGCAAGAAAAAATAGGATCTTGTATAGAAGCATTGAGAAACACACCAATATCTGAAATTGATGGAGTTAAAGTAATAAAAAGATTAGATTATAAATTAAGTGTAGAGGAAGATGTTTTAACTGAAATTAAGACTACTATTAATTTACCTAAATCAAATGTATTAAAATACATTTTAGATAACGGTTCATATTTTGTAGTAAGACCATCAGGAACTGAACCAAAAATGAAGGTTTATTTAGCAGTAAAGAGCAATAGTTTAGAAGATACAGAAAAGGATATTGCCAAATTTAAAGAAAAAGTAATGGAATTAATAAATAGTAAATTAAATTAATTTCAAAAAATTGCTATCATCTTCAAGGTGATAGCAATTTCTTTACAATAAGAAAAAATTGTTATTAATGACGGCTTAAATTATTAAAGATTTGTAGAAACTTTAAAGATGATATATAATTAAGCATTGATTAATGACAATTAAGTAAGAGGTGTACTATGAATTATAAGACTATGTATAAAGATAAATTAAGTAAATTATTATTTTTAGAGATTAATAAGGATGGATTTAAAAAAAGTATAAACATGCCTGAATATGTAAGCTTAAAAAATGATGATTTATATATGCCAATAAGCTCTGATTATGTTACAGCTAATGTTAATGATGAAATAAAAATACACAATTTACCTATATATTATTTTATTGAAGGAATTTTTACTGTATTTGGAGCTGATGAAAAGGTAAAATATAATGATGATTATGGAACTATATTATCATACATTCCGGATAGTGAAGAATGTGTTAAGAGTCTAATTGCTGATAGAATAAAACATGAAAGGCTTGAAGATGCATATATTTTACTTAAGGGGTTATATAGATATACAAGAGAAAAAGATATTTTATTTAAATTATTGATTGTTGGTGAAACAATAAGAGAAAAAGATTCTAGCTTTAGCGAATTAATGTTAGAAGATATTGAAGAAGGAAAAGAAAAATTTAATAAAGATCCAGAGCCACATCTTTATAATGCTCTAATATTAAAAGATGATGGAGATTTTAAGGGTGCAGAAGTTGAAATAAATGAATATTTAAATAAAGGTGGAAAGAAAACACCAGAAATTGAACAAATATTTACAGATATAAATAATATAAGTCATTATGAAAAAGCTATAGATCTAGTTAAGGATGAACCTCAGAAGGCTATTGAACTTTTAATTCCGTTACTAGAACAATTTGATAAAAATCCATTGATTTATTATTACTTAGCTGTTGCTTATAGAAAGCTTGAGAATTATGATAAGGCAATCTATTATTTACAAGAAAGTATTTCAATAGAATCAGGAATTCTGGAAGTTATTAATGAACTCGGAATGAATTATGCATGCATAGGTCAATATGAAAGTGCAATTAAATATTTCAAAAAAGCTTTTGAAGCATCTAAAGAAGTAGAAATATGCACAAATATAGTAATGTGCTACATTAATTTAGGTGATAATGAGCAAGCAAAGCTTAATCTAGATATTGCTAAGAAATTAGCACCAGATGATGAAATAGTAATAGAAATAGATCAAATGTTAAATAGAAGAGTTCAAGAATAATATATATCTATTTTTAAATCATAATTAAAATAATGGTTAATTATATAATTTATAAGGATAAAAATAGGAGTTAATATGTTTACAGATATACTTGGTTTCAAGGTTTTTAATGAAGATAAAAGTAGTTTTATGAAATACATAGATAAATTTGAAAAAATAAATATAATATCAGGAAATCCAGAAATATTATTTAATGGATTTAATGATAAAGTGTTAGAGCATAATTTTAAGAATGAAAATTCAATTATAATTCCAGATGGAGTTGGGACTGTAATTGCATCAAAAATATTAAAGAGCCCTGTAAAAGAAAAAATTGCAGGTATAGATATTGTTAAAGAACTATTAGTAAAAGCTAATAAGGAAGGTAAATCAATTTATCTTCTAGGAGCTAAAGAAGAAGTTCTTAGAAAATGCGAAAATAATATTAAAGAGGAGTTTAAGGAAATTAAAATATCAGGTTCTCATAATGGATATTTCGATTTAGAAAACTGTGATAGCATAATTAATGAAATAAAAGAAAGTAAGCCTTGGGCTATTTTTGTAGCTATGGGGTCTCCAAGACAGGAAATATTTATTGAAAAAATAATAAATATAGTTGATTCAAGTATATTTATGGGAATAGGTGGAGTGTTTGATGTTTTAGCTGGTGAAGTAAGCAGAGCTCCAAAATGGATGATATCACTTGGAATAGAGTGGCTATATAGAGTAATAAAAGAACCTTTTAGAATAAAGAGATTAATTTCTATCCCTAAATTTTTGCTCCTTGTATTAAAAAGAAGATATAGAAAATAAATTCAAATAGGTGTTAATTATGAAAAAAGAAAGTAGTTTAATAAAATCTACATTTATTATAATGATAGTTTCTTTAGTAAGTCGAGTACTAGGATTTATTAGAGATATGCTAATTGCTAAAAACTTTGGAGCTGGGTTGTATACAGATGCTTATAATATTGCGGTTACAATACCAGAAACTATTTTTATGCTTATAGGGCTTGCAATATCAACGGCCTTTTTACCAATGCTTAGTAAAGTAAAAGCCAAAAAAGGAAAAGATGAAATGTATAATTTTGCAAATAACGTAATTAATATACTATTCATCGTATCCCTAATATTTTTTATAGTAACTAGTATTTTCTCAAAAGAGATTGTTTTTCTATTGGCTAAGGGATTTTCTCCAGAGGCTTCAGCACTTGCTATTAAATTAACTAGAATAACTTTACTAAATCTTTTATTTTTGTCTATTAATGCATGTTTTACATCACTATTACAAGTTAATGAAGATTTTGTTATACCATCAATTTTAGGTTTATTTTTCAATCTACCTATGATAATATATTTACTATTATTTAGAAATTATGATATTGTAGGATTAACAATTGCAAATGTAATAGGTAATTCATTTAGAGTAGCTGTTCAAATCCCTTCGTTATTGACTCATGGTTATAAATATAAGTTCATCATAAATTTTAAAGATGAACGACTTAAACAAATATTGATACTAATAATTCCTGTTATTATTGGGGCTGGGGCAAATTCTTTAAATATGGTAGTAGATAAAAATATAGCATCATCTTTAGAGGTTGGATCAATTTCTGCTCTTGATTATGCACAAAAGCTTATATTTTTTATTAATAGCATTATAACTACATCTATAGCTAATGTAGCTTATCCATTAATGGCTAATATGAGAAATAGTGGTGATAGAATTGGTTTTATAAATACACTAAAAAAGTCAATCTTATATTTAGCAATATTATTAATCCCAATTACAATTGGACTTTTAGCATTCAGTAAGGAAATTGTTACAATTGTATATGCAAGAGGAAAATTTACAGAATATGCTGTTACACTAACTATGTTATCTTTAATTGGATATGGAGCTGGTATATTTTTCACTGGCATTAGAGATATTTTAAATTCTACATTATTTTCTATGGGAAAAACAAAGATAACTACAGTAAATGGAATTATAGGTGTTGCTGTAAATATAATACTTAGTATATTTCTATCTAAATATATAGGGATTATAGGAGTTGCACTGGCATCATCAATAGCAATGATAGTAACTTCGATGCTATTATTAAGAAATATTATAAAAATTGAAAAAGTCTTTAAAATAAAAGATATATTATTAAAAATAGGATTAGTTACTGCAAATTCTTTAATTATGGGATTAATAATAATAGTTTTAATATTTGTTTTAAAAAATAAGATACCTTCAATTTTACTGCTTACCATTGGGGTAGTAGTTGGAGCTATAGCATATTTTATATTATGTTATTTATTCAAAATTGAAGAAATTATTGAAATTAAAAAAATGATATTAAATAAGATAAAAAGATAATTTCATAATATGATACAAAATTTAATCTCATATTATATTAAATATAGGAGGATATATGAAAATACTATTTATTGCTTGTTATTCACCATTAATAAATAATTCAGCAGCGATTGAAACTTTACAGTATTTAAATAAGTTAAGTGAGATTGAAGAAAATGAAATTCATCTTCTAACAGTTAATTTCCCTAAAGATTCAGTATATTATGATGAAGCATTAAGAAATATGATGAATGAAAAAATTAGAACACATCTTATTGATGGAGGGCTAGTTTTTAAAAAATTTATGCCTAAAAAGTTAAATGGAAAAGAATCGAATAAAAGTACTGGAAGGAATAAAAAGCTTCTTAGAAAAATAAAAAATGCTGTTGTAATTCCTGATATGTATGTTGGATGGTCTAGAAAAGCTAGTAAATATGGGAAAGCATTAATGGAAAAAGAAAAATTTGATGTTATATTTTCAATGCATGAACCACCATCTTCACATTTGTGTGCTTGTTATATAAAACATGAAAATAAAAATATTCCATGGATTACATATTGGAGTGATCCGTGGCTTAAAGATTCAACAAGAGAAAAATCATTTTTTTTAAAGAAGATAATTGAAAAAAGAATGGAAAAAAATATTGTATCCTTGGCAGATAAATTTATATTTGTCACTGAAGCAAATAGGCAAGAATATTTAAAAGATTATCCATTCCTAAATGATGATACTAAAAAAACATTTATCTTAAATAGAGGCTTTGATTCCAAACTTTATGAAAAATTAGAGAAAGAAGAAGTTCCAAATCTTATTAAGCCTGACAAGGTTAATATGATTTATACAGGAGAAATATTTTCAAAACTTAGAGATATAAGACCTTTTGTAAATGCTCTTGAAGAAATTAAGAAAGAAAATAAAGAGTGCTATGAAATTTTAAATATTTTATTTTTTGGAAATATTGATGATATAGAAAGCAAAAAGAAATTACAGAGTATGAATATAGTTAATGTTTCACCAAGAATACCATTTGATGAAGCACTTAAATATATGCTAAACGGAGAAGTACTAATTTTGTTTGGAAACAAAAACTCAAAACAAATACCAGCTAAGATATATGACTATTTTGGAGCTAAAGGAAAGATATTCGTAATATATGGTGATAGAAACGATCCGATTAAGAATATAGTTGAAAAACATGAAAAATGTATTGTAACTGATAATAATATAAAAGGGATAAAAGAACAAATATATAAACTAATTGATTTATATAAACAAAAAAATATTACAGGGAATCGAGATTATAATTACGAATGGAATTCAATAGTTGAAAGATTAAATAATATATTAAAGGGATGTGATTAAGTGCATATAATGGTTATTCCATCTTGGTATAGTTCCCAAAGGAATAAAGTTCATGGTAGTTTTTTCAAAGAACAATTTAGGGCACTTTCAAATTCAGGTGAAAAAATCACAGTTGCTTACAATGAAATTTGGCCAATAACAATGATTGGGAAAATCCATGAAAAAAGAGGAATAAATTTTTCTATAGAAGATGGACTTAGGACTTATAGATATAAGGATTATAATTATCTGCCTAAAAATCAATTAATGTTTAGAAGTTTTAACAAAAGGATGGAAAAACTTTATTTAGAAATTATTAAAAAGGAAGGTAAAGTTGATATTATACATGCCCATTCATCTTTTTGGGGAGGTATATCTGCTTCTTATATAAGTAAAAAATATAACATTCCTTTAGTTATAACTGAGCATTCATCTCTTAAATATGCTAAGTATGTTAGAGAAAGTTATAAAAAATATATTTTTGAATCATATATGTCAGCAGATAGACTAATTGCGGTTGGAAATGGTCTTAAAATAGAAATGGAGAACTATGTTAGTAGACCGATTGAAGTTATAAATAACATGGTTGATTTAAACTTATTTTATATTGACAATACAGAGATGGAAGATAAAAAAAATGATACATTTCAATTCTTTTCTTGTGCATTTCTTGAAGAAGGAAAAGGAATGGAAGATTTAATAAAAGCTTTTACTAAATCATTTAGGGGAAAAGAAGTTATTTTAAGAATAGGTGGAGATGGTTCAATTAGAAATAAGTTAGAAGAATTAATTGAGAGTTTAGAAATGAAAAAACAAATTTTTCTTTTAGGTGCTTTATCGAGAGAAGAAGTTGCATGTGAAATGAAAAGGTGTAACGTTTTTGCACTGCCATCTGAACATGAGACTTTTGGTATGGTATATATTGAAGCTCTAGCCTGTGGAAAGCCTGTTATTGGAGCTAATAACGGTGGGGCTGAAGATATAATAAAAAAATATAATGGAATAATAGTTGAAAAGAAAAATATTGAAGATTTAAGCAGGGCATTATTAAGAATTAAAGATGATTATAGTATGTATGATAAAGAAGAAATAAGGGAAAAAACAATTCTTAGCTATTCAGAAAAAATGATAGTTGAAAAGCTAAAAGGAGTGTATAAAGAAGTAAATGAAGGATTTATTGAAAAAAGCATATAATATTTTAGATAATAGATTTTACTTTAAAATATTATATTTATTTGTAAGTTTAACTTTTGTGACAATATTAATAGATATTCCGGGAATTAAAATATTTAATACAATAGCACTAGCTTGGGGAATGCTTTTAATTTTATTTATGATTATTGAAGATAGGAAAAGGAGAAAATTTTACAAATTTGATATTCCATTAATTATATTTATGGGATTAACTTTAATATTTAACCTAACAATATATATAAATATTTCTAATATTAAAATTTGGATAGTGAATTTGATTTTAGTTTCGACAGTGTTTACTATTGATGTTTTTAAAAATAAAAAAGTTAAAATTAAAGAAATGAATACTATAACATACTTTTATTGTATTTTTATGTTTATAGCATCATTTATTTCTTTATGTTTAAGATTTTCTGGCAAAATGGTACAGATAGGAGATATTCCTTTTGGAGGAACTAGAGGAATATTTGTTAATGAAAATGCATTATCAATAGCATCAGCAATTGCTATTGTTATGTGTATATATCTTAATTCCATAGCTAAGAATAATAAACTAAAAATTTTTTGGATGTTTAATATAGTTTTACAGGCAGTTACTATGTTGGGCTCAAAGGGAAGAAGCGCTTTACTTATAGTAATAGCTGTAATATATTTATTTATATTTGTTTACTATAAAAATAAATATATTAGAGGATTACTAATTATACTCCCAATAATTATTTGTGGATCATTTTTTGCCTTAAGTGATGAAAATACAATTAGGGTTTTTACAAGTGGTAGAAATAGTTTATGGACTTCAAGTAGCATAGTAATTAAGAATAATCCATTAACAGGGGTTGGATATAGTGATTTTGTAGAAGCAGTTAAAGAGGCACGTGATACTACTGATCTTCCAGGATTGGAAACTGGAGGACTTCATAATATTTATATGCAGACAGCGACAATTAATGGAGTTATATGTCTAATATTACTATTATTGTTTTTATCTATGGCTATATTTTTTATTATAAAAAATTTAGATGGTTTGAAAAGAAAAGAAAAATTACAAATGACTACTATAACCTCAATGTTAGTTGGAATACTTGCAGTAAATTTGTTTGAAAGTAATTTACTTTATGTAGTTAGCTTTATATCAATTATATTCTGGATATATTTGGGGTATTTAATAAGCATTTTAGATAATAAAAATATTGAATAAATTGGGGGAGATTAGATGAAATTTTGTAATGAAAGCATAAAAAATTTCTTGATAGATTTAGGCTCAGATTCGTCAGCGCCAGGTGGAGGAAGTGTAGCAGGACTTATTGCTGCTTTATCAGGGGCATTAAATTCTATGGTATACTCGTTAACTGTTGGAAAGAAAAATTATGTGGAATTAAGTGATGATGAGCAGAAAATGATAACTAAATTTCAATTAGAGTCTAGGAGCTTTACTGAAAGAAGCTTGGAACTTATGGAAGATGATAGGAGCAATTTCTTAAAACTTATGGATGCATATAAATTACCAAGAAATACTGAAGATGAAAAGGAAAAGAGAAAAGAAGAAATTAAGAAAAATACAATAAAAGCCATGGAAGCACCTTTGAATTTAGCTAGAGAGAGTTTGCTATTTTATGAAAATTTAAAAATAATGAAAAAATACGGGAACAAAATGCTAATTTCAGATTTGGGGATTTCAGCAATATTACTTCATTCTGCAATAGAAAGCTCTATAGTTAATGTTAAAGTAAATCTAAATTCACTAAGAGAAGAAGAATTTTTTAGTAAAATTGATAATGAATTAAAAGAAATTTTAATAAAATCAGTAAATGAAAAAAGTGAAATTGACAGGTATGTAAATTCTATTATATATTCATAAATAAAATAGTTTGTTTAGATTTAGTTATCTAAGCAAACTATTTTTATAATTCTAAATATTATTCAATTGGAGTTCCTTCAAAATTAGTATATTCAGGTTTATTTTTGTCATTACCAACGTTATTTTGTTTTTCATGAAGTTTTTGTCTTCTTCGTCCTTTTTGTAATGGGTTATCAGCTCCTGGTTTATTTACCATATTAAACACATCCTTTTGTAATATAAATTAAATACTGATTATTCAGCAGGAAGCTCATTTAATGATTTAAATTCATATCCTTCAGATTGAAGGTTTTTTATTACAGTACCAAGAATTTTAGCATTAGTATTAGAAACCGCATGTAAAAGCATTATGCAACCTGGATGACTACCTTTACTAATTTTTTCAATTCCATAACTTTCAGAAGGTTGATCATTAACTAACCAATCTTTGTAAGCGAAACTCCAAAAAATAGTTTTATATCCTAATTCTTTAGTCATACTTAATGACTCCTTTGAATATTTACCCATTGGAGGTCTAAAAAATTTAGGCATATCCTGTCCAATAAGTTTTTTATAAGCATCTTCAACGCCAGAAAGTTCAACTTTAAATTTTTCCTTATCATGTATCTGAGCCATAGAAGGATGGTGTACACTATGATTACCAACAATATGACCTTCATTAACCATTCTCTTAACAAGATCAGGTTCCTTGTCAATATAAGGCTTTACAACAAAGAATGCTGCAGGTACTTTAAATTCTTTTAGAATATCAAGAATTTTACCTGTATTTCCATTTTCATATCCTTCATCAAAGGTAAGATATATTACTTTTGATGAGGTATCTCCTAAATAATAAGAAGAATTTTCCTTTAAGAAATTGATAGATTCTTTTGGACCCTCTGCTACTTTGTCTTTACCTTTCCCAACATAGTACCAATTTAACTCGCCTTCATCGCTAAAAAAAGAGAAAATATCACTTACGTTTTCAATATCAGAAATATCACCAAGAACACCATCTTCTTGAAAGCACTCAGTTATTGAAGTATCTGACTCACTTGATGCATTAACAAGCTTAGGAATATATCCTATTGATATGCTAGTAGCTAGAGATAATGCAAGAGCAATTTTTATATTTTTTTTCATTTTTTCACCTCTAATCATATAAGAGTTTGTATTATCAAAAATAGTATTTGTACTTAGTTTAAGAATAATCATGGTAATTTATTGAAAGTTCAAAAGTTGATATATGTTTATTTAGTTTAAAAATAGCAAGTTGAAATAAAGACTTTTCTAGAGTATAATTTTTAAAGGTATATTAAATGTTAGAAAGGAATGTACATAGATGAAATTAGGTATGGTAGGTTTACCAAATGTAGGTAAAAGCACACTTTTCAACGCAATAACAAAAGCTGGAGCAGAATCAGCTAATTATCCATTCTGTACAATAGAGCCAAATGTTGGTGTTGTAAGTGTACCAGATAAGAGATTAGATGTCTTAGAAGAAATGTATAATACAAAGAAAAAAGTTTATACAGCAATAGAGTTTTATGATATAGCAGGATTAGTTAAGGGAGCATCAAAAGGAGAAGGATTAGGGAATAAGTTTCTATCTCATATTAGAGAAGTTGCAGCTATAGTTCATGTTGTAAGATGTTTTGATGATGGAAATGTAGTTCATGTTGAGGGATCAGTTGACCCAATAAGAGATATAGAAACAATAAACTTAGAATTAATTTTTTCTGATTTAGAAGTTTTGGAAAGAAGAATGGAAAAAACAGTTAAGCTTGCAAGATCAGGAGATAAAACTGCAAAGTATGAATATGCAATAATGGAAAGAGTAAAGGAACAATTAGAAGCCAATAAACCAGTTAGGACTTTAGAAGCTACTGATGATGAAAATGAATTTATAAAAAGTTTATTTTTAATAACTTCAAAGCCAGTTCTATATGCTTGTAATATTTCAGAAGATGATATTACAAATGGTAATCTTGAAAATGATTATGTTAAAAAAGTTCAAGAATATGCAGCAGCAGAAAAGTCAGAAGTTATGATTGTCAGTGCTAAGATAGAAGAAGAATTATCAGGTCTTGATGATGATGAAAAAGCAGAAATGTTAGAAGCGTATGGTTTGGAAGAATCAGGTTTAGATAAATTAATAGAAGCAAGCTATAAATTGCTAGGTCTTATGAGTTTCTTAACAGCAGGAGTTCAAGAAGTTAGGGCGTGGACTATAAAAAGAGGAACAAAGGCTCCAGCAGCTGCTGGAAAGATTCACTCAGATATCGAAAGAGGATTTATAAGAGCAGAGATAGTTTCTTATGATGATTTAGTTGAATGTGGATCAGAGGCAGCAGCTAAAGAAAAAGGTAAGTTTAGACTTGAAGGTAAAGAATATATAATGCAAGACGGGGATGTAGTAAATTTTAGATTTAATGTTTAGTATTTAAAATTATTTAAGGTTCTATATTAATTTAGTAGCAAATAAGAAATAGAACAAATTGTTAAAAATAGTAGATGGATAGTTTAAATTTTTAGAGTTTTATAAAAATTAGTTATATTTAATAAATAATTTTTAATAACTTTAATATAAATGATTCTTAACTACTATTTTTAATTTTTTTACTAAATTTAAGAAAAATGAAAGATATATATAAGAGTAAAGTAACATAAAAAGTAGATTTTTATATAAAGATTTGATAGAATATAGCTTAAGCATAAGTTAATAAAAAAGTAAGGTGTGATTTACTGATGGAAAAACCAACTGATAAATATAAATCTACTATAAAAAATAACAAATATTTTGCTCCAGTCGTAACGATGATTTTATCATTAAGTATAGCTGTAGGAGTAGCTGTTATGATTAAAAGCCTTATGTCAGGAGACGAAAAAATAACAATTGCAACAAATGTTGCAGAAGAGGCATTTTATAATAGAAACTATGATGCAGCAATTTCTGAGTACTCAAAGTTACAGGAAAAAGATGAGTGGCCTATTTGGACAGTAAAAAATGCAGAAGTATATTCTGTAAAAGGAGATTTTGTAAAATCAAATGAACTTCTCCAAAATAGCTATGAAGCTAGAAATAAAATAATGGATACTGAAAATAAAGAAAAGTTTATTGACCAAGATAAAGAATTGTGTAATTACATAGTGTTTACTTATCTTATGAATGGTGAATATAAAAAATCATTAGAGTATGGAGAATTGTTTTTAAATGATTATCCATCAGATAAGAATCTACTAAGAACAATGTTTACTGTTTATATGGTAAATAATGAAAAAGATAAAGCAAAAGAAATAGTAAATAATTATCCGAGGGAAAATGAAACTTCAGCTGATTTAGCTATACTAGCTAGAATGAATATGCTTATAGATGATTTTGATAAAGGATTTAGTTTGTTGAAAGATGCATGGTATGCTGACAAAAATGAAGTAAAGGTATTCGATGTAGTTGCTCAAATAACTGCCTATAATAAAGATTTAATATTAGATAAAATATCAAACTTAGAGAAAAAAAATCCAGATGAAGTTGCATATAAAATGTGGCTGGCAAAGATTTACTCTATGGATGAAGATTCAATAGATCAAGCAAAGAAAATTGTTCAAGAAATTTATGGAAAAGATGACAGCATAAATTTAAAGCTTATTGAAGCTAATATTTATAAAAATTCTGGAGAAAGTGAAAAATCTCAAGAAATTTTAAAACAAATAATAAATAGTGAAGAGGATTCTTTTATAGGATATCATACTGCAGCTTGGCAATCATATTCTGCTGGGGAATACGATAAAGCTCTAAAGTTCTGCAAACAAAGCATTTTAATGAATAAAGATTATGCAGATAATTATGGATATTTAATACCTGAAATAATGGAAAAGCAAGGAAAAACAGAAGAAGCAGAACCTTATTTTAGAACAGCATTATATAAAGAACCATTTAATTATAATACTATAATTAAAATTGCAGAATATTATTGGAATACGGCTCAAGATTCAAGTAAATCACTATATTATTATGATCTTGCTTCAAAAATAAAACCAAATGATAGTGAGATATATTATAATATGGCCTTAATTAAAGTAAATAATCAAAGAGATGATGAAGCTATAGAATTACTTAAAAATAGTATAAAGTTAGATGGCGATGTATCTAAATACTATAGAGCATTAGGAACAATATATTTGAATCAAGAAAAGAATGATGATGCCATAAAAGCTATTAGAAATTCATATTCTATTAATAAAAACGATATTCTAACATTAAATAATGCAGGATGCTATTATATATCTATTGAAGGAAATGTTGAAAGAGGAATGACTAATTTAAAGGCTGCTTATGATGGCATAAATGATAAAACATCAGAAAATGATAAAACAATAATCACTGATAATTATACAAAAGTTAAAGAATTATATGATGCTTATAATAAAAAAGATGGATCTACATTACATGTGCCAGATTTAAAATTATTCTATTAGAGATATTAAGCACTACCTTTTGAATAATGTTTCTAGGTAGTGCTTGTTTAATGTTGATAATTAAAGCTAATATATTTCAATTATAAAAAATACAAGTAGTTCAAAAATAAGAATTTATTTTAAATTTTAGAGGGGGGACTAGATCTGGTTTCTCCTTAATTATTTCTTAAGATGTATGCTGAATGGATAATTTTATGTTAATATAAGAAATAAAGACTATTATTTTAACAGTTTAGGATGTGGTATACTAATGGATAGGGATATAAGAAATAATAAAATAAAGATAATATTTGGATTGTTATTGGTTATTGCTGGAATTATTTTTTGTTTTATGAATTTTAATAGTAAAAAGGGAATCAATATTACTACATGGAATAATTATTATAATGAAAATAATATAATATTTTTCTATGATAATGTTGAAAATGAAAGGTTATCTTTATTAAATTCAGATTACAAAGTAAGTGAATTTGTTAAAGATGAAAAATCAGAAATTAATAAGATTTTAAAAACAGTAGATATTGTCAATAGTTTAGTTGAAAGTGATGATGTACCTAGTAAAAAAATTAACAGTGGATATGACATATTAGCAGAAAAGGGAGAAACTAAAAAAGTCTCTAAGAAAGATATGGCTATTATAGAAAGAGATTTGCTAGCATCTATAGGTTATGATTCTAGAGTTGGAATTTTTAGAAAGAAAAATGCTCAATTTACTTCTAATTCAGAATATTATGTTGTAGAATATTGGAGTCAAGAGTATAGTAAATGGATTATGATAGATTTTTTAGATAGAGGATATTTTTTGGATGGAGATGAAAAATTATCAGCTATGGAAGTATTAACTAGTAATATTAGTGACATATCTTATTTAGGAAAAAGCAGCCAGAAAAGTTATAAGAATAAAATTAAATCTTATTTAGATTCTTATACATTAGCACTAGATAATACTATTTCTGGAAACAAAAGTAATTGCTATTTAACATATATTAAAGATAAAGAAGCTTTAGAGATTAAATTTAAAGATAAATTTGCACCAGCTACAATTTTTACAGAAGAGAAGAAATTGTTTGAAAAAAGTCCATTTGATAAACAAGTTGGAACAGATGAAAAAGCTTATATAATTATGTCTCAAATTTCAGATAAAAATAGTGTTACTAAAAACAATAAAAGTAGTGATTCAATAAAAATGGTTATAGGTGGATTCAAGGATGATAAGATAATGGATTCTTATTATTTAAATATTAATGATTCTGGATATGAAAGCATTACTAAGTATAAAGATATTGAAATAAAGCCAGGAATAAATAAGATAGAATTGTCTTTAGACGGAACTAATCCTGTAAGTAGTGTAGTCATAGAAAATAATAAGTAATATTTAAAGCTAAAATACTATAATATAGACAGAAAGAATATGAAAGAGAGTGATAGTTAGTGGGATTAGATTTTATATTTATACTTAAAGCTATTATTATAGCTATAGTAGAAGGAATAACAGAATTCATACCTGTATCTTCTACTGGACACATGATATTAGCAGGAGACATAATTGGCTTTAATCAAGAGCCATTTGTTAGTATGTTTGAAGTGGTAATTCAATTAGGAGCTATTCTTGCAGTAGTTGTTTTATATTGGCAAAAAATAAAAGATAGTGTAATTGAATTCTTTGAATATATCTTTAGTAAAGGGAAAAAAGGTGAGGTTGGATTTAGATTTGGAATTAACATTATTGTAGGTTCAATCCCAGCACTTATAGTTGGTTTAGCATTACATGATAAAATTAAATCATTATTTACCTCATTAGCAGTTATAATTGGCTTTTTAGTTGGAGGTATTTTATTAATTATAATTGAAAATAATTTTAGAAGAAGAAAGCATGCAGTAAAAAATATTGATAGTATAACACCAATTCAATCACTTAAAGTTGGATGCTTTCAATGCTTGGCTATGTGGCCTGGTATGTCTAGAAGTGCATCAACAATAATG
>ERZ1036424.209-NODE-209-length-38277-cov-12.794673_pt1 | contig 38277 bp, 58 predicted proteins | sample MGYA00514221_ERZ1036424 | MGnify/ENA primary metagenome ERZ1036424 (study PRJEB33795, sample SAMN09464939) | human gut metagenome | host: Homo sapiens | place: USA: Stanford, California | collected 2016-11 | study: EMG produced TPA metagenomics assembly of the... | reverse complement strand
TCTCAAAGGAAATTTATATTTTTTGAATTTTTTTACGAATATACAAAGTGGAGGATAAAACAAATGAAAATCTTAAATATCGAAGTCACAAAAGTTGAACGTACAGAACTAGGTTATGAGCATTGGGTAGATGTCACTTATCAAGCTCCAATTTTAAGGGATAGTTACACAGTAAGATTGTTGCTTTTAATGGATTTTGCAGTTGACAATAAAGAAGTCGTTGACTATCTTGTAAGAGAGTTCAGATACCGTGATTTAGTGTTACACTCTTTAGATATGTACGAGGGGCAAAAAGGGGGCAAAAGGAGTAAACTTTTGTGATTTTATGGACAGAAATTCAAAAAGTTATATCCTATTGAGTACCCATTTAATAGGTTTTTCAGCGTTTTTGTACTAATAGAAGAAGCGAGGTAAGATGTGTAGCATGATAGTATATATAACTAAAACCCTTGATATTACAAGGGTTTTACTATTGTCTGAAACACGATTAAAGGCAAGGAGGGGCAAAAAAGGGGCAAAAGATTATAACTTGTTTAGAGCGTCTATAGCATTTTTTCTTGCGTTTTTTGTGACGTGATTATAAATAGCTAGAGTAGTTTTTGGATCAGAGTGTCCTACTCGTTCCATAATTACCTTAAGCGGCAGGTTTAGCTCGGATAACAAAGAGATGTGAGAATGTCTGAATATGTGGCTAGTTAAATGCTTTTTGAAATGTAACTCTTCTTCTGTGGATGCAAGTACAGAATTAAATGAACGAAGGGAGAGCGGGTTCTTTTTATGAGAGGCAAGAAAGATAAAAGAATCGTCGTTATATCCCTTTACCAATAACCTATTCTCGAGCAAAAACTCCTCAATGATTTCAATAACTCTATTCGGTAAGTCTATCTTTCTATAAGAGTAGAGATTTTTGGGAGTAGTTTTTTTAGCCTCACTTATTTTTACAGAAGTATAATCAAGAGTTCCGTTGACAGATAAGGTTTTCCCGTCATAATCTCTCACTCTCAGAGCTTGTAATTCTCCATATCTCAAGCCTGTTAAATAGAGTACCTCGCTTATTAGCGCGTGGGTCTTTCTTTTAGGTTTTGAGTACATATATTCTAAAATCTGTTTAAATTCTTCATTTTCTAAATATTTATCCTCAATTCGTTTTCTAATTCTCGCTTCTTCTTCTTTTTTAGGTGTTACCTTTGTTTTTAAAACAGGGTTTGAGGAGATCAATTTTTTAGAAACGGCGAAATTAAGCATAGTAGATAAAGTTGTTCTAGTTTGTTTGGTGTAATTCAATGATAACGTCCCAAAGGTATACATGTTATCAATCAGTTTATAAACTAGATCCTCGTCAATTTTTGCTATCAAAACATCTTTAGGAATATAGCGATAGATATGTTTCATCATTGGTTCTACTTTTATCCAGCTAGAGCGCTTGACTAGCTTTTTATAATACGGAAACCACATATTGTATAATTCTAGTAAGGTCATATCGCTTGTTGAAAGAGATATAAGTTTTAACTTAATTTTTTCATCTAATATCCTTTGTGCTTTTTTCCTAGCCCTACTAGTATCTGTTTCAAGAGTAACGGATACGCGTCTCCATTTGTTAGTATAGGGGTTTTTATATCTTTCAAAGAATTTAATTTTTCCATTAGGTAATTGTTCTGTCCACATATTTTCCTCCCCATTTTGTAGCTTTTGTGGTAAAATAGGGTATAGAAAAAAGACCTATGCCCTTTTTGGAAATTGGTTATTTTTTCACATTGATTTAAGTCCCATGCTCAAATTTTGGTCGAGGAGAGCGTGGGCTTTTTGTTTTATGAAAATAAAAACAACTGTACAAGATTGCACAGTTGCGATCGTGGCAGGAGCGACCTGCCGTAATTTGCACTAGATGTTGTCATCTAGGTTATCCAACTGTATTTTATCAAAATTTTTATTTAGTTGTCAAATATTATTCTTTCAGCAATGGCTTGAGAAAGTTTTTTTAATTGCTCGTCTCCAAGAATCGTTGCTGATAACACATCAATTTCTGATAGTCTAGGCTCGATTTTGTTTTTATCGATTGTAGTTATATAATCTAGGGCGGCGTATGTTGTCTTTTCTATAGTTCTCTGAAATCTATCCATCTGCTGACTGGCGCTTTGAAGTAACTCAATTGATTTGCTTTTTTGGTCAAATATTCGTTGAAGTAGATTACCGTATCGATGTTGATTTTCAAACAAATAGGATAAATCAGTGAAAGATGAAATTGGTTCAATTCTAGATGGTAATGCTGAATTGATTTCATCGAGCAATGTTTGGTCTACTTTTTTACTATTTTCAACCGCAACTTGATGTGTCATATGAAATAATTCTCTTGAAAAATTGAAATCAAGTTTGAGTTTATCTTTTCCTGACTTTGAGGTAAGCGGTACAACAGTTATTGTCCTTTTCTTTTTGTGATCGTTTTTAGATAGGGTAATAGCGAAATGTGTTTTTGAAAATTCTTCCCCAAAATTCATTCCAAAGTGAACATAAACAATTGTACCGGGTAGATATTTTTTATAGCGTCGTCTATATTGTTTAATATCTCTTTCGAGTTGATTGACATAGTTTGAAAAACTTTGCCCCATTCCTAAAGATTTATGATATTGAGGGTTACGCTTGATTAACTCAAGTAATCTGCTAGATGACGCTGACAACAATTCCAAGTCTTCTTGTCTATCCAAAATTTCACCCCACTAAAACTTTTTATTTTGCTTTAAATGTTCTACCACAGTTCTTGCAATGCCAATTATTTTTTCCGTTTTTTCCAACAAGACCAAGCAGTAAGAAAGGCCAAGCTATCAGAAATCCTATACACCCTATAAGCCCGTTAAAACCTTTTCTTTCTTGGTTCATAAATTCAATATCAGTTGACCTGCAATAAGGACAACGTTGTGCAAACAATCCCATAATATTTTCCTTTCACATCAGCTTTTTGTGTGGTTCAGTTATTGCACATTATTTTAATTTTCTCTATAAATATCAACCACACGCCCAATGGTTCTAATCTCATCATCTTCATTCAAATAGATGTCTGGGTAGTTAGCTCCATTTAGGCTTTGTAAGTAGTATGTTCCATCATAGTCACGCTTAAACTTTTTGACAAAGTTCTTGCCGTTTACTTGGAAAATCCCAATATCATTTGGATCAACTTGACTGCTTGCCTCAATAAATAACAAATCATTATCATGTATAAGAGGCTCCATTGAGTCACCAGCCACTTTGGCGATAGTATCATAACTATCAGGCACTTCATCGGCTAACAAACTAACTTCCATGTGTAAGTTATCTTCTTGATAAGCACCGTGACCCGCAGCAACCAATCCCTCAACGTAATCAGTTATACGCTCTGCATCTTCATCTGCTGTATCAGCAGTAAGAGGAGTGATATTGTTATTTTGTTCATCTAATTGCTCTTGAGCAAAATAAACAACTTTTTCTTGTCGCGGTTGCTCAAGTTGGTTGTAAATAGATAGAATATTTGATTTGACTTCTGGTTTATCACTCCACCCCATAAAATAAGCAGGTGTGGTATTGAGTATGCGGGCGATTTTCTCTAAAGTCTCGGTAGGCATTTTAGAAATCTCGCCTTTTTCATAACGATATATAGTAGTGCGAGATACGTTTAGTTTCTGAGCCAACTCATCAACACTTACATTCATTTCTTGCCGGCGCTGTTTTAATTTTAATCCAATATCCATATTCCACTTCCTTTCTTATGAGATATTTTAATTATACACCAAACTTTGCAAAATTGCAACAAAAAAATGTTGCAAAAATGTTATTTTTTTGTTGACATTAAAAAACATAAGATGTATAATGTTATCAAAAGTTGCAATAACGCAACACAAGGAAAGGAGGCTTATCTATGGTCAATGTTCAAAGATTAAAAGGCTTGATAGTTGAAAAAGGAACTACTCAACAAGCTGTTGCTGATAGCATAGGTATTGACCGCAGTACATTCTATCGAAAAATGAAAAATGGCGGAAGTTTTTCATTAGAAGAAGCAGGATTGATTGCCGAAAATGTACCGCTCACAGGAAATGAAGCTATGGAGATTTTTTTTGCAGATTTTGTTGCAAAAACGCAACAAAATTAGAAAGGAGTGACAATGGAAAATAGACATATTGAAAGTTATCTCCAATTGCGACAAGAATTGTCGAGAAGCGATTGGAAAGATCTTAACGAATTGTATGAATATCATATCCATGAAAAAGAGCGTCGGCTGACAAAAGACTTATCACTAGATATTTGTGAACTTAAAGCCTTCCGCAGTAACGCTCAGAGGTTAATGGGAATTAGCGAATAATCCCCCGCAATCTGTCCATCCGTCTATCGTAATTATCAATAGATTTAGACAAATTACCAGCGACATTATTATCTCTTGAAAATTCATCTAGGATTTTGGCTAATGCTTTAGATAAATTTTCAGAATTATCAATGCCGTACTCATCAAGAAACATCTTGATAACTTGGTCATTCATACGCTTATCCTCCTTTCATCAGGATAAGTCCATTATATCAAAAAAGCGCCTACGGGACGACAATCCCAGTAAGGCGCAAAAGCAAAAATAACTACTTATAGTATATCACAAAATGAAAGAATTAGATACTATTCAGCAAAAATTAGTTACAAATTGGCAGCGAAAATACTATCAATTGAGCGAAGTCTTAATAAACAGCTTGGTAGGGTTAGATGTTGTCGATACACTCACAGTTTTAGCGCACGCTAGAAAGGAAAAAGACATGTTCAAAGATAGATGGGAGGCGAGCAAATAATGGATTTGCAATATATCTTTCCATAAAAATAGCGGTGCAAATTATACAGTTATCAATAACGACCTAATCAATGACCCTGAAATAGATATTACGGCAAAAGGCATTATGCTTGTGATATTAAGCAATAAGCCTAATTGGAGAATTTATCCAGAAGAAATTGCTAAACGTACAGGTCTATCACGCTCAACAGTCGATAAGTATTTCCAACAACTTGAAAAAGTCGGTTATATGAGAACTGTAAAAAAGAGCAGAGGTTATAAAAAGGGGATTGAAACTTATAGATTTGCGGCAGATTTTAAGATAGTAGATTGGTATTTTGAGGATTATATTTTACCAAAGTTAGAAAAAAGTTTATCTAATTAGCTTGTGGATAAGTTGTGGATAACCTGTTAATAACTCACAAAAATAATTCAATTCGTAATTTTTCAAATCTTAAAAAATTCATTTTTGAAAAATTCAAATCCTAAAAATTCAAATCTTAAAAAATTCATTTTTGAAAATTTACGAACTAATAAATACTAACTAATACAATAAATACTAATTTAATAATAATTACTAACTTAGTAATAAATACTAACTAATACAATAATCTAATAATAATTAAATAAATAATATATATAGATTTCACAAAAAATATCCACAGGAGGGCTAAAATGCCAAAAGCAGAAATAACTTACAAACCTGTTGGAGTAAATGAGAAAGCAACACATGGTGATTATGTCCATTTGCTCCAGCAATGGGAGGGGCTAGGAATTAGCACCGCCAAAAAGTGGGTTAACGAAATGCGAAACCATCCAGATTTTAGGATGTTTGTAAATAACCCAACACACAAAATTGTATTTATTGACTATGAGGGGTTCAGGTTGTTTGTAAAATGGAAATCTCGCAATAGATATAAAGCAAAAAAAGAAACGCTAGTAGAAATGCTAGACGATATTGACAAAGAGCAGCGAATTTACAAGCGCATGGCAAAAATAGAAGTGGCTTAGGAGGAATATTATGCCAAATTGGGCAGAGGGAACTATTAAATTAAGAGGTAAGGCTGACAATATCACATCAGCGTTAAAATATATGCTTGCTGAGGACAAAGGCGTAACAGTTGAGGAAAAATACGATGGTCAAGTGCTGGTATTCAAAAGTGCCAATTCTTACTTTTACATCAACGGAACAAGGCGAGCATTCATCGAGGGTGATACTATTGAAATTTGGTTATATGATGATTTGCCAATAATTGAGATACAAGATTTCAAACAAGCGTGGGCAGCTATCGCAGAAAATTATCAAGAGATTTCTAGTAAGTTTGATGTTGATATTAAAATTTTTACCTTTGAAATGGGTATGGAATTTACCCAAGAAATTGAAATTTCAAAAGGCGATATAGTCAAAGATATTTGTAACGATGATTTTTCAAATTATTCATGGGATGTGCCTTTTAGCAATCTAGGAGGATAAACTTATGGCAGATTTAACTTTTGCAGAACTTCAACGCAAAATGCAGTTAGAGAAGAAGAAAAAAGGAGATGTCAAGTACGCATTTAGAAATGCAGAGGACATCTATACAGTTTTTAAAGAGTTAAAGAGCGATTGGTCTATAATTGTCACCGATGAACTGATCGAGTTATCAAATAAGATTTTCATCAAAGCAACAGCAGTAGCTCTTAATGATGAGCTCAACGAAAAATATCAATCAACAGCATTTGCTGAATTAAGTCCAGTACCAGTGTTAAATACACAGAGAGGACAGTTTAAACAAATGCAAGAACCTCAATGGACGGGAGCGGTAGGCTCATACGCTAGAAAATACGCTTTACAGGGCTTATTTGCTATCGGCGAGAAAGATGTTGATGAGTATCCAGATGAAGAAAACCAACAACTGCCGCAACATCAAGAGCAAGACAATCAAAAATCTCAAAATAATCAGCAATCACAACAAAATAATGCGGCTCAATCAGATTTTATTGACAATGAGCAGTACAAGGCAGTTTATGGCAAAGTTCGTACTTGGGCACAGCTCAAAAATGCTAACTTTGACCAAGTTGCAAATTATGTATTACAGCATTATAAAATACGTGATTTCCACGATATACCAACCATTCATTTTGACACAGTTATTGACTACTTAAACGGTCAAATTGCAAAAGCCAGAGGGCAAAATGATTTTAATAATTTATAAAAAGAAAGAGGAAACAACATGAAACAAACTAAAAATTTTATTGCTTTTCAAGACAAAGAAAATGGTCACTTTGTATCAGAGTATAAACACCACGAAAACCGATTAGCTTATGAAGTCGGTTTGTGTAATAGCATGCAAGATGCTTTGACTTTAGATTATGATGCTTACGAAAGACAGAAAGAGCAGGTAGACACATTAGCAGAGGCATTTGGCTGTCATATCGTTGTTGTTGAAGCGACACATGAAATCAAGATGTTAGATGGATCAGATGCACCAGAACCGGAAGAACGCAATAGTCAATCTGAATTTTTAGACTTATTGGAGGTGTTGAGAAAATGAAAGATGTAACGAACAACACTTTACAAACTATGATACCGACTTTAACACCAGCAAAAATTGAGTTTGATTTTGATGCTTTTGATAAAGAAATAGAAAAAGCGCTATCTACCTTTTCAGAATTTGAATTGAGTTCAGAAAATTATAAAACCATCAAGGAAAACATCACGACTTACAAAGGTTTATACGATAATCTTGACACGCGGCGTAAAGAGATTTCAAATAATTTTAAAAAGCCGTTAGATGATTTTAAAAATCGTTTCGATAAATCTTTAAAACCGCTAGAAGAACTGATTGATAAGCTGCGTGATGGGCGAGATGCCATTGACGAACACGAGCGGTTGTTGCGCGTGGATATCGTACGAGCAACTTTTGAAGATAAGTGTATGGTGGCAGGTCTTGAAAAATCCACATTTGAAGATCAATACGATGAATACAGTTTCAAGAAATATTTCAAAACGGGTAAATTTGAATTTAAGAAATCAACACTTGATGAAATGGATGCTCTAGTATTAGCAGAATTTGATAAATTGGAGCAGTACAAGGCAAATATTCAAGCTGTAAAAGAGCAAGCTCAAGAGTATGAGCTATTGGCAGATAGTTATGTTAGAGACCTTGAGAACGGCAAATCATTAGTTGATGTTTTGAAAACAATGAAGTCTGATCGTGATGCTGCTATCTTGCTCAAAGAACAACAGGAGGCGCAAGCTAAGGCAGAGGCAGAACGTAAGGCAGAAATTGAGCGTCTAGCACAAGAACAAGCAAATGAAAATATTAAGGCTATAAATGCCGATACAGGCGAGATTTTGGAAGATGGGCCAATTATACCAGAACAAGAAGAAACAGCGCCAGAAACACCAAAATTTGAGCCTAGCGAGCCAGTAAGCTATGACTTGCGGCTGACGTTTCCTGGCGGTAATCAACAAGCTAAATTATTTAAGGAATGGCTGTTAGCTAATCAAGTAGAATTTGAAATTTTGTATCAAGGAAAAACAGAATCAGAATTATCAGGAGGTATCTCAAATGTCTTTGACTAATTTAATTAAAAATGTGAAAGGCTGGTCAACAGCAAAAAATCTGGATAAAGCTGATCCGGTAAAACAAATGCAAAAACTGAATGAAGAATTTGGGGAATTAAACGAGGCTAGAGCTAAAGGAAACCAAGAAAAACTCGAAGATAGCATTGGGGATGTGGTGGTTGTTTTAACCATCTTATCCCAACAAATGAAATTTGAAAAGATTGAAAGTTTAATTGATCCAATGCAAAACGGTCTTAAAGACTTTATGAAAAACGAAAAACCAACAGATATGCTGTTGCTATATGCAGCAAAAGAAATTGGTCTCATTGCTAACTGTATGATTGAACACATTGATAATCCGAATCTCATCAATACACGAACAAGCATTCGCTTTCACATCCGTAACTTAGTATGGATGTTAGCGTATATTGCAATCAACGAAGGTACAGATATTGAATCGTGCTTACAAATGGCGTGGGATGAAATTAAAGACCGTAAGGGCAAAATGGTTGATGGTGTGTTTGTTAAACAGGAGGATTTAGGAAATGGATAATGGAAACAAACGCTTTTATGTATCAGGTGAGGTAACTAGATTCTTTTTATCGGGAAATAAAACTATAGATGTCGGTTGCAGAGTAGTAGAGAAAAATGAACACATGGCAGTTGTAAGTTTTTATGAATTTATGGATTGTTCATTTCCTGACAATAGAAAAATAGTTGTGATTGATGTGGAGGAAATAGAAGATGATCAATAATGTTGTACTCGTCGGGAGAATGACCAGAGATGCAGAATTAAAATACACGCAATCTAATATAGCTGTTGCTACGTTCACATTAGCTGTTAATCGTAATTTTAAAAATGAAAATGGGGATCGTGAAGCTGATTTTATCAACGTTGTTATTTGGAGACAACAGGCAGAGAATCTTGCAAATTGGGCTAAAAAAGGCGCTTTGATTGGCATCACTGGGGCTATTCAAACACGTAACTATGAAAATCAGCAAGGGCAGCGCGTGTATGTCACAGAGGTAATCGCTAATAATTTCCAACTGCTAGAAAGTCGCAACAGCCAGCAAAACAATCAAAATCAACAGCAGTCGAATTATAGTAATCAAGGCAACAATTTCCAAAATGGAAACAGCTATGGACAACAAGGCAGCTTCTTTGAGGGTAATACCACAAATCCGGTTCCTGAATTTACTCGCAATGAAAATCCATTTGGTCGGTCATCAAATCCTTTAGATATCAGTGATGACGATTTGCCATTCTAGGAGAAATAAAATGAATAAAAAACAACAACTTAAACAGCAATTTGAGCAATTGGCCCAAAAATTCGGTTATGAAATCAAGGAATTAGATTTCACTCACAATACGAATGAGACGATTGAGGGAGACAATTCTGTAAAAACAGAATTTGACATGGTCGCTCTTAAAATGACAACTACTGATTTTTCAGACACAGTAGTTGAGGATACAGAAGATGACAGCCTTAAAGACATAAGAGAAGATTTTTATAAAACTGTCGTTGACAGTAATATAAATTTCTATGATCTCCCACCAACTCACCCATTAAGCATTGTTTTAACAATGTTCCTTCTTGCCCAAGAAGGAGATACGAATTATGGGTGGCAAATATATGCTTATCTGTTAGACAGTTTAAAGAAAACGCAGGAGAAACAACATGACACAATTTGAAATTACTTTAATTTTAATCGCAATTATCACGACAACATGGGCTGGCATTATTACAGCTGTTGCTAAAATTGCAGTTTCTAAGCATAAACAACAAATTGAATACTATCAACAACCAAAAACACAAGTAAAGATTGCACAGAATGCAATACGCCAACGTTTCTTTGAAGATGGTGGGGAGGTGTTTAGATGAAAGTCTTTGACGGAGCAAAATTGAGAGCAATTCGTAAAGAGGCGGGTCTTACACAATATGACCTTGCCCCTATATTAGATATTTCTCAAAATAGAGTTAGTGACATTGAAAGAAATGTTACTGACCCAACCACTATTGAGATTGATGCATTTGCGGCAGCTCTAAAATGTCAAGTATCGGCATTTTTGAGTGATGAAGATGATATTGTGGTGGTTACTAATACTTTTACTAAAAAGAAAAAAGATAATATTTCTGATGTACCAGAAAAAACCTCAACAGAGCAATTAGAATTGTTGTCAGATGATGAGGTGACAACTGAACGTGATTTAGCTGGCTATATCTTGATTAAACAAGAGGTATATCAATCATTGCTTGATAGTCAGAATAGATTACAGCAGTTGCAAAGTCTTTTGAAGTGAGGTATTGGATGAAATACGAGTTATTCAACGATCACTTCGAAAATGCTAAACGCTATAACATTCCAAGAGCTCAGCTAATCATAGCTGATATTCCTTACAATTTAGGAAACAATGCTTATGCCTCTGACCCTCGTTGGTATAAAGATGGTGACAATAGCAACGGTGAGAGCAAGTTGGCTGGTAAATCATTTTTTGACACAGATAATGATTTTAAAATTAACAATTTCTTTGATTTTTGCAGCCGCCTACTCAAAAAAGAGCCAAAAGAAAAAGGCAAGGCACCGGCAATGATTGTCTTTCATGCATGGCAACAGCGTGAAATGGTTATAGAATGCGGCCGTAAACATGGCTTTAATAATGCCTATCCGCTGTATTTTACTAAAAAGAGCAGTCCACAAGTTCTAAAGGCTAATATGAAAATTGTGGGAGCGGTTGAAGAAGCAACGGTATTATATCGGGATAAGCTACCTAAATTCAATAATAACGGTACTATGATTCTAAATCATGCGCCTTGGGAAAAAGATAGTAGTTATCCTACCATTCATCCAACGCAAAAGCCAATACCAGTATTAAAACGACTGATCGAGATTTTTACCGATGAGGGCGATGTGGTGATTGACCCAGTGGCAGGTAGTGGCTCAACATTGAGAGCGGCTATTGAGATGAATAGATCGGCTTATGGTTTTGAAATCAAGAAGAATTTTTACAAAGCAGCACAAGAGCAAATGCTTTCAACGTTTCAAACCAGCTTATTTTGAGGATGTTCATTATTATCAAACAACAATATATGATTTTTTGGAGGAGAAACAAAATGAATAAACAACAAATGATGACATTGCCAGTCAAGGAGGGGAACCTGATGATGGCTAAGGCAGATGCACTAGATGCTTTGATTGAAAAAGACATTATCAACAAAGAAACAATTATCAATATAGGATACACTGATTGGTACAGAGAAATTTTAGTAAAAGAATGGGGAATTGAAAATGGCTAAAATGATGTCACTAGAAGAAAAAGTTGAACAATGGTTTATTGATCGCAACTTACATGAGGCCAATCCAGTCAAACAGTTTGAAAAGCTCATGGAAGAGACTGGTGAATTGTTTGAAGGCATTGCTAAAGGCAGGAATGAGTTAATCAAGGATGCGTTGGGGGATATGCAAGTTGTCTTGACTGGCCTTGAGCAACAAATTAAGAATGGTGCTGAGATTGAAGCTAGTCCGCAGGAAATGGAGCTTTTACTTTTAGTTTCCAGTCTTGGCAGTCTTGCTCAGAAACTTCACAAGCATATCTTTCATAGCGAAACACAATTACCGTTTATTCGGACTGAATTGCTATCATTGCATTCATCCATTCATGCTGTTGCAATCCACAATCTGACGACAGCAGATAGTTGCTTGCAGCTTGCATATAACGAAATCAAAGACCGCAAAGGAAAGATGATTGATGGTGTATTTGTGAAGGAGGCGGATTTGTGATGATTAGTAAAAAACAGTACATGATTAGCTGGTGCGTTACAACTTTGATATATCTTATCATAGGTGGCATATTCGCTTTTTGGAATCGTGAATTAAGAATTGAAAATAAACGATTAAAAGAGAACCAGGTTGTCCATCTATCGGGTAGATAATGCTGGCGCTGCAATGATTGGTAAGATTACAGAAAAGAAAGTCATACAAGGTCACTATACTGTGACTGCTGGCGCTTATGGAAAATTTTTGGTGACGGAAGAACAATATCAAGAAATTGAAGTCGGGGATGACATCCCAGAATATTTGAAAGGACGTGGAAATTGATGCGGAGGTGGAATGATGATAACAGAAATTGAAAAAATATCAGAGGAATTGTCTGAGTACGCAGTGCCCGACGAGATAATTGGCAAGATCGAAAATACACTCGCCACCCTTTATGGAGAGAAAGAGAGGGCGTTGCAGGAATTAAAAGAATTAAAGAATATAATTTCTTGGGAGAAATTCCCAGAGGCAGGTCATTGAGGAGAAAAAAGAAATGATACCAAAATTTAGAGCAGCGGGCAGAAATCGAGGGTATTGAACTTTAGGAGGTAGTTAAATGACTAATTTATGGGATGAGACCATTAAAAAGTTGTCTGAGTACGGGAAAACTTTTGAGGGCGTTAGGTATATTCAGGGGTCGGATTTTGAAATCACAAAAGAAAACTTTGAACAAGTAGCTAAACAATCTGATTACTATGCAGGTTATGGCGCTGCTAAAGTCGCAGAGGATTTGGTATTAGTCGGTAAAGGCTGGTGGCTTGAGCGTTTTGAGTATGATGGCGCTGAACGTTGGAGTTATAAGGAGACACCGAAACAAATCAACAAAACTAAAGAAGTTAAACGCCTTGCAGGCGGTCGGTGGAATACTCTAGCTGAATTAAATGATCCTGAAATGGAGGAATTTATATTGTGAATAAGCGACAACGAAACAAACGCATAAAATATGAAAAGAAGATTGCTATACAAACAATTGATTCTCTAATCAAATCATACAGCTTGGCAGCTGATATGATGAGAGAGGAATACGAGAAAATGCCGGAGGGGGTTGAAAAGTTGTGCTATAGTTGCTTTATCAGTGGACATGAGAATAGTCTTAACAGTTTGGTAACAGCTAAAGAGCTAATAGGTAAAAAGGTATGAAATTTGAGTTTTCTTTGCCACGAAACACAAAACTAAAATCTCTAAATATGGTTATCAACTCTAACGATAGATTACATCCACAAGTTAAGGCGAAGATGACAAGACATATTAGAAATTTAGCTTTATATCAAGTAACAAGTGAAATGCCAAAAAAACATGTCCCATTTTCACACAAAAGACCATGTGAGGTTACTGTCACAGTATTTAGTCCTACAAAATCAAAACTTGACCCACCCAATCTTTATCCAACTGTTAAAGCTATCATTGACGGCATGACTGATGCGGGAATTTGGGTAGATGATAATTACAAAGTTATTAAGTCAATGACTTTTAGATATGGGGGCTTGAGTGAGGAGAAAGGGCATTATAGATTAGTGTTTGATATAGAGGAGGAATTAGGATGATACCAAAATTTAGAGCGTGGGATAAAACGCATAAAAAATTAGGATTGATAGACGCGGATATGCAAGACGGATATTTCCAAAGCGTGAAAATATTTGACGAAGATGAAGATGATTGGCAAGAGCTTGACAACTTTGTCCTCATGCAATCAACCGGAATCAAAGACAAAAACGGTACAGAAATCTTTGAGGGGGATGTAGTTAGACAAGTACGAACCCAGCCCACAACAGAAAATGAAATAATTACAGGCGTTGTAACCATGCTTGAGGGCGCTTGGTTACTTATAAATGATAGGGAACAATTAGCTAGCTATTTATGGTCAGAAACTGACACGAACAAAGTTGTGGGGAACATTTATGAAAATCCAGAGCTTTTGGAGAATATGGAGCGTGACTGATGACGAAGAAAAAAATAGAACGCTTATCAATTATACACCGCAGAGAGATAACGTGGCTCAAATGGTATTTTTTGAGAGATAAGAAAAATCCTAAAAAAACGATACTAGAGCAAAAGATACACGAGAGTTTTTTGCAAAATAATACCGAAGAAGCAATATTTTTTGTCAATCTCAATACGGTTACAGCTGAAATCGTCCAAAAATCGGACAAGAAATTACTGAAAACAATTAAAGAGGTATATGTGTATGAAAACATCAATGTAATTGGCGCGTGTCAAAAAATACTTTATCTAAGTCCCAGCCAAGCTTATACACATCTCAATAAATGGTTTGATACATATTTTTATGCCACTTACAAGCACATCCCACTATCTAAATAACCGTAAAAATCCCCTAGCCTATGTATCTATAATCAAGTTACATAGGCTTTTATTGAGGTAAAACATGGATAATCTAAAAATTGAATATGTGGATATTAAATCCATAAAACCATATCATAAGAATGCCAGACATAATGACGGTGAAGCGACAGAAAAAGTTGCAGCATCTATTAAAGCTTTTGGTTTTCAACAACCAATCTTAGTAGATGATAACAATATCATTATCACAGGCCATACGAGGTTAAAAGCAGCACTTTCTTTAGGTATGGATAAAGTACCAATAGCTCATGCTGTAAATCTCACAGACGAGCAAATAAAGGCATACAGACTGGCAGATAATAGAGTGGCAGAGTATTCTAATTGGGATAAGGAACTATTGAATATAGAACTTGCTGAATTTGAAACAATTGATATGAGCCAATTTGGTTTTGATTTATCTGTAACAGGCTTAGATTTTAGCGCAGATGCAGAACAAACAGAAAGTATTGAGGCTGAACTAGATGATGACAAGGAAAGTGATACAGACTTTCACAGGCAAACAACAATCAATCAGTATAATTTATTGGATTATGATGACACGCGCATAGAGGGCAAGTATAATATGCCAATAATTGAGCCTGTGGATTATATACCAGGTAAATTACAAGGATTTAATTATGTGTTAAATAAGCCAGACTATGAAGCGGGTGTGCATTTCTTTTTAGACGATTACCAATTTGAACGAATTTGGCAGCGCCCAGATTTTTATATTGAAAAACTAACTGATTTTGATTGTGCCTTGACGCCGGACTTTAGCCTATATATAGATATGCCGGTTGCAATGCAGGTTTGGAATATTTATAGATCAAGACTAATTGGCCAAATTATGCAGGATTACGGTATAACGGTAATACCGACTGTATCATGGGCATATCAAAGCAGCTTTGACTTTTGCTTTGATGGACTACCTAAAAATGCAACTCTTGCAATCAGCACAATTGGAGTTAAACAAGACAAAGAGCAATTTCAGATTTGGGTTGATGGTATGGACGAAATGATTAAACGACTAACACCCAAAAGAATTGTAGTTTATGGTGGCAAAGTGGAATATGACTATAAAGATATTGAGGTTGTTTATTTTGAAAACGCAACAACAGAAAGGATGAAGAATAATGGGCGGTAGAGGTGCAAGTTTGAAGTCACTTATAAGAAAATATGAAGATGGGTTAAAAAGAATGTATAATCCTAAATCTTCTATAACTAGAGCTGAGCGGAGAAGACTGATAAAAGCAGGATATTTTAAAATAGAGCAGAAAAGGGATGCCCCTAAAAATAACTCAAAACCATCCTTTAATAGAGCGAAAGAAATTAGTAAATTTAGTGATTTTGCTTATAGAAAAGAAAACACTCCTAGAGGAGCTAAGTCATTTGCTACAATGTTCCAGAAAAATGGCAGCTTGACTCACGGTATATTAGCTCATAACGAAGAGTACGCAATAGCAAAATGGGCGAACCAAAAAGGGTATAAGAACCTAGATAAAAAATCCAAAAATGATATTGGAAAAATTATTGCTGAATACTCTAAAGGATATAATCCGAGACTATCAAGAGTAGTTAATTCTAATGAATGGGATTGGCACAAGTATTGATAAACGAAAAAGAGGTTAAAACATGGGAGGCAGAGGAGCAAAAATAAATTTGTCAGGCATACCTAAAAACAAACGTAAAGCTATAGCAAGTTATCAAAAGCAAATTAACAAGCATTATGATAAAATAAGGTTAGCTAAGAAAACAGGGCGGGACACTGAATACATTAACCATTGGGAAGCTGAGATAAGAGCTTTCAAAGGAAATATAAATAAAATAATAGATAGGAGAAATAGAAAATGATTAATTTGTATGATAAATTGAATGAACGTATCTATGAGAATTGTAAGATGTATTATGATAAATATTCAAAATTAGATAAAATGACAGAGGAGCAATGCGGCATTATGGGCGGTCTTTATCAATCTCTAAACATTGTCGCAAATGAATATCTAATCAATAACGAAAATGACAATGAGAAATACAGAGAGTTACTCGATAATATTGAAAAGCTCCTAAAAATAGCGTAAAACATCCCCTTTTTAATAAAATAAAATGAAATCATAAGTAATAAATACTTGTGATTTTTTTGTTTGAAAGGAGGTCAGAATTGCCTAGAGATGGAACTAATAACTTAAAGCCAATGAGCGAACGAAGCAAAGATGAAGTAAAGAAGATTGCATCTAAAGGTGGCATAAACAGCGGCAAAGCCAGACGTAAAAAAGCTGACCTCAAAAAAGCATTTGAAACGTTGCTCTCATTGGATGTAACGGATAAAAATATCAAGAAGCAACTTGAAGATATGGGAATGGATGGCAGTAATGAGGCTTTGTTAGCCTTCGCCACATTTCAGCAGGCTGTAAAGGGCAATCAAAAAGCCACAGAAAACATCATCAAGCTAACCAATACAAAAGATAAGTACGACATTCAAGAACAAAGAGAGCGCATCAAGTCGCTTAAATTGGATAACAAAGAGCGCGCAGAAGCTAATAAGATAACTGACGCACCTATTCAGATTGTGGATGAATGGGCTGGTGACGTGGAGGGAGCAACAGATGATCTTTAATGTCCAAAAGAATGTCAACCCTCATTTTAAACCAGTCTGGGTATCAAGTTTGCCATACAATGTATTAAAGGGCGGTCGTAACTCTTTTAAATCATCTGTAATCGCTCTAAAGCTAGTCTATATGATGCTTAGGTACATCAAGGCGAAAGAGACTGCAAATGTCGTGGTTATTCGTAAGGTTGCTAACACTATCAGAGATAGCGTGTTTAACAAAATTTGGTGGGCGTTAAACCTATTTGGAGCATCTGACAAGTTCAATAAGACTGTTAGCCCATTTAAAATCATTCACAAAAAAACTGGCTCAACATTTTACTTTTATGGGCAAGACGATTTTCAAAAGCTCAAATCTAATGATATTGGTAATCTGATAGCGGTTTGGTACGAGGAAGCGGCAGAATTTGCAAGCCGAGAAGATTTTGACCAATCCAACGTAACATTTATGCGGCAGAAGCATCCACGCGCTAAATTCGTACAATTTTTCTGGTCTTACAACCCACCGCGCAACCCTTATAGCTGGATAAATGAATGGTTTGAGGATGTCAAGACTAATGACAATTATCTAGCACATTCAAGCACTTACCTAGATGATAAATTGGGGTTTGTAACAGAGCAGATGCTAGAAGATATAGAGCGCATTAAAGAGAATGACTTTGATTATTACCGCTATTTATATTTAGGTGAGGCTGTCGGTCTTGGTAATAACGTGTATAACATGAGTACGTTTCATGCTATCGAGACTTTGCCAAGTGATGATAGGCTGATAGGTATCTCATTTGCGCTAGATGGCGGGCATCAACAGTCGGCGACCGCTGTATGTGCTTTTGGTATCACAGCAAAAGGCAAGGTTATCTTGCTTGATACGTGGTACTATTCACCAGCTGGCCAAGTGGTCAAGAAAGCGCCTAGCCAGCTATCACAAGATATTAACAGTTTTATCAATCGGGTTGTGGATAAGTATAAAGTGCCAGTCTTGCAATACACAATTGACAGCGCAGAGGGCGCTTTGCGTAATCAAATGTATCTTGACTTTGCTATTAGATGGCATCCAGTAGCTAAACTCAAAAAGGTAACAATGATTGATAGTTTTCAATCACTGTTAGCGCAAGGTCGCTTTTATTATCTCGATACAGAAAATAACAAGATATTTATTGAGGAGCATAAGATGTACAGATGGGATGAGAAAACTATCAAATCAGACAACCCTAATGTAATCAAAGAAGATGACCACACGTGCGACACTGCGCAGTATTTTGTGTTAGATAATGCTAAAATACTAGGCTTGCGCGTGGGTAACACATAAGGAGGGCGACAATGAGCCTATTAGACAAAATAAAAGACTTTTTTAATCGCGGGAGGTATAACATGCAGACATCAAACTTAAGCAGTATTTTAGATCATCCAAAAATCGCTGTGACACAAGAGGAATTTAATCGCATTCAGCATAACTTAATCTATTATCAATCAAAATGGGCTGACATTGAGTACATCAATACAGATGGCGATAGAAAGCACCGCCCAATGAACCACTTGCCAATCGCTCGTACAGCAGCGAAGAAGATTGCTAGCTTGGTTTACAACGAACAAGCAGAAATTTCAGCGGATGATGAAACACTAAACAAGTTTTTGAATGACATGTTGGCTAATGACCGCTTTAACAAGAATTTTGAGCGATATTTAGAAAGCTGTCTTGCTTTAGGCGGTCTTGCTATGCGTCCATACGTTGATGGTGATAAAATCCGTGTGGCATTTATTCAAGCGCCTGTATTTTTGCCATTACAAAGCAATATGCAAGATGTTTCTAGCGCCGCTATCTTAACTAAAACAATCAAATCAGAGGGCAAAACAAATGTATATTACACACTTGTTGAGTTTCATGAGTGGGTAACGGCTGACGGCTCTGAAATTGGTAGTACAAAAGACAAGAGCCTGTACCGTATCACTAATGAGCTGTACAAATCAAATACAGATAGTTCATTAGGTCAGCGCGTGAACTTGTCTGAATTGTATCCAGACTTAGAGCCTGTAACTGTATTGAAAGACTTATCACGCCCGCTATTTACTTACCTAAAAACACCTGGCATGAATAACAAAGACATCAATAGCCCATTAGGTCTGTCAATCTTTGACAACGCCAAAACGACTATTGACTTTATCAATCGCACTTATGATGAATTTATGTGGGAGATTAAGATGGGGCAAAGGCGCGTGATCGTGCCAGAACAGCTGACACAGCTAAAAGTACAAGACACCCAAGGCAATATCACTTTTAAGCGCCGCTTTGATGTTGAACAGAATGTGTATATGCAGATTGGGTCGGGCAATATGGATAGTGGCAATATCATTGATATTACAACGCCTATCCGCTCATCTGATTACATTTCAGCCATTTCAGAGGGCTTGAAATTGTTTGAGATGCAAATCGGGGTGTCTAGTGGTATGTTTACGTTCGACGGTCAAGGGGTTAAGACAGCGACAGAAATTGTCAGCGAGAATAGCGATACTTACCAAATGAGAAATAGCATTGTAGCGCTGGTAGAGCAATCTATCAAAGAGCTTTGCATCTCTATGTGTGAACTGGGTAAAGCCGTTAATATTTATACAGGAAACATTCCAGAACTAGATGATATTTCGGTTAATCTTGACGATGGGGTATTTACTGACAGACATGCAGAGCTTGATTATTGGATGAAGATGGTAGCGGCTGGATTTGCGACACAGAAAAGAGGTATCGCTAAGACGCTGAACATCACGGAGGATGAAGCGGCTCAAGAACTTGCTGAAATCAATGGAGAATTACCGCCAGAAAATGATGCAGAACTAGCGCTATACCATAAACGAGGAGTAACAGGAAATGAAGAAGCCAACGCTTAATGATCAGCAATTTTCTTTGCAAATGCAAGGAGTGTCTGATATTTACGCTAAGATGCAGATTGAGCTATTTGATAGCATGATTAAACGATTGAAAGAACGCGGAACTGCTGACTTACAAGAAAATCCGTACATCTGGCAACTGGAAAAGCTAAACGATATGCACATGCTCAATGAAGATAATCTCAAGGTCATTGCTGAACGTACAGGAATAGCAGAGAGCCTGTTGCGTGATGTGATTGCTAATGAGGGCTTAAAGGTCTATAAGGACACTAAACAACAATTAGAAGAAGATTTAGGTAGATCATCAAGTGGTGTTGTTAGAAATGGCGTGATAGATAGTTTAGAGGCTTACACAACACAGGCTGTTAGCGACCTCAACCTTATCAACACGACACTACCAGAAAGCATTCAAGCTGTTTTTAAGTCAGTAGTTGAGCAAACTGTGGCGCAGGTTGTGGCAGGTACTAAAACAAGTAATAGGGCTTTACATGAAACTATTATGAGTTGGCAGAAAAAAGGCTTTACTGGTTTTACAGATGCAGCAGGTAGAGAGTGGAGAGCTGATAGTTATGCACGCGCTATTATTAAAACAACGACTTACAGAGTATATAATGAAATGCGCACTAGACCAGCGGAGGAATTAGGAGTTGATACATTTTACTACTCTATCAAACGTACAGCGCGCCCAGCATGCAGCCCAATTCAAGGAAAAATAGTGACAAAGGGTGAAAGTCGTACAGAAAATGGCATCAAAGTCTATTCGCTGTATGATTATGATTACGGAACAGCTGGCGGATGCCTTGGCGTGCATTGTGGTCATTATCTTACACCGTTTGTTATAGGCGCTAATGAGTTGCCAGACTTACCGGATTATCTAAAAGACCTTACGCCAGAACAAGCCGAAGAGAACGCACGTATCGAGGCTAAGCAAAGAGCTTTAGAACGTGCTATTAAACATCATAAAGAGCGGTTGCATTACGCAAATACCATGAATGATGATGAGCTGATACAAGCCGAGCGGTTGAAAGTTAGAATGTATCAGACTAAAATCAGAAGTCTTGTGGATAACTATGAATTTCTAGCCAGAGATTATAGCAGAGAAAGAATATACGTATAAATGAGGTGTTGCCAGCAGCAATGCCTTTTTTGATGCTCTAAACCGTAAAAAATCCCATTTAATCCAAAGTACACTAAAAAAGTAAATAATATTTTGCTTGAGGTGGGAGTTATCCACCTAAAAAGAACTAGGAGGGTATAAATGGCATTTACAACTGATGAACTACTTAAACTTGGATTGACAGAAGAACAGGCTAAAGAAGTATTTGCATTGCGCGGCAAAGAACTAAACGCAGACAAATCTGCCTTAGACACTATCACCAAAGAGCGAGATAGTTTAAAAGACCAGTTACAAAAAGCAGAGGAGCAAGTCGAAAACTTAAAATCACTTGAGAGTATCAGCGCCGAACAAAAAGATGCGATTGATAAATTACAAGCAGATTATGACAAGTATAAACAAGAAGCCGAAGCTGAACTGGCGAAAACAAACAAGGTGAACGCTATCAATCTTGCTTTGAAAGATACAAAGGCACACAATCCAGCGGCTTTGATGAAGTTTATTGATGTGGATGCTATTGAACTTGACGACAACGGCAAACCAAAACTAGACGATGTTATCAATGGCTTAAAGGAAACTGATTCGTACCTATTTCAGGCAGAAGAAAATGGCTCACCTAACCCTAATATTGTACCGCCGGGCAATCCAGCGGCTGGCGCTGGTTCGGCAGATGATGCATTTGCTGCGGCATTAGGATTAACAAAATAATTTTAAGGAGGCTATAAATGTCTATCAATTACGTTACTAAACGAGAAAAAGAGTTTGACCAAAAATTGATGCAGGGCGCATTAACAAATATTTTAGAAACCCCACGCGTTAATTGGTTAGGTGCTAAATCGTTTGAAATTCCTACTGTATCTGTTTCTGGATATAAAGCACACACACGTTCAAAAGGCTATAATGCCGGTACTGTCTCAAACGACAAAGAGGTTTATACGCTTAATTTTGACCGCGATATTGAGTTCTTTGTTGACATTGCAGATGTGGACGAAACAAATCAAGAGTTGTCGATGGCTAACATCACAGGAACATTCATTACAGAACATGCAACACCAGAACTTGATGCATATCGTTTCTCTAAACTGGCTACAACAGCTATTACGGACACACATTTTAAGGCAGAAGATGACTATTCAGAAACAAATGTGTACTCACGCTTGAAAGCTGCTATCTTGCCAATCCGTAAATATGGGGCAGGCAATATTGTAATTTACGTTTCTAGCGAGATTATGGATTTCTTAGAACGTTCAAAAGATTTTACTCGATCAATCGCTACTACTTCGCCTCAAGGTATTGACACACGTGTTACATCGCTTGATGGTGTACAAATCGTTGAGGTTTGGGATGACGCACGCTTTAAAACTCAGTTCGAATTTACAGATGGATTTACGAAAGCTAGCGGAGGAAAAGATATCAATTTCTTGATTGTTGCTAAACCGGCAGTCATTGCGAAGGCTAAATTTAATTCAATCTATCTTTTTGCTCCTGGTCAACACACAGAGGGTGATGGATACCTTTATCAAAATCGTATGTATCATGACTTATTTGTCCTCAAAAACAAAAAAGATGGTATTTATGTTTCTCATAAATCAGCATAGGAGGTAACAGATACGGATGAAGAAATATTTTAAAGAAAATCAAGTTTACAGCGTGCAAGAGGGCAGTGTTCTTGAGGCTCAATTGATTTCTGATGGTTTTGAAGAAGTTGTTGAAACTGAATTCCAACTAAAAGGTAAGAAAAACGATGATGGGTAAGGAGGTGTAAATTATGGCGCTTTATAAAGCACAAAAAAACATTTACTTTACTAGTCTTAATAAAGATGTTGTTATCGGTGAAACTATTGACCTTGACAAAGAATACGCAGATACAGTGAATGCTGATTTAAAGCCGGCATTTACGGATGTTGAAGCTGTACTTGTGCTGGTTGATGAAGAAGATAAACTGCAAAACGCAGAACTTGACAGTAAACCTGATACAGAAGCAGCAAGTGATGCGATGAATTAAAAATAAGGGGTGGCAACGCCCTTTGTTTTTAGGGGAGGTTACACATGACTTATTTAACAAAAGATGAGTTTGTTGGAATGGGCTTTGATGAGGTAACTGACTTTGACAAGCTAGCAAACAGGGCTGAAATTGCTATTAATCTTTACACTCAAGGCATTTATCAAAGATACATTGACTTTGAGAAAGAAGCTGATTATCGAAAACAAGCGGTAAAGTTAGCTATGGCATTTCAGATTGCTTACCTTGATGTTTCAGGCGTCATGACAGCTGATGACAAGCAAACTATGGCAAGTGTTTCTATTGGTCGTACATCAATCAATTATGGCAATCAACACCGTATTTCAGCAGGTCAACAATTCAACCTTTGCTTGGATGCTGAAAACGCCCTAAAACAAGCTGGATTTAGCTTAATTATGGGAGTTGATTATGATAGATAAACGCTTATTAAAAGATACTGTGATTGTCCGAAAGGTTGCGGGCAAAAATGATTTTGGAGATATTGAGTATTCTGATCCACTGGATGTTAAACCAGTACGGTTTGATAGGTCAGTGAGTGTCATAGGTACTAATAACTCTAAAACAAGGCAGAAAGCTGGTGTTATTTACGTGTATCCTAGATTTGCCAATGTGACAGTTGATGATAGTTGGCTGGGTGCGTTGGTAAATGATGGAGCGCGTGATTACACTATTACAGGTTATCAGCTCAATTACTTAAATAGCAAAATCTTTAGTTACGAGGTGGAGGTGGTCTGATGGCGGATGTCAGAGTGACCGTCGACCTCGGAGGAGTTGAAAAAAAGGTCTCTCCTCAAGCCATGAAACGCGGAAAGCTTGCCGCGGGTAGTGAGGCTTTGCTTATTATGGATAGTTCTGTACCTCTTAGGGCAGGCGGAGGAGCTTTGAGAGCCTCTGGTCGTGTAGAGCCTAATGGAGATGCAAGCTATAACACAGTTTATGCTAGAGCGCAGTTTTACGGTACTAATGGGATTGTTGTTTTTAGGAAATACACAACAGCTGGTACTGGTAAACGTTGGGATAAACCATTAAAAGCAAACATAAACAGACTAAAGAGAGCGGCTATTAAAGGAATGGGGCTATAACATGCAAGATAACAAGAATTTTCAACAAGTGCTATTAGCGCATATTAACAATATCCCAGTATTACCATTAAAAGCGCGCCTTGATTATTTTGAGGACGATAAAGATGACTTAGTTATCAATGCTTTGAGCGGTGGCATTGTGGATAAAGAGTATATGGACGGTACTAGAGAGGTATCATTACCGTTTGAAATTGCCATCAAGTGCAAGGAGAACAAAAAGGCTAGTGATACGCTTTGGTTTATTAATGGCGATTTATCAGCACTTGATATTGATTTACCTAGTACTGATAATTCTTACACTTTCTTGTCGTTAAATGTCGGCAAACCAGGCATTAACGGCAAAGATGAACAAGGTTACTTTGTCTATTCTATGCAAGTAACCGCAAAACTAGAAATAACAGGAGGATAGATTTATGGCTCGTCAAAAAAATGCCAAACGCAAACACTTTGTCGCACCTTTCGACCCAACAAAGCCCGATACAGTGCCAGAAGACAATGAATTTCTGCCGCTGGCAAAATACATCGAAAGTATTGAGGACGATACAGACGAAGAAACAGATGACAAAGGCTATTACGATGGAGATGGCACGTCAGAAGAAACCGTTACATCTGTAGCCGGAGCATATACTGCCAGTGGTATTTATGATGCAGAGGATAAGGCGCAAGCTCTTATTGCTGGCATGAAATATAAAATCGGAGACGGTCGCCGGGTATGGCATCGTGTCGTTGAGTCAAATGGCAAAAAGTCACTTACTCAAGTAGCGAATGTATCTGAAATCAAAGCCGGTTCAGGAGATGCGACAGACTACGAAGAATTCGGCTGCAAACTTAAGTGGATCAAATTGCCGATTGAAAAAGGCATTAGTGTTTAAAGGTCTCATTTAAAATGCGACCTTATCAATTACATTTTGGAGGATATTAAACATGTCAAAAATTTACAATTTAACAGGTAGTGATGAGACTATCACGTTCAATATTGGCGATTATTCGCTGGAATTTCATTCAAGTGATGAGAAGAGTAAAGCTGTTTCTGACAAGGCAATTGAGCTAAAAGAAAAAGCTGAAAACATCAGCGATGAAAACGAATGGGAAGCACGCAAAGAAATTAAAAACTTGCTGGATGAGTTCTTTGTGGTGATGTTTGGTGAAGAAGCGCCTCAAAAAATTTATCAAAGCGCTGGTGAAAATACCATCTCATACCTTAAAATCTTTTTACAAATCTCACAAGCCATTGAGACAGAGCAAGAGAAAAAAGCAAACGATGAAAATTTCAAGAAGTATCTTGCTGAATAATGTTTGATATTTCCAAAAAAATGGATGACAAGCTGATACTTAACGAAACAGAGTATCAGCTTTTATTATCGTTTGATAGGGTCTTGTGGGTCTTTGATATGTGGAGTAAACCGCATATTCCAGCACAATTAAAACCTAAATTAGCATTAGCTAAATTAACTGATGATGAAAGCTTTAAAGACATAAAAGTAATGGAGGCTATGGAACTCTATCAAGAAGTTTTCGATAAGCACATCAAGGTTATTAAAGCTATTGATGAGGTTGATAGGTATGACATTGAGGGCAATGTACTACCTAAACGACCTAAAGATGACCCGGAGAATGATGAGAAGCCCCTGTTTAATATCAAATATGATGGCGAGTACATTTTTTCATCGTTTATGCAAGCCTATCATATTGATTTGATTGAGGAACAAGGGAGATTGCATTGGCAAAAGTTTAATGCGCTTTTATCTGGATTGCCAGATGGCACTAAATTTGTAGAAGTACTAAAGATTAGGGCGTGGAAACCTTCGAAAGGCGACACTCCAAAAGAAATACGAAAAATGCGTGAACTGCAAGAAGAATACGCATTACCAAACTAACAAGGGAAGGAGGTAGTTATGGCAGACGGAAAAGTAACCATTCAAGTTGATTTGGATGGCGCTAATGCTCAAAGTGGTATCAAGAGAATTAAAGGGCTTTTGCAGGGACTAGGGGATGTCTCCAAAAGCAGTTTAGGCGGTGGCATTAAGTCAACGCTCGCTTTTGGTGCAGCTTTTGGCGCAGCTAGTAAAGTGATTAGTACAGCTATGGGAGCTATTTCTAGCTCTATGAGCGGCGCTGTTAGTCGTGTTGATACCATGAACCGCTTTCCAAAAATGATGGAGGCAATGGGCTTTTCAGCTCAAGATGCCAAGAGTTCCATTGATGAACTCTCTAAAGGGATTGATGGACTGCCAACCGCTCTTGATGAGGTGGTAGGAACTACCCAACAGTTAGCCTTAATGAATGGCGACTTAAAGAAGTCAACAAAATTGACGTTAGCGCTGAATGATGCCTTTCTAGCTTCTGGATCATCATCAGCAGATGCAAGCCGTGGTTTAACTCAATTTAGTCAGATGATGTCATCAGGCAAGGTTGATATGCAGTCGTGGAAAACTCTTATGGAAACCATGCCTTTAGGGTTACAAAAAACAGCAGAGGCGTTTGGTTTTGCTGGAGCATCTGCTAAAAACGACCTTTACGAAGCGCTAAAAAAGGGAACTATCACCTTTGACCAATTTTCAGACAAACTGATTGAGCTTGATGGTGGATTGAATGGCTTTGCACAATTAGCGCGTGTAAACTCAATTGGTATTGCAACATCATTCAAGAACATCAAAACAGCTGTAGTGCGTGGTGTCGCAAACATGATACAAGCCTTTGATAAAGCTGCTCAAGCGGCTGGATTAGGTGGTATAGCAGAAAATTTGAATAAAGTTAAATCGGCTGTTAGTTCGGCGTTTAATGCTATCAATGGGCAAATTGGGAAATTTGTAAATACTGCTGTATCAACTTTTAAGAAGATATTTAACAACAAGAGCTTAGTGAGCTTAGAAACAGCTTTACACTCTGCTAAAACGGCTATTGATGCGGTTAAAGATGCTTTGAGCGCTGACATCAATAGCGGCGGCTGGATATTTACCGCACAGATAGCGGTTAAAACGGCTATTTCGGTGTTTTCTAACGCATCACTGGCTGTTGCTAAGTTTGTAAATGCTTTTGCGGAGACTGGCGCATTGGCCAATTTTAGGATGATGATTAACAGTGTTTTAGACACAATTCAAAACGTTGTTAAGAAATTCAACGATAGCGATATAGCTAAAGGATTAGGTGCCGCTTTCGGGAATCTAGTCAAAGTAGCATCAAATGCTTTTGCGGAGCTTGGTAAAAGTATCAATTGGGACAATGCTATTTCTACGTCTTCAACAATAGCAACAACGCTCATGAATATAGCATCAGCGGTTATCCCTGCTTTAACTAAAGGATTTGTAGCTGTTGTAAACATTATTTCTGCTATTGGTAGCAGTAGCTCATTTCAGTTGTTAGCTAAAGGGGTTGAGCTGGTTGTACAGGGAATTTCTAAACTTGTGCAAGGAATATCTGATTTTCTTGCCAAAACAAATGTCGCTGCAGCAGATACAGCCGTCATTTTCACTGGCTTAGCTGCTATAGTCGCAAAGGTTTTTGGCGGTGGTATAAGAAATTCTATTTCTACTGTTAAAGGGGCAATTAATGGTTTACTATCACGTATCCCTATAATTGGTCGATTATTCAAAGCAAGTGGTAATACTGCTCAAGAAGCTATGGACAAAGCTGCTGGATCAGCTGGTAAAAGTGTTTCAAAAATAGCCCAAATTATTAACAGTCTAGGGAATATCTTGAAGTCTGCCGGGCAAGCTATTTCAACAGCCTTTCGAGGTATAGGCTCAAGTATATCTACGGTTTTAAATGGCCTAGGAACAAGCATTTCAACCATTTTCCAATCTTTGGGGACTGGTATAGCAACGGCAGCTAAGGGCATAGGCTCTGGATTATCAACGGCTTTTCAGGGGATTGGTAAAGCTCTGTCTCTTGTAAATCCCGTAACTCTTTTATCTCTATCAGTTGCAATTTTGGCAGTAGGTGCGGCATTTGCTTTGGCTGGTAGTCAAGGTCAAGGTATTAAAGCGATGCTTGAGGGATTTGGCTCATTGATTGAGTCGGTAGGCGCAGCTATTTCTAATTTTGTAAACACGGTTATTTTATCATTTGCTCAAGCGTTGGCGATTGTTATTCCGTCATTAGCTAAACTCTCGCCTCTAGTAACAGCGGTAGGTCAAGCGTTTGCTACAGTTATTACTGCCATTGGTGGGGTAGCCCCTCAATTGGGTGTGCTAATTACTTCAATTGGTAGTGCTGTGTCTGAAATTATCGGGGCCGTATCTAACTTAGTGACAGCATTTGCGCCTATAGTTGAAATAATGGCGAATACTTTTGTCCGCGTCGTAGAAGTGGTTATGTCCGCTGTGCCTCAAATCATTTCAGCTTTGACGCCGCTAGCACAAATATTCTCAACAACTTTCATTGAGATTACCCGGATTGTGTCACAAGCTATTGTCCAAATCGTACAGGCGTTAGCGCCATTTATTCCGGCTATAAGCGAGATGGTTACTGCTTTAGCTCCTGTATTGCAATCACTCGTAGACGCTTTTAACAACTTAATCAGTCAGATAAGACCAATAATTGATAACATAACTAATCTATTCAAAACATTAGGCGAGCAAATCCGGAATATTTTAGATGGGGCTAAAGGTGTTATAGAGGGTTTTGGCGGAGCTGTTCGCAACATCTTAGATGGCATAGCTGGCATTTTTGACTCAATCGGGAATGCCGCTTTAAATGCTGGTAAAGGGTTTAAAGAACTTGCTAAAGGTGTAGTAATGATTACCAACACCAATCTAGCAGATATGGCAGCATCTCTTGGAGCTGTGGCGGTTGGAGTTGGCAAGATTACAGCACAAAGTGGAGGCATGGCAAGTGCTGGAACTGGTATCAAATCGCTCGGACAAGGCTTAGTGATGGTACAAGCAAGCGGTACAGCTGCAGCAAGTGTTTTGCAAGTTTTAGCTAACTCTATACCTGCTATTTCATCTAGCATTACAGGATTAGCTCCAGCAATGACACAAGCAAGCGCAGCGATAGCAGCTTTTGCAAGTGGTGCGATAGCTTCTCTGGTTGGTCTTAGTGTTGCATCAAGTTTAGTGACTGCATTTAATGTCAGTCTAACTATGCTTTACAGCGCGATTACAAACGCTGGCGGAGCAATTATCGCATTTGGTAGCAATGTAATTATGATGTCAACTGCTATGTCTACTATAGCGGCATCGGCTTATCAAGTGACTACTGCCATTTATCAAATGCAAACCGCTATGTTCCAGACATCTAGCGCAACTCTATCAGTGGGACAAGCCCTATCATCTTTAAGAGCGATAGCTGCTGCTAGTATGTCCGGTATAGTCTCTGCAATTGGGGCATCTATGACGCAAGCCGTCTCTATAATGCGGTCAAGCATGCAACAGATGGTATCTGCGGTAAGGCAATCAGCAACGCAGATGACGCAAGCAGGCCAACAAGCGGGACAGGGCGTTTCTAACGGTGTGACAAACGGTATCCGTTCAGGTATCGGATCAGCTACAGCTGCGATGTCCGCTATGGTCAATGCAATCCGCTCAACAGCAATGTCTGGAGTAGGATCAATGAACTATATAGGAGCTATGATAGGTCAAGGTCTTGCAGCCGGTATGTATTCAGCGTTAGGAGCTGTTACAGCCGCAGCTAATGCACTTGTGGCGCAAGCTGAAAGAGCGGCACAAGCTAAGGCTAAGATACATTCACCATCAAGATTATTCAGGGATAATGTCGGTCGCTATATTTCGCAAGGTATCGCTGTAGGTATTATGGCTGATGCTTACAAAGTAGATGATGCTATAGGTAACATGTATAACCAAATACAAGCATTTAACTTTAAAGCAGAGGATGTAATTGGTGTTGGTAAATCTAAGCTATCTAAGATTGTACAGGTTAAATCTGACCTCGAAAGTGCAATAAAAGCGACTGTTGAGGTCGCTAAAGAGAAATCTAACGACCTGATGGAAAAGGCGCTTGATGTTGCAGAAGAAGCAGTTAAGAGACCAGTTAGCTTAATTGTGAAAGATGAAGAAATTGCCCGTACAACAGGAGATGCCATGACTGCTTACCAAACCAAGCAAACAATACGAGATAACAGAATGAGAGGAATACTGACATGACAAAAGAGATGATATTCAACGGGGTTGATATGTCGCGCTTTTTTCGGATTACAAATATTATTCGCCCAATAGGAAACAAAAGGAGCATCACAACTGATGATGCTCCCAGCTTGGGTGTTAATGTTCAGCAAGTAAAGCGTGGTGCGAAAGAGCATACTATTAAGTTTGACATGAAGACGTTGACAGCAGTTGAAATGGAACGCCTCAAACATGAACTAGCGGGTGTCCTGAATGTGTTAGAACCGGTAAAAATCATGTATGGTGATGAACCGGATAAGTATTATCTAGGGCTGCCTGTTGATGATATAACGCCTGACAACATCACAAGATGGTTTCAACGGTCAGAGTTTAAAATCCTCATTCCTGATGGCGTTGCTCACTCTACAACTTACAGACGTTTTGACAATCCCAAGATAGAAGCTGACAAGGTTGTTTTTGATTTGGTTAATGATGGGAATGTGGATGCTGAACCTATTATCACCATAAAGCACAATGCAGAAAATGGCTATATAGGCGTTGTTAATGCTAAAGGTGCTCTTGAGGTTGGTAATCGTGAAGAAGCTGATACGGAGCAGTATAAACAATCTGAAATCCTCTTTGATTATGTTACTAACAATGGCATTGTTAAAGGATTGCAACAAGGGCAAAAGAATGAAGCCATTTTGAATGATTTAAGTCAAAATCTCAATGGAACGCTTGCTATCGACAATACTTGGGGACGTCCTCATATAGCTCTTACAAATCGTGGGAGTGGTTCGCGACCAAATAATGCAGGTTCGGTCAGTTGGGAAATTCCTCTTGATAGCAGTAAGCAACGTGGCGCACTCAATGAATACATTTGGTGGAGACAGATTTTTTGGCTCGGTTCTGCCAATCAACTTGGATTTATCAAGATTGCTATTTCGGATACAGAGGGTCAATTTTTATATGGGGTAGAAACCATCAAACGCGCTAACGGTCTTGATGTTGAATACAACTTTTTAGCGTCTAATGGAAAAGGCGGATATAACCTTATCAAACAATGGGTGTTCAAAGGAACGCACGAGGAAACAGCTAATCCATTCAACGAGCCGCGCGGTTGGTCGGATTTACTTAGACGCGACGATATGGTTCAAGTGTATTGGTGGGGCTCATATCCACAATTCCATATCCCAGAAATTAAAGGGAGAATGTCGGCTAAAATTCATGTAGCTTTAGGCACATTTGGTAATAGACCACAAGTTACTCACATGTACCTTGACGATATTGTGTACCGCAAGGACTTTGTGACAGGTATCAGAGATATTCCTAATCGTTATCGTATGGGTTCTGTTGTCGTTTTAAATAGCGAAAATGACACGGTTACAGTAGATGGCATAGAAAAAGCAGGGGATATTGTGGACGCTCCAACATTCATAAAAATACCGCCCGGGAAATCACAACTTGAGATGTATTTTTCAAGTTTTATCAAGAAAACACCAACAATCACAGTCAATTTTGAAGAAAGGCATTTGTAATGTTATTAACCATTCACGATGCGAACTTACAAAAAGTCGCATTTATTGACAATGATAAACAAGGAACTCTAAATTATTATGATGACGTTTGGACAAGAAACCTAGAAACAGGCTCATCAACCTTTGAATTTAGTGTATTTAAAAAAGCTATTCAGTCTGATACAGCATTACATAAAACATATAACGCATTGAATGAAAAAGCCTTTATTTCATTCAAATATCACGGCAAAAGCTATGTATTTAGCGTGATGACGGTTGAAGAGAATGAGGACACTATCAAATGTTATTGCGAGAACCTCAATTTAGAGCTTATCAATGAGTATGCAAACCCATACAAATCAGATAAGCCTAAATCATTTGTTGAATATTGCGATGCAATGGATTTGTTAAATCTTACCCATTTAACAGTTGGCATCAATGAAATATCAGATAAGAAACTCACGCTTGAGTGGGAGGGACAAGATACAAAGCTCGCTCGTTTATTGAGCCTTGCAACGAAATTTGATGCGGAAATTGACTTTGACACTCAACTAAATGCAGATGGCACTATCAAGAGTTTTAAAGTCAATATCTATCACGAAAATGATGATACACATCAAGGTGTAGGCCGTGTGAGAAATGATGTCCAATTGGTTTACGGCAAAAACCTCAAATCAATCACTAGAAAGATTGATAAGACAGGTATTTATACAATGGTTGTGCCAACCGGCAAACGCACGGTTAAAAATGGTAAAGGCGAAGAGGTTGAGGAGATTGTAACCATTGGCGATTTAAAACCTGTCTACTCCGAAAACAATAAAGATGGAGTCCGTGAATTTTATCAAAGCGGAAACGCCCTTTATGCTCCTATCGCCGCTCAAATGTATCCATCCACATTTACCACTGGCACGCAAGCCGACCAATGGATCAGAAAGGATTTAGAAGTTGATAGTGATAATCCAACAGTCATTCGAGCTGCTGGTATAAGAAACCTAAAGAAAAACGCATATCCGGCGCTGTCTTATATTGTTGATGGCTTTCTTGATGTTGAAATCGGGGATACTATCAAAATTTTTGATGATGCTTTTGTGCCTGCTCTACTTGTGTTAGCGAGGGTATTAGAGCAGAAAATCAGTTTTTCAAATCCCGCTAATAACAAAACGGTCTTTGCCAATTTCAAGGAATTGGAACGTAACTTATCAGCTGGTATACAAGCAGTCTTTGAGCGACTTTTTGAGGCATCTAAGCCTTATCTTATCAAGCTATCTACAGATAACGGTGTCATCTTTAAAAATCAAGCTGGCCAAACAATTATAAACCCCACTTTATACAAAGGTGGGAAAGTTATCAGCAATGATGTGACTTGGCGTTGGTTGCTTGATGGCAATGTCACAACTGGTATGACTTACACTGTAAAAGGCTCTGACGTGACTAATACAGTTACTCTGACCGTTGCGGCATATATTGGTAATACTGAGGTCGCAGTTGATGAGATTACTCTTGTTAATGTGACCGACGGCAAGAATGGCGCTAAGGGCGATAAAGGAGAGCGTGGAGAAAAAGGCGAAAAAGGAGCAATAGACGAAGAAAAGCTCAAGGAAATTGAACAGAATATCAACTCTAAAGCAGACCAAACGCTCACTCAAGAGCAAATAAACGCTTTAAATGAAAAAAATAGCATTATGCGTGCTGAATGGGAAGCCAAAGCTAGTTTATGTACAGTTAATCAGTGGTTTAAAGCATATCAAGACTTTGTCAATGCAAGCGCAGCGGATAAAGAAAGAGCGGAAAAAGCCTTGATTGCTGCGACCCAGCGAGTAGCAAAAATCGAAACAAATCTTGGTGATATGGCACAGCGTTGGAACTTTATCGATACGTATATGCAGGCAACAAACGAGGGCTTATCAATCGGCAAGAAAGACGGTAGCTCGTTTGTCCGCATGGGAGATAATCGTATCTCGTTTTATTCTGCGGGCAAAGAAGTAGCGTACTTTTCGGGCGGAGCATTACAAGTTGATAACGGGGTATTTACTAAGACGCTTCAAATCGGGCGTTTCCGTGAAGAACAATATCACTTAAACCCAGATATGAACGTAATTAGATATGTAGGAGGTGCTTGATGGCAAGAGCTATATTTGCTGGAAAATACGGATGGAATCTTCAGCTAGAAATTTCGTCGGCTTGGAATAAACAGGATATCGGCAATAACACATCTACGATAAATATATACGTTCGGTTGATTGCAAATGGTTATGCTCGCGTTTTCGGAGCAGGGGATAAGACACTAACGATTTTAATCGATGGCGAAACTGTTGGAACATACAAGGTTGACGCAAGTATAAATCCCGGACAAAGCAAAGATTTAAAGAGTGCAGATTTTGTCGTCTCGCATTATAGCGATGGCACACCGCCTCCGGGTTATATATCCGCAAAATTAGACATAGGCTTTGCAGAGTACAGCTGGGCGGCAGTCGGTGAGTATGTACGTTTACCAACCATTCCGCGCGCTAGCTCTATCGAAGCTTCCGATGGCGTGATAGGCGGTAACATCAATATTACAATCAATCGAGCTGTTAGTAGTTTTAAACACGCTATTAAGTGCGTGTGGAATGGAAAAACTACAGTGATCGCTAACGACGTTGGCACGAGCTTTGTTTGGACGATTCCAAAAGATTTTGCTAATGATATTCCAAATTTGGAAAGTGGACGAGGAACGCTAATTGTTGAAACATATAGCAACGAGAAAAAAATAGGCGAGAAGTCAACAGATTTTACCGCAACAGTCCCTGATGAAGTCAAACCAACTTTGACAGGTTTTACTCTAACTGACACTAACACAGCAGCGGCTAGCGTCGTACCGGGCGAACAAGCCTTTATCCAAATCTTGTCTAATATCAAAGTCAATTTTGGACAGGCAACGGGCGCTTACGGCTCAACAATTACAGGATATTACGCAGAAATTGTCGGCAAGAACCAGTCTACGACAACGCAGGGTGGTAGCTTGGGAATCATGGACTGTACAGGCAACGTGACAATTAGAGCTCACGTAACAGATAGTCGAGGGCGCATCAGCAATACGATTGAGAGAACAGTCAACATCCTAGAGTACTTCGCACCGATTTTGAACTTCGACGTTGTTCGCTCTGGTGCTCAGTCTAGCACTTTAACAATCACGCGCAATGCTAAGGTCGCGCCTCTAACTGTAGATAATATCCAAAAAAACCAAATGAAACTGACTTTTAAAGTCGCAAAATTTGGTTCAGACGACTATAAGGTTGACACAGGCTCAGCAAGTGGCATATGGACGACTGTATCTAGTCTAACTAACTCAAGCGCTAACTTGCAAGGCGAGTATGCCGCTAACAGTTCTTGGACGGTACTAGGCATATTAGAGGATAAATTCACGCGCACGCCATTTTCTGCCGTTGTTACAACAGAAAAAGTAGCTATAAGTTACAGCAAAGACCGAATCGGATTTGGGAAAATTGCAGAAATACCTGAAGCAGTTGATAGCGCGTGGGACTTTTACGGCAGGGCTGGTTCTCCTCTCGGCTTTTATGCGAGAGATAAAATAGACGATATTGACACTGCTTTAACCGCTGGAATTTATATGTTTTCGGACACAACGGAAAACCAGCCAAATGGACTAAAAGAACGGGGCTATTTGCAAGTTGTTGTGTCGAATGGTGTTACATACAACAATAAAGATAACTATATTTGGCAAAAATACTCAACGTCAACGGGCAAAGTGTTTGAACGCTATAAAGAAAACGACGGCTCTTGGGCAATTTGGATGGCACCTAACCTCAATCAGTTTTATCCAGTCGGCTCTATCTACCAATCTACTGCGCCAACAAACCCCGCAACATTTATGGGGGGTGCTTGGGAGCGTTTCGGAAACGGCAGGGTGCTAGTCGGCGTTGACGAGACAGACGCAGATTTTAACGCAGCTAATAAGACGGGCGGTGAGAAATCGCATACTTTGACGATTGACGAAATGCCGTCCCACAGGCACAGACAATTTGTATCTGCTAATAACGGTAATGACGCAGCGCGTAGGGATTGGAGCTCTGACGGAAATAGTAGAGCCTATGACCAAGGAATGAATACGGGCGCGGTTGGCGGAGACCGGCCGCACAACAACTTGCAGCCGTATATTACAATTTATCGTTGGCGCAGGACTGCATAGAAAAGAAAGGAAAAATATGAAACTAGAATTTTTAAGTAAGTCAGTTGACTATCAAGGCGGAGAGCCTTACAAAACAAGAGTTGTTTTAGGTAACTCAGAGGGAGCAATTTATCCCGTCTTTTTTGATCCGGATTTTGTAAGAAAAGACGGCGGAGAGCTTTTTAAGTTGGCTTGGGAGAAAATTTATCAAGATAATTTTCCGCAAAAAGCAGAGAATGACAAATTTAACCAAGTTGACGAGCAACTACAAAAAAACAAAGAAGCAGCAAACAAAGCAGAGCAAGCTGCCACAGAAAACAAAGAGTATTTAGACACTGTGTCAGCAATCACAGAGGTTTTAATCGCTCTTGCCATTGGTCAAGTTGGGGGCATGCCAGTTCCAACTTATAGCAAAGTAGCTGCGTTTATCAAACCACTAGCAAAAGATAAGCACTATTTTAATAATGATATTGTGTCTATGCCTTACCCATTTGATACTAACCCAAAATGGACGCAAGGCACTGCAACTATATTTAAGTTTCAAATGCAACAAAGCGAAGGATACGCTTATCAAAATCAAGCTCTTTCGGAGATGTTGCAGCAGGGCATATTGACAATTATCATGCCTAAAATTGAGTAGTGAGGAGGGGATTTATGTCGTTTATTGATTTAGAGTGGTCACACGCGCTAAGAGAGCTTGTAAATACGCAAGATAAGCTGATTGTGTTTACTCTCACACTTATTTTGTGCGCGATGGTGATTGACTTTTTGACAGGGACACTAGCTGCCAAAACCAATCCAAAGATTGAGTTTAAAAGCAAAGAAGGTATTAACGGTATTTTGCGAAAAATCTCTAGTATTGCCTTGCTTGCATTTTGTATTCCACTATCTGTCCTTTTGCCAGAAGGCATTGGACTAGGCACGTTGCAAGTCTTATATATCGGCTACTTGTTTTTCGAAATGAAATCCATTTTGGAAAATTTTGAAAAACTAGGCATTGACACAGCGCTTTTTAAAGAATTTTTTGAAGCACTTAAAAAATACTTAAAAGAAAAAGGAGAAAAATAATGAATTTAACTAACAAACAATATGACATCGCTAAGAAAGTTGTAACAGTCGTAGCGCCCGCAGCAATCACTTTGATTACAGGATTAGGCGCTTTATATAAATTTGATACAACGGCTATTACAGGCACGATTGCTCTTTTAACAACATTCGCAGGTACTGTGTTAGGTATCTCTAGTAACAAGTATCAAAGCTCACAAAACGAACAAGCAGACGCAGAAGCGAAAGGAGAATAAGCATGAATACAGACGCACTTATTGATTGGTTTGAAAGTCGCAGAGGCCGTTTGACCTATAGTATGAACGGCAGTCGGAATGGAGCGGACGGCACCGCAGACTGTTCTGGCTCGGTTTCCCAAGCCTTGAAAGAAGCAGGAGTCAATATCCAAGGACTACCATCTACTGTTACGCTGGGCTCGCAACTTGCAAATAATGGCTTTTATCGAGTATCAAGAAATGAGGATTGGAACGCGCAGCGAGGCGATATTGTCTTGATGTCGTGGGGTGCTGATATGTCAGCTTCTGGCGGCACTGGCGGTCATGTCGGCGTTATGGAAGACGCTGCTACGTTTATCAGCGTTGATTACTGGACGGACGGACAAGCAGGAACAGCAGTATCAAGCCACAACTGGGACGCTTACTACAACGCTCAACGACCAGCTTATATCGAGGCGTGGCGCTATAATGGGTCGGCGCCAGCTCAACCAAGCGCTCCTGCACCTCAAACTGCAGGGCAAAAGAAAGCTTATTATTTAGCAAATGAAGTCGCATTTGTCAACGGCATCTATCAAATTAAGTGCGATTATCTCTGTCCAATTGGCTTTGATTGGATAGAGAACGGGATTCCGGTTGCTATGGTCAACTGGGTTGACGAGAACGGGAATAATGTAGCTGACGGAGCAGACAAGGATTTTAAAGCTGGCATGTACTTTAGCTTTGCGATTGACGAAAACAACATTTCTGACACTGGCAATGGCGGATACTATGGTGGCTATTACTTCCGTCAATTCAACTTCGGGCAATATGGTCCTGTTTGGGTTTCTGCATGGAATAAAGACGATTTAGTCAACGATTATCAATAATTTGTGTTAAAATAGAATAGATAGTACTGCACCCCTCTTTTAAAACGGGACAAAGCAGACAAGTTAACCCTCGATTTTATCGAGGGGCTTTTTATTTACAAAAAAGTATGAAATATCCTGTATAAGGGCTATTTTTTAAAATTTCCGTCTCAAAGGAAATTTATATTTTTTGAATTTTTTTACGAATATACAAAGTGGAGGA
>ERZ1036424.201-NODE-201-length-39544-cov-3.735243_pt1 | contig 39544 bp, 35 predicted proteins | sample MGYA00514221_ERZ1036424 | MGnify/ENA primary metagenome ERZ1036424 (study PRJEB33795, sample SAMN09464939) | human gut metagenome | host: Homo sapiens | place: USA: Stanford, California | collected 2016-11 | study: EMG produced TPA metagenomics assembly of the... | reverse complement strand
TCAACTAAGGAATTATTAAGTATAATTCTTTTACTGTATTCATTATTACATTCAATTTTTTCTATTAATAATATAGCTGCATTAGTTCCTAGAAGAAACATATTTTGATCCATAGTAGTTAATTTTGGTTCTACAAATCTACTAAGAACTGTATTATCATATCCTAGTATGGATAGTTCACTTGGAACATCTATATTAAGTCTTTTGCAAGCATTTAAAACTCCAACAGCCATAAGGTCATTACAAGCAAAAACAGCAGTAGCAGTAGAATTTTTTAATATATCAACAAATATATTTGCTGTATTATCAACTGTTTGATTACTATTTCCATATCCTATATTTATAATATTTTTAGGTTTGAAATTATTAATTTCTTTCATGACTTCTATATATACATCTTCTTTAATATCATATGAGTAACTATCCTCACCACGTACAAACAAAATTTCTTTATGGTTATTTTCTAAAAGATAATTTAATGCATTTCTAGCACCTAAGGACTGATCGTTAGATACAGAAGAAATATTAGAAGTTGGCGTAAGACCATTTATAAATACAATTGGAAGCTGCTTTGAAATATTATCATAAAATTTCGATTTTATATTATCCTTACTTGGATCAACAACTATTATTCCTGAAACATTTCTGGACAATAGATTATTAACAGAATCTTTTTCCTCAGACTTATCATTATTAGTACAAGCAAGCACTAAAGATAAAGAGTTATTTTTTAAGGTAGTTTCGATACCATTTATAACCTCTGGGAAAAACATATTATTAATACTTGGAACTACAACACCTATAGTAGTTGATTTTTGCTGAGTAAGTTCACGTGCTTGCATATTTGGAATATATTTAAGCTCTTCAATTACTTTTAATACTCTTTCTTTTGTTTCAGCTTTAACTGGATAATTTCCATTCATTACTCGTGAAACTGTGGCAACAGATACATTAGCTTTTTTAGCTACTTCTACTATAGTTATTTTCATAATTACTCCACCTTATAATGTATTTATAAATCTATCAAATCCAGCAGAACCCTCTGAATCTCTCTTAAATACTCCAGCGTGATTTAATACTTCTAAGAATTTAAGACCTACTTCTTTTCTTAAAATATCTTCAGCATTATTTTCATTAATATCTGAGTATTTTTCTATAATGTAATTATACCAATCAGAATGTTTTGCTACAACTTCATCCTTGGAAATATCTTTTGTATTAGAAAGTAAATAATTTTTTAATAAATTTAATTCTTCTTTTAATCTTGCAGGAAGAACAGCGAGTCCCATTACTTCAATAAGTCCTATATTTTCTTTCTTTATATGATGAACCTCACTATGAGGATGGAATATTCCAAGTGGATGCTCTTTACTTGTTCTGTTATTTCTTAAAACTAAGTCTAATTCATATTTACCATTTCTTTTTCTTCCTATAGGAGTTATTGTATTATGAGGCTCATCACCAGTATGACTTAATATATCAACAGATTCATCAGAGTAATTTCTCCAAACTGTTAAAATATGATCAGCTAAATCTACTAATTCATTTTTATTATCTCCAGAAATTCGTATTACAGACATAGGCCATTTGACTTTTCCTATTTCTATATTAGAATATTCATTAATAGAATAAGTTTTTTCTATAGGAGCTTCTTCCATGGCAAATGTGTAATGTCCACCTTGATAATGATCATGAGATAAAATAGAACCTCCAACTATAGGTAAATCAGCATTAGAACCTGCAAAATAATGAGGTAATATATCTGTAAAGCTTAATAAGTTGTCAAATGTATTTCTAGTTATCTTCATAGGAACATGATTACCATTTAATATTATGCAATGTTCATTATAATAAGTATAAGGAGAATATTGTAAGAACCAATTTTCATCTCTAAACTTAAGAGGTATTATCCTATGAGTTTGTCTAGCAGGATGATTCATAGTGCCATAAAAGCCTTCATTTTCCTTACATAATAGACATTTTGGGTAAGAGCTTGATTTAACTAATTTAGCCTTTGCTATATCTCTTGGATCTTTTTCAGGTTTTGATAGATTTATAGTTATATCTAAATCTCCATATTCAGTAGTAGCTTTCCAAATTATATTTTTATCAATTCTGTCTTTTCTAATATAATTTGAAGCTATACTTAGGTTATAATAATAATCAGTAGCATTTTCTGGAGATTTAGAAAGTATTTCATTAAACTTATTTATTACTTCAGAAGGCCTTGGCATTACACAATTCATAATATTTGTATCAAACAAGTCTCTTTCTGTAACTGTATTTTCTATCATTTTATTTTCAGCAGCATAATCTAAAATATTTTCTAAAATAGGTGTAGGAGTAGCTAAATCTTCATTTATTTCTTCAGTTTCAAATTCATTTAAATTTAGTAATCCAAGCAGCATATTTGTAGAATAAATTTTATCTGCCTCTGTTATAAGAGATTTTTTTAAAGCAAAGTTTATCAGTCTATTTATTTCATGATTTATCATAAATATGCCTCCCTAATCTTCAAAGCCATTTGGATGAGTTTTATGCCAACCCCATGCAGTGCTTATAATATCTTTTACATTTGTATATTTTGGAGCCCAGCCTAATATTGATCTTGCTTTATCACTTGAAGCTATTAATTGTGCAGGATCTCCAGCTCTTCTTTCACCTAATACAACTTTGATTTCTTCATTTGTTGCTTCTTTAGCAGCAGTAATCATTTCTTTTACACTGAAGCCAACACCATTACCTAAATTAAATACATTACTATTGTTACCTTTTTCTAAATATTCAACTGCTCTTATATGAGCATCAGCTAAATCAATAACATGAATATAGTCACGTATGCATGTACCATCAGGAGTAGCATAATCTTCTCCAAATACAGTAATGAATTCACGTTTCTTTAATGGAACTTGAAGTATAAGTGGAATCAAATGAGTTTCAGGAGAGTGATCTTCACCAATACTTCCGTCTTCTAGAGCCCCAGCAACATTAAAATATCTAAGAGCAACATATTTTATGCCATAAGCTTCATCACACCATTTCATCATTTTTTCCATAGTAAGCTTTGTTTCACCATATGGATTAGTTGGATGTGTTTCATCATTTTCTAAAATAGGTACTCTCTTAGGTTCTCCATATACAGCGGCAGTAGAAGAGAATACTATATTTTTAATATTATGTTTTACCATGCTTTCAAGTAAAACTTGCATTCCATAAACATTATTATTAAAGTAAAGTAATGGTTTAGTCATGCTTTCTCCAACTAGAGAGTTAGCAGCAAAATGTATTACAGATTCTATTTTATTTTCTGAAAAAACTTTATCTAAAAATTCACTATCTCTTATGTCACCTTTATAAAATTTTGCATTTTTATTTACAGCCTGTATATGGCCAGTTTGTAAATTATCTACTATAACTACTTCTTTATTTTTTTTAATAAGTTCATGTACTGTATGAGATCCAATATATCCAGCACCACCACAAACTAAAATCGACATATTAACAACTCCTTTTAATATTAAGTATATTTAAATTCTATATCTATAAAGTGGGATTAACAATAATATTTATAAAATTTAATAATGAGTTAAGTTTTATTTATACAATAATTTTAACTAAGTTTTCTAGTTCCATCAGATATATTAACTATATAGAAACTAGGTTCATAACCGATTATATCTGTATATTTAGCTTTTAAAGTTTCAGTGAAGTTTTCTACAGAATCATCTTTGACAATGCTAACTGTACATCCACCAAATCCAGCACCAGTCATACGAGAACCAACAACACCAGGAACTTCCCAAGCTAAAGAAACTAAAGTATCTAATTCTTTTCCAGTTACTTCATAATCATCTCTTAGAGACACATGAGAGGCATTCATAAGTTCACCAAATAATTTTAGATTATTTTCCTCAAGAGCTTTTACTGCTTTTAAAGTTCTTTGATTTTCATATACAGCGTGTTTTGCTCTTTTTTGTTTAATTGGATCAGATATACAATCTTTAACTTCTTCAAATTCAGCTTCAGAAAGTTCACCTAGAGCCTTTATATTTTTAACTTTTTGTATATCAGCTAGGGCAGATTCACATTCACTACGTCTTTCGTTATATTTTGAATCAGCTAGTCCACGTTTTTTGTTTGTGTTAGCAATTACTATTTTATGACCATTCATGTTTATTTTACTGTAAGAGTATTTTAAAGTGTTACAATCTAATAAAATTGCGCAACCTTCTTTACCCATTCCAATAGCAAACTGATCCATTATTCCACAATTAACACCTATAAATTTATTTTCAGCTTCTTGGCACATTTTTACTATATCAACCATATCAATATTTAAGTTAAATGAATCATTTAATATTACACCCATTAAAACTTCTAGTGAAGCAGAAGATGATAAACCAGATCCGTTTGGAATATTTCCGAAGAAAAGAATTTCAAAACCAGTAGGTATGCTGAAGTTGTGATTTTCAAAAGTTTTAATAACACCTTTAGGATAATTAGCCCAATCATGCTCTTTATCATAAACCATGTTATCTAAATTAAATTCAATAACACCCAAGTTTTCAAAATTTAGCGAATGAACAAGAACTTTTCTGTCATTTCTTTTAGCAACTATAGCATAAGTACCTATTGTAAGAGCACAAGGAAAAACATTTCCACCATTATAATCTGTATGCTCACCAATTAAATTAACTCTTCCTGGTGAGAAGAAAACATTTTCAGAATCTTTTTTAAAAACCTTAACAAAACTTTCTTTTAATGCATTAATATCCATTTTCATTCCTCCTTCTTTTATTAATTATATGGTAAGCGATTACTATAAAAAAGTAAATAGGTATTATAAAAATAATTAATAAAAATTATAAAAATTACTAAAGCTAAAGAAAAAAACTATATTTATATATCTATATTTTATGGGGAATATAGATTAAAATACCTTAATGTAATCATTTAAACAATGTTAAAGAATAAATTTTTATTTATTTGTCATGGATATTAGATTAATATAAAAGAAATTTATAATTTAATGTAAAATTTATAGAAAGCCTTTTCTATAATTCTAAAATTATTATATCAATAATTATAAATAATTTTAGGCGCTTTAAGTTTAAAGCGCCTATTGTTGTTCCTATTATCTTTTTGAATGAGAGCGTCTATGTGGTTGATCAATAATAGGGCTCATAGGATTCATGTTATTCATACCCATATTGCCTTGATTCCCCATTAACATATTTAAAAGTGGATTCATATTGTTAGACATATTATTATTCATATTATTCATGTTTTGATTCATATTTCCCATATTTTGATTCATACCATTAAGAGGAACACCATTATTACCTTGATTTCCCATTAAGAAATTCATTAAAGGATTTCCACCCATCATTTGTTGTGACGGATTCATTCCGCTTCCCATACCTCCCATAAGCATGTTTAATAAAGGATTTCCACCCATCATTTGAGAAGGATTCATTCCATTATTCATATTACCCATTTGAGAGTTACCCATCATAGGATTATTTCCACCACCCATCATGTTCATAAGAGGATTGCCGCCCATACCACCTCCAAGAAGATTCATAAGAGGATTGCCACCTCCCATACCACCTCCGAGGAGACTGCCAAGAATCATGGTTATTAAAGGATTCATATAATCACCTCAATTATTTAATGCTTTTAGTATAGTCTATTGTAAATTAACAAAAAACGTACATAAAATTTAAGAAAAATAAAAATTGTTTTAGACCAATATATGAGTTTTAATATATTAAGAGTTGAATAAGGAATAAATTAAAGGTATTATGATAAAATATTGAGATATAAATAGCGTATATTTTTAAAATATTATGAAGAATTAAATTAATTTTTTAATAAATTATTTAGGAGGAAATATATTGGAAAAGGAAAAAGTAGTAAAGATGACAAAAGAATTTGTTAGAAACAAACTAGAAGGAGAAGGGTCTGGCCACGATTGGTGGCATATTCATAGAGTTTATAATATTGCAGTAAATTTAGCTAAAAATGAAAAAGAAAATCCTAACTTAATTGTAATTGAGTTAGGAGCTTTATTACATGACATTGCAGATTGGAAATTTAATGATGGAAATACTAATGTTGGTGCAGACATAACAAGAAAATTCTTAAATGAATTAAATGTAGATAAAGAAGTAATAGATCAGGTTGCTTATATTGTAAAAAATATTTCTTTTAAAGGGGCAGGAGAAAGCTCAAAGTTAAATACATTAGAAGGTAAGATAGTGCAAGATGCAGATAGATTAGATGCTATTGGAGCAATTGGAATAGCAAGAGCCTTTGCTTATGGTGGCAGTAAAAATAGAGAAATGTATAATCCCAATATAAAGCCAGAAAAACATGAAACATTTGATCAATATAAGAATAGTAAAGGAACAACAATTAATCATTTTTATGAAAAATTATTATTATTAAAAGATTTGATGAATACAGAATCTGGGAAAAAATATGCAGAGAAAAAGCATAAGTTTATGGAAGAATATTTAGAAGAATTTTATAATGAATGGGATGGAAAATATTAGTTTTATTAATTTTTTAATTAGCACAACGCGTTAAAATAGTGCTAAGTATTAATTAAAGAAGTACTTAACACTATTTTAATTTGTTTTAGAAAATGTAATAAATAAAAATATTATTTATATAGATAAAATTTATAAATTCTATAAATATCCTAATAATAAACTTTTTCTAAGAATTAAATTTAAATTGATCGAAACTTTCATTTAATTCACTTGAAAGAGTATTTACTTTTTCAGCTGTATTTGCAACTTCTGAGCTTGCTGAACCTAATTCTTCAGAAGAAGCATATATTTCTTGGGTAGTAGCAGAAATCTGCTGAGATACAGCTGAAATATCAGAAATATTAGCAACTAGAGAATCTTTTTCTTTATCTAATGACACAAAGTCTTTTGCAATAGAGTACATTTTAGGAATTATTTCTTCTACAGAATTAGAAATTTCTCTAAATACTAAAATAGTATCATTGACAACAGAGGTTTGAGTTTTAACTGCATCATTTATGTTGCCAGTATTTTTGGTTATATTATCAGTATTTTTTAAGACTTTAGATACAATACTATATATTTGTTGTGCAGAGTTTTTACTAATTTCTGCAAGCTTTCTTATTTCATCAGCGACTACAGCGAAACCTCTTCCAGCTTCACCAGCTCTAGCAGCTTCAATTGCAGCATTTAATGCCAATAGGTTAGTCTGTTCTGCTATGCCATTAATTAAATCAGTCATTTCATTGACTTCTCTAATATCTGATGTCATTAAAGACAATGAATTTGAGAAACTGCTAAAACTATCGTTAAATGAAGTTATTGAAGAAACTAGTTTTTCAAGATCTTCATTACTCTTTTTAGCTCTATCTCCAATATCTGATGATGTAATAGTTACAATATTAACTTCATCTGTGAGTTTAGAAATTTTATTTCCAAATTCATTTAGGTTATTAGAACTATTAACTAAACTGTTACTTTGTTCAGCAGCACCTTCAGAAATATTACTTATTGCTTGAGTAACATTTTCTATTACAGAAGATAGTTCTTGTGATACGGCAGAAAGGCCATTAGATTCATCACTTAATACTCCAGAATTATTTTTAATTGAATCAATGCTACTACTAAATGAATTTTGAATTTTAGCTAATGATTTGCACATAATTCCTGTCTCAGTTGAATCTTTTAGATGCTTATCATCAATATGAGCGCTGAAATCGCCAGTTGCAAATTCGTTCATTATACCTACAACATATAGTATCTTTTTGGAAATCTTAGATATTGCAAAAATAACAACTATTGATATTAAAATCAAACTAATTAAACCGGCTATAATTATTGCAGTCTTTAAACTACCAAATGACTTTAATAAATCAACTTTATCAACAGATACTATTAGTGACCATCCAGTACTAGGAACTAATGAGTAAGATAAAGTTTCTTCTTTATTATCAGAAATAACTTCTGCTAATCCATCTTTCCCTTGGCCTATTAAACTTATTAAGTCATAGACATTTGAACCGTCTTTATTTTTCAAAATATCATTAAGATTTGTTCCGGCTTGGACATATTCTGGATTTGAATGACCAATTATTTTACTACTAGAATTAACTACATAAGCTCTACCAGTATCTAAAAAAGATATTTTTTTAGATAAACTAGATATATCATCTCCATATCTAAAGCCTACTAAAACACCTACTGTATTATTCATATCTTTTATTGGCGATGATATTGCAATTAAATAATCTTTGCTAAAGTTACTTTGAAAAGGCTCAGAAACATAAGATTGTCCAGAAAGAGCTACTTTAAAATAATCATAGTCTTTAATGTTAACTTTTTTTCCATTTAGTAAAGTTAAAGTTCCATCTGGAGTTGCAATTCCCATATCTGCATATTGTTGAAACTTTTTTTCTTCAAGCAATATACTCATTTTATCATCTAGTGATGTTTCAGAAGACACAATTTGTGGATTATGGGATAAGCTTTCAATAGCCTTAATTTTTTCAGACATTACATCACTTATATCTTGAGCAGTTATGCTGCTGATTTGTTGTAATAAGTCTTTTCCATTTGAATAAAGAGCTTTTTCTCCTAATGTGTATGTGCAAAAAATTAAACTTAAAAGAGTTAGCACTACTATAGGTAATACAATCAAAAGAACTTTAAAACTTATAGAATTTCTTGTGATTTTTATTTTTTTAAAATCTTTTAAATTTGTTTTTACATTAAAAGATTTATTTTTAATGTAATTCTTTTTATTCTTATTTTTGTTTTTTTTGAAATTAAAATTTATAATGTTTTTCTTAAAAAACTTCATTGATTATCAACCCCTTTTTGTAATATATAAAGTAAAAAAATTTTCAAAATAAATCTATAATTAGTACGGAATTATTATAGGTTTAGTAAGTAATTAATTAAGTACTAATTATAGTTTAAAAATGGGAAAAAGTATATATTTTTATAAAATTATTAATAAAACTCTTTAAAATTCCATAAATGTATAAAAATTTAAACGATTACTGAAATAATTTGTAAGAATAAAAAAAGATAAAATGAGTAAATTAAAATTATTACAATTAGAACTAAGATATATGGTCATAGTTCATTTTTTATGTTAATTAAAATAAGAAAATAATATTTGGGAGATAGTTATGAATATTGGTGGAGTTAATATAGAAACAATTGATATTATTACGTTTGTAGGAATATTAATAACATTTTTAACTGGAGTATTAAATTTATTTCAAAATAAAAAAAGTTTATATATTAACAATATTACTAAATATAGGGTTATATGGATAACTACTTTTAGGGGACATATTGCTACATTAAGAGAATTAAGTAATTTGACTAATTTATATATTAGAACTAAAGAAGGAGTTAACAAAATAACATATAGGAGAGAATTAGATAAGGTTGTATCTTTAATAAAGATGTATTTAAATTTTAATGGAAAACTAGATAATATGCTAATTTCTAATATTGAATATCTAAGGTCAATTATTAATAGCTATTTGTTAATGTATTACTACATAGACAGTATTGAACCACTTGAAAACGAGACAGAAATATTTGAAAAATTCAATGAAATTATTGACATAACAGCAGAGAGAGTCTTGTTACAAGAACTTTTAAATATAGCTAAGGAACATAAAAGAATTGATAATATTGAAAATTGTAGCAATACAACTTTATTAGATTTGAAAAATAAAGTAAAGATAGCATATATGAGTGACTGTAATTTAATCAAAGAAGTTATTAATGATAGTGTTTATATAATAAATAAATGGGAGGCTACTATTGAAAATTTAAATTATGAAATAGATGAAATAGTTCAAATATATCTAAAAGCTGAATGGATAAGATGTAAGGTTGAAACCAGAATGTGGCCTTTTAATAGATATAATGAGGAAAAGGTTAGAGAAAAATTACAGAAAAGTTATAAAAATAATAAGTGGAGGATAATGAAATAATATAACTAAAGATTTGATTTTTAGGGCTAATTAATTTTATAATATATAATATAGTTTAGTATACTGGTTAACAATAGTAGTTTTATTATGTTAGCTAGTATTTACTTTGCTTGAGCATGTTAAAAGGGGATGGGGAAGTTGATTAAAAATATAATATTTGATATTGGAAATGTTTTGTTAGATTTTAATCCAGAAGGATATCTTAGAAGTAAAATTGAAGAAGAGAGCATTGAACAATTATATAAAGATGTATTTCGAAGTGAAGAATGGATAATGTTAGATAGAGGAACTATTACTGAGAGACAAGCTAAGGAAAATATAATTAAAAGAAGTAGTTTAAATGAAGAATTAATAAATAAAGCATTTGATGGCTGGTATGATATCTTAACACCTATAGAAGAAAATGTAAGCATTTTAAAAAAACTTAGTGAAGAAAATTATAAAATATATTATTTATCTAATTTTCATTTAGCTGCATTTAGATATGTAAATACTAAATATGATTTTTTTAATGAATTTGATGGAGGAGTGGTTTCTTTTGAAGAAAAGCTTTTAAAACCAGAAACTGAAATTTATGAAAAAATTATAGACAGGTATGATTTAGAGTTAGAGGAAACATTATTTATTGATGATACTGAGGAAAATATAAATGCTGCAAAAAAAATTGGGATTAAAACAATACATTTAAAGAGCCAAAATGGTTTATTAGATGAATTGAAAAAATATAATATTTTAGTTTAAATATACAAATCCTATTAATATAGAAGGGGGGAACTTTAGTAAGAAATCTAAAAATATTATTCTTACTAAAGATGATCAATGAATGAAACTATTGAATTATTAAGAAAAAGAACATCATTAAGAAAATATAAGAATAAAGAAATATCTAAAGAGGATTTAAACTTATTATTAGAAGGCGCTATGAGGGCACCAACAGCAGGAAATATGATGCTATACTCCATATTAGTAGTAGAGGACGAAGAAAAAAAGATCAAGCTAAGTAAATCATGTGATAATCAACCATTTATAGCGAAAGCACCACTTGTTCTTATATTTCTAGCAGATCTTCAACGTTGGTTTGATTACTATAATGTTAGTAATGTTGAAGAATATTGTAAGGAAAATAATAAGGATTTTGAAACTCCAGATGAAGGGGATTTTCTTCTAGCAGTTCAAGATGCAATGGCAGCAGCTCAAAATTTAGTTATTACTGCAGAGAGCTTAGGGATTGGATCTTGTTATATAGGAGATATTATAGAGCAATATGAGGTACATAAGGAAATGTTTAATCTTCCACCATGGGCTGCACCGATTTCTATGCTATGTCTTGGGTATTACGATGAGGAGTCAGATAGAACTATTAAGCCAAGATTTGATTCTAAATATATAACATTTAAAGATACTTATAAAAGATTATCAGATGAAGAGTTAAAAGATATGTTTAGAGAGAGAGAAAAATCATTTAATAGTAAAAATATATATAATGCAAAGAATTATGGACAATTAATTTATGGAAGGAAAACAGGTGCAGATTTCTCGAAAGAAATGTCTAGATCTGCTAAAGAAATATTAAAAAGATGGGTGCAAGGTAATTAATATCATTAAATATAGGAGACAGATAGATGAGTGATTTAAGTGAATTAAAGGAATTAACTAAAGCTAAGGAAGCAAAAGATAGGCAGGAAATGCAGGATAAGATAATTGGAAGATTAAAATCTGTTAATAGAGATGGAATAGATGACTTAATAAAATATCTCTTGGAAGATACAGATTATTTTATAGCTCCAGCATCTACAAAATTTCATTCGAATTTTGATGGAGGACTAGCATTGCATTCAGATAATGTAGTTGAATTATTAATTAAAAAAAACAATCAGTATAAACTAGGGTTAAGTAATGATACAATTTATTTAACTGGATATTTACATGATCTTTGTAAATGTAATCTTTATGAAAAAGATATGAGACTAAAAAAAGATGAGATGACAGGTAAATGGATAGGATATGCTTCCTATGAAATAAATGAAAATCTTCCTTTAGGTCATGGAGAAAAGAGTGTTATTTTAGCACAACAGTACGTAAAATTAACATTAGAAGAATGTTTAATGATAAGATGGCATATGGGCGCCTATGTTCCTAAAGAAGAGCATAGAGATTATAATAAAGCCATAGAAATGTTTAAATCAGTTTTAGCTTTTAGCAATTCGGATGCAGAGGCATCACATTTTATGGAAGAAATAAGAGAGCCTGAAATTTATCCGATTGAAGAATACAATAAATATGTCAAAGAGAAGGCCTTAAATAAAAATAAATAAATTTATAATTATTTTGTTTAGCATATAACGATTCTAATAAAAAATAATCCTAAAGTAACTTTTAAAACTTTAGGATTATTTTTTGTGCTTATTTTACAATATAAATTATATTTTTACATTTTTATATAATAAATAATTAGATGAACATTGATAGATAAATAAAGAATATGTGAACAATACTTAGGATACATGAGAAAAATAAATTTAACAAAGATTTTATAAGAAATATTTTTAAAAATAGTAGCATTTTTGGAATAAATATAGTAAAATGTACAATGTTGTAGGATAAGAAAAACTAAACAGCAAGTTAAGTATTAGTAAGAATTAGTTTAAAAAATCTATGATTTTTATAAACAAAGCTTGGTATATTTCATTAAAAAATACGACTATAACTTATTTTCATTCAGGAAGGTTGTGATGTTAGGGTTGGAAAATAAGCTTAAATTATATGGCTTTAACAACCTCACAAAGACACTTAGCTTTAACATCTATGATGTGTGCTATGCAAAAAGTGAGCGAGAACAAAAGGATTATATTGCTTATATTGATGAACAGTATAATTCAGAAAGACTTACAAAAATTTTGTGTAATGTAACTGAGATAATTGGGGCACATGTTTTAAATATTTCAAAACAAGATTATGATCCGCAAGGAGCAAGTGTTACTATTCTTATATCTGAGGAGACTTTGGCAGTTAAAGAAATTGACAAGTCATGTAATCGAGGTCAAATAGATATTTTGAAAACAAAAGATACAGTAGTTGCTCATTTGGATAAGAGTCATGTAACAGTGCATACCTATCCAGAATATCATCCAGATAACTCAATAGCTACTTTTCGGGTGGATATAGATGTATCCACATGTGGGGAAGTGTCTCCACTAAATGCATTGAATTATCTTATAGGTAGTTTTGACTCTGATATTATAACTACTGATTATCGTGTTAGAGGATTTACTCGTGATGTTGATGGAAAAAAATTATTTATAGATCATAAAATAACATCAATACAAGATTATATTGATGAAAGCACATTAAGAAAATATGATGCAATGGATATAAATGTATATCAAGCAAATATATTTCATACTAAAATGTTAATTAAAGAAATTGAACTTCAAAATTATCTTTTTAATAGAGATGTATATGAAATTAAGCCTAAAGAAAGGCTTGAAATTGAACATAATCTTAGAAAAGAGATGATTGAGATTTTCAGTGGAACAAATATATATTGATTAGAGGGGGATTAAAAATTGGATAGAGGAAAATATAATTTTAAATTAGATGTAAAGGATAGAGAGTCCCACTCTAGAGCACCGATTTATGATGCTTTAACGCATTACAAAAAAGCAAGGGTAGTATCATTTGATGTACCAGGTCATAAACAAGGCAAAGGAAATCCTATGTTAAGGGAGTTTTTAGGAGACCAATGCTTATCTGTTGATGTGAATTCTATGAAGCCACTGGATAATCTTTGTCATCCAGTAAGTGTAATAAAAGAGGCAGAGGAACTTGCAGCAGATGCTTTCTCTGCAAAACATGCTTTTTTTATGATAAATGGAACAACTTCAGCTGTACAAGCTATGGTTATGAGTGTCTGCAAAAAAGGAGAAAAAATAATAATGCCACGAAATGTCCATAGAAGTGCAATTAATGCATTAGTTGTCAGTGGTGCTATTCCAGTTTATATAAATCCAGGTGTAAATAAACAACTGGGAATACCTTTAGGAATGTCAGTTGAAGAAGTAAAAAAGGCAATTAAAGAAAATCCAGATGCAAAAGCAGTACTTGTAAATAATCCAACTTACTATGGAATCTGTTCTAATTTAAGAGAAATAACAAAAATTGCACATGAACATGGTATGTATGTTTTGGTAGATGAGGCTCATGGAACACACTTTTATTTTGGAGAAAATATGCCAATATCAGCAGTTGAGGCGGGGGCTGACATGGCTGCTGTAAGTATGCATAAGACAGGTGGATCTTTAACTCAAAGCTCATTTTTACTATTAAACTGTTATTTAAATATTGGATATGTACGTCAAATAATAAATTTAACTCAAACTACAAGTGGATCATATCTTTTATTGTCATCACTTGATTTAGCAAGAAGGGATCTTGTACTTAACGGAAAAGAAATATTTAGAAAAGTAACAGACTTTTCAGATTATGCAAGAGAGGAAATAAATAAGATTGGTGGATATTATGCGTTTGCAGATGAATTAATAGATGGAGACACAGTATTTGATTTTGATAAAACTAAATTATCAATATTTACTAGGGGAATAGGACTTGCAGGAATAGAAGTTTATGATCTTTTAAGAGATGAATATGGAATACAAATTGAATTTGGAGATATAGCAAATATTTTAGCTATCATTTCAGTAGGAGATAGAAAGGTCTCAATAGAAAGATTAATTTCTGCATTATCTGAAATAAAAAGACTATACTCTAAACACAAGGCTGGAATGTTTGATCATGAATATATAAATCCAGAGGTAGTTCTTACACCACAAGAAGCGTTTTATTCACAAAAAAAATCTATTCCTATGAATGAAAGTAACGGGAAAATATGTGCTGAATTTGTAATGTGCTATCCACCAGGAATTCCAATTTTAGCGCCAGGAGAAAAAATTACTAAAGAGATTTTAAACTATATTAATTATGCAAAAGAAAAGGGATGTTTTCTAACAGGAACAGAAGACATAAAGATTGAAAATATTAATATTGTGGAGGGTATATAAATGGAATTATGGTATACAGAACAACATACAGATAATGTTAGATTTTCAATTAAGGTTAATAGAGAGCTTCATAGTGAACAAAGTGAATTTCAAAGAATAGATATATTAGAGTCAGATGAATTTGGAAGATTTTTAACCCTTGATGGTCTTATGATGTTAACAGAGAAAGATGAGTTTATTTATCATGACATGATAGTTCATGTTCCTATGGCAACTAATCTTAATATAAAAAATGTTCTTGTTATTGGAGCTGGAGATGGTGGGACTATAAGAGAACTTACTAGATATGAGTCTATTGAAAGAATTGATATGGTTGAAATAGATGAAAGAGTTGTTGAAGTATGTAAAGAATATATACCACAGACAGCTTGTAAGTTAGATGATAAGAGAATTAGCTTTTTCTTTGAAGATGGACTTAAGTTTGTAAGAAATAAGGAAAATGAATATGACTTAATAATTGTTGATTCAACAGATCCATTTGGCCCAGGAGAAGGGTTATTTACTAAAGAGTTTTATGGAAATTGTTATAAAGCATTAAGAGAAGATGGTATTTTAGTTAATCAACATGAAAGTCCATATTATGAATACCATGCAAGGGCAATGAAGGATGCTCATGAAAAGATGATAAAGGTATTTCCGATAAATAAGGTATACCAAGCACATATACCAAGTTATCCATCAGGACATTGGTTATTTGGATTTGCATCAAAGAAATATGATCCAATAAAGGATCTAAATAAAGATGCATGGAACAGTCTTGGAATAAAGACAAAATATTATAATACAAATCTTCATGTAGGATGCTTTGCTTTACCTAATTATGTTAAAGAAATGCTAGAAGAGGGTAATAGATAATACTAAATAATAAAAAATCATTTTATGTAATTACAATTTTAAAATATATGATGAATTTAAATTAATAATTATTTTTAGGTTAGGAATAATCTAAATTAAAAAATAAATAATCTTTTATAAACTTAAAATAGAAATGGAATTGGAGGAATTAAAATGGGAAAAGCTTTAATTATTGGTGCAGGTGGAGTTGCTAGTGTTGCAATTCACAAATGCTGTCAAAATTCTGAGGTGTTTGAAGAAATATGCATTGCAAGTAGAACTTTATCAAAATGTGATGCTTTAAAGGCAAAGTTAGATGGGGGAAAGACTAAGATACAAACAGCTAAGGTAGATGCTGATAATGTAGAAGAACTAATTGAACTTATTGAAAGATTTAAACCAGATGTAGTTTTAAATCTAGCACTTCCATATCAAGACTTAACTATAATGGATGCATGTCTTGCTACAAAGACTGATTATGTAGATACAGCTAATTATGAGCCACTTGATACAGCTAAATTTGAATATAAGTGGCAATGGGCATATAAAAAGAAATTTGAAGAGGCAGGAATTACAGCACTTCTTGGAAGTGGATTTGATCCAGGAGTAACTGGTGTATTTAGTGCTTATGCTCAAAAGCACTATTTTGATGAAATAAATTATATTGATATTTTAGATGCTAATGCTGGAGATCATGGGTATCCTTTTGCTACTAATTTTAACCCAGAAATAAATATTCGTGAAGTTACTGCTAAAGGAAGCTACTGGGAAAATGGACAATGGATAGAAACAGAGCCACTTGAACTAAAAGAAGAATATGATTTCCCAGAAATAGGACAAAAAGATATTTATTTATTACATCATGAAGAATTAGAATCATTAGGTATAAATATTAAAGGAATTAAGAGAATTAGATTTTGGATGACATTCTCTCAAAATTATTTAACTCATTTAAGAGTTCTTGAAAATGTAGGAATGACTTCTATTGAGCCAATTGAATATGAAGGAAAACAAATAGTTCCTTTACAATTCTTAAAGGCAATATTACCAGATCCAGCATCACTTGGTCCAAGAACTAAGGGGAAGACTAATATAGGATGCATATTCCAAGGTAAAAAAGATGGAAAAGATAAAACTTATTATGTATACAATGTATGTGATCATCAAGAATGTTATAAAGAAGTTGGATCACAAGCAATTTCATATACAACAGGTGTTCCAGCAATGATAGGAGCAAGTTTAGTTATGAAAGGTTTATGGAAGAAGCCAGGAGTATTTAACATAGAAGAATTTGATCCAGATCCATTTATGGAAGAACTAAATAAATGGGGATTGCCATGGAAAGAAGACTTTGATCCAACTCTTATAAAATAAAATAGAAGAGAAAGTTTGGGAGGAATTAATGAAAGATATTGATATAAATAAGCTGCCATCACCTTGCTATTTAGTTGATGAAAGACTGCTTAAAAGAAATTTAGAAAAGCTAAATTATGTTCAAGAGAAAACTGGATGTAATATTATTCTTGCATTAAAGGGATTTTCAATGTATTCAACTTTCCCTTTGGTTAGTAAATATTTAAAAGGTGTAACTTCAAGTTCTCTATTTGAAGCTAGACTTGGATATGAAGAAATGGGTAAACAAGTTCATATATTTTCACCAGCCTATAGAACAGATGAATTTGATGAAATCATGAAATATTGTGATCATATAGTATTTAATTCATTTAACCAGTGGAGTTTATATAGGGATAAGGTCAAGGCTTATAAAGATAAAAATATAGAGTGTGGACTTCGTATTAATCCAGAATATTCAGAAATAGAAACAGATATTTATAATCCTTGCTTTAAAAATTCAAGAATGGGTATAACTTTAGAAAATTTTAAAGAAGATCAGCTTGAAGGTATAAATGGACTTCATTTCCATACAATGTGCGAACAAAATTCTGATACTCTTGCACGTACTATTAAAGTAGTAGATGAGAAGTTTGGAAAGTATATAAAAAATATGAAGTGGCTAAATTTTGGTGGAGGCCATCATATTACAAGAGAAGATTATGATGTTGAAACTCTTATTGATTCTATTTTATACATGAAAAATAAATATGGAGTTGAAATATATCTTGAACCTGGTGAAGCGATTGCATTAAATACTGGATTTTTAGTATGTACAGTTTTAGATGTAATTAAAAATGGAATGAATATTGCAATTTTAGATACATCAGCAGAATGTCATATGCCAGATGTGCTTGAAATGCCATATAGACCTAACATTATAGGAGCAGGCGAACCAAATGAATTTGAATTTACTTATAGATTTGGAGGACCTACTTGTCTTGCAGGAGATATTATAGGAGATTATTCATTTAAAGAACCATTAAAAATAGGAGATAAACTTATATTTTGTGATATGGCCCATTATTCAATGGTTAAAAACAATACTTTTAATGGAATTAATTTACCTGCAATTGTTAAATATAGTGAGGAAAATGGAGTGGAAATTATAAAAGAGTTTGGATATGAAGATTTTAAATCTCGCTTATAATTTTATATGAGAATGGAGAATAAATATGATAATGAATAAAAATATTGAAACTTTTATAGGCTGTGATAATGAATATGAAGATTCAAAAATAGTAATATTTGGAGCACCATTTGATTCAACAACATCATTTAGGCCAGGAACTAGATTTGCAAGTAAAGCAATGAGAAGTGAATCTTTTGGAATAGAGACTTATAGTCCATATCAAGATAAGGATTTAGAAGATATATCTATTTTTGATGGTGGGGATTTAGAGCTTTCATTTGGAGGTCCAGAAAAGGCATTAAAGCAAATAGAAGAATTTACAGAAGACGTAGCAAATGATAATAAAATTCCTTGTATGATAGGTGGGGAACACTTAGTAACTTTAGGAGCCTTTAGAGCTATTGCTAAAAAGTATCCAGATGTACACGTAATTCATTTTGATGCACATGCAGATTTAAGAGAAGATTATTTAGGAGAAAAATTATCACATGCATCTGTTATTCATAGAGTATGGGACATAATTGGAGATAATAAAATTTTTCAATTTGGAATTAGATCTGGAGATAGAAGTGAATTTTATTGGGGAAGAGATCATGTATTTACTAATAAATTTGATTTTACAGGATTAGAAGAAGTAGTCGAAAAATTAAAAGGAAAACCAGTATATTTTACAATTGACTTAGATGTACTAGATCCTTCAGTGTTTCCAGGAACAGGCACTCCAGAAGCAGGAGGAGTTACATTTAAAGAATTATTAGAAGCAATTTTAAAAGTTTCTAAGTTAAATATAGTTGGAATGGATGTAAATGAACTATCTCCAATATATGATCAAAGTGGAAGCTCAACTGCAACAGCCTGTAAGGTTTTAAGAGAATTGTTATTAGCAGTTTATTGAAAATATATAATTAAAAACTTGTTTCTAAGTTTAGGCTTAGGAGCAAGTTTTTTTCTTTAATAAATTAACTTAGGTTTTAATTAAAAAAGAATAACTAAACATATAGGTAAATAGAGTTTTGTATTGTCAGTATAACTAACGTTTTTTTGACTAATATTTATTAAAATTTATAAAGAAAAAAGGATATATTATTAAGAGGTTGTAGGTTTTATAATCATATACGTATATTTTTAGAAATGGCTTAAAAACAGTAAAAAATATATGTGAACTACCGAGTATAAAAATAAAGGGATATTTAATGAAAAGTAGGGTGATTTATATGGAAATATTATTTAAGTTTAAAGAAAATGAAAATCTAAATATAAAAACAATTTCTGTCATAGGTGATTTTAACAATTACAATTCAGAAAAGGGAAAAATGATAAAGGAAAATGGAGATTGGACTATTAAAATTAATCTTAAAGAGGGTGAGCATAAATATAAATTTCTAATTAATAATGAATTAAAGCTTAATGATCCAATGGCTAATATATATTTTCCAGATGATAATGAAGAATTATGGTCAGTAATAATAATTAATGAAAATGACCAAAGATTATACAATAATAATCAATATAGTGTTCATATAGATTCATATAACATAACTTCAAATGTAAATAATGAAGAAAATTTTATAAATAAGAAGATATTTAATATTTTTTTAGATAAAAAAGTTGTTACTAGATTTGCTTTTAGCAAAATTACTGGAATTCATAGTGTAACAATAGCTTGGTATACACCGGTAGGAGAACTATATGAGTTTACAGAAAATAATTTATTTAATCCAGAGGAAAATATTAATGAACAAATAAAACTTTGGTTTTGGATAGATCTAGAAGAAAAGAAGATAAGAAGTATATGTGGAGATTGGAGTGTAAAGCTATTTATAGATGGTGAATTTATATTGGAAGATAAATTTAAATTAAGTGAAGGAAATTTATACTCTTCACAAGGTAGATTTATTTAATAGTTAATATAATTAATCCTTCTAAAGGAGGTGAAAAAAATGTAATAAGAGAGTCAAATATCTAGATGAATGTAATCTATATGAATAAGGGGGAATAACAATGATTAAAGGTATCAGCACTAATAATAACATAATTGTAAACTTTGATAATAGTAACACTATAAAGAGTTGTAAAAAAGATATAGAAATATCAACTGAGAAGTCAAATTTTAATGATGACTTAATTAATAATGTTTCAAGTAAAAATACTATAAAAAATGAAGTTGTAAATAAAGAAAACCAATTATCAAAGAGTTCATTAGATGATTTTAATCAGGGTATAAAATCATTAGCAGAAATAGCTAAGTCAATATATAAGGTTGGAAAATCAGTACTTAACAATGTGAATAAAACTATTGTATCAGTAAGTAATAGTGTAAGTGATACAGTGACTAAAGTTTCAAAAAGTGTTATAGATATGTCTAATTCAATTACTAAAACAATAGAAGATACAGCAGAATCAGTTACTGATAAAATAACTAAAACAGCAGGGTGTGTGGCAAGTGCAGTTAAACAAGTTACAAGTACTGCCTCTAGTTTAAAAGAAGCTGCAACAAACATTAAAGATTCTGCTAAAGAAATAATAGGTACAGTTACAAAGACAGCAGTATCTATAAGCTCAGATGTAATGAGTATAGTAGCAACAACATCTAAGACTGTTGGAGCAATATCATCTATAGCTAATAACAATACAATTGGAATTATAAATAAAGTAGTTCAAGGTGGTACAGCAATAAAAATAGGAATAGATGCAATTAAAACACCATTAGGCAGAATTCCAAATACAATAAATGATGGATATAACAATATTTCAAAAGAATATAATAATATAGTTAATACAATAAATAATTCATCATCAACTATAAACGAAATGAGAAAAACTGTAGTAACAGCAAGCAATGATGTTATAGAAAACGTATCTATTATAACTAATGAAATAAAAGATGCAAGTAAAAGTATTAAGAATACTGCTTTAGATGGAGCTAGTGATATAAAAGATACAATTACTAATGGAGTAAATGAGGTATCAAATTCTATTTATAAAGGATATACAAATATTAAAAATGAATATAACGAAGAATTTGCTAATAAATCATTAGGTCAAGGAATATTGGTATAGAAAGAAATAAAATAACAAGTGTACGCTAAGGTACACTTGTTATTTTTTAAATAGCGCAGGCGCATAATATATGAAAAATAGCACATCTTATAAATTATAAAGTTAACATATTATTTATTTTAGTTAAATATTTTATAGTCAAGGTCTATTTTTATAGGTTATTAAGTTAAATAAATATATGTTTTACTTTGAATATTTTATTTCTAAATATTAAAAATTTATAAGGATGTGTTTAATATGCCTTGGTATGTAATAATGATGATATTTATAATTGTATGTATTATTGGAATATGGATACTTAATATGTATAGAACTAAAAAACAATAGATTAAATAATTATGACAGAATAGATATGGGGTCAGAACAATATTTTGAATTGACCCCATTGAACTTGAAAGACTATACTATCATATCAAGAATTTCTTCAATTTTCTTTGCACCAAAGTGTACATATTTATCATTAATAATAATTGCAGGAACACTCATTAATTTATATTTAGTCTTTAAATCTGAAAATTCAGCTAAATCAATCATTTCAGCTTCAACATTTTCATTTTCAATAGCTATTCTTTGAGATGCAGCGACTACATCTGGACAGAAATGACAAGATAATGATACACCTACTTTAATATTAGTTTTCTTATTTATATTTTTAATAGAATCTAATATATTTGTATCTATACTTTGGCCAGGTCCTGCTAAATTATAAATAGCAAGAATAAATGAATTCAATTCATGACCTCCTGGAACACCATGGAATTTAACACCACTATATTCACCATTATCATTTAATAAAGATACTATAGGGAATTTATCAGCATTAATTTTCTTTTCTATTTCAGTATTTTCACCTTTATTATAGATTTCTACATTTAATTTATTACTAAGATTTGACATATCAATAACTAAATCTCTTAATTCTAAAGACTTTTGCAAAGATGGATCAACAATAGATACAAGAGTAACATTCTTTTCAATCTTATCAAGTATGCCTTTTAGTTGAGCTCTTAAGGCATCATTTAATAATTTACTTTGTCCTTTAATGGCATCTTCACTTAAATTAGGAGAACTATCTGAAGGTGTACTTGATGAAGTATTATCTTTAGGTAAAGTTGGCTCTTCATCAACTATTCCTAAGCGTTCCTTTTGTTCTGTCACATACTTTTCGGCAGATGTAGCAGCTATAGCACCATCAGATACAGCTGTAACAACCTGTCTTAGTATTTTTGGTCTTAAGTCACCAGCAGCATAAACACCAGGAAGGTTAGTCTCCATATTATCATTTGTTAAGATATATCCGTATCTATCCATTTCAACAATATCTTTAAATAATGATGTTTTTGGCTCATATCCAACAAATACAAAGATACCGAAAGAACCATCTTCTTTAGACACATTATAATCAAAAGTTTCTTTAGTAACATTATTTATAAACTTTGCATGCTCTAAAACATTATTGCCAGTAGCTTCTAAAATTTCAGTGTTAAATTTAACATCTATTTTATTATGAGCTAAAACTTTATCAGCAATTGATTTTGCACAAGTAAACTCTGGTTCTCTTGCAATAACTGTAACATGTTTTGCAAATCTTGTTAGGAATATTGCTTCTTCAGCAGCTGCGAATCCAGCACCAATAACAAACACATGTAGTCCTGTGAAAAATTCACCGTCACATGTTGAACAATAAGCTACACCCCTGCCACCAAATTCAATTTCTCCAGGAAAACCAAGTTTTCTAGGTGATGCACCAGTAGCAATAATTACACTTCTAGTTTCGTAAGAACCATTATTAGTTGTTATTTTTTTCACATCATTATTTAAGTCTAATTGAGTTACTTCAGCAGTTTGAAATTCAACATTAAAATTTAGTGCTTGTTGTCTCATATCGCCTATAAGTTTAGGACCACTGCTTTTAATAATACCAGGATAATTACTAATATCAGCAGTTGTTTCTATTTGACCACCTAGCTTATCCTTTTCTAAAATTAAAGTCTTTAATTTAGATCTACCTGCATATAATGCAGAAGATAACCCAGCAGGACCACCACCAATTATTATTAAGTCATATATTTTACTCATATTGTACCTCCTAACTATAATTTTTTATTCTAATAAAGAGGCACGTGTAGTGTGCCTCTTATTAAGAAAGGAATTTTTATTAATTATTGTATAGCATGTTTTTTATTTTTAATATTATTTAAGTATTTAAATATTTAAGTCTTTAAAAGACTTAAATATTATAGCTTTCCTACTAAGTCTAAACTTGGAGTAAGAGTTTCAGCTCCAGGAGTCCACTTAGCTGGACAAACTTGATCACCATGTTCAGCTACAAATTGCGCAGCTTGAACTTTTCTTAATATTTCATCAGAATTTCTTCCAATTCCTAAATCATTAACTTCATATGATTTAATTACACCTTCTGGATCTACAATAAAAGCACCTCTTAAAGCTTGCCCTGCATCTTCAATAAGAACTTCAAAGTCTCTAGCAAGAGCTCCAGTTGGATCTCCGATCATTGGATATTTAATTTTTGCAATTGTATCAGTAGCGTCAGCCCAAGCTTTGTGAACAAAGTGAGTATCTTCTGATACAGAATAAATTTCACATCCTAATTCTTGGAATTTAGAATAGTTATCAGCTAAATCTCCTAATTCTGTAGGGCAAACAAATGTGAAATCTGCTGGATAGAAGAAGAATAGTGACCAATGACCCTTTATTGAATCAAATGTAAGATCTTCAAATTTTCCGTTGTGGTATGCAGTAACTGAAAAGTCACTTACTTTTTTATTGATTAATGACATATATGTGTCCTCCTTCATTATTACTATTTATTATTAATGATAATCATTATCACTTATATTTCTATTTAATAATAATTCTTATTTAATAAAAAGTCAATATAAAATTTTCAAAATATAGAAATAAAAATTATTAATGCAAACTCATTTGGAATATTTATTCCTTATGTTGACCATTGGAATAGAATTGAAAAAGTAGTAGCATAGTGTGACGGAATGATATTTACTCTTAGAGAATATCCAATAGTATATTATGGATTCCTTATTGCTAGAATACTTGGATGTGTAAGATGAAAAAAGAAATAATATTTACATTAAATTCACTTTATAGAGATGATATGCGTATTTTAGGACATAAATTTGGCAAAGGGGAAAAGACAGCATGTATAATAGGTGCTATTAATTTATGAATGTTTATAGGTATAAATTGTTAGTATAAATAGATTGTGTCTAATATTATATTAAAATAGAATTAATGAAAGAATTAATATTATTTTTATGGATAAAATAATATTGACATATGTTATCTTAGTTGCTATTATTAAATCATACTAATTATATAGGAATTATAAGAAAAGAAGGAGATAATTATGAATGGAACATTTTTAAGCGATTTTATTATGATAACTAGTTTTAAACCAATAGTTTTTATAGTAATATTGTTAGGTATATTTTTTGGGATTAATAGATTGGAAAAGAAGAAAGTCAAGTTTTCTAATAGGATGATTTTAGCTACTATATTAGGATTAGTACTTGGAATTCTGATACAACTTGTAGCTGGATTTCCAAGTGATACTTCAGATGTAAAGTGGATAAATGAAATTAATAAGTGGTATGGATTAGTTGGATATGGATTCATGGATTTATTGAAAATGCTAGTTGTACCTTTAGTATTTCTTTCAATTTTAAAGGTTATTATAAATATGAAAGAATCACAAAGCTTAGGAAAATTAACTTCTAGATCGTTGCTTATTTTACTTGGAACAACAGCAATAGCAGCAATTGTTGCAATAATAGTAGGAAACTTATTTAAGCTTGGAGTTGGAGCAGAAGTAGTGCAGAGTAAAGCTGAAATAAAAGAAGTAAGCTCATTTGTAGATACTATAAGAGGCTTAATTCCATCAAATCCAGTGAAAGCTATGGCAGATGCTAATATAGTTGGTGTAGTAATCTTTGCTGCATTTATAGGAATTGCAATAAAAAGACTTAATAAGAAATATGCAGATATAATTAAACCAGCAGTGGATTTAATAGAAGCGCTATACAAAATAATGACAAGCGTTGCTATGACAGTAATAAAATTCATGCCTTATGCAGTAATACCATTACTTGCTAATACAATTGCAGGAAGAGGAATTTCAGCAATTAAGAATGTAGTTGAGTTTATTATTGCTCTTTATGTAAGTATTGCTATAATGTTTGTTATACATCTTATAATAATTTCATTAAATGGTTTAAGTCCAATTAAATATATAAAAAATGTGATTGAACCATTAATATTAGCATTTACTTCACGTTCTAGTCTTGGAACATTACCAGTAACTATTGAAACACTTACTGAAAAGGTAGGAGTAGAAAATGGTATTTCGAGTTTTGTAGGAAGCTTAGGTGCAAATATAGGAATGAATGGATGTGCAGCTATATATCCAGCATTAATGGCTATAACTATTGCTAATATGTCTGGTACACCTATGAATTTTAGTTTTTATGCTATGTTAATAGTTATAATTGTAATCAGTTCTCTTGGTATTGCAGGTCTACCAGGTGTTGCAATAATGTCAGTATCAGTCGTGATATCTGGTATGGGAATGGGAAGCTTATTCCCATTAGCTGGTGGGATAATTGCGATAGATCCTATTTTAGATATGGGACGTACAATGCTTAATGTAAATGGATCAATGGTTACAGCAGTTACTGTTGCAAATAGCTTTAATGAATTAGATAAAGACGTATTTAATAATAATGACGATAAAAATATATCAATTGAAAGTAACTAAATAAAATAAATTAATAAACGTATTTAGTATATATAAACAAAAAATTAAATATATAAATATATCAATAGCACTTGGAATTTCTAATATATTGAAATTGTTCTTGAATTACTTACTTATAAGTTTTACTCTTATAAAAAGACTATTTAATGAAACTTTCAATAAAGAAATTTTAGGTGCTATTTCTTATATAGAGTAATAAAAAGTAAATGAAAAAGCAAAATAAAAAGAGTTACATACCTTTAATAATAATAAAATATATAGCATTAAAAGATATTTAATACTATATATTGCAATTTAAAATAACTTATGATATTATAATATCAAACAAAAGAAAAAAATGGAGGAATCAAATATGCTGATATTAACAATAGAAAATATTCCAGGTAGACAAATTACTGAAATCAAAGGATTAGTAAAAGGAAGTACAATTAGATCAAAACATATAGGTAAGGATATAGCATCAAGTTTTAAAACGATTGTAGGTGGAGAATTAACATCATATAATGAAATGCTTACAGAAGCTAGACAGATAGCAATAGGAAGAATGGTTGATGAAGCTGAATCAATTGGTGCGAATGCTATTATTGGAGTAAGAATAACTTCTTCTGCTGTAGCAGCAGGAGCTGCTGAAATGGTTGCTTATGGAACAGCAGTTGTTATTGAGTAATCTTATGGTAAAGTTAATTATGTTTTCTGATCTAATTATATTTTTAGTGTCGATATTTCTTATTATATGGGCAATTATAAATAGAATTAAAGAAAGAAAACTAGAAAAAGATAAATTGGATAAATATAAAAAATATTAGTTATAATAAGGTATATTGCCTTGATTAAGGGGTGGTTTAAATGTATTTTGTAGGATATCCATGTATGGAAATAATAAAAATTAAAAACAAAACAAATTTCATTATTGATGAAATTAGAATTACATATGATAAAAACAAATATAAAGGTGTATTTATTAAAAAAATTAATCCAGAATCATCAAAGCAGACAGGTATTTCTACTATAAATATACCAAAGAATACAACATTAAAAATGTATACAAAACAAGGACAATCATATGTTATTAAAGAAGGATTATGTAGTAATCATGTTGGAACTACTATTATAAATATAAATTCTGTTAATTTTGATGGAAGTTTAGAATTTGAAATAGATGAAGAATAGATGATTATAAGAATAATATAAAGTGTTGCGTTAATTTTAATACAATTTAAAATTAATTCAACACTTTATATTATTAAATGTTAATAATTATATTGACAAAACTGTTCATACTGTATATATTGTATATATACAGTATGAACATGTTTGGCGGTGAAATATAAAGGTGAAGATAATAATCTCAAATAAATTAGATATACCAATTTACGAGCAGATAAAATCTCAAATAAAAGAACAAATTTTAAATGATAAAATTCAAGAAAATGAGTTTTTACCATCAATAAGGCAGTTAGCAAAAGATTTAGGGATAAGTGTGATTACAACAACAAGAGCTTATTCTGATTTAGAAAATGAGGGCTTTATTTCTACAATTAGAGGTAAGGGAAGTTATGTACTGCCTAAAGATAAAGAAATGGTAAAAGAACAATATTTAAAAGAAATTGAAAAATCATTTATGATTGCAATTGAAAATGCAAAATTGGCAGGAATATCTAATAATGAATTAACAATTATATTGGAAAATTTAATGGATAATTAACTTATATTTGTATTTTAAAATCATAATCAATTCTTAAATTTGAGAATAAGAATTTGTTAAGGGAGATGTAGTTTATGAATGCATTAGAAATAATTAATTTAAACAAAGAATTTAAAGATTTTAAACTTAATAATATTAATTTAATATTACCGAAAGGTTATATATTAGGTTATGTTGGACAAAATGGAGCAGGTAAAACAACTACTATAAAACTTATTATGGATCAATTAAAAAGAGATAGTGGTAGTATAAAAGTTTTTGGAAATGAATATGCTGATGATGAAATACTATACAAAGAAAGTATAGGTTTTATTGGGGATGAATGCTATTTTCCAAGCTGTTTTACTTTGAAAGATGTAATAAATACATTAAAAGATTTTTATGATTCATTTAATGAAGAAAAATTTACAGAATACGCAAAAAAGTGGGGACTAGAGAATAAAAAGAAAATTAAAGATTTTTCTAAGGGAATGAAGATTAAGCTAGCTTTTGCATCAGTTCTTTCTAGAGATACAAAGCTTCTATTACTAGATGAGGCTACTAGCGGACTTGATCCAGTAGTTAGGAATGAAATTTTAGAAATGCTACAAGATTATATATCAGATGGAGAAAAGAGTGTATTATTCTCTACACATATTATGAGCGACTTAGAGAAAATAGCAGATTATTTATATTTTATTGATAAAGGTGAAATGATATTTAATGATACTACAGAAAATATTTTAGAAGCTCATTATATTGTAAAAGGCGGAATAGAGGATTTGACAGAAGAAATGAAAAATAAATTAATAGGGTATGAGAGTTCAAGAGTTGGCTTTAAAGGCTTAATCTATTCAAAATACAGAGATGAAAGAGATGAAAATTTATTATACGAAAAACCTTCAATAGATGAAATTATAGTTATGTATATAAATGGAAGGAAGGAGAGATAAATATGGAAGCATTAAAATATTTCAAGCTTGATCTTAGAACTATAAAGAATAGTAGAATGGGTTATCAAATTATTCTTATACTTTGTGCATGTACTTTTATATTACTTTCTAGCTCATATAAATTTGGAATGTCATACTTACTTCTATGTTTAGTAATTTTTGCAACGATACCATTTAGTTTAGAAACTAGTGAGAAAAGTGAAATTATTCATTATATTTTACCTAGTAAAATATCTAAAATGGTACTTGGAAGATTTATATATTTAATTATTTTATCTAGTATTGTGTTTTTAGTAAATGGATTTTTAATGTTCAATCTATATAATAATAACTCTATGAGTATGATAGAGGTGGTAATAATGTTTACTACATGTATATTAGCTATAGCTGTCTGTTTTTGCCAATATTCTATATATTATAAATTCGGAATAGAACAGGGAAAATTACTTTCAATGCTTTTATATTTTGTACCGGCATTTATAGTGTTTATGATACCAACATTTCTAGATAAAGATAGATTAAATATATTAGAAAATTTAGAGAAAAACATAAATTTTTTTATAAATAATAAATCTATTTTATTCATTATTGCAATTATAATAGTTGTAATTATAGGAACAATTAATTATTTTATATCTTGCAGAATATGTAAGAATAAAGAAATTTAGAATTTATATAGTTAAACTAAATTTCTAGTTTAATTAAAAAATATAAATTATAAGTTAGATTTAAGAATAACAATTCATATGGGAGGGGGATAAAATTAAGAGAAAATTAAGGTAAATTTAATTAGAATATTAAACATTTTTCAAAGAAAAAGAAGTATAATAAAATTATGATAAATTAGTTATAATTTAGTAACAAGTATCATAATTAATAGGCAAAATGGGGGGAATGTAAAAATGAAATTGAAAAAAACATTATCTGTTGTAATGGCAGCAACTTTAGCTATGTTTACAATGGCTGGTTGTAGTCAATCAACTATCAATTATTCAAAAGAAATTAGTAACACATCAAAATGGGAAGCAACAACTTCAGAAATGCAAGGAATAGTTAGTGTTAATGCTCTAGGAGAAAATACTCAAGTAAGATTTACTTCAACTGGCTATGCAGTAGGAAATGATAAAGCATATGCCGATGTGAAATTTAATGATCCAGCAGGTAAAATAAATATTCCAGAAATAAAAGTTTATGTTGATGGAGGAACAAGCTATATTAATAAAAGTTACTATGAATCAATATTCACACTTAGCGGACAAGCTGTTCCAACAGGATTAACAAATTTAAATGCAGAATATATAGCTATTGATACTGGAATAGATACAAATGCAATAAAAGCATTAATTAATCAACCAGATGCATTAACAAACCTTGGAAAAACAGTGTTTGGAGATAGTGATGTAGATATACCATTTGTTCAAAATGGAAGAGAATATACTGTAAATCTTGATGCAAATCAAACTGTGGATTTAGTAGGTAAAGCTGCTAAAGCTGCAATTAATAATTTAGATAACATAAATTCTACATTTAAATTAGGATTAACTGCTGAAAATATTCAACAAATTAAAGCAGGAGCTAATAATCAAGCAATTGATTCAGGATTATCACAAGCTAAAACACTTTTAGCTGGCTCAACTATTTCTACAAAAGATGTATTTACAGATAATAGTTACAAGTCAGATGCTAATATAAACTTACAAATTAAAGATTTTGGTACAATAAAAGTACAAGTAAGTGGAACTTCTACTAAGAGTGAAGTAAAGAATCTTGATATGCCAACAAATACAGCAAAACTTACTCAAGAAGAATTAGCTAAATTAATTATGCCAGAAGTATCAGAAGAGGTTAATGCTACAATAGAAAAATAATTTAATATAAGTTATTTTTATTGAAAAGAAAAAGAGACTATTTTAAATGCATTTGGTATTTAGAATAGTCTCTTTTTAAAAAATATTTATTAGTTAGTACTATTTTTAGTTTATATTTAGGCAAAATATAAGCTATAATTAATATAAAACATATATTAAAAACTTGCCTATTTATAAATAACATGATTTAATATGTAATTGTAATGGTGATTTTATTTTTGTTATTTAGTTACCAATACATTAATATAATATTTTGATATACTTATTAAAAAAGGGTGTGAATTATGAGTACAATTATTAATTCAGGAGTAGTAGTGCAGGCCTATAATAACAATATAGTATGCGTCAAAGTAGATGGAAAAGAAAAAATATTATTTTCTAAAGGAATTGGGTTTGGCAAAAAATTTGGTGATAAAATTAAACCAGGAACTAAAGTTGAAAAAGTTTTTATAATTGAAGATGAAGATAATTTGAGAAATTTTAAACAAGTTATTGAAAATGTAGATGAAAAACTTTTTATAGCTTGCGAGAATATAATAAGTTCACTATCAAAAGAGCTGAATGAAGAACTTGATGAGAGAATTCATATAGCACTGGTAGATCATTTAAATTATGCCATAAAGAGAATTTCTGATAAAGAAGAAATAACAAATCCATTTATCATGGAGATAAAAGTACTATATAAAACAGAGTATATGTTGGCTAGAAAGGTTGCACAAAAATTAGAAAAAGAAATACATGTACATTTACCAGAAGGTGAAGTTGGATTTATTGCATTACATATTCATTCGGCTAGAAACTCTGGTAAAATATCAAACTCAATTAAAGCTGCTCAATTAAGCAATATAATAATAGAGCAAGTAGAAAAAAAACTTAAGATGGAGATAGATAGAGATTCATTAGATTATGCAAGGTTTGTCACTCACATTAGATTTGCAATTAAGAGAATGCTAATTGATTCACCTGTTAAAAATGATTTTATAGATGAGATTAAAAATAAGTATAAGTTATCTTATAGTATAGCAAAAGGTGTATCAAAGTTTCTAGGAGAGCGATTAGATAAGAAAGTTGTAGAAGATGAAATAGCATATCTTGCAATGCATATAGAAAAATTTAGAGTAGCAACAATTGAAGGTAGAGGCTAAATTGTTATAATTTTCGGAATAATACTATATAGAATATAAGATAAAATTACAGATGATTATTTAAAATTTTAAAATAATTAATAAATTTTCATTTTTACTATTGATTAAATTAAAAAAATATATTATAATAATATTAACATAAAGATTTATATTTAGCGTGTAACCGATTAAATTTGGGCATTAGCTGAAAAGGATAATACTTATATTATTCTTTTCAGCTTTTTTGCGTATAAAAATAAATTTTTATACAAAACATAATATAGCATTTAAGGATTAACAATCCTTAAAATAAATTTTAAAAATAAGGGGGAACTTTATTATGATGAAGTATTTACAAAAGTTAGGGAAATCATTAATGCTTCCAGTAGCGTGTTTACCAGTTGCTAGTATCTTAATGGGTATTGGTTATTGGATTGACCCAGCTGGCTGGGGTGCAAATAATGTGGCAGCAGCTTTCCTAATAAAAGCAGGAGGATCACTAATTGATAATATGGGAATATTATTTGCAATTGGTGTAGGTGTTGGAATGTCAGATGATAATGACGGAACAGCAGGACTTGCAGGACTTGTTTCATGGCTTATGATTACTACTTTATTAGCTCCAGGCGTTGTAGCAATGTTTAAGGGTGTTGATGTTTCGGAAGTGCCAGCAGCATTTGGAAAAATAGCAACACAATTTACAGGTATATTATCAGGTATTATAGGTGCTACTTGTTACAACAAATTTAAGGGAACTAAATTACCAGATGCTTTAGCATTCTTTAGTGGAAAAAGAAGTGTTGCTATAGTAACAGCAGGTATGTCAATTATCGCTTCTTTAGTATTATTCTTTGTTTGGCCTATAGTTTATGGCGGATTAGTAAGTTTTGGTAAAGCAATCGTATCTACAGGTGCTATTGGTGCAGGTATTTATACATTCTTTAATAGACTTTTAATTCCAACTGGTCTTCACCATGCACTTAACTCTGTTTTCTGGTTTGATGTAGCAGGAATTAATGATATAGGTAATTTCTGGGCAGGTACAGGAACAAAAGGTGTAACTGGTATGTATATGACTGGATTCTTCCCAGTAATGATGTTTGGTTTACCAGCAGGAGCTCTTGCTATGTATCATACTGCTAAAGATAACAAGAAGAAAACAGTATATGGTTTATTATTAGCAGCTGCAATATCTTCATTCTTTACAGGTGTTACAGAACCATTAGAATTCGCATTTATGTTCTTAGCTCCAGGATTATACTTAATTCATGCAGCTTTAGCAGGTGTTTCAGCAGTAGTATGTACATTACTACCAGTAAGAGCTGGATTTAACTTTAGTGCTGGTTTTGTTGACTGGTTCTTAAGCTTTAAGGCTCCTATGGCTGAAAATCCACTTTATTTAATACCAATAGGTTTAGTATTTGCTGTTATTTACTATGTAGTATTCCGTTTTGCAATTACAAAATTCAACTTAAAGACTCCAGGTAGAGAAGACGATGATGATGAAGATGAAATGAATGTAACACTTGCAAATAACGATTATACACAAATAGCTGAGATTATCTTAAAAGGTGTGGGTGGAAAAGAAAATGTAGTATCCATTGATAACTGTGTAACTAGATTACGTTTAGAAATAAAAGATCAATCAGTAGTTAACGAAAAAGTTATTAAATCAGCAGGAGTATCTGGTGTAATTAGACCAGGTAAAACAAGTTTACAAGTTGTAGTAGGAACACAAGTACAATTTGTTGCAGATGAATTCAAAAAATTATGTAGATAATTATGTGAATTTTGATTCTTGGGAAAATATTAAATTAACACTTTTAAAATTTATATTTATAAACTATCTTGTTTAATAGTATAGTATTAAAGGAACTGTTACAGAATAATTTTAAGTAACAGTTCCTTTTTTGAATTCAAAGATATATATGTAATCTAAAAGTAATTATTTTAAGCTAGAGAATAATTATTTTTAGATTATTTTTTTATATAAATAGAGAAATTATTTTTGATAACTGCAAACATAAAAAGCTGAAATTATCTGGTTTAAAATAAATTAATACTAATATTGAAAAAAATGGATGAACATATTGAGTTGAACAATGAAAGATGCTAATATAAACTTGTTCATAAAATGAACTTTGGGGGAGTTGGGTTATAGCAAAGGTTATAGTCTATAAAGTAATTCTAATATTAAATGAAAGACTTGTAGTTGGGAGGGGAAAAATACAATGAGTAGAATAAAGACAGCAGTTATTTTAGGAGCAGGAATGGGATCTAGATTAAATAACATAACAGAAGATAAAATACCAAAAGGTTTATTAAATGTAAATGGAAAAACTTTAGTTGAAAGATCAATTGAAAAATTGAGGAGTTTAGGAATAGAAAATATTTATATAGTGACAGGTCATTTAAATGAATTTTATGATGAATTAGCAAAAGACACTAACTATATTCATACGAAGAAAAATAGAAGATATAGATCAACAGGAAGTATGGAATCTCTTGCAGTTTTAGAAAATGAGATTAATGAGGATTTCTTATTGCTTGAAAGTGATTTAATATATGAAGTTTATGCACTTGTTAAAGTCATTAATTTTAATGAAGATGATTGCGTTTTATTGAGCGGAAGGACAAACTCTGGTGATGAATGCTATGTTGAAGTAAGAGATGAGAATTTATTTAAAATATCTAAAGACATAAATGATATAGAAAAGGTATATGGAGAATTAGTAGGAATTTCAAAAATTTCACTTGATCTGTATAAGGAAATGCTAAAAGAATATAAAAATAAAAAAAGTGATTTTTATGATTATGAAGCAATAGAAGGATATTATGTTAATGGGAATAAATGCAAATATGATTATGATTGTGACAATAAAAAAGCTAATAAATGGGATTATGAAGAAGTGATTTTTGATGTGGCTAGAAAAAGAAAAATTGGTTATTTTAAGATTGAAGATTTACTCTGGGGAGAAATTGATGATGATAAACATCTTGAAAGAATAAATAATTTAATCATTCCTAAGTTAGAAAAGGAAAAATTTAATTAAATATATCGTAAGAAAGTTATTTTTATAGAGTGTAAATTATATTAAATAAAATATAAGTATGGAAAGAGGGAAAATAATGAAAAAAGTTTATGTTGCAATGAGTGCAGACATTATTCACCAAGGACATTTAAATGTTATTAATGAAGCTAGAAAGTATGGAGAAGTTATTGTAGGTTTACATACAGATGATGTAATTAGAGGTTATTGGAGAAATCCAATAATGAAATATTCAGAGAGAAAAGAAGTTGTTGAAAATATTAAAGGAGTTATAGCTGTTGTTGAACAGAATACATTAGATCAAGGTCCAAATATTATAAAAATAAAACCTGACTATGTTTTACATGGTGATGATTGGAAAGAAGGCGTGCAAAAGGAAATTAGGTCTAGAGCAATAGAAGCAATTAATAAAGTTCATGGAGAGCTTATTGAAGTTCCATATACAAAAGGAGTGTCTATTTCAAAATTAGACGAAGAACTTATGCAAATAGGCATAACACCACAAATGAGAATGAAAAGGCTTAAAGAATTAATATATTCTAAAAAGCCTGTTAGAATACTAGAAGCTCATAATGGTTTGACAGGACTTATTGTTGAAAAAACTAAAGTTGAAAAGGAAGGGAAAATAAGAGAATTCGATGGGATGTGGGTAAGTTCAACAGCAAAGGGGAAACCAGACATTGAGGTCGTTGATTTAACTTCAAGACTAAATACAATAAATGATATTTTAGAAGTTACAACAAAGCCAATAATAGTTGATGGGGATACAGGTGGACAGATTGAACACTTTGTTTATACAGTTAAAACATTGGAAAGATTAGGAGTATCAGCAATAATAATTGAAGATAAAACTGGGCTTAAAAAGAATTCATTATTTGGGACAGATGTTGAACAAACTCAAGATAGCATAGATCATTTTTGTGAAAAGATTATTGCAGGCAGAGAGGCAAGAGTAACTAGTGATTTTATGATAATTTCAAGAATTGAAAGTTTAATTGCTAAAGCTGGAATGGAAGATGCATTAAAAAGAGCTAAGGCTTATATTGATGCAGGAACAGATGGAATAATGATTCATAGTAAAGAAAAGGATGGAAACGAAATAGTAGAGTTTTGTAATAGGTATAAAAAATTTGAAAAAAGAGTTCCATTAATATTAGTACCAACATCTTATAACTTTATGAAAGAAGAGGAACTTGTGGACTTAGGAGTTAGTGTTATTATTTATGCAAATCACTTAATCAGAAGCGCATATCCAGCTATGGTAAATACAGCTAAAAGTATTTTAGAAAATGAAAGGTCTAAAGAAGCTTCAATAAATTGTATGCCAATAAAAGAGATACTTACATTAATTCCAGGAGGAATGTAGTTAGTTATTGTTAGCTTTAGTATAAAGATTCAAAATGAAGTGGGAGAGAATAGATGATAGATGTATCAGAATTTTATAAAGAATTATTAAATAATGAAATAGGTTTTTTTACTGGAGTTCCAGATTCCTTATTAAAATCATTTTGTTCATATATTAAGGAAAGTGTTGATAGTAGTAAAAATATAATAGCAGCTAATGAAGGAAATGCTATAGGGCTTGCAGCTGGATATTATCTGTCAACAAATAAAATAGGGCTTGTATATATGCAGAATTCAGGACTTGGTAATGCAGTCAATCCATTAACATCACTTACTGATAAATTAGTGTATTCTATACCAATGTTGCTATTAGTTGGATGGAGAGGTGAACCTGATAAAAAGGATGAGCCGCAACATAAAAAGCAAGGGATAATTACAACAAAATTATTGGAAACTCTTAATATACCTTATGAAGTATTAAGTGAAGATACAAATAATGATGAAATAAAAAATATAATAAGAAAAGCTTATGAATATATGAGAGAAAATAATGAGCCATATGCATTAGTAATAAGAAAGGGAAGTTTTAAGGAATATAAAGCCAATAATGATTCTAATATAAATTTTGAAATGACGAGAGAAGAGGCAATAGAAACTATAATTTCAAAAATGAATGATGACTCAGTAATAGTATCTACAACAGGAATGGCTTCAAGGGAGTTGTTTGAAATAAGGGAGAAAAGGAAAGAATCACACAATAAAGATTTTTTAACAGTTGGATCAATGGGACATTCATCTCAAATAGCACTAGGAATAGCACTGAATACTAAAGGAAGAGATGTTTATTGCATAGATGGAGATGGGGCATTGATAATGCACATGGGGGGACTAGCTATAATAGGAAAACAGAAACCACATAATTTTAAACACATATTAATTAATAATGGAGCTCACGACTCAGTAGGAGGACAAGAAACAGTTGGCTTAAACATAGATGTATTATCAATTGCAAAAGCTTGCGGGTATAAACAGGTATATTCCTGTAGTACAAAAAGTGAATTAATAAAGCATGCAGAAAAAATAAGAGATAGTCAAGGACCAATATTATTAGAAGTTAAAGTAAAAAAAGGTGCAAGAAAAAATCTTGGAAGGCCAACTACTACCCCTATTGAAAATAAGCAATCATTTATGCAATTTATAAAATAAAATGTTTCATAAGATAAATATATATGTTGCAAATTTAATTCTTCAATAAATTAAGTAACTGTTATCTAATTGGTATGTATATTATTTTGTACAACATATATATTAACAAAATAAGAAATTTCATAAATGATATTTTTAATTATTTATGAGATTTTTATTTTATTCTAAAAGAAATCCTATTATTACAATATATATAATTAACAATATTTAATCTATGTTAATGGAAGGAAGCAATTTAAGTATGAATAATGAAATTAAAAGAAATATATTATTAAATCCAGGACCAGCAACTACATCAAATAGTGTTAAATATGCACAAGTAGTTCCAGATATATGCCCAAGAGAAGAGGAATTTGGATCTGTAATGGAGTTTATATCAAAAGAGCTTACAGGTTTAGTTGGGGACAATGATAAATATACAACAGTATTATTTGGAGGCTCAGGAACAGCTGCAGTAGAATCTATTTTAAGTTCTGTAGTATCAAATGATAAAATTTTGATTATAAATAATGGCGCATATGGAAAGAGAATGTGTGAAATTGCAGAAGCGTATAATTTAAATTATATAGAATATAAAAGCTCAGAAATAGATAAAATAGATATCACTAAATTAGAAAATATTTTAAAGGAATATAATGAAAGGAAGGATTCTGATTTAAAAATAAGTCATTTAGCAATAGTTCACCATGAAACTACAACAGGAATTTTAAATGACATAAAAGAAGTGGGAGATATTTGCAAGAAATATAATGTAGACATGATAGTTGATGCAATGAGCTCATTTGCAGGAATTCCTATTAATATGGATGAAATGAATATAAAATATTTAGCTTCAAGTTCAAATAAATGTATACAAGGAATGGCAGGAGTAAGTTTTGTAATAGCAAATAAAGAAGCATTGGAAAATGCAAAAAATATAAATCCAAAAAACCTATACTTAAATTTATATAAACAATATTCTTATTTTAAAGAAAATTATCAAATGAGATTTACGCCACCAGTACAAGTCTTATATGCGTTAAAACAGGCTATAGTAGAAGCTAAAGAAGAAACTATAGATAAAAGAAGTAGAAGATATAGACAGTGCTGTGAAATTCTTTGGGATGGATTAGATGAAATAGGATTAAAGAGATTAGTAAGTAAAGAAAATTCATCAATGATATTAACATCAATTATTGAACCAAAGTGTGAAAAATATAATTTTAATGATTTACATGATTATTTATATAGTAGAGGATTTACAATATATCCTGGAAAAGTAGCATTAAAAAATACATTTAGAATAGCAAATATAGGAGAAATATATCCAGAAGACATGAAAAAATTTATATCTATATTGAAAGAATACTTTAAAGATATTGCGAACCTTTGATTTAGTGAATACCCACCGAAAATGAGGACATATGTTTATTTTGATTGCTGAAAAATTTTAAAGTACTTCTGGGCACAATTAAAAAAATAATAGATCAGTATGCTTGAGCATTTTGTGCCATACTACGTCAGTAAATCCAGTTAATAGCCTACTATTAGCTGGATTCACTTCCTTGTCTGACATAAAATACTCAGTGCATCCTTTGGACTATTATTTTCTTTCATGTGCCTAATTTCAATCCATAAAACTGTTAAACTCGCATGCGCTCAAACAATAACAGTTTTATAGCTTGAAATTATGAAGTAGTAATAAAAATTTTTTTGATGCACTCTGCATAAACATATGTCCTCATTTTCTATTGTAGTAATAATTTAAAGATTAATTAAATAGTCCTTATACAAATAATTAAAAGACATTAAAGATATTTTAAAATCACTCTAAAATTTAAGTGTATGAATCTATAGGCACAGATAGATATGAACTTATAAAATTATATTAGAAAAATTTTATTAAGTTAATTATTATAGTGATTGATAAATTTTAATTATAAGAATCTTCTATACCAAGAAATAGAGTCATGCTTTTACGAAAAGTGCATAAGAAAAAATAAGCTTAGTGTTTCATTATTTCATGGCTTAAAATTGTTATTGTTTGAGCAAAG